>Ga0334898_1000354_pt1 | contig 77430 bp, 64 predicted proteins | sample GraSluR3_MG_10_FD_207228 | JGI IMG/M metagenome (GOLD analysis project Ga0334898, IMG submission 207228) | Sludge microbial communities from methane-producing bioreactor in Wageningen University, Netherlands - Granular Sludge_3_08-R3 | ecosystem: Engineered > Bioreactor > Anaerobic >... | reverse complement strand
ACAAACGAATTGTGATTCCAAATGCAATAATGAATGCGGAAATAATTGAAAATGCTCATCTTAGCGACGAACGAGTATGCATTCACTTGGAAATTGGCATTTCATATTCATCGAGCATCGATTTGGCCATGGAAATCATGCGGAACGAATCCGAAAAGCATCCGCTATCAATCGACCCAAGAACGCCTTCGGATATTGAAGACAACATACCTCGAACACCAGTAAGGGTTATTAGCCTTAACGATTCGGCTGTTTTGCTTAGGGCATGGGTATGGGCCAATAATCCATCAGAAGGGTTTACTCTTCGTTGCGATTTGCTAAAAAACATCAAGCATCAGTTCGATAGCAAAGGCGTTGAAATTCCTTTTCCACAGCGCGTGGTTCATCTAAAAAATTAATAATGCAACGAGTAAGGCCAAAAAAACAGCTTGGGCAACACTTTCTAAACGACAAAAGCATTGCTCAGCGAATAGTCGATAGCCTTGATGCCGCCAATGCAGAGGCAATTCTCGAAATTGGACCTGGCATGGGGGTGCTTACTGAGCCTCTGCTCGCAAAATTTGGCGAAAAGTTTTTTGCTGCCGATGTTGATGCCGAATCGGTTGAATACCTAAGCATAAACATGCCACAGCTGAAAGACCGATTGCTTCATGCCGATTTTTTATCGTATAACCTTAACCAGATATCAAAAGGGAGAATTGCAATAATTGGCAACTTTCCGTATAACATCTCCTCACAAATTTTTTTTAAAGTAATTGAAAACCGAGCATCGATAACCGAAGTTGTTGGTATGGTTCAGCGCGAGGTAGGGCAGCGTATGTGTGAGCCTCCTGGGTCGAAAACCTACGGCATACTCAGCGTAATGCTGCAAGCATATTTTGATATTAAATACCTTTTTACTGTTAGCGAGGGAGTTTTTACGCCACCTCCAAAGGTAAAATCGGCTGTAATTAGGTTAACGCGCAATAACGTTAACCAATTAGGTTGTAACGAGCAGCTATTTTTAAAAGTTGTGAAAGCTGGATTTAACCAACGACGAAAAACGCTTCGCAATTCAATTCGGGCGGTATTTGGTAACATAACCGAACCTCATCCGTTATTCGACAAGAGACCAGAACAGCTCGGAGTTAGCCAGTTTGTTGAGCTAACCAACCACATTGAAAAGCATAGCAGTTAGGACTTTGTATTTATAGCTTCAACAGGGCTAAGCCTTGAGGCTTTCCAAGCAGGGGCATAACCCGAAATTACTCCAATTATTGCCGATACCATTAGGCCCAACAAAATATTATCGAACGTAAGCGATATTGAGAAATCAGATAGATTGCTAACTAGGGTTGTGCCAATAAAAATAAAAAGTAGCCCTATTGCTCCACCAACAACTGATAGCAACACTGACTCATAAAGAAACTGCATAAGAATAAACGAGTTTTTGGCCCCCAAAGCCTTCTGAATTCCTATGATATTTGTACGCTCTTTAACCGACACGAACATTATATTGGCAATGCCAAATCCGCCAACCAGAATTGAAAATCCGCCAATTATCCATCCTGCAAGATTAATCATGATGAAAATATTATCAATTCCCTGCTTCAAAAGGCTAACCTGATTAAGAGCAAAGTTATCGTCTTCAACTGGCTTTAACCTCCTGAATGTTCGGAGGATTCCCTTTAGCTCATCAATAAGTTCAGACGCTGGCATATCATCAATAGCCTTTACCATAATGGTTAGCCCTACCCTTCGAAAATCGACAAAAGAACGGGCAAAATCGATTGGGATAAGCGCCAAGTTATCGTGACTATCATCGCCCAAGGCCGATTTGCCCTCTTTTTTCAAAACGCCAATTACCTCAACGTTGTACCCGCCAATTTTCAAAACTTCGCCCACTGCATTTGCGCCCTGAAAAAGTTCGCTTGCAAGTTCATTACCCAAGATTACAATATGCCTTCCGGTAGCCAGTTCAAATGGTGAAAAGTAGCGTCCTTCGGCAATATCGAAAGAGCGAATTTCATCGTACTGATCAGATATAGCCATTACCTGCCCATTGGGTGCCGAATTACGATCATACTTAATAGCCGTTCTGAAATTTAGCATTATGGCTGCCGATTGGGCAAATTGGCTGCGCGAGCGTATCTCGGCCAAATCCTCAAGCGATGGTTGTGGCCTATTCATGTACTTCCACCAAGGGTACTCCCCCCCAATTGACCATGGCCACTTTTGAACGTAAACCACATTATCACCCAACGACTCAAGGCTTTCCCTTACATTTTTCTCAAGCGAATCGAGAATAGTAAAAACAGCAATTATGGCGAATATACCTATGGTTATTCCAAAAAGCGAGAGGAATGTTCGCATCTTATTAACGCTAATTGCCTGGTATGCGAAGTTGATGCTCTCGCGCATAACCTTAACCAAAATAACGATCGATTTGATCTGTTTCATGCTAAATATTGAGGTAAAAAAAGCGTGATTTACGTTTCCGATTCAGTTAATTGCTCAAAGGTATAAAAAGCGACTTAAAAAAATACGCAACATATTATTAATTTATACCCATTTAAAGGTGGTAAATTCAATGGATTTAGCCATTTTTGTATCCTGTAATAAGTTAGCTATGCATTACAAACAACCCCTAACCCATTCAAATATCTGAATTTCAAAAAGATGAAACAAATCAAAACAGCGCTCATTTCTGTTTACCATAAGGATGGCTTAGATGATATAGTTCATCTTCTTAACAAGTTTAATGTAAAAATTGCATCAACAGGAGGAACGCTAAATTACATACAAGACTGCGGAGTGCAGGCCACATCGGTTGAAGACCTTACAGGTTACCCGTCGATTCTTGGTGGGCGAGTAAAAACGCTACACCCAAAAATTTTTGGAGGCTTACTTGCACGAAGAGGAAACGAAAACGACCTCTTTCAGCTTGAGGAGTATAAAATCCCTGAAATTGATTTGGTTATAGTTGATTTATACCCCTTTGAAGAAACTGTAGCAAGCGGTGCAACAGAACAAGAGATAATTGAAAAAATTGACATAGGAGGCATCTCACTCATCAGGGCAGCTGCAAAAAACCATAAGGATGTTGTTATTGTATCGTCGAGAGATCAGTACAAAACCCTTATCGATATCCTTGAAACAAACAACGGTAGCACCACAATTGAAGAGCGTAAGCATTTTGCACTAGAAGCCTTCAACGTTTCGAGCCACTACGATAGTGCCATTTTTGGCTACTTTCAGCAGCACACCGAACCAGTTGCCTTTAAGCAAAGCGTTCAGCATACAAAAACCCTTCGCTATGGAGAAAACCCTCATCAAGCTGGCATATTCTACGGAAATTTGGGCGATGCCTTTACACAGCTTCATGGCAAGGAAATATCGTACAATAACCTGCTTGACATTGATGCTGCCGTCAACCTTATTTCGGAGTTTAGTGAACCTACGGTTGCAATATTAAAGCACAATAACGCCTGCGGACTCGCTTCCCGAAAAAGCCTGCTTCATGCGTGGAGTGACGCCCTTGCTGGCGATCCTGTATCGGCTTTTGGCGGAGTTATTATAACCAACAGGCCCATCGATGTTGCCACAGCAAAAGAAATGGATAAGCTTTTCCTCGAAGTACTACTAGCACCCGCATTTGACGAGGAAGCTCTTAGAGTGCTACGATCGAAAAAGAATCGAATTCTTCTTCAGCTCAAAAACGATTGCCTGCAACCCACTCAGTTCAGAAGCATACTAAACGGAGTACTTGTGCAGGATAGGGACATTAAGCGTGAAGAACATCAGGATTTGAAGGTGGTAACCGAGCAGCACCCATCAGACCAGGAATATGCCGATATGCTTTTTGCCAACATTATAGTTAAGCACTCAAAATCAAACGCCATTGTATTGGCAAAAAACGGGCAGCTGATAGCAAGCGGTGTTGGACAAACATCGAGGGTTGACGCACTGAAGCATGCCATTGAAAAAGCCAAAAATTTTGGGTTTAACCTAACTGGTGCTGTTATGGCATCCGATGCATTTTTCCCCTTTGCCGATTCGGTTGAAATTGCTCACAAAGCGGGCATTAAAGCTGTTATTCAGCCTGGCGGTTCGGTTCGCGACAAGGATACAATTGACTATTGCAATAGCAATGGGGTTTCTATGGTTTTTACTGGTACACGACACTTTAAGCATTAGCAAACATAATTTTATACTATACATAAATGGGACTATTTTCATTCTTCACTCAAGAGCTAGCCATCGACCTTGGAACAGCCAACACCATCATTATTTATAATGATAAAATTGTGGTTGATGAGCCATCAATTGTTGCAATTGACCAGGCAACTGGTAAGCTAATAGCCATTGGCGAAAAAGCACGCCAAATGCATGGGAAAACCCATGAAAACATTAAAACTATTAGGCCTCTTCGCGATGGTGTTATAGCCGACTTTAACGCTGCTGAGCAGATGATTAGAGGTATGATTAAGATGATTAACACAAAGAATCGCTTATTCACCCCCTCGCTAAAAATGGTTGTTTGCATCCCAAGCGGAAGCACCGAAGTTGAAATACGCGCCGTGCGCGACTCATCGGAACACGCTGGAGGCCGAGATGTGTACATGATATATGAGCCAATGGCTGCTGCACTTGGTATTGGACTCGACGTTGAAGCCCCAAATGGCTGTATGGTAGTTGATATTGGAGGTGGAACTTCGGAAATTGCTGTTATCGCTCTTGGCGGTATTGTTTGCAACAAATCGGTCCGTATTGCAGGCGATGCTTTTACTGCCGACATACAGGCATACATGAGGCATCAGCATAACATTAAAATTGGCGATAAAACTGCCGAGGACATAAAAATTGGCGTTGGATCGGCACTACCCGACCTTGAGAATCAACCATCGGACTACATTGTTAGGGGTCCAAACCTAATGACTGCGTTACCCATTGAGATCCCCATTTCGTACCAAGAAATTGCTCACTGCTTGGATAAGTCAATTTCAAAGGTTGAAACCGCAATACTTAGCGTACTTGAGCAAACTCCACCCGAACTATATGCCGATATTGTTCAAACGGGTATTTATCTTGCTGGCGGTGGTGCGCTCTTGAGGGGATTGGACAAAAGGCTAACCGATAAGATTAACATCCCATTCCATGTTGCTGAAGATCCGTTACATGCTGTAGCACGTGGTACCGGTATTGCTCTGAAAAACGTAGATCGATTCCAATTCCTCATGAGGTAGCTTTTAACCAATTTTGTGTTATAAAGAACTGAACTTTTTTAGCGTAAAATGAATAGTCTGCTTCGATTTCTAGTAAAAAATCAGTTCGTATTGCTGTTCATAGTCCTTGAGCTATTCTCGCTTTGGCTATTGAGCAACCATAGCTACTACCAGCGATCGAAGTTTGAGAGTGTTGCACGGTCAGTTTCGGGGTACACAAATTCAAAAGTTGATGAGGCAAGCAGCTATTTCAACCTATCTGAAACAAACAAAGTACTAGCACAAGAAAATCTCGAACTACGAAAACAGCTGGCCGTTTTATCGTCGAAAGTTGAACTGCTAACGGAGGTTGTAGGCGACACAATTACCGATTCGGTGTACACATACCAACCTGCAAGAATTATAAACAACTCCGTTAATAAGCAGTACAACTACCTAACCCTAAACAAGGGCAGCAACCATGGCGTTGAGGTTGAAATGGGCGTTGTTACCAACCAGGGTGTTGTTGGTATTGTTGCAGGAGTATCGCCAAACTACTCAACCGTAATATCACTACTAAACGTTGACCTTAAGCTATCGGCCAAGCTAACACGAACCAACCATTACGGATCATTGTACTGGGAGGGAGGCAACTATCAGGAGGTTACGCTTAGCGACATTCCTCAGCATGTTCCCTTATCGATTGGCGACACTGTTGCCACAAGTGGATTTTCATCAATTTTTCCTGAAAACATACCAATTGGTATAATAAGCTCATATAATAGCAAGGGTTCAAATTTTCATACCATTAAAGTAAAGCTATTTAGAGACTTTAAGCAGCTGTACAACGTTTGGATTGTATCAAACAAGCAAAAAGACGAACAAGACCAACTAGAAGAAACAATAAATAATAGCTAAATGGGAAAGGGTATCTTACGATATGCTGGTTTATTCATACTCCTAATTCTACTTCAGGTTGTGGTTTTCAACAACCTTCAGCTAAGTGGGTATATCAATCCTTACATTTATGTGATGTTCATCCTGCTTCTGCCATACGAGATCTCGGGCTGGCTTCTGTTGGGCTTGGGTTTGCTAACCGGGCTTACTGTTGATACTTTTATGAACACAATTGGAATGCACTCATCGGCCACGCTATTCATGGCTTTTTTGCGACCATACGTTTTAAACCTTTTTACCGATCGTGAAGATATTGACCAGAAAGGCAGCCCTTCGATGCAAGTTAACGGGCTTGTTTGGTTTATAAAGTATAGTCTAGTACTTGTATTTATGCATCATCTTTCGCTATTTTTTATTGAGTCGTTCGCTTTTACCGGATTTTTCCATACACTTTGGAGGGTTATACTTAGCACCCTAGCAACAACAGCTTTCATCCTTATACTCCAGTCTTTAACCATTAAGAAATAGCAGCACATTGCAACTTACAAGCAATAATAGGCGATACATAATTTCAGGAATAATTATCTTCATATTCCTAACCATTACCATTCGGCTATTCTTCCTTCAGGTTATTGAGCACTCATACAGGCTATCGGCTAGCAACAATGTGCTACGCTACATCACACAGTACCCTGCACGAGGTTTAGTTTACGACCGAAACGGTGAACTGCTTATATACAATCAAGCCGCTTACGACTTAATGGTTATTCCACGTCAGTTACAGCCTTTTGATACTGTTGAGTTTTGCGACATACTAGGCATAACCAAAGAGCAAGTAAACACTCGACTTAAGGAGGCTAAAGAGCATTCATCTTTCCGACCATCAATTTTCATGAAACAAGTTTCGGCCGAAACCTATGCTCGTCTTCAGGAAAAGCTTTTTAAGTTCTCTGGCTTTTACGTTCAACCTCGTACCCTCAGAGCCTACCCCCATGCCATTGGTGCTCACTTTTTAGGTTACGTTGGCGAGGTAGACGACCGAAGAATACGGGAAAACCCGTACTATAAAATGGGTGACTATATTGGCATTAGCGGATTAGAACGCTCATACGAAGAAGAGCTGCGTGGCAAAAAGGGCGTAAACGTTTATCTGGTCGATGTACATAACCGAATTAAAGGATCGTATGCCGAAGGCAGATATGATACAGTAGCTGTACTCGGGAAAGATCTGACCACAACGGTTGATATTGAGCTACAAAAATATGGCGAGAAGTTAATGGAGAATAAGCTTGGCGGAATAGTTGCAATTGAACCTAGCACTGGAGAGATACTCGCCATGATTTCGAGCCCGGGATACGACCCGAATCTACTCGTTGGCCGCCCCAGAACCTCAAACTTCCGAAACCTTGATAGCGATACGCTTAAGCCACTTTTCAACCGGTCGTTAATGGCACTTTACCCACCAGGTTCTACCTTTAAAATTGTAAATGCGCTTATTGGCCTTGAGGAAGGTGTTGTTTATCCAAGAACAAAATACAGCTGCGATGGGGCTTACCGTGTTGGACGGGGTGTTGGCTGTCATTATCACCCATCGCCAACCGACCTAGTACAATCAATACAGGTATCGTGTAACACATACTACTGCCATGTATTCAGAAACATTATCGATAAACCAACGCATGGCGGTGTTGAGCAAGGCTTTACCGTATGGAAAAATCATGTTGAATCGTTCGGGTTTGGGAAGAAGCTCAACATTGATCAGCCTAACGAGCTAGCCGGAATTGTACCTAGCATTGAGTTTTACGACAGGTACTTTCGAAAGGGAGGATGGAACTCGCTTACAATACTATCGCTGGCAATTGGTCAGGGTGAACTTGGCACCACCCCCCTTCAAATGGCTAACATGACCGCTGCAATCGCAAACCGCGGATGGTACTATACGCCTCATCTTGTAAAGGCAATTAATGGGGAGCCGAATATTGAACCAAGATTTCAAATTAAAAACTATACTACAATAGATTCGGTATGGTATAACCATGTTATTGAAGGTATGTACCTTGCTGTTAATGGTGAGCCTGGCAGCGGAAGTACTGCACGCATTGCTGTAATACCCGATATTGAGGTTTGCGGAAAAACAGGAACATCGCAAAACCCACACGGAAAAGACCATTCGGTTTTTGTGGCATTTGCACCTAAAGATGACCCAAAAATTGCCATTGCAGTTTACGTTGAAAACGCAGGCTATGGTGCCACTTGGGCTGCTCCAATTGCAAGCCTAATGATTGAGAAATACATAAACGGTGAGGTAAAACGCAAATGGCATGAGGATAGAATTTTTAACGCTATACTGCTAGATAAACGTGAAGAGAAGAAATAACATAGCACGCTGGCTCGACTGGCCAACAGTAATAATCTACCTAGCCCTAGTGCTTATGGGTTGGTTTAACATATATGCTGCAGTTTTTTCTGAGGAGCATGCTAGTATTTTCGATACTACACAACGCTACGGAATGCAACTTATTTGGATTGGAGCAGCATTGCTAATTGCAATCATAATACTGGCTATCGACTCGAGGTTTTACGTAGTATTCGCAAACTTTTTTTACTTCTTTCTTCTAGCAGTTCTACTTTTTGTTGTTTTCTTTGGCGTTGAAGTAAACGCCTCAAAGTCGTGGATTCAGCTTGGAGGAATGAGGATACAACCTGCTGAGTTTGCAAAGTTTGCCACAAGCCTTGCCTTGGCTAAATACATGAGTTCTTACGGATTTAAACTTAACTCGCTTAAAGAATACGTTAAAACAGCACTAATTGTATTTGCTCCAATTGCGCTAATTCTTCTACAAAACGATGCGGGTAGCGCAATGGTTTTTGCGGCATTTGTATGGGTTTTCTACCGCGAAGGGATGCCCCATTGGGTTTTAGGTTTTATAGGTTTTCTGATATTGCTCTTTGTACTTGTGCTTATTTATAACAAGATCATCATTTTACTAGGGCTTATTCTGTTAACAATTATCATCTTCAGCTTAATTAGCAAAGACCACAGAAATGCCATTCGTTTTTCCATTGGACTATTTGGGCTAATTGCAATACTTTATGGTGCGTCTGAGTTTTTTGATCTGAATATCTCACCATATTACTTGATCCTTATCCCAGTTGCAATCTCTATACCTATTGTTATTGCCTACTCATACCTGCATAAAGCCCGACACGTAATTGTTCTTCTTTTCTTTTTTACCACTGCTTCAGTTTTCAGCTTTAGCGTTAACTACATTTTCAACAATGTACTCGAGGTTCACCATAGAGATAGAATTAACGATTTACTAGGAATTGAGGCCGATCCACTAGGCTGGGGGTATAACGTAAACCAGTCAAAAATTGCTATCGGTTCTGGCGGGCTAACCGGGAAAGGGTTTCTTAAGGGAACTCAAACCAAATTTAACTTTGTTCCTGAGCAAAGCACTGATTTCATTTTCTGCACGGTTGGTGAAGAGTGGGGCTTTGTTGGTTCTGCAGTAGTAATAATTCTATTTGTAACCCTTCTGCTAAGGTTGCTAATGCTTGCCGAAAGGCAAAAAGAGGCTTTTGCTCGAATTTATGGCTACGGAGTAGTATCAATCCTCTTTTTTCATATTGCCATAAATTTGGCAATGACAATAGGCCTGTTCCCCGTAATTGGAATTCCCCTGCCGTTTTTTAGCTATGGAGGGTCGTCGTTATGGTCATTCACTATCCTCCTCTTCATTTTCCTTAAGCTCGATAGTTCCCGTCTTGATTAAACCTTCCTCCCATCCCGAGGGCACAATATTGTATTCCTCTTTAACAAAATCGATTAGGTCGGGGAAAAAGATTAGGAACTGATCTCGAATAAACGAGTAGTTGTACATTAGCGTTTCAATGGCAAACTCAGTTCTGTTCGGAAGCGATGTTACCCTGCTCATAATCTGCAATGCCTGCTCTACACCCTCAACTTTATGGTAGCTATATAACCTGTTGCTTTGAATTAGCAAGGGTAAAACATTTCGCACTCTTTTAGGAAGTTCGCGGTACCTAAGTACCATTTGGTAGTAAAATTTTCGGGTAAATCCTTTTAGTGGGAACGGGGAAAAAGTTGCCCAATACCTTGCCAAAAAGTGGTCGAAAAACACATCAACCACAACACCAGCATATTTACGATACCCTTCACGAAATAGCTGCCTTACCTCAAATGTAGCAGGATGAGTATCGGTGTAAAAATCGATAGCTCTGTGAATAAAAATTCCTTTTTGCACACCATCGGGATAACGTTCGAGGGATCGACCCTTAACGTAATCGCCAATAAAATTACCCATTCTGGTATCTACATTATCTCCAGACAGGTATAGATGAGCAAGGAAATTCATGATGTTTTAGGTACAAGTTAACAAAAAAACAAACAGCACTCACAATTGTTGAAACACAATATAATTTGCAAATATTGAGCCAACCAGTAAAGCCCTCACAATTTACTAGAAATTAGCATAACCATGAATGTAAAGTTTTTGCGAAAAAATTTGCAGGAATAAAAAAAGGTTGTACATTTGCACCGCAATTGCGGATATGGCGTAATTGGTAGCCGCGCTAGACTTAGGATCTAGTGCCGAAAGGCGTGGGGGTTCGAGTCCCTCTATCCGCACAAACCCAGCCAAATGGCTGGGTTTTTTGTTTCAACACTCCAATAAACTTTAACCCTATTTGTAACAAATGCAATTATACCTACTAGCCATTTTAGCCCTTTTCGGATTTACCTATAAGGTTGCAGCTAGTATTTACGGTTTGCTTTTCATGCCCTACGGCCTGAAAAATAGGTTAAATAATTTCTATACCCGCCATTCGAGCTACTACAACGCACTTAGCCCAAAACTTCAAAATAAATTTTTGAGCAGAATTCACGCCTTAAGCTTTAGCATTAAGATTAAAGGGAGGCAAGAGTTTAATGTTACCGATGAGGTAAAATGGTTTGTTCTAGGCTCCCTAGTCCAACTAACATTTGGGCTGAACCATTATAAACTATCAAAATTTAGGCATATCATTATTTATCCCGATGCGTATATTAGCCCAATTACCAAAAAACTTCACCATGGCGAAGTTCACCCTCGAGGGCTAATTGTACTATCGTGGAAAAGTTTTGTAAAAGGATATGCAATTCCCGATGATTGTATAAACTTAGGGTTACACGAATTAGCGCATGCTTTTATGCATACCATAATGTACACTAAGAACCACGAAATGGGCCTCGACGAGCAGCTTGAAAGCATTATTAAAATATCGAAACAAGAGATTGAAAAAATAAAATCGGGTAGTGCGCATTACTTCCGAGCCTATGCCGGATCAAATATCCATGAATTTTTTGCAGTAGCCATTGAGTATTTCTTTGAAGATCCAAAGGGATTTAGAGAAAATCTTCCAATCTTATACAAAAGGCTTTCACACTTTCTAAAACAAGACCCTGCGAATAATTGCTTCCGCCTTAAACTCAGCCCAACATACAAATCATCGTATATACGATGACCTTTTGTTTATGAATACCTAGTTATGACTAAGCTTATTCTTAAAACTATCCTTTTTATACTACCATACCTTAACATTTTGGGCTTGCAAGCCCAAAAAAATTACATAGAGAAAACAGGCGACGTATTTCAAATAGCAATACCTGCAGCCGCTTTTGCTTCAACACTAATTTGGCAGAGCAACGACAAACCTCACTGGCAATTCTGTAAATCGATGGCCCTTTCCGTAATTTCCACCCACACCCTAAAAAGACTAATTGATAAAGAAAGGCCAAACGGAGGCCGGTATAGCTTTCCATCGGGGCATACTACTGCTGCTTTTACTGGCGCTGCATTTCTTCAAAAAAGGTACGGGTGGAGAGTAGGCATACCATCATACTTAGCGGCGAGTTTCGTGGGATGGTCGAGGGTTTATGCAAACAAACACGACTACTGGGATGTACTTGGGGGAACAATACTGGGAATTAGCTGTTCTTATGTTTTAACCAAAAGGTTAGCCGATGAGAAATTTGCGGTTTCTATTGGAAGGCAAAATAGTGTAAATACGCTAAATTTGGCAATAACATTCTAGTTCATTTTTTTACAAAAACTAAGTTTAGATGAAAGTCTCAGCATTCAACATCCAAAGTTTTAAGGTAGATGGTGGAGCCATGTTTGGCGTTGTACCTAAGGTATTATGGAACAAGAAATACCCATCAGACGAGAACAATCTAATACCTCTCGATCTAAAATCGCTTGTTATTGAAAATGAGGGCCGCGTTGTACTAATCGACACTGGATTTGGCGATAAGCAAAGCGATAAGTTCTTTAGCCATTTTCATCTGTTTGGTGGAGATGGACTGCTAAACGGCCTGGCTAAGTTTGGGTATAAACCAACCGACATTACCGATATTATCCATACGCATTTACATTACGATCATTGTGGGGGCGGCGTTGGAGTTGACGAGCAAGGCAACTATTATCCGGTTTTCCCAAATGCAAAATACCACATTAGCCAAACCCAATGGGATTGGGCAATAAAACCGAATGTTCGCGAAGCCGATTCATTCCTAAAAGAAAATTTTCTTCCAATTAAAGAGTTTGGCCAACTTAACCTTGTAAAGGTTGAAGAAGAGCTGATCCCTGGCATTGACATTCGTTTTTTTAATGGCCATACAAAAGGGCAAATAATCCCAATAATCCATTTGCCCAACGGCAAAAAGCTAGTTTACGCTGCCGATTTGTTCCCATCAATTGCGCACATTCATTTAGCTTGGAATATGAGCTACGATGTGGAGCCTCTGGTAACCATGAAAGAGAAAGAATTGTTTTTAAATGAAGCGATAGAGAATAGCTACTACCTCTTTTACCAACATGACCACTATAACGAATGCAGTTCACTGACCAATACACCCAAAGGCATTAGGGCTGGAGAAACTTTAAAACTGAATGAGTTGCTAGGCTAACAACTTTGCCATTTTAAAAATAAATTGTACAAAAGGCCAAAAGCAGTATATAAAAAGTGCTAGTGAAAAAGTAACATCAAGCCAAACAACCATTTTTAAGCGATTCGTTTTTGCACTCACAAAAATGAGGGAAACGCGAAGCAAAAGCTGCAAAACGAAAAACGAAAAAATTTGCAAAACATAAGCGTTATTGATTTTTGCTAAGTTTAAATTACCCCTCACCAACTCCGAAAAAGCAGCAGATAATCCCGTGCTTGGGGTTTCAACTCCAGTAATATCAGTAAAAATTGATGGAATAGGATGTTTGCCCGGTGCATACATTAATGAGTATGCAAATACACCTAGTACTACCAATGCCAGTAATAGGTTAACTATTCTATAAGCATACGCATTTTGCTTCATTGTAAAACAATAGGGCTGGGTTAGCGTACAAAAATACTCTGAAACTTAAAGGCGTGATGCACATCGTAAACCTTATTGGCAGGCAGTTCGATATGAATGCTAGTTAAAGAATACCTAACTGTTACATTTTTCGATCCCTTAAAAAGCCTATCAAACCTTTTGCTCGAAGCAAGTTTATAGAAATTATCGCCACTAGACTGCTCAGAATAACCTTGCTGAAGAAAGTAGTTTTTAACAAGCATTGGGTCAACTTCGCCATTATGTTCAACTAGCAGTCGTTTCGACTTATAGCTATGCACAATAACACCCGGCCAAATAATTGCATAAAAAAGAATGGTAACCGAAACACCTGCGAAATGCTCGTAAAGCGAAACCTTGTTGAAGTAAAACAGAAAATAGAAAAGTAGGTGTATTAGCATCAACAAAACTAAAGTAGCCAATGCCAATGCTATCCATGTAACTAAAATCCGGTTCCCTTTGGTTGGAAGTATTTCGATATTCATAAATAGTGCCGTGCCCTTGCTATTTTTCTGGTTCCAGTTCCGGTTCCGGTTCTGGTTCTGGTTTCTGTTCCACTTCCTCCCCTTCAATTACCCTAAGCCTATTCTCTAGGCTATCTATTCGCTCCTTGCTGGAAGAATCATCATCCTCATCGTTTAAAGCCTCCTTTATTCCCTTCTCTATCTGCTCAAATGTTTCTGGATCTTTGATAGCCTCATTAGCAATAATTGATATGCCAGCAAGCCAAAGCGCTGCAATTAGCGTAGCCAAAATTGATATTATTAGCGAAGCAATTCCAAGCCCCTTTGCTCCGTTACCTCTTGTAGCCTGTACTATTGAGATAACGCTAAAAATAATGGCTAATGCCGCCGGAAGAAAAGCAACAACGCCAACACAAGGAATAAAAGCAACTATTAATGATATTACACCCAATACAACGCCAATAATTCCAGTTACCTGACCTTCGGTTGTAGTTCTTGTAGGTTCCATAATGCTATTCGTTTAATTGTGTTTTAAAGACGAACAGATGTTATAAAATGCTGCACTAATACTATTCATCATCAATAATTCCCAGAAAATCTTCCTCTAGGGAAACTAATGGAGCTTCCTCAATTCGTCCTAGCTCTTTGCCATTTTTTGAAATTATAAAAGTGGGTACAAGCTGAATATCACCTTTGTGAATATTTGCCTCGGGGCAAACCTTAAACCGATTCACTCCAATAATTGTAATGTGCTCGTCGGCAAAACCGGCACCATCAATTATTTTCATAAAGCGAGGCACTTCTCGTTTGCTATCACCACACCACGTTCCTAATACAACCAACACGCTTACACCCTCTTTTAAATTGGCAATAGCGCTTACCACATCTTCCTGAGGTGTGTAATTTGAGTACTCAGCCAAGTACCACCTTGCAAAGGGTTCGGCTTGAAAAGCTTCGGGAGTTACATAACCGTACAAAATCATTTGATTGGCATTTTCGTCAAAAACCACATTGTTTTTACTTTGCTTACATGATGTAATACTTAGTACAAAAAACAGAACAATGACTAGATGTTTCATCCGCATAATTTTGGTATAAATGTACAAAAGAATCCTTACAACAAAACAGGTTATTTACATCCGATTAATGGTAGGGCAATTTCAAGAATACCCTCAGCAATGATGGCAATTAACAACACACCGTAACGATTTTATAGGGATACAAGAAATTTAGTTTATCTTTGTAAGTGAAAATGAACAGAATATGCCAATAGCCTATCTTACACGTCGCGAAAGGTTCTCATCGGCTCACCGATTATTCAACCCTGAAGTGCCAGATGACAAGAACTATGAGCTTTACGGAAATTGCTCTCACCCAAACTGGCATGGGCACAACTACGAGCTATACGTTACAGTAAAAGGCGAGGTTGACCCAAAAATTGGCTATGTAGTTAACCTTAAAAGCTTAAGCAGTATTATAAAAGAGTTGGTAATAGCAAAGGTTGACCATAAAAACCTAAACATTGATGTTGATTTTCTGCAAGGAGTAATCCCTTCAACGGAGAATATTGCCATTAGCATTTGGAACATTTTAAGTGAACCCATAAGCAAGTTAGGGGCACAAATTCACAGTGTTAAAATTCAGGAAACTGAAAATAACTTTGTGGAATATTTTGGAGAATAATTTTTTACATCGCATATCAATTTTTATAGCACGTTATCATGCACATTGAAGACATTAATAGTAACGCCAATTTATACGACAACGAAGGTTACGAAAAGGTTGAACGCTGGAATATTGAGAAGACTAATAAGCTAGCCGAGAATTACAAAAACATTCTCGACCTTATTGGCGAAGACGTTAACAGGGAAGGGCTGCAGGACACCCCAATTCGCGTTGCAAAAGCGATACAATTCCTAACTCAAGGATACAATTTAGACCCAAAAGAAATTTTAAACAGCGCCAAATTTAAAGAGGATTACAGGCAAATGGTTATTGTAAAGGACATTGAGCTATACTCAATGTGCGAACACCATATGATCCCATTCTACGGTAAAGCTCATGTAGCCTATATTCCCAACGGACAAATTACCGGATTAAGCAAAATTGCTCGCGTTGTTGAGGCTTTTGCCCGCAGGCTTCAGGTGCAGGAGCGGTTAACAATGCAGATAAGAGACTGCATACAAGAAACGCTAAACCCAATGGGTGTTGCCGTGGTAATTGAGGCTGCCCATATGTGCATGCAAATGCGTGGAGTTCAGAAGCAAAACTCAGTTACAACCACATCGGCATTTACAGGTGTTTTCCTCTCACAAATTAAAACCCGCGAAGAGTTTATTCACCTCATTGGGCTAAAATTACACTAGCAAGAGAAATATATCCTAGCATGTTTCTCTTGCCAATCGGTAGTTCTACTGCTTAACAAACCTACGTGTTATTCTCTGGTTATTAAACTCAATGGTTAAAAGGTAAACACCATTCTTTAGCCAAGCCACCGGTATTGAAGCATACTTCTCGTTGTAATTTCTACTCCAAATAGCCCTACCGGTAATATCGTGTATTGACATGGAATAAAACACCTCAGGGCTATCAACAATGAGATTTTGAGTAACAGGATTTGGGTAGAGCAACACATTTGTCAGTTGCAAATCAAAAGGGCTAGATGTTAACGATGACAAATCGATTGATTCGCTCTGGTAAACCTGCTTATTGTTAACATTCTGTATAAAAACAACCATGCTTGTTGTACTTAGCTCGCTTACCGACGAAGGATTCCACGAAACGCTAAAAGTTTGCTCCTCGTTTAAGTCCCAATTGCCCTTAAGGCTTACGCCACCAGAGTTAGGAAGAAACTGTTTGACAACATTATAGAATACCGTTTCACCACTTGCTACGCTCTCGGTTATGTTTACTTCAGACTTAACAATTGCACAATGCAACAATAAATCCTCATTTGTTAGCTCGCCAAGAGATGTAATTCTAACATCGAGATCAACACTTCCTTCATACTGGGCATCTAAATCTATAGAAAAAGGCGAATCATATAGTGAGGATATTTCTACAGCATTCTGATTTGCTGAAAAATTGCTAAACGAAAGAGGAGTTGAGCCATTTATTAGGGCAAATGGCAAACTTGAAACTCCATAGAAAATTTCTCTTGGCGTTGATGAAGTTGGGAATAAGCTATATATAGGATCGTTTGCAGGGCTAGATGTGTGATAGTGCATAGGGATTACATCACTATCATTCTGATTTTCTAAAGCAACAACACTCTGGTTTGCATCACCCGAGCCTGTAACACCAGTATTTGTAAAATACTCAAGCAGCAGCTGCTTTCCCCGATTACCAATCCATACATCATCAAAGGCAAAACCGTTGAACTCGTTAATAGAGTTTCCATCGGCAGCATAGGCAATTCGGAACCTAACATTAGGCTCACCCTGAACACTTTCCAAACTCAACCTAGCACTTTCCCAACCTTCCATTTGTATGCTACTCCAACCTATAAATTGGTCGGCAGGTCGACTCTGAATAGTAGATGAGTTAAACCAGTTAATGCCCGAATTTATTGCACCTAGGTTTTGCCAAGTTACACCTTGATTAAGGCTATATTGCAATACAGCCCCATCGCGCCCAGGATCGGGAGACGACCAAATGCTAAGCTTAATCATTGGTTTTTCGAGCAGGCTAAAATCGTAACATGGGCTAACAACCTCCGAATTTTCAACCGTTTGATTTGCAAGATTAATATTCGTAAACCATGAGTTCTCCCCTGATGCAGCCTGGCTTATTATTGATCCGGTTGGGCTTCCGAACTCCCAGCTAAAATGACCATCATCGGCTATGCTACGAGCCACCCAACTACCATTACCCTCTTCAAAATTTTCGGAGTAAATACTATTATCAAACTCAGAGATATTGATTAATGGCTGAATAAAAATCTGCTTGGTAATAGAATCCTTACAGCCATCAAACGACTCGAGCACAAGTTTAACCTGTTGCTGACCAATGTTGGGGAATAAGTAGCTAAACGATGACATCTCATCGCCCTCAAAAACAATATCATCGTTAATTATCCATCTATAATCGGCAATATTCGTCTCCTCGGAGGTACAGAAAAACTCCGTTTCTTGCTCGGTTAAGCACTCGTTAATCCAGCTAAAATTTGCTGAAGGAATAACGCCAACCAGTACGCTTGAATCCTTTTGCGCAATACAACCGTTTACTGTGGTTGCCTTTAGCGAGATGAGCTTATCGCCCGAAGACTGAAAAAGGAAACTTGGCTCAAAATCGTACGATTCGCCTTCGCTGTTAAAATTCCAGCGCCACTCCGCAACCTCATCCTCAGAAATTGTGTTATTAACAAACTCCACTGGCTCTGTTGCCAAATCGCTACATGCTTGCAAAACATCAAACTTTACTTGAGGTACTGGGTTAATATCAACAGGTATAGCTATTTCGCTGTAGCAACTTGAGATACTTGATTGATAGGTGTATGTAATCTCATAACTTCCTGGCGTTTCAACCATTGGCGACAAGTATGCTAAATTTCCGGCGTTTCCAAAAGCCTCAGTTGTGCCGGTATAGGAAAAGTTTCCGATACCTTGGCCGTGATTGCCGTTATCGCCAACAATAATAACCTGAGATGCATTATTACAGTAGCTTGGCTCGAGCCCTGTTATTGCTACAGGTCCAATAGAATCGATTAGAACTCGGGTGTAAACCTCGTAATCGGTTTCACCTATGGTATACCTAAAGAATACTGTATCAACTCCTACTCCAGCATTAGCGATACTATAATTCGCTTGATTGACTCCAGTTGGGGTAACTCCGTCATTTTTACTGTAAAAAGTCCCCTCAAGACTTGGGAATCCCTCTGGAGTACATGATATTGCAATCACATCATCGGAGTAACAATACTCACTGGTTAAGCCTTCAATGGTTTCATTGGCTTGCCGTACGTATGATTGTTGTGAAACTGAATTTGAGCATTGCGTTGCTGGATCTGTATACGAATAAAAAACCGTGAATGGAGTACCTGTAGAAGAATGATTTGGCCCTGGAGTAATTAGATTAGGATAAAGGGTATTGTTACTAATACCTGTGCCACTAAAAACTCCATTAGGTTCACTGCCGGAAAGCAGAATTGGGTCATGATCGTAGTTATAATTATCGAGCAGCGTAAAATTAAGCTCAGGCAAAGGGTTAATTAGCGTTGAATGCTCAATTGTGCTGGAACTACAACCTAGTGCTGTTACGTATTGGTAGGTAATACTATAGGTTTGTCCTGCTTCTAAGTCGGATGGAATTAGCGTTGCCGTACTAGCCCCCGGAACAAACGAAAACCCTGAACTTGGCCCTTCAAAGTGATGTGTACCTCCGGCCGGATAGGCATTAATTGGCGATAGAGTAATAGCAGGCGAATCCTTACAGTAGCTAGGCTGAAGAACCCCAAAGTCAACGTTTTCACTTGCAGCATCGAGCGTAAAATTTCGAGTTGCCTGATATGTAACGCCTCCATCCTCATAGCTATACAGTATTTCGTAATCGCCAGTTGCCATTTCGCTTGGTGTAATTGTAAGGGTGTTTCCATCGGCAAACCAACCGGTTGGTGAGTTTACGGTAAATTCACCAATAGCACTTATAGGGTTAGACCCAGTTACCGTAAAGGGTTCGTGATAGTTACAATACACGGGGTTTACTGCTGATATTGAAGCACCTTTATCGGAAACAACTACATCGTATGTTATAATACGTGTACAGCCATTCCCTTCAGTATCGGTGTAGGTGTAGGATATAGTTATAGGAGTATCATAGTCCTCCTCATCAATAAGCTGAGGGTAGAAATAACCGTTGGTGCCAACGCCCATACCTGAGAAAACACCTCCAGGTTGGCTCACAAAAAGCGATAGGTCAATTGGCTGTTCATCGATATTAAATGGCGATGAAGTAACGTTAAAATCAACGTCGGGCAGTGGCAAAACGTTAATTACAGCGTCCTGCTCTGCATTACTGTTGAAGTTACCCGAGCCATCCTCGAGGTTTGACAAAGAAACGATGTGCTCACCAACTGATAAACCATCAACAGATATGGCATGACTTAGATTTGTTACCTCAATTGGGCCATAAGTATTTGAACCAACATTGTAGGTTAGCTGGAACGGCGTATATCCAGTAAAATCGAATGCTATTGGGATGCTTAAGATGCTACTATAGCATTGAGAGGTTGAACCCATAATGGATACCGTAGGCTTATTTGCGTAGATACTCATTTGAATATCATTGTACAAAACTGGGTTACTCGTATTACCTGCCTGATCGGCAAGGGTTACCTCGCCTAGCGGCAAGGGTGATATTTGGTCAGTATCGCCATTTTGCACCTCATAGCTTGAAGTATATGTAACACCATCATCGGACGTGCTCCAAACAAGCGGTTTATCGTTGTACTCCTGAGGGAATACTTGCAGATTGGCTTCCTGAAGCTGCGGTGTAACGATAAACTCAATAATGTCGCCAACAATAACATTACCTGAAACCTCAGCATTACTGCTCACATCGAAAATCTGTGGCGTTTTTGAGTCGATAGTTAAGTTCACACCATTTACAGATGCTGAAGTAATTGCAGCATTTGTGTTTCCTGCAATATCTGAAAGCACTATATTAACGGGTAACGATCCGGCATTTAGGTGCTGATTGTCGTTTTCGGAAACCACGTAGCTAACCGAGTAGCTATTATTATTTAAGTTAAAGAAATTTTCTGGTGGTAATGTTTCTCCGTTAACCTCTATAAGAAATCGTTCATAAATATCATCATCGGTTACAATATCAACAAGAATTTCGTCGCCAACCTTATAAGTTCCTTCATCCACAGTAACGGCAGAAATCGACGGTGGTGCTTTATCGAAAATTACCCAAGTATCGTCGTTTGTAGCAGTTACTGTTTCGCTAACATTACCTGCCAAATCGGTGGCAGTGAGGCTAAAGGTGATAAAACCCTGCACATCGGCTAAAAGCATTTGGCGTGAGGCTGTCCACAAGGGGCCACCAGATAGCGTAGCTGGCTGACCTCTAATAATTGCGCTAGGATCAGCATTGCCATCATCAACGTTAAACTCAACATAAACCCAATCGTTTGGCTTGGTATAGATACCCGATGGGTTGCTGGTTGAAATGCTAACATCGGAAATTACAGGTTTTGTTCTGTCTAATGTTACATTGGTGCCTCCAAAATTAAGATGAGTTACCTGTAAGCCCGCATTTCCTGCTAAATCGGAAAAATCAATTGTAAAAGGCACAACTCCTTCGGTTATGTCGCTCTCGTTAAAAGTACCACCTGCCCAGTATCAATAAAGCCAAAAATACGTTTCCCTTGCCTAAGGTCGAATATACGACCAACTGTTCCCCAAAAACCAACCAGAGCAACAATATTTAGCGGTCCCATAAGGACAAATAGAGCAAAGGCGAGCCATTTTGTATCGCTAAAATAGTATCCTAAACGCAGTAAAAATGTAATGGCAAAAACTACAGCCAAATTCAAGGCTGCAAGGGAGGAAAAGCTTAGTTTATTCTGAAAATATGAGTATAACGATGTTAGCACAATACCAACTAAGCCTGAGATAACAAAGGCTTTTGGAATCATGCTCTGCTCGAAGCTATTTAAAAAAAGAGTGTTCGCTCCTACATCGAACGCTCCAAGGAAAAAGCCGAGGAAAACCGATTGGAACAGAAGCAGCGATACAGGGACAACCTCATCGCGCCTTAGGTTTAATGTTTCATGTAGGGCCAAAATGTAGGATAAATTTCGAGCTGTTTTTACTAATTCTTGCTTCGCGTATATGTTGGTTATTCATTTTAATTCTATTTAGCATAATCCTTCATTGGATCTATCTTCAGGTATTTCGAGAAAAAGTTTACGCCCATATAAAAGGGTATTGTATCGAGCAGTGCAGATATTAACTTAAAAACGTATCCCGAAAGAATAAAAATTACTAGTGTTTGGGTCACGGTTTTTCCTTCGGGTATATCAATGGCATGAGCGTAAAAATAGGTGATTAAAACAACGGCAACCGAATCGACCATTTGGCTGGTGATAGTAGATACGTTATTGCGCAACCAGAGGTATTTGCCCTTTGTTAGCTTTTTTACAAAATGAAACACATGCACGTCAACAAACTGGGCAGTTAAATACGCTATCATTGAAGCGGCAGTTGCTCCAAAGGTCAACTTTCTGATATGAAAAAAAGATCTACTTGATTCATCTAGGGCAGGCAGTCCCGTTTCGGGCATCATTTCGGGTACAGGTGGTAAAATGCCCCCGATCCATAGAATAAAGAGCACCCAAATATTTAATACTAAACCAGTCCAAACAACAACATTAGCCCTATGCTTACCATAAAGCTCGCTAATGAAATCGGTACACAGAAAAGTAATTGGGTAGGGTAAAATTCCAACAAATAGCATTACAGGAATTTTCAACGAAAAGATATTTATTGTAAAGTGAATATACCTAGATATCCCAAGTATATTTAGCATGGCCAAAGTTCCTAGGAACAATCCTGCGAGAACAATAAAAACTACCTCACGCCTATTTATGAGCTTTTGGTCAACATCGCTTTTGTAGTCAAACATGGTTTTAGGGTGTTGTTTGCACCCTACCTTCACAACTGAAAGCAAAGCACTTAACAAAGTTAAGCTAATTATCAAGAAATCAAAGTAGATTAAAAAAAAACAGGCTATCGTTTTGATAGCCTGCTAATTTTAGTAGATAAAAGTAGTATTATTCGTATTGTTTCAGCAAAAGTTCAAGTATTTGCTTTCCGGCTATTGATACAGATGTACCTGGCCCAAAAATGGCGGCCACACCCTGATCGTAAAGATACTGATAGTCCTGAGCAGGAATTACACCACCACAAATAACCATTATGTCATCGCGCCCTAGCTTTTTGAGTTCTTCCATAACTTGCGGTACGAGCGTTTTGTGACCAGCAGCTAGACTCGACACGCCCAAAACATGCACATCGTTCTCAACTGCTTGCTTTGCTGCCTCGGCAGGAGTTTGGAAAAGAGGTCCAATATCCACATCGAACCCAATATCGGCATACCCTGTTGCCACCACCTTGGCACCACGGTCGTGGCCATCCTGTCCCATTTTGGCTATCATAATTCGGGGTTGACGACCCTCATGCTTGGCAAACCTATTACATAGCTCGCGTGCTTGGTTAAAACTATTATCATCCATAGATTCTGCTGAATAAATTCCTGAGATCGACCTAATAACGGCCTTGTACCTCCCTGCAACTTTTTCGCAAGCATCGGAAATTTCGCCAAGGGTTGCACGGAGTCGTGCCGCCTCAACCGAAAGCTCCAGAATATTTCCTTTGCCCGTTTCGGCACATTTGGTAATTGCTGTAAGAGCCTCCTGAACCTTAGCCTCATCGCGATTAGCCTTTAGCTCTTTAAGCCTGCGTAGCTGGCTTTCGCGCACGGCAGTATTATCAACGTCAAGTATCTCAATTGGGTCTTCTTTCTCTAATCGGTATTTGTTAAGCCCTACAATTATGTCTTTCCCTGAGTCGATACGAGCTTGCTTACGAGCAGCTGCCTCTTCAATTCTCATTTTAGGGATACCGGTTTCAATGGCTTTGGCCATACCACCAAGTTCCTCAACCTCTTGGATTAGCGCCCATGCCTTATGCGCTATCTCATGGGTTAGTTTCTCAACGTAATACGAACCAGCCCAAGGGTCAACTGCACGTGTAATATCCGTTTCCTCCTGAATGTACAGCTGAGTATTACGGGCAATACGAGCGGAGAAATCTGTAGGAAGTGCAATTGCCTCATCCAAGGCATTTGTGTGCAAACTTTGTGTGTGACCAAGTGCAGCAGCCATGGCCTCAATGCAAGTTCGGGCAACGTTGTTAAACGGATCTTGCTCGGTTAAACTCCATCCCGATGTTTGGCTATGGGTTCGTAATGCAAGCGATTTTGGATTTTTTGGGTTAAACTTTTTCACTATTTTAGCCCATAGCAAACGGGCTGCGCGCATTTTGGCAATCTCCATAAAATGATTCATGCCAATAGCCCAGAAGAACGACAAGCGAGGTGCAAACGCATCAATATCAAGACCTGAGTTAACTCCAGTGCGCAAATACTCCAACCCATCGGCAAGAGTGTAGGCTAGTTCAATATCGGCTGTGGCACCTGCCTCTTGCATGTGGTAGCCCGAAATAGAGATACTGTTAAACTTGGGCATATTTTTAGCCGTGAACTGGAATATATCGGCAATTATCTTCATTGAGAATTCGGGTGGATATATGTAGGTATTTCGCACCATAAATTCCTTAAGAATATCGTTTTGAATTGTACCTGCTAGCTGATCGAGCGTTGCACCCTGCTCCAGCGCAGCTCCAATGTAAAATGCCATAACAGGCAGAACGGCACCGTTCATTGTCATCGATACCGACATCTTATCCAGCGGAATACCATCGAAAAGAATCTTCATATCCTCAATTGAGTCGATAGCCACACCGGCCTTACCAACATCGCCAACAACCCGAGGGTGATCGCTATCGTAGCCACGGTGAGTTGCAAGGTCGAATGCAACCGATAGCCCTTTTTGGCCTGCGGCCAAATTTCGACGGTAAAAAGCGTTTGATTCTTCGGCAGTTGAAAACCCTGCGTACTGGCGAACTGTCCAAGGTTTATTAACGTACATTGTGCTATAAGGGCCACGTAAGTAGGGAGGAAGACCAGCAGCATAGTTCAAATGCTCCATATTGTCCAAATCCTCCTTGCTGTAAACGGGCTTTACAGCAATCTGCTCAGGAGTAACAAACTCTTCGGGGGTTGCTTGCAATGCCCCTGGGGTGTGCTCCTGATCGATGTTTATTTTTTTGAAATCTGGTTTCATAGTTTTCTGTTTTTTTATTGTTTCAGCTTAGAGGTTGTTACGCTCCAGAATTTGACTGGAAATGATCAACAGCTAACTTATCCGAATGCTTGCTGTTTCATTAATCGGCATAACCATCTAGGCCTCTTCAATTCTGCATTTAAACGATTCCCAACATTTTCTGATAACCTTTCAGGGTTTCTAGCACGTTGCTCTTTACGCTGATAAAGTTTTCAATACCATTAGCTTCAAGGGCTGGCCTACAGGCAGGCTCACCAGCAACCACAAAAACAGCCTTGCCTTTAAGTTGAGCAGATGCTTGCGGTGCAAAGGTTTCGTACTCCTCGTCGGACGAACAAATAACTACAATATCGCTTTTTGCATCGAGGGCCGCTTTAACGCCTTCATCAACGGTTTTAAAGCCAATATTATCAACCACATCAAACCCAGCGCAAGCAAAGAAATTGCAGCTAAACTGAGCGCGAGCTCTACGGAATGCAAGGTTACCCAATGCTAGCATAAATACCTTGGGGCGTTTGCCCGAAACATCGGTCTTGTACCTTAGCTCCTCAAACGCTTGTGATCCCCTGTATTGAAGAAGCGGTTGGCAAACTGCATCGGAAGCCTTTTGGGCTTCTGCCTTTTTAACTACATTTATATTTACAACCTTTGTGTCGGCTATCTCAGAAAAATTGGGATACTGATTAGTCCCAAGCACGGTTTGTCTGCGCGTTGAAATGTTGGACTCACGCTTTAGCGCAAGGGTATTTATTTCATCCTGAATAAACCCAGCAGTAAAGGCTTTTACATAACCGCCTAAATCTTGAACCTTAACAAAAAGTTCCCATGCATGCTTTATAACCGATTGGGTTAACGTTTCAATGTAGTAGCTACCAGCGGCCGGATCAACCACTTTGTCGAAATAAGCCTCTTCTTTCACAATTATTTGCTGATTACGAGCAATTCGTTCAGAAAAAGCAGTTTGCTTCTGGTATGGCGCATCGAAAGGTAAAACGGTAAAACTATGAACACCGCCAAGTATAGCCGACATGGTTTCGGTGGTTGTACGTAGCATGTTAACGTATGGATCGTAAACCGTTTTATTCCATAACGCATTAACCGCGTGAATGGTGATTGGAGCGCATGAAGCACAATTATATGCCTCAGCAATTTTTGCCCAAAGCAAACGTATTGTTCTAAACTTGGCAATCTCCATAAAATAGCTTGACCCTACAGCAAGTGTAAATGAAATTTTACTAAATGCTTCGCTTGAGCTTACACCCTTTTCGGTTAACCAGTTAACGTACTCTACGCCCATTGCAAGTGCAAAGGCTAACTCTTGAGTAGTTGACGATCCGGCATTGCGAAATACATCGCCCCTAACGGCAATAAGCTTAAACTGGGGAAGTGATCGACCAGCTTCAACAACCTCGAATGTTCGCTGCGCAGCAGTTGCCTCATCAACGCAAAACTTACCGGTAAGCGAAAAAGCGGTAAGCGGACTATAATCAAACGATCCCTTTGCTTTGTCAATATCGACATTAGCCTTTTTAAGCGAATCGATAAAAATGGGTAATATTTTACGCGAGTTACATCCCGACACAAAGTTTATCTCATTCTTTTCAGGATTGATACCAACGGTAAGTTTCGAAACCCCCTCAACCGACGGCTCGCAATCGGCACAGGTAACAAAACCAATCGAGTCGGCTCCTTTTTTAAGGGCATCAATGGCTTTTGCGTTTGCCTGTTGCGCATCGCAAGCATCAAAATCTTGCCTAACCAGCCAGCTATTTGAATGCGAGTGTGTGCCCCTAGCGTATGGGAAATTGCCCGGTAGCGAAAGAGTATTCTTAATGCTCTTAAGATCCTCGGCTCTGTAGTAGGGCTTAACGCTAAAGCCCTCCATGGTTTTCCAAACCAACTTTCTGTCGTAGTCGGCGCCTTTCAGATCCCTGATTATTACCTCTTCCCACGCCTCAGTAGATACTGGTGGAAATTCGGCAAATAACTTAGAATCGTTTGTGTTTTCTGCCATAACCTATTTAATTTTTGATTTAGAATCGAAGTGCAAATTTACAAACTATTAGTATTGTAAAAGTTAATAAATGGCATAAATAGTAGTGAGAGTGTTTTTTAGCATATAGATATGGTGAAATTAATCGTTACTCAGCCAGCTCTTTTTTGCAAAAGGAAACCATGCTGCAATAAGCGCAGGTACTGCAACATTGAGAATCCAAATTGCATGAGCAGCAAGGGCTATACCTACGGGATTATTCCAAAATGCACCAATTATAACCACAGCAAATCCGGACCGAACGCCTGCATCGGCTATTGATAATACGGGGACAAGGCTTGCAAATAGATAAGTAGCAAATACCAACGCATATGCAATAGTTACCTCCGAGTTAAAACCCAATACATATAACATTAGCACAAGCTGGGTAGTAAAAATTGTATAGCGCAAAAAGCTCAATAGTATAATCGCAGGTATTTTGGAACTCGAATTATCGTTGCTCAAAACCTCTTTAAACTTTACTTTTTTAAAGACTGGAAACCTTGAAAGAACCGTAAGCACAAAACTTCTTTTAAATAGAATAACAAACACAATAACCAAAGAAACAGCTAGGCTTATTATCACCAAGGGATTGCGAAAATACTGCTCAAACAACCCATAATCTATCAATACACACAATCCCAAAAAGCCAAAAGCTATGGTTGCTAACTGCTGTGCTAAAGCACACTGAACAGCCGCAATGGCTGCTTGAGGTTTATTCTTTGTATCAAGCAACGCAACTCTTCCAATGGGGTCACCTATTCTGTTAGGAGTTAATAACCCAACGCTTGCACCATACAACGCAGTACTTATTGCTTGTCTTAGGCTAATACTTTGAATTCCACGTAACGATCTCTTCCACTTAACAGCCTCCAAAAGCCAGTTTATGAACATAAGAACAATAACAAGAAATAGGAGCATTAAATTAACACCTTCGAGTTGAGTTGCAAGTTTAAACTTTGGAAACCCTTGGTCGTAAACCCTATAAGCAACGAAAGCGTAGGCCAAAAGGGCTATAACAATCTTTAATATTAGAAATCGTTTTTTTGCCAAAAACACATCGAATTATTTTGCGCTAAATTAGCACAATACAATTAATCCGATAGCACTAGGGTGAATAACATTTTTCATTACTTTTACTAGACATTAACCGTAAAAACCTCAAGCCATGAAGAATTTCATTATCTATGCATCTTTCGCATTGCTCTTCATTTCGTGCAAGAGTAGCCCAGAAAACGACAAGAATTCAAACATCCTTGGTGGCACGCTAATAGTTTCGCATAAAACCGACAATACCATTCATTTAATTAGCAGAGCAACCGGAGAAACACTAAAAGTGCTTAACACAGGCGTTGAGCCTCACGAAGTTGAGGTGTCGGATGATGGACGATTTGCCGTTGTATGCAACTATGGCAACCGAGAAATTGCGGGCAACACGCTTTCTGTTTTCGACATTGAAAACGCATCGTTACTAAAGACCATCGATCTAGGCGAACACACCCGCCCACATGGCATGCAATGGATAAAAGGCACACAAAAAATGCTGGTTACGGCCGAAAGCACCAACAACCTCCTACTTGTTGATGTTGAAAAAGGGAGCATTGAGCGCACCATGAATACCGACCAACCCGTTTCGCACATGGTGGCTGCAAGCGTTGATTATAGCAAAGCCTTTGTGCCAAGTATCCGAACGGGAAACGTTACAGTTATCGACCTAAGTACTGACAGCATTATAGCGCAAGTATACTCAGGTGAAGGTGCCGAGGGCGCAGCCGTATCGCCCAATGGCGATGAACTTTGGGTAACCAACAGGGCCGAAAATACCATCTCGGTATTTAACACTAAAACATTAGAGATGACCTCAAAAATTGACTGTGGAGATTTCCCTATTCGTATTAAATTCTCGCCAAACGGCAGTAGGGTGCTGGTTAGCAATGCACAGTCGGCCGAAGTAGCCATAATTGATGCTTCCAAAAAAGAGGTTTTAGCAAAAGTAAAACTAACCGTTCCACTCCCCACCGAAACAGAAGAAGACCGATTTTTTGCCAACGAATTTAAGGATAGTTCAATACCAATTGGCCTAGTTGTTCCCGATAACCAATGGGCTTATGTTGCTAATACTAACGCCGATTTAGTAAGCGAAATAAACATAAACACCTTCGAAATAACTCGTCACTTCAAGACAGGGAAACAACCCGATGGTACAAGTTTTTCGCCACTCGTTCCCAAAATTGCAGAATAACAGAGTATTTAAAAGCAAAAGAAGATGAGCACAATAAAAAAAAGCAAGAGAAAATCATTTGCCAATATTGATAAGATTAAGCATTTTATTACTAGGGAAATATGGAGTATTCAGCTAAAGGATTATCCGCTACCCCGCCGAATCCTGTTTCATACGCTCCGAATTCTGCTTTTGGCTTACAGAGGTTTTGTTGAGGATAGAGTACTTTTACGCGCATCGGCGCTCACCTACTTTACGCTAATGTCAATTGTACCCATATTAGCCATGGGGTTTGGCATAGCCAAAGGCTTTGGGGTTGACAAATACCTCGAGAAGCAGCTTTTAGAGAATTTTCAAGGTCAGCAAGAGGTACTCGCTCAAATAATCGACTTTTCCAATAACCTCCTGCAAAATACCGGCGGTGGACTTATTGCTGGAATTGGTGTAATAGTTTTGTTTTACTCAGTACTAAAGGTTTTTGGCCATATTGAACACTCCTTTAACGATATTTGGCAGATTAAAACAGCTCGACCGTATGCTCGAAAATTTGCCGATTACCTCTCGATGATGCTAATTGCACCTGTACTGCTTATTGCCGCTAGTGGTATTAACGTTTTTGTTGCCACTCAGCTCGATAACCTGTCGGCCAAAATTGAGCTAATAAGCTACGTAACGCCATTTATAATGTTCCTGCTCAAGTTCTTGCCTTACATAATAATCTGGGTGGTTTTTACCCTACTTTATATTGTAATGCCTAACACAAAGGTAAATGTACTATCTGGTATTATTGGTGGTATTGTAGCAGGTTCAGCATTTATGGTTATCCAGTGGGTTTACATCGATTTTCAGGTTGGCGTTTCACAGTACAATGCAATTTACGGTAGCTTTGCAGCACTTCCATTATTCTTAGCATGGTTGCGTATTAGCTGGCTTATCGTTTTGTTTGGTGCTGAAATTTCGTTCTCTCACCAAAATCAGAATTTATATGAGTTTGAGGCCGAAACCGAATCGATTAGCAATAAATCAAAAAAGGCGCTATCAATCCTAGTACTTAGCAGAGTAATTAGCCGTTTTGTGGCTGGCGAAAAACCCTATACTTCGCAAGAGCTCTCCAGAGATCTGAAATTGCCCATTCGCCTAATCAGATCGCTACTTGACGATCTTGTTGAGTGCAACATACTTTCGGTAGCGCTTACTACTGAACCAAAAATTCACGCATATCAGCCTGCACAAAACATCGATAAATTTACTGTTTCATTCGTGTTTAATGGGCTTGACAACTATGGAGCAAAAATTAGCCTTTCAAATCCGAAACTTGATGCAATAAATGAGATTTACACATCATTTATAGATACTATTGACAAGCTTGACAAAAACTTAATGGTAAAAGATATTTAACACGATAAAAAAACTTTTACTCACTCTCTTCAAACTACTATCTTACTTTTATTTTCAGGGTTTAGCATGATGCCAAACCCTGAAGTATGGTAGACATTAAAAGAAAAATTTCAATTTTCTTAAAACAAAAGCAACCTATTTGGAGTTTGTTGCATCTATGCTATTGGGGAAAAAGGTACGAATTTTGTTAATCCCCAAAAGGTAATAGTTATTAGCATTATAAAAAATCAACCCATATGTCGCAATCAGATATATACAGCAAGATTAGATGGATTTTAATGGCTAACTTTAGCCTGAAAGATACCACAAACCACTTTAAAGCGAATCTTTCCGAAGACCTTGGGCTTGATGCATGGGACATAAACCAGCTAATTTTTTTGGTTGAGAAGCACTTTAACATACAGTTCGACCCAGGAGTTGAGAAAAAGGTGATAAGCCTTAATCAAATAGCATCATTAGCCTACAATGCACTAAATAGGCAATCGGGAAATGTAAGGGTAGCTTAAGTAAGTTTTGTTTTTTTGCAATAAATCTTTTCCAATAAACCCTAGGGTTTGGCAGTTTTGCTAACCGTAGGGTTTTTTTATTCGCTTTTTCAACATCCATAGCAATTCCGCCTACGCTTTTTTCCATAACTTTGCAGCAAATACAAGCTATGAGAATTCACTTTATTGCTATAGGGGGAAGCGCAATGCATAACCTAGCCATTGCGCTAAAACAAAAAGGTTACGCCATTACTGGTTCCGATGATGAGATTTTTGAACCATCGCGCAGCCGATTGGCCCAAAACGAACTTCTGCCTCAAGAAATTGGCTGGTTTCCAGAAAAGATAACCAGCGAACTCGATGCAATTGTGCTAGGCATGCACGCCCGAAAAGATAACCCAGAGCTTATTAAGGCTAAAGAATTAGGGATTAAAATATTCTCGTACCCCGAATATCTTTACGAGGAAACAAAAAACAAAATGCGTATTGTTGTTGGTGGAAGCCACGGAAAAACCACAATAACCGCAATGATTATGCACGTTTTAAAAGATTCGGGCATTGCCTTCGACTACATGGTAGGTGCTCACATAGCTGGTTTTGAGAATATGGTTGGCCTATCGAACAGTACTAAAATTGCCGTATTCGAAGGCGATGAATACTTAACCTCGCCCATTGACCCTCGTCCAAAATTTCATCTTTACAAGCCTCATGTTGCTGTTATCTCTGGAATTGCATGGGATCACATCAATGTTTTTCCAACCAAAGAGTTCTACGAAAAGCAATTTGAGCTGTTTGTTAAAACCATACAACCCAAAGGACACCTCGTGTTTGCACAAAATGATAAAAGTGCACTTAAGGTTAGCAAAAAAGCGGGCATCGACACTACTCTTTTGCCTTACACCGAACATCCTAACGAAGTAAAAAACAATGCAACTTACCTTAAAAACAGCGATGAATTTGTAAAAATTAAGGTTTTTGGCAAACACAACTTAGAGAATATTTCAGCTGCCCTAAACGTGTGTAAAATTGTAGGCATAACCGAATCCAAGTTTTATAAATCCATCGCCAGTTTTTCGGGTGCTGCCAAACGAATGCAAAAATTGGCCAGTAACGAAACGGTTGATGTGTTCACCGATTTTGCCCATGCTCCATCCAAAGTTAGAGCAACGGTTAAAGCATTAAAAGAGGCGTATCCAAACAGGAAACTAGTGGCTTGCCTCGAACTTCATACATTCAGCAGCCTAAACAAATCATTCCTCGATGAGTATAGCGGAACGCTTAACGAAGCCGATTTCCCGTTAGTTTTTTACACCCCCAGTACCATTGAGCACAAAAAACTTCCTCCGCTCGACCCCAACTTCGTTAAGCAAAAATTTGGCAATGCTAGCGTAAAAGTATTTAACAACCCAAAAGAACTATATCAGCACATACTAAAACACCCTTGGTATAACACCAACCTACTGTTCATGTCATCGGGAAATTTTGGTGGCCTCGATTTGAACCGAGTTGCCAATGTTATTGTTGAGGATGACGATTTTCCAAAACGATACCTAAAGTTCTAACACATAACCAGCACACCATGAAGCTTTCGAGCAAAAACATCGACATCATTCCTCTTAGTCTTAACAATTTAAGGCTATTCATAAAGTCGAGGAGCCAATTTGAGGAGAAGCAAAATCTCAAAATATCGGGTAAAGAGCTTGCCGATGCCTACAAGGAAGAGCTAAACGAGGTTATTGAACGAACACCCGATGCCTGGGACAACAATTGCACCGATTACCTGTTCTATACCCTATGGGTTTTAGTTCACAAACAGCAAAAAGCAATTGTTGGACAGTTTACCTTCAACGGTAAACCTAACGAAAACGGAGAAGTTGAAGTTTTTTTCAGCATTGAAAAACCTCACAGGCAGAATGGATACGCCACAGAAGTAATGAAAACCATACTCGAGTGGGCATCGCAGGATAACATTTTTAAGGTTGTTCTTGTTGAAGCCGATCTGAAAAATAAAGCAGCCATGGCTTCGTTAAAGAAGTTAGGCTTTCGAAAACTCGATCAAAACGACGAGGAAAGCGATGTTGAGCCAACCAAGTACTACAAAAGGATAAAATGCGAACCAGTAATTGAAGAGTTTGATTTCGACTAATTAACAATAAACAATATGAATATGAAAAGAGTTGCCTTTATTATCGTTATTACAGCAATTTCACTTTTAAGCCTTTCGGCAAGTGCACAGCAAACATATAAAACAGGGCTTGGCCTCAGAGGAGGATATCCATCAGGAATTACAGCAAAGCATTTTCTAAATAACACATCGGCCGTCGAGGGAGTGCTTTCGTTTGGCTGGGGCGGTTTTGGTATTACCGGCCTTTACCAACTTCACAATCCAATCCCCGATCTTCCAGGCTTTAACTGGTATTACGGAGGTGGCGCCCACTTAGCCACAGCCAAAGAGAACGAGGGCAACCCTTGGACAGGCAATCCAGAGGGTAAAATTTTTCTGGGCGTTGATGGGGTTATTGGAGCCGAATACGTTTTTAACGAAGCACCAATTTCTATTGGTTTAGATGTACTACCCATACTTAATATCGTATCGGAACTAGACATTTGGTTTAACGCAGGATTATCTATTCGATACACGTTTAAATAATTTTAAAAATTTTCTCGTTTTTTTTTTGCAAGAAATTTTTTTTCATATACCTTTGCAGCCGCTTTACGATAAAAATGTTGTAAAGTTATTTGAAATAATGGCCCGTTCGTCTAGGGGTTAGGACGCCAGGTTTTCATCCTGGTAACAGGGGTTCGATTCCCCTACGGGCTACAACATATTTTTTAATAAAAAAGCATCATGGCAAATCATAAGTCAGCAATCAAGAGAATTCGTCAAGCCGAAACAAAAAGGCTTCACAACAAGTATCACGCTCGTACCACCCGTAACGCCATTAAGGCACTAAGGGGAACTACCGACAAGAGTGCTGCTGAGGAAATGCTTCCTAAGGTTTCATCTATGCTTGACAAATTAGCGAAGAGAAATGTTATCCACAAGAACAAGGCTGCAAACCTTAAGAGTTCGCTTACACTTCATGTAAATGCGCTACAATAGTTAGCATAACATATTATACACTAAGGCTCGCTCTGCGAGCCTTTTTTGTTTTTAGCTACCTGCATTCAACGCAATTTTGTATCTTCGGCTACTGTATGCTCATGAAAAAACATGAAGAAAGAAAACACCGAAAACCCACAACGAACCCTTACCATTAAGGACTGGGCTTTAGACGATAGGCCAAGAGAAAAAATGATAGCCAAGGGCGCTAGCGCCCTCAGCGATGCTGAACTAATTGCGATCCTAATTGGATCGGGCACAGCAAACGAAACAGCGGTTAACCTCGGACAAAAAGTACTTGCAAATGCGAGCAATAACCTCAACGAGCTTGGCCGATTTAGCATTAAGGAGTTAACAAAAACCAAAGGCATTGGAACTGCCAAAGCCATTACCATTATGGCTGCGCTCGAACTAGGCCGAAGACGAAAAATTTCCGAGGTTATAACCCGCAAGCAAATTACCTCGAGCAACGATGTTATTGAACTCTTCCAACCCAACCTAGCCGATTTGCCTCACGAGGAATTCTGGGTCCTCCTTTTGAACCGAGCCAATAAGATAATTGAACGCATTAAAATTAGCGAGGGAGGCTTCACTGCCACGATTGTTGATGTTAGAAAGATTATGAAAACAGCATTAGACCACAAAGCCATAGGTATTATTCTTTGTCACAACCATCCATCAGGAAACCACAACCCTAGCAACGAGGACATTAGCATTACAGCAAAGATAAAGCAGGCTGCAAGCACACTCGATATAAATTTGCTCGACCATGTTATTATCACACCCACTAAATGCTTCTCAATGGCCGATAATTCGCTGATATAAAAACTTATAGAGATCTGAAAAATACCTTGTACTTTGAATGGTAATACGCTCAATTATTAGTAATTTGCAGCCTGTAAACAGCAACACAAACTACTACCCTAATGATTAAAATTTTAGGCGAGCAGAACTCCCTCCTCAACCGGTTTATCTACGAGATTAGAAGTGTTGATATACAGAATGACAGCATGCGCTTTAGGCGCAACCTTGAGCGAATTGGCGAAATTTTTGCCTACGAGCTCAGTAAAGAGCTAGCCTATAAAACCACCCAGGTGCAAACTCCACTTGGAATTGCCGAGGTTCCGCTATCACACGATAAAATTGTTGTCTCGTCGATATTGCGCGCTGGGCTCCCAATGCACCAAGGTCTGTTAAACTATTTCGATGGTGCCGAAAATGCTTTCATCTCGGCCTACCGAAAGTACAGCAAGGACGGGTCGTTTAAAATTCAGTTCGAGCACCTCTCCTGCCCTAGCATTAACAATAAGGCTTTAATTATTGCCGACCCCATGCTGGCCACCGGATCGTCAATGATACTGGCATACAAAGCGCTAATCGAAAAAGGAAAGCCAAAGCATACGCACATTGTCTCAATTATTGCCTCTAAGGAAGGAGTAGAATTCACAAGAAAAAACCTACCTAGCAAAGAGGCTACCCTTTGGTTAGGAGCCGTTGACGATGAGCTTACCGTTAAGTCGTACATTGTACCAGGCCTTGGCGATGCTGGCGACTTGGCCTACGGAGGGAAAGAATAATACTACAGCCTACTTATTAACACTCTCATGCTCAACTTGAGCATACTGCCACACTTTTGTAGTGTCGGTGCAGGTAGCAAGCAGTTCGCTAACCGTTTTGCAAAGCAATGGGTGTATAAAATTTGGCGCAATTTGAGCTAGAGGTTTTAGCACAAAAAGCCTTTCATGCAGCTTCCGATGAGGCACCACCAGCGGAGGTAGCGTGTAAATACAGTCGTCATAAAAAAGCACATCAATATCGGCAGTACGGGCAGCATATCCGTCAACATCTCGGGTTCTTCCCAAATTTTTCTCTATTTGCTGGCAAGCATCTAAAAGGCACAATGCTTCAAGAGAAGTTTCAACCTCAAGCACCTGATTAAGAAATGGAACATCGTGCTCAAAGCCCCAGGGTTCGGTTTCGTATATATCCGACTGGCTTACAATACAACCAATTGTATTACGAACCTGTTTAGCGGTTTCAGCGATTAACGCTTCTCTATCGCCTAAATTTCCGCCAATAATTAAGAATACCCTGTGCATGGTTTTAAATAAAGATTACTGATATTTGGGAAACCGCAAAGTTTGGGTAAATATTCCAATAAATCAACCCGCAGCTTAAACTTTTTTTATACTTTTATTTCGCAAAAATTGAATTACACACCTAAAAATTACAAATATGAAAGACTTTTTTAAGTACATGTTTGCCACCATTGCTGGCATAATTATCACTAGCATAATTATGCTACTTATATTCTTCGGTATAATTGGAGCAATGGTTGCTAAATCGGATCAGGCTGTCGATGTTAAGGACAATTCGCTGCTTGTAATAAAGCTCGATCAGCAAATTGTTGACAGAGGAACTGACAACCCCATGGGAAACTTCGATTTTATGAGCCTTAAACCAGTTCCTCAAATGGGGCTCAATGATATTTTAAAAGCAATTGACAATGCTGCTGACGATGATAAAATTCGAGGCATTTACATCGAAACCGAAGGCATTCCTGCAGGAGCAGCCACTTTGGAGGAGATTAGAGCCTCTCTCGAAAAATTTAAAGAATCGGGCAAATTCATCATCAGCTACAGCAACGTATACAGCCAAAAAAGCTACTACCTAGCCAGCGTATCCGATAAAATATTGCTAAACCCCGAGGGCATGGTTGAATGGGTTGGCCTACGAAGCGAAATCATGTTCTTTAAAGGAGCACTCGAAAAGCTTGGCGTTGAAGCGCAAATACTCCGCCATGGCAAGTTCAAATCGGCTGTTGAACCCTTTATGTACGATAAGATGAGCCCCGAAAACAGGGAGCAAATACTTACCTACACCGGATCGATTTGGAACCATTGGGTTGAAGGCGTTAGCAAAACGCGTAACATATCCGCCGAGCAGCTAAACCAATTCGCCGACGATTTAACCATCCGTAACGCCAAAACAGCATTGGATAATGGCATTGTTGATAGCCTTGTTTACAAAGATCAGGTTATTAGCATGCTTAAAGAGCTAACCGACACCAAACCTAAAAAGGACATTAACTCGGTTAGCCTAGCCCAGTACACAAAGGTTAACCCTAAGCGCAAGCACAAAGGTTTTATTAAGGAGAAAATTGCCGTTGTTTACGCATCGGGCGAAATTGTTATGGGCGACGGTAACGAAGGAGCCGTTGCTGGCGAACGCTTCGGTAGGGCCATCCGCGAAGCTCGTCGCGATAGCACGGTAAAAGCCATTGTACTTCGAATTAACTCACCGGGCGGAAGCGCTCTTGCCTCGGAGGTTATTTGGCGCGAAGTAAAGCTCGCCACCGAGGTTAAACCCGTTATCGTTTCAATGGGCGATGTAGCCGCCTCGGGCGGATACTACATTGCGGCTCCAGCCGACTATATTATTGCAAGCCCAACAACCATTACCGGCTCAATTGGCGTATTTGGCATGATGCCTAACGTAAAAGAGGGTATGAATAAAAAATTGGGCATTACCGTTGATGTGGCTAAAACCAATAGGAATTCCGATTTTGGTTCACTCTTCAGACCTATGACTGCCGAAGAGAGGGCTATTGGCCAGCTAAGCGTTGAAGAGGTTTACAAAACATTTATTGGCCACGTTGCCGAAGGTCGTGAAACCACCGTTGAAAAGGTAGATGAAATCGGCCAAGGTAGAGTGTGGAGCGGTGCCAACGCAATTAACATCAACCTAGTTGATGAGTTTGGCGGTTTGCAGAAGGCTATTGACATTGCTGCCGAAAGAGCCGAAATTGAGAACTACCGCATTACCGAACTTCCCGAGCTTGAAGATCCATTTGAAGCATTGGTTAAGCAGCTAACCGGTGGTGCAAAAGCAAGGGTATTACAAAATGAGCTTGGCGAAAGCTATAAGCATGTTGAACGCCTAAAAAGCATTGTAAACAGCAAGGGTATTATGGCGCGCATACCCTACGATGTTGAAATGTACTAAGCCATAAGCATCAAACAAAGGGCTATCCTAACGGGAATAATTGAGCTTAGCATATTTTTGCAAAAAAGCTAAGCAACGTAACTAGCCAACCGTTAGGAAAGCCCTTTACTATTCAAAAAAGCGAATAACTCTCTTTCAAATGCTTAAACACCTACTTTGGCCATTTGCACTGCTTTACGGTTTTGCTGTAAAGCTACGTAATGCATTGTTCAACATTGGTGTATTAAAATCAACTTTCTTTAGCAGAACCATATGCGTTGGCAACCTCACCGTTGGAGGAACTGGAAAAACCCCACACACCGAGTATTTAATAAACCTTATTAAACCTCACACAAGCCTAGCCCTACTTAGCCGCGGCTACAAAAGAAAAAGCAAAGGCTTTGTGCTTGCCAACCAAAACAGCAGCGCATCAGCCATTGGCGATGAACCCTACCAAATTTTCTCAAAATTCCCAAATATTGCCGTTGCTGTTGACGGAGATAGGGTAAACGGTATTGAAACGCTTAGGAGGATTAAACCCGAAATCGACATTATCGTTCTCGACGATGCATTTCAGCACCGATACGCAAAAGCCGAGGTTAACATATTGCTTACCGATTACAGTAATTTAATTCACTCCGATTTCTTTTTGCCCGTTGGTAAGCTTCGCGATAGCTTTACCGAACGCAAAAGAGCCAACATGGTTGTTGTAACCAAATGCCCAACCACCTTAGCAGAAGCCAAACAACAGGAAATTAGGAGAAACCTTAAGTTGCAACCTCACCAAATGCTATTCTTCTCCACCTTAACCTATGGCAGCATTAAACCCGTTTTCCCTGAAGTCCACTCGGACAACGCGACCTTATCAAAAAGCCTTAATACGCTAGCCGTTGCTGGCATAGCCAACCCAAAACCGTTTTTCGATTATTTGGCAAATGAATCAACCCTTAGCCAAAGCATTTCGCTCCCCGATCATTTCAATTTTAGCGAAAAAAAAATTAGAGCTATATTTGAAAGATTTTTGCAAATTCGGGAGGACAGTAAGGTTATAGTAACAACCGAGAAGGACGCCAGCAGGTTAAGAGAATTCTCGCATCTGCCAAGCCAAATTAAAATGTGCTTCTACTACCTCCCCATTGAGGTAACCTTTTTAGACGAAAGCAAAAACGAATTCAACAATAAAATTCAAGAATATGTTAGAAACACTAAAGCAAACAACGGCCTACATTGAGAGTAAGGTAAGCGTAAAACCAGAGGTAGGCATTATTTTGGGAACTGGCTTAGGCGGATTGGCAAAAGACATTAAAAACCCCGAAACAATTAATTACGCCGACATACCCAACTTTCCTGTTTCTACAGTAGAGGGACATCACGGAAGGCTTATTTTTGGCGATCTTGGAGGTAAAAAGGTGGTAGCCATGCAGGGTCGTTTCCACTTTTACGAAGGGTACGACATGAAAGAGGTTACTTTCCCTGTTAGGGTAATGAAGTACCTAGGTATAAAACAGCTATTTGTTTCCAATGCAAGCGGAGGCGTTAACCCCGAGTTTGAAATTGGCGATTTGATGATTATTGACGATCACATAAACCTTTTACCCAACCCCCTAATTGGCCCAAATAACAGCGAGTTTGGCCCGCGGTTTCCCGATATGAGCCAAGCGTACGACCACAGCCTAATTGCCCTTGCGCAAGAAATTGCTGCGAAGCATAGCATTAAAACGCAAATTGGCTGCTACGTGGGCACTACTGGTCCAACCTTCGAAACGCCAAAGGAATACCAGTACTTCCGTATAATTGGTGGCGATACTGTGGGCATGTCAACCGTACCCGAGGTAATTGTTGCAAGGCAAATGGGAATACCCGTTTTTGCCATATCCATAATTACCGATTTGGGCGTACCGGGCAAAATTGTTGAGGTTACCCACGAGGAGGTTCAGCGCATTGGCATGCAAGCCGAAAAAAAGATGACTCTTATAATGGAGGAAATGCTACAAAAAATATAGCCAAGGCGATCTTATTATATCAAAACAAAAATGCCGAGCATTTAGCTTCGGCATTTTTGTTTTACAATCCTTCCAATTCGGCTAATGTTATTTCTAAGTCGATATACTGTTAAAGGCTTTGCTTCCATTGAACATAAGCTAAACACTTATCTCAATTTAGTGGCAACCACCACCGTTTTCTTGTAGCGATTTACGTTACCCTTCAGGTCGAAGGCTTCAATAAAAATTACGTAGGCCCCCATTTTTGCTCGTCGTCCAGCATCGTCAGCACCATCCCACTGTATTGAGCCCGATGTTCCTAAAAGCATATTTGAAGCCAAACGCTTAACCCTGCGCCCACGCGAGTCGAATACCATAATGTTGGCAATATAGCCACTCTCGGGTAGCTCGTAGTTAATTAGCAGCACATCCTCAAAGCCATCGCCATCGGGCGAGAATACCTGATGCGAGAGATTAAAGCTATCGTCACCTTTAATCGCACTGGTAAACTGCGAGTTTTTTGCAGTGGGTGTAGCAAAACCGGCTGTTTGGGCAGCCGACTGCCAGCTCGATGCTTCGTTGGTTGGCAAATCGGGGTTAAGCCGCTCAAGCGAAATACCTTTTACATCGGATAGTAGGGTGTTGTGCATCCCTTCATCGTACCTAAGTTCATCAATAACTTCGCTTACCTCGTTAATAAGCACAACGTATCCGTTATCGTTAGGGTAGGCAGGTAATTTGCTTAGGTCAACCATTGCGCTTGGATTTTCAACGTAGTAAAACTGGCTAACCAGCGATGGATTATCGGTAAGCACTGCGTATGCATTGGGCATTAAAAGCCATGAGCTACCCGAGGCGAGAAAGTACTCGTTTAGTTCGAGTGTTGTTTTATTACGGTTCGCAATCCACATGCTTTTCAAATCAACTGCTTTATCGGATCTATTGTATAGCTCAACAAAATCGACTCCACCCGAATAGGGGTTGAAAAGCACCTCGTTTATAATTACATCGCCAGTGTTGGGCGTTTGCGGAATGGCAACCTGCAAACAAGTTGGGCTTAGCGGATTTCCCGAAAAATCGGTTATTTCGCTGGTAAAACATAAATCGTACTCCTCACCAACAACCATTGGTGTTCCAAGGGTTAGTTCAACCCTATTGTACTTATAATCTGTTGTGGCAAGCCAAACCGGATTTCCAATTCCGTTGCTAAGCGAGTATGCCTGTGGCATTGTTACCGATAGGCTATCCATCACCTCAGAAAAACCAACGGTAATGTGGAGGTTATCAGTAACTCCAAGTTCTACTATTTGAGGCGATTCAACATCGGGATTACTCTCGCTAACCGAGTTGGCCCTTCCTGGTGTACCGCCCGAGGCATCGTTTGTTGCTGTCCAGTTGGCAGCACCTTGCACAAGATTGTCGGAATCAATTCGCTCAAGCGAATATCCTCCGTCATCCTTAATATCATCGTTGTACCAGGTATCGGAATACTCAACCCAGGAAATTAGGCTGCCTGCACTATCGTAAATCCCTAAAAACATTCCACCCACCAGTAGCGTTGGAAACGATGGAACACCAATGGCATTGCCAAACTGGCTCATGGCCTCTTGACCACTTGTACCCGAAAGGATAAGGTACCCGTTAGGCTCAATAACCCCTTCGGGTATTGTTGCAATGTTATCATTTCCCTTTACCTTCCAACCTGCAAGCGATATTGGCGATGATGTTCGATTGTAAAGCTCTACGTATTCAACACTGGGAAGCTCGGTTGCGGTTGATGGCCGTGCCATAATTTCATTTATCACCAAATTACCGAAGTTACCCATGGCTCCCATGCCTATTGAAATGCTATCGTTAACAACCATTTCCCCATTCAACGATGAGATATCGTGGGCAAACAGCATTAAGTTTTCGGTTGGAAGCTGCTCGGTTCGTAACGAGAACTGTTGCGGATTATCGATATTTTCATAAACTGCGATAACCGAATAACCCTGACCGCTACCATCTTTTATGCTATAGTTTGCTGGGGATGTTGCATCATCAATATTAACTGCCGATGAAAAGATAATACTAACCGATGATAGGTTGAGCAACCTAGCGCTCTGTATTACTGGTGGATATTGAACACCGCAAATGCTAAGGTTATCAATCCAAAGTTCACCTGCCCGCGATGTTGTATAGCTAAACACAGGGCCGCAGGTAACCGATGAGCTAACGCTCAAATCAATAGCTCTACCTGCCAATTGGTAGTAGCTCTCGCTAGTTTCGGTTTTGTACCACAACGACCATTCGCCGTTAGGCGAACGAGTTACCCTAATTGGAATGGTTTCGGATTCGTCCCAATCGAGGGGCGACTGCACCATAATGCTTGCCCCAGCATCTTTACTAATTCGCCAAAGCGTTAGCAAATCGTCGGCACCCGAAAGGTTAACGCCCACCGCATAGCCGTTAAACTGGCCTAGCTCAATAGTTTCGCTATCCGATGCAAGCACAAACCAAAATGCGTTATCGGCCGATGGATCCCAATTACCATTTCGCATGGTAAATACCCACTCTTTTGGGCTATCGCCCAAGTTGTTAACAGTCATATCAATTGCTAAGTTACTCACCCCGGTTACACCCGATAAATTATGCTTTAGCGAACCTCCACCATAAACTGGCGAAACGGTTGAAACTGCCCAATGCTCGGTATTTGGGAAAGTGGCAGGATATCCATCCTCAAAATCTTCATCAACAGGGCAGCTAGTTTGACCCCCATTCCAAATTGGATCGGAAAAGGCCGTTACCTGTCCGCCCACATTCGCTTCAGCCAAAAACTGGTACTTACCCTGAGCTTCAAGTTCAACATCGCTCCAAACAGCCACCCCGCTAATAAACGATAATACACTTGAGGAAGTATGGTAACCAGCAGAGCCATAGCTAAGACCAAGCGTTACATTACCAGTTGCATCGCTATCAATACTTCCAAATTCATCAACTGCAGCAACGGCAAGCGTAATTGGTTGCGGATGGCTCACCAAAAATGGTTGCTGAACAAAGGCGAGGCTTGTGGCTTGTGCATCGACAGTAAAAACAGGGCCAACTATTCCAACGCTAAAGGTGGATGAAAGCCCCGAGCCAAGGTATGAAGTTTGCCAGCCGTGCCCCGAAGCGGGTACATGAAGACAAAGCGTTGAACCATCGGTTTGTCCTCCCTCCTTTAGATAACCTTTTAGGTTAAGTTCAAGGGTTTCACCATCGGGAATTGATACATCACCAACCTCAAAATCGATGGTTATGCTTTGCGCTGCAATTGTAACCGACGATAAAGGTATTTGTTGATCATCGCTCCAAACCGAAACACCACCGAGCATGCCGTTTAAGGGTTTGTCGGTTGGCAAGCCAAAAGGTTTGAAAACCATTCGGGTTACGTATGTGGGTAAACCATCGGTGGTACCAAGGTCGGAAAAAGCAAAGCGAAAAATCTCAACGGCATCGGCAGGGGTTATAGCTAAAGTGCTAATTTGCCCATCGGTTAGAGGCGTAGCAGTGAGTGCAAGTGTTGATGTATTATCGGAGCAGTAAATAAGCGAAGAGATTGCATCGTTATAATTAGGAGAAGAGGCTAACAGAGTAAAAGGCTCTGCAGCATTATAGGATAAGCCGCTCCATGTTGCTTTACCGCTGGAAATGGTAGCTTCGGGGGTTGGAATAGAAACATCGCCTGCGCCACTATTCTTTGAAAGGATTATCGTGCCCGCTGCATCAATATCGATGCTTCCGCCATCATCAACGGTTGATACCTCAACGCTAAACTCATCGCCTAATCCAACCTGCGAGGGAGCAGATGTAAACTTTAGAGTGGTAGCCTCAACATCAATAGGGAATGTGTTTGAAAGAACCTGCACAGGAAAATCACTGGCAAAGGTAGAGCCTTGGCTGTAAGCCAAAAAGTTATGATCGTTCTGGTCGACCATAAACCCTAGGTTTGCACCATCGGCTAATCCGCCTGACTTAAGGTAAACCGAAACAGACACCTCGGCAGTTTGCCCGTCGGGAACAGTAATTACTCCAAAGGGCACTGGAATAGATATGGATGCGGTAAGTATATGTGGATTGCCAATTGAAACCACCTGATTGTTTACCCTAACCACAACACCAGCAAGGTTGCCACTAAACGATGCTATATTACTACCTGTTGGCCGTTTAATATAAATTTGCTGCACATAGGTTGGCTGACCGTCGTTTTGGCCATCGTCAGCAATGCGAAACCTAAACACCTCCTTTGCCTCGCCAGGCAGCGTTAGTAATGATGATATTGACTCACCCGTAGGTTGCTCAGCTGGCACTGTAACCTCAGTTGTTGGGTCGTTCACAACCACAATTTCATCGCCTATTGCATCCTCAAGCCCTGCAGCAGAAGCAGCCAGCGAGAAGTTATCGTTACCGTTATAGGTTATATCTGCCCATGTAATAACCCCGTTTATGGCATTGCTTACTAAAGACTCAGCAGGCAATAGTTCACCCTGCCCGCTTGCCAAAGCAAGACTTACGCTACCATCGTTATAGGTAGTGGCCAAATTACCGCTTATATCCGATGCGTGAGCAACAATACTAAACGGCTGGTTTAAGGAGAGCTGCTGTGGATAAGTGAAGAAAGATAAATGCGTAGGCAAAACCTGAATGGTAAAAAGGTTTGATACAACATCGGCAGGGAAATCAACTGCAAAAGCAGAGCCCTCAAAAAACGACTCCCAACCATGGTTTTCGCTGTTAACCATTAGCTGAAGCGTTGCACCATCAACAATGCTCTCGGGATTAAGATATACCGAAAGAGTAAACTCATCGGAACTACCATCATCAATAACCATTTGCCCTTGAGAGATATTAACCTCAATAAAATCGTCGGTAACCTGTACATTATCGATTGCAATTGATCCCTCGCTCCCGCTTAAAGTTACACCGCCAATTGTTTCGGGTAAGCTGGCAGCGTTGGCTCCGGCAACCTTGCTAAATTTTAGCTTGGTTACATCGGTTGGCAATCCGTCGGAAGTGGCCTGATCGGTTACCGTAAAGCGAAACACATCAACCGCATCGGAATTGCTAGTGGCTAGCGAGCTAATTATTCCTCCAGCAATTTGGGTGCTTGGCTCGGTAACCTCTGCATCGTAATCGTTAGTATTTAGGGGTTGATAGGCAAGCTGCACATCGTCGATAGTAAGCAAACCAGCAGCCGAAGTGGTATACGAATAGTAAACTCCAAGATAGCCTCCTATAGTAAACGTAGCGTCAGTAACGGACCCTTGGTCCTGCAAATCTTGGTATGACCCAGAAGTTGAAACCCTCAGTGTAAAAGTTCCATTTACATCTCGCTCAATTTCAATAGCCCCAACTCCCGAAGTTGTAATTTGAGTTTGCCAATTAATGCTCGTTGCGTGTATTGAAGAAAAGCTTCCATTTTCTACTCTATAGAGCCTAAGCATATCATCGGAACCTGTTAGGTTAACGCCAATTAAATAACCATTTGGGCTCTCGCTCGAAACCATACCTGTAGCATCCTTATCGGAGGATAAGAACACTCCCCAATGGTTTCCCGATGATGGATTCCATCCATGGCGTAGTTTGAATCTCCATGAAATTATCCCCTCATTGCCACTCCATATGGGCAAATCAACCGAAACCCTATCAATTCCTTCACCACTAGCTGGAGCATGCTTAAGCGATTGCGCACCTTCAATGGCGTTGGAGGTGGAGACTTCCCATAGGCCTTCGGCGGATTGTGTCCACGCGCTAAGGTCGCCATCCTCGAAATTATAGCTTACAGTTTGCGATTTAGCCAAAAATGGTAGCAAAATAAGAGATAGAAGTAGAATATGAGTTTTCATATGTTTTTTATTTGGTAGAAGCTTTACATTTGCAAAGAAATAAAAAAAAGCGTTACTATGCGAATTGCTGTTGTGGGTTGCACCGGATTAGTAGGCACCCAAATGCTAAAAGTTATCGATGAGCTTAACCTTAACATTGATGAGCTTATTCCCGTTGCATCGGAACGATCGGTGGGAAAAACAATACGGTTTCGGAACAAAGACTATAAAGTAGTTAGCCTCAGCAGTGGGGTTAATGCAAAACCCGATGTGGCAATATTCTCTGCTGGTGGTGAAGTATCGAAACAGTGGGCACCCGAGTTTGCCAATGCTGGTTGCTTTGTTGTTGATAACTCAAGCGCATGGCGAATGGATGCAGATAAAAAGCTGGTAGTGCCCGAAATTAATGCCCATTTGCTCACCAAAAACGATAAGATTATTGCAAACCCAAACTGCTCAACTATTCAAATGGTTGTTGCGTTGGCACCCCTTCATAAAAAGTATAAGATCAAGCGACTTGTGGTTTCAACATACCAATCGGTAACCGGAACGGGAGTTAAGGCTGTGCTACAGCTTGAGAACGAGCGTAAGGGTATTTCGGGCGAAATGGCCTACCCGCACCCAATTGACCTAAACTGCCTTCCGCATGGTGGGTCATTTGACGAGGACGGAAACACCACCGAAGAAACTAAATTGGTTAACGAAACCCGAAAAATTCTTGGCGATCCTACAATTAACGTAACGGCAACTGTTGTTCGCATTCCCGTTCGTGGTGGGCACTCCGAGGCTGTTAACGTTGAGTTTGAAAATGAGTTTGATTTGCAAGATGTTAAGCACATCCTCAGTAATGCTCCTGGAGTAGCGGTTTTGGATGATCCTACTAGAAACTTATACCCAATGCCCCTAATTGCCGAAGGCAAAAACGATGTGTTTGTTGGGCGTATCCGCCGAGATAACTCACAACCCAAGAGCCTAAACTTGTGGATTGTTTCCGATAATCTACGTAAAGGAGCAGCAACAAATGCCGTTCAAATAGTTAGCTTTCTGGCAAAAAATGGTTTTATTAAGTAAAGCCAGAGCGGCTAGTAAAGAAAGTTGTTCTTAGGATACCTAACCCTATGGATATCGGAAATTAAGCTGTAAAGTTTTTGCTTAAACTCATCGATATTGCCTTTTTGCTTAGCCGATATAAAAACGCATGGCGAATTGCTCTTAGCCATCCATGTTTGTTTTAGGTAGCTTAGGCTATAGTTCTCCTTGGTAACTGGCATGGCATCGAACTCGCTTTTTTCAACCCACTTGTAGGCATCTATCTTGTTAAACACAAGAAGAGTAGGTTTTGTATCGACCCCAATTTCGTGCATGGTTTGGTTAACCACCTCGAGCTGCTCCTCGAAAGCTGAGTGCGAAATATCAACAACATGAACTAGCACATCGGCCTCACGAACCTCGTCGAGAGTCGATTTAAACGACTCAACAAGCTGATGAGGCAGCTTACGGATAAACCCAACCGTGTCGGATAGTAAAAAGGGGAGATTCTCAATAACAACTTTTCGCACTGTTGTATCGAGAGTTGCAAAAAGCTTATTTTCAGCAAATACTTCCGATTTGCTAAGCATGTTCATAATGGTTGACTTTCCCACGTTGGTATAACCAACCAAAGCCACACGAACAAGGCTTCCTCGGTTTTTCCGCTGGGTAGCCATTTGCCTATCAATTACCTGCAGTTCCTTTTTAAGCTTCGATATTCGGTCACGAATAATTCGTCGGTCGGTTTCAATCTCGGTTTCACCGGGGCCGCGCAAACCTATTCCTCCTCGTTGGCGCTCAAGGTGAGTCCACATTCGGGTAAGCCTTGGCAATAGGTACTGATACTGCGCCAGTTCAACCTGTGTTTTTGCATATGCCGTTTTTGCCCTCTGGGCAAATATGTCGAGAATAAGATTAGTACGGTCAAGAATTCGCCTATTAAACTCACGCTCAAGATTACGAAGCTGCGAAGCCGATAGCTCATCGTCAAAAATAATAAGGTTGATATCATGCTCGTCAACATAAGCCCTTATCTCGGCAACTTTACCCGAACCAATAAACGATCGAGGGTTTGGGGTAAAAAGCTTCTGAACAAAACGCCTAAGGACTTTAGCCCCGGCCGTCTCGGCCAAAAAATCAAGTTCGTCTAAATACTCACTGGTAAGCTCATCTGACTGCGCTTTGGTTTGCACACCCACCAGCACCGCTGTCTCCTGATCCTTAACTGTATCAATTGGATCTATCATGTGTAATTTTAAAAGTTTATTCCATACAAAAAACCCTGATCGCAATCAGGGTTTTTACTGCAATATTGAAAAAATAATTACTGTAGTACAAAAATAATTGGGAAGGTAAACGAAACCCTTACTGGTTTACCACGCTGCATACCTGGCTTCCATTTTGGGCTCGACTGCACAACTCTAACGGCCTCCTTATCAAGGGCTGGGTCAACGCCACGAACAACGCGTACGTTTGAAACTCGGCCATCAGGCTCAACAACAAATGCTACGAAAACCCTACCCTGGATACCATTCTCGGCCGCAATATCAGGGTATTTGAGATTTTTTGCAATGTACTCACGAAACTTGTTATTATCGCCACCGCCAAAACCGGGCATATCTTCAACAATAACAAAAATTTCTTCCTCCTCAACCTCTTCTTCCTCTTCGTCGTTAAACTCAATGATATTAACGGCTACGTCTTCGTTAAACTCAGTATCGAAAAGGTCCATATCATCATCTAAATCAACATCGTCCTCAACAATGTTAATTATTTCGGGAACTTGTACTTGCTGAGGTGGAGGGGGTGGTGGCTTAATCTCTTCTGGCTGCGTGATGGGTATCATCTCCTCTTCCATTGCAACATCTTGCGTACCTGCTAGGTCAGTTTTAACACCACCAGTTGATGTCCACTCAAAAGCAAGTAACACAAAGGCTAACGCCAGTAAAAGTCCAATTTCTGTGAAGAGAAGTTTCTTCTTTTCCAGATCAACTTTCGGATTCTTTTTAAGTTCCATATCTATTTTATTTGAGCCCTTAAAGTTACTAATAAATTTTTCAATTCAATACACTTCATTAACTTGCGTTGGCAAAGCAACAAAAAAAATCAATATCAATCAAATATTTTTACGGTATAAATGCTTTAAATGTTTTTTAAAAAAATGAATTTTTGGAGTATTGAATATTTTTTATGTATTTTTGCCATGCTTTTTTCGAGAACCTATTTTTATAACGCCAAAGGTTAGTGAAAAATTGTTCTTAAACTAAATGGGGGTATAGCTCAGTTGGCTAGAGTGCTTGACTGGCAGTCAAGAGGTCAGGGGTTCGACTCCCCTTACCTCCACAAATAAAGGTCGATCCGTTTCTGGGTTGGCCTTTTTTTGTTATTTTGCATTTGTACAACTAAGGTCTCCCTGAAAAATGCTGAAAATGGAATCCTCATCAAAAAATCGTTACCAAAACATGATTTACAATCGGTGTGGCAAAAGCGGCTTAAAGCTACCCGCTATCTCTCTGGGCTTATGGCACAATTTCGGAGGGGTCGATAAATTTGAGAATTATCGCGATATCGTTGTAGCAGCCTTTAATTCAGGCATTACCCACTTCGATTTGGCCAACAATTATGGGCCACCACCAGGCTCGGCTGAAAGCAACTTTGGGCAGATACTCAAGCAAGACTTGGCAAACCATCGCGACGAGCTAATAATTTCGACAAAAGCGGGCTATTTGATGTGGGATGGGCCATACGGCGAATGGGGCTCAAGAAAGTACTTAATTGCTAGCCTTAACCAAAGCCTTAAAAGGCTAGGCATAGATTACGTTGACATATTCTACTCACATCGATACGATCCTGAAACCCCTTTGGAGGAAACAATGGGGGCGCTCGATTTTGCTGTAAAACAAGGTAAAGCCCTATACGCTGGTATTTCGAACTACCCAACCGATGCAACCAAAAAAGCATCGGAAATTTTGAGGCAAATGGGAACGCCATGCCTAATTCATCAGCCAAGATACTCAATGCTTGACAGGTGGGTTGAGGATGGCTTACTTGATGTGCTTGAAGACGAAGGCATTGGTTGTATTGCATTCTCTCCTTTGGCGCAAGGGTTACTAACCGACCGATATTTAAAGGGGATACCCAACGATTCGAGGGCTGCAAAACCGCATGGGTTTCTAAACAAGAATCAGGTAACAGCAGATGTATTAAATAAAATTACCAAACTAAATGAATTGGCAAAAACGCGTAAACAGTCGCTTGCCCAAATGGCCGTTGCGTGGCTGCTTAAAGATAAAAGGGTTACATCGGTTCTGGTTGGTGCAAGTTCGGTGGCTCAACTGCATGATAATCTCGCAGCAATACAAAACCTAACATTTGCTAGGGAAGAGATTGGTACTATAAATGCAATTCTTTCATCGGTTTAGAAAAGATTAAGCATAAACTGCACCGATAATTTTTTTGTGCATAGTTACAATCAATAAAAAAAGAAAAAGCCAACCCAAATAGAGTTGGCCTTTTCACTACAAACTACTAGATTAACCTAAACCGAAAAACAAATCCTTACAAACTACTTATATCAATGCTTTGGGTTGTGGTCTTTCTGCTTTCAACTACAATTCCTTCAACAACACCTAAAACTTCCTCAAAATCACCGTTTACCATTGAGGCAACAATTAAATCGTATGTTTTTGGTGCAAGAAAATCGATGTGATAGTTTCCGTCCTCATCTACAATATCGCTGCTAATAGCATTTGGGAAACGGGGAGTTTCTACCAATGGGTCGTCGGCTTCAGCCGATGTGTATGTTCCTTCTTCGTAGGCATAAACAACAATATCTTTCCCTTCGGGGATATTGGTTACACCGCCAACAATTTTCCCAGCCTGCTGATCGACAATTAACCTAACTGTTGGCTTAAGAATATACATGCCCATTGTACTTGTATGAACAACTGATTTCCGCATATCGAAATCGGCAGTTACCTCAACAGTACCGTTGGCTGGCACTTTAAAAGCACCAACACCTTTAAACCCCGATTGTGAACCACTTGGTACAAACAGCGGTTCTGATGTACCATTGTTAAACTCAATGTAACAACCTGGATTTTGGGGTGTACCAGTTCCGTATTCGGGTGCATCGAGAATAAACCTTAACTGTGTATAAGTGCCAGGCTCCATTTCAAGATTACCCAATAGCTCGGTTGCACCTCTAGTTAAATCAAGAATATTAAAAAGCTTAGGCCCCTGAAAATCGGTAAAGCTCTCAAAATCATTTTCTCCACCACCTAAGTGATATTGAATATCGGTAATCGTTATATACACTGCCGATACCTCATCCATATCAACAGGTGCATCGGTAATTGAAAGTTTCAAAGTTCCCTTGTCGCTATCCTTCTCACATGAAACAAAAGAAAAAACTATTAGGGATAACATCACCAAAATTAAGCTTATCTTTTTCATCGTAGTAAAATTAATGTTCAACAAAAACATATTTGCTACTAAGACGAATAGGAATTGGAAATGGTTGGAATGGCAATTAAAAAATGCTGTGAGTTAAGCTAACCGAAAAGTTAAACGAAGCATTTTGAGTTCGGTTTAGGTATGAGGGAATGGTTTCACTGCCCGAAAAAACATTTGCCAAACCATATTTTACGAAAATACCTGGCGACAGCGTCAAGCCGTAGGGTAAACTTATCGGAAACTCATAGCCCAACTGTAAACCGTAGTCGAAATTTTTGTAATTATCTGTAATTTCTGACCTTACTCCATCAATGCTTTGCGAAGCATTTTGCAAAGTAGCGAAATATGCTCCGAATAAAACGTAATGTGAGCGATGCGATTCTTTAAATAAGTATTTAGCATGAAGAGCAAGGGTATAATAATCGAGTTCAAAGCTATTCGAAACATACTTTCCGTTAATGTACTCTTTATAGCTTTGTTTGTTTTGGCTTATCCAATGAAATTCCGATTTAAACCCTAACCTAGGTGAAACATTGGCACCCACAACAACTCCTAAATTTTTCCCAAACGACGCATCGTTTGCCGTAAGCTCATTGCTTCGGAAAGCACTAAAGGTTTTACTACTAAGCAACCATGTATTAGCTAGCTGTCCGGTAAAACCCGCATATACTGAATTGGTTTTACTCTTTTTCCTCTTAATATTCTTTTCGGAGTTTGGGGCAAAAAAATTTGGCTCAATGTTTTCGGCTAGAGGCATTATACCAACAAAATCTAAAGCCCTAACTGGTTTTATTGTATGGGTAATCCCAAAGGAATTGCTTTGCTGTTTTACCTCTGATTTAGCATCATCAATAGCCTTTTGAGGAGAAAAAGATGGGTTTACTTTTTGACGAGAAGAGGATGTTGTAACCGAAGTCAAAGGTTTTTCAATGCTGGTTCTAGCTTGCGGTAAATATGGATCAGGCAACGCGTTGGGCTGCTCTTGCTGCTCAACAATCAAATCAACCTCAGCATTCTGGCTAAGAGGCAAGTAAAACAATGTGCCCCCAACTGTTGCCGCCAAAAGAATTACCGCTGCGGCGGCATATAGCAAAACCCGCCTTTTCTTATCTTGATAAGCTAAGGATTGGTCTATCCTCCCCCACACCATATCAATATCGAGCTCATCCTGTATACCATCCCAAACCTGCTCGGGCGGAACCAAGTTGCTATTATCAACCAACGACTTATACCAGCTATCAAGTCTCATCTTACCATTTATTTACATCGCCTAGCCACTCTTTCAGCATATTTCTGGCTCTGTTATATTGCGATTTTGATGTTCCTATGGATATGTTAAGCTGTTTTGCAATCTCTTTATGCGAATAACCCTCTACAGCAAAAAGGTTAAAGATAACACGTGCACCCTCAGGCAACCTCTTTATAAACTGAAGCACCTCGCCAAGGCCTATAGATGGAATTGCTTCGTTTTCGCTAATTGTTGCTTCATTATCGGGTTTTTCATTAATCAGCTTTTTTATTCCAGTTTGCTGCCTAAGCAAATCAATAGCAGTATTAACCACCACACGCCGAACCCAACCCTCTAGAGAACCTGTATTGTTATAAGCATGAATTGCCCTAAATACTTTTATAAATGATTCCTGCAGCATATCCTGGGCAAAGTCTCGATTACCCGCATAGCTCATGCATATGCCATACATTTTTTGAGCGTACCGACGATAAAGTATTTCCTGAAACCGTCTATCTCCTTGCTGACAACCAGTAACTATTTCCTTTTCACTATAAAGCTCTGCTTTCATTAAAATTTACTCGAAGACCACTGAGAATGAATTCCCTAATCTATTCGCAATCTGGTTAAATATGCTGATATTATTCTTGCTATTAATTAGCAAAACATCTTTGCCCTCAATTTTTACTAATGTTGCTTCCGATAAAAGGCTCGGATTAATAAACCGGAACATGAACTGTGCATCTAGCTCGACCCTTGCTTCTGAAAGTTTATCTTTTTGAAGCACAATGCTGTTTCCTGATCTTGGCTTTGCTCTTACCCTTACCTGATCGGCATAGCAGTATTCGAAACGAATTGGCACCGAATTTTGGTTACCCCATGACATAACCCCTTCAAGTATAAGCGAAGCATTTTTATCGGAGCATAAATATAGCGTTACATCTATTCTATTGTAGACCCCTTGTGGAATATCAAAGCGAACATCGATGTTTGTCGATTCGCTATCTAAATCTGCAAGTATCTGGTTTCCTAAATCCGAAATAAAAAAAACATCCTTACCCTCGTCTCTTCTGCCATCAAACTCTATTGCTTCAATCGCTAAAAAACCCTTATCAATAGTAAAAAAGTTAGATGCAGAGTTCTGCTCATAACCCCGGACATCCTCAGTGTCATCGGCATACACAGGCAGCATACCAAACGAAAAAGTAACATCGGCAGGTAATGTAAGCTCATCCTTTTTACATGAGCTAAGAGTTGCTAAAAAAGCAAATACAATTACTGGGATTGTAAATTTCATGGTAGTAAAGTATTAGCAGTTTACCTATTAGACGAAAACAAGGGGTAAATGGTTGGAAAATCATCCTCCTTTTTTAATTTCGTTCAGACAAAAGTAATTTATAAACCAATAGGTTGAGCAACACATAATGCTTTAAAGGGATTAAAAAATTAATATAAAAATATGTTGTAACTTTGCAATCTCAATTTTTGAACTAAACAAACAATGAAGAACACTGACAAATGCTCGTTTTGTGGGCGGCCCAGAAAAGACGTAAACCTGCTAATTGCCGGTGTAGATGCGCACATTTGCGATTTATGCGCCGAACAGGCAAGCCTCATTGTACGAGAAGAGCTAAAAAAGAAGGGAGATTTTAAGCTAAGTAAAAACAAGCTGCTAAAACCTATTGAAATTAAGCAGTTTCTCGATCAGTACGTTATTGGCCAAGATGATGCAAAAAAATATCTATCAGTTGCTGTGTATAACCACTACAAGCGTTTACTTCAGCCAGCTACTGATGATGAGGTAGAGATAGAAAAGTCGAACATCCTGCTTGTTGGCGAAACAGGAACTGGTAAAACCCTACTAGCCAGAACCATTGCAAGAATGCTGCATGTACCGTTTACCATTGTTGATGCAACTGTGCTAACCGAAGCCGGATATGTTGGCGAAGATGTTGAAAGCATTCTTACCCGCCTACTACAAGCGGCCGATTATAACGTTGAAGCAGCCGAGAAAGGAATTGTTTTTATTGATGAGATAGATAAAATTGCGCGAAAAAGCGATAACCCTTCCATTACCCGCGACGTTTCGGGCGAAGGAGTTCAGCAGGCTATGCTTAAGCTGCTTGAGGGTTCAAAGGTAAACGTACCGCCTCAGGGTGGCCGTAAGCACCCCGAACAAAAGATGATAGAGGTAGATACAAGAAACATACTTTTCATTTGTGGTGGTGCTTTTGAAGGAATACAAAAGAAGATAGCCAAAAGGCTAAACACGCAAATAGTAGGTTACGGCGCAAGCAAACACCGCGAGCAAATCGATAGGGATAACCTGTTGCAGTACATTGCTCCTCAAGACCTAAGAAATTACGGGCTTATTCCCGAGATTATTGGTCGATTGCCTGTAATAACCTATTTGAATCCTCTTGATGGGGAGGCACTAAGAAATATCCTAACCGAGCCAAAAAATGCCATAGTTAAGCAGTACCAAAAACTTTTTAACTACGATGGTATTACGCTCGAAATTGAGGATAGTGTTTTAGACTATATTGTTGATAAGGCCATTGAATTTAAACTTGGAGCTCGCGGATTACGCTCAATTTGTGAGGTAATAATGATTGATGCCATGTTTGATCTCCCTTCGGGCAATGAGAAGGAAATGGTTATTACCCTTGACTATGCTCAAAAGAAAATGGAAAAGGCCAACATTAAACGGCTTAAAGCCGCCTAAGCTTTTCGCTCAAGGTTAACGTATGTATACTCAAGCCCATAGGTATCGGTGGGCTTCCCTTTTTCTGAATGCATCTCAGTCCATTCGGCCATATTTATTTCAGGAAAGCTAACATCGCCTTCAAAACTCTTATGCACTTTGGTTAGGTATAACCTGTTAGCAATTGGCAAAGCCTGTCGATACAGCTCGCCTCCACCAATTATGAAAATCTCATCATCGCCCGAAGCGGTTTTAATAGCATCGTTTAGCGAATGAACAACTTCCGCGCCTTCTACCCTATAGCTAGTATTTCGGGATACAACAATGCTTTTACGTCCAGGAAGCGGCCTGCCAATCGACTCCCACGTTTTACGCCCCATTACAATATGATGGCCCATGGTAAGCGCCTTAAAGCGCTTTAGGTCGCCTGGAATATGCCAAATAAGCTGATTGTTATTCCCAATTACACCATTCTCGGCAATGGCAACAATTATCGAAATATTCATTGTAGTTATGCTTTTACCTAATTGCTATACAGCTACCTTACCTTTAATATGAGGATGTGGATCGTATCCTTCTAGACTGAAATCATCGTATTTAAAATCGAATATCGATTTAACATCTGGATTTAAAACCATGGTTGGTAGCTTACGGGGCTCACGGGTAAGCTGCAGCTTTACCTGTTCAACGTGGTTTGAGTATATATGAACATCGCCAAAGGTATGAACAAAATCGCCTGGCTTTAGACCGGTTACCTGAGCCATCATCATTGTTAGCAAAGCGTACGATGCAATGTTGAACGGAACGCCCAAGAACACATCGGCGCTGCGTTGGTATAGCTGGCACGAGAGTTTACCGTTGGCAACGTAAAACTGAAACAGTATATGGCACGGAGGAAGGGCCATGTTTTCAATTTCGCCAACGTTCCATGCGCAAACCAAATGGCGACGCGAATCGGGGTTGCTCTTTAACGATTGAACTACCTGGCTAATCTGATCGACCTTATGTCCATTGGCCGCAGGCCAACTTCTCCACTGCGACCCGTAAACAGGGCCAAGGTCACCGTTCTCGTCGGCCCACTCGTTCCAAATGCTTACGCCATTATCGGTTAAGTACTTTATGTTTGTTTCGCCTTTTAGGAACCAAAGCAATTCGTGGATAATTGACTTGAGATGCACTTTCTTGGTTGTAAGCAACGGAAAACCTTGGCCTAAATCAAAACGCATTTGGTATCCGAACAAGCTAATCGTACCTGTTCCTGTACGGTCGCTTTTTTCTGCCCCATTCTCAAGTATATTATCCAAAAGTTCAAGGTATTGCTTCATTGTATACTAGTTATTATTTTAGAAATTCAATTACAAAATGGAATCTTCTCACATTCCAAAATCAACTTAACCGCTAACCTTGAGCCAGAAGTTCGTCGTTCTCGTTAGGGATATACCTTAAAAGGTTCATTTGCTCACCATCCCAAGTGGCGTAGGTAAAGTTCTCAATCCAATCGCCCAAAACAACAAGCTTTGCACTATTTTTAAGCGGATGAATTACTGGAGCATGCCAGTGCCCAAAAACGAAATAGCTGTACAACTCATCATCCAAAGTAGAGTTGGCAAACTGAGCGATAAGCTCACTATCGCCTTTAAACTTGTAGGTTACCTCTTTGGAGTAACGGCTACTAACCGACCAGCGATTGCCAAACCATAGCGAGAAATTTGGGTGAAGACGCGAGAATAACCATTGCAAAACCCTATTGGTAAAAATTGATTTTAGCAGCTTATACCCATAATCGCCTTTCCCGAGGCCGTCGCCATGCCCTATAAAAAATTTTTTGCCATTAAACTCTCGCACAATAGGCTTGCCGTGCAATTCAACGCCAAGCTCTTTAGGAAAGTAGTCGAACATCCAAACGTCATGATTTCCTGTAAAAAAATGAACGGGAATACCCGAGTCTACAATCTCTGCAATTTTTCCAAGAAAACGCGTAAAGCCTTTGGGAACAACCCTTTTGTACTCGTACCAGAAGTCGAAAATATCTCCAACCAAAAAAATTTCCGATGCATCCCTTTTAACTTCATCGAGCCACTTTACAAAAAGCTTTTCGCGTGCCAAAGCACTTCCCTTTGGGGTAGGTAGACCAAGGTGAATATCGGATGCAAAATATACCTTTTGGTTGCCCATTTGCCTTTGCTTACAATGTTTTCTTGAGCATCTCCACCAAATCTTTCCCAAATAAATCCTTGCCAACTATATCGAAATTACGATCGATTAGGTAGTTAGCCGGGATTCGCGTAACGTTGTAGTTTTGGGCAGCAACTGATGCCTCGCGCGATAGCTCGCTAACGTTTATCCATGGCAATTTGGCCGACTGTATTGCACCTAGCCAGCTCTCTCGCTCAAAGTCGAAAGAAACCTGATAAATCTCAAACCCTTGCGATTTAAACCTTTTGTAAACCTCAAGAAGTTCCCTATTCTCAAGTAGGCTATTCTGATTATACGATGCCCAAAAATCGAGTAAAATTACCTTGCCTTTTAAAGACGACAACCGAATTGTATCGCCATTAGCGTTTGGCAGTGCAATCTCTGGAATTGATGATTCGGCATTTTCAAGAAACGACTCCAGGTTTCGGGTCGAAATAATCTTCTCCATATTTTCAATATCCTTCAGCATGCCCTTAGCATAGCTTGACTCAGGATACATTGACACGATAGAGGTTGCAACTACCTTAAAAAGGTGAATATCCTCTTGGCGATCGAACACATACTGGTTTTCGCCATACTGCTGGTACAATGCCATTACGTTTGCCCTTGACATAGGATTGTCCCATATAAAATCGGTGCTAAACGCTCTTTGCTTTTCAATTACAGCGTAATACTCAGCCAGCAGCTCTTGTTTCCGACTTTCGCTATTCGCCTTTGAGCGAAGAACCGTGAGCGAGTCGAGCGATTTTACCGTTTGGGCAATGCGTTTAGACAGAAGCTGTGTTTTAAGCGAGTTTTCCGATCCCTCAACCGTGTAGTTCAAAAATTTATTTAGATCAAAATCTAATTTCACGCTTTGGCCTGGTTCAAGAAGCAACACAGCAACTCTATTTTTTCCGCTATTTACATGTAGCTGAAAAAAAGTAGGTTCCAAAAGCTCATCAACCTTAAAGCTAAACGTTGGTTTTTTGCTCTTAACCTCAATGGTTTTATGTAAAATATTTTTATCAAACTCCTGCTTATAAAGGCTTATCTCGGCTAATGAGTCGATACCTGATATTGCACCTTCAATTTTAGAAACGTTTTCGTTCTGACATCCAAAAAGGAGAAGCGGTAGTACAAAAAGGAGAAGTTTAAACTTGTGCATCTGTTGTATCATTAGTTGTGTATTATTGTTTCCAAAAAAAATGAAACTAAAAATCTTTTTCAAACGAGAATATATTAACTCAAATTATTGTTGTTTTTATTTCCTGTCAACCTAAAGCAAAAAGGTTTTCTCTACTTATCGTATTTTTTACTTTGACAAATTTAGCGATAAAACCCACAACTCTTAGCTTGTAGCCTAAAAACTCAAGCCTTACTAATTCTTTTCAAGCAATTGCTCAAGCTGATCAATGCTAATGTTTCTCTCTAAGATGATACCATTCCTATCAATTAAATAATTTGACGGAATACTATTAATGCTTAACGAATCGAGAATAGGCGATTCCCATTGGCGAAAATCGGTTACTACCAACCACGGTATGCTATCTGCTCGTATTTCATTCAGCAGTTGCTGCTCATCATCGTCAACTGCTATTTGAATTACTTCAAATCCTTTGCTAGCAAATTTTTCGTATAAAGCCTTCAGTTCGCTATTTTTACCAGCACAGTCGTCGCACCAGGTAGCCCAAAAGTCGAGTAGGATATAGCGTTTGCCAACTTGCCATAAGCTAATTGTATCGTTACTTACCAATGGCAGTTTTAGGTTTGGCACCCTTTGCCCTTGGCCAAGCATTTCCGACCGCTTATCGTAAAGTTTTAGCTGTGTCGATATTTTTTTAACATTACTGTTCAAACTTGCTACCATCGGATTGTTTGGGTATAATGGGTAGAGCGACGAGTCGACAAGTTTGAAGAGTTCAAAATCTTCACGCTTATTCAGCACGGCCCTTGTTTGATCGTACTGCTGATAAAGTGCCAATATAGCCGCAAGGCTATACCTATTCTCCTTCACAAAATTAACAGTGTACCTTCTATGCTCGTCAATAGTTGAAAGGTATGCGCTATCGACATCCTTTTTTATTTGATTAAAATTGGCACTATCTACGCTTGAGCGAAAGAGTGCTGAAAGCGAATCGATTTTAGCCACTGCTCGGTTTAACCGTAGGTTCAAATCGCGAACCAAGCGAGATCCTTTCGATCCTGAAACAGAATAGCTAGTTGCCAATTGCCCCTTTTCAGCGGCAATTAAAACCTCATCGTTGGGTTCAACAAGAAGCACTATTGGCTCAGCTTCGCCTTCGGCTTGCAGAAGTATGAACCGTGGTGTTTCGGCATTAATTATAAACTCAAAGTTTCCGTTAGCATCAGTTCTGGCCGTATCAATAGTTGCAATCCGATCATGCGAAGCCTCTCTGAGCAAAATAAGCGTATGTTCAGCGCCATCTATTCTTCCCTTAATAGTTACTTCCGATGAAACGCCGCCACACGAAGCCATTGTAAAAAGTGCTGCCAGGATAAAAACCTTATAAAAATTGCTTATTGAATTCCTTGTAATCATCAATGAAAAGTAATTGTTGTTATAGCGCAATAGTTTGCAGCAAATTTAATCAAAATATAAGAGGGAGCTAATACTTTATAACGCTAAATTATTGTAAATTGGGAAGGGCATAAACAAATTGAAAAATTGAGCAAACAATGGCTCAAGCCATTTAAATTATTTAAAAAATATTTTCAATCAGACATTAACCTTTTAACATGTTAACCTAAAACTAACAAACCAATGGGTTATCTTGAATTTAATAAGCATGAGCTAGGCAATTTGGCCTACTCGTTAAACAGAGAGATACTGAGCACCAACCGAGCCGGTGGATATTTTAGCACAACCATTGTGCTTTGCAATACTCGTAAGTATCACGGGTTAATGGTTCTTCCCCTCGACCAGTTCGATGGCGAAAACCATGTATTGCTCTCGTCGGTTGACGAAACCATTATACAACGCGGAAAGGAGTTCAACCTAGGAATTCATCGGTATCCCGGAATTTACGAGCCTAGAGGCCATAAGTATATTATTGATTTTGAATTCGAGCCAAGCCCAAAAATAACCTATCGGGTTGGGGGAGTAATTTTTGAGAAAGAGCTCCTTTTTGTGCATAACGAAGAGCAGTTCATGATTCGCTATACGCTAATTGAGGCTCACAGCCCAACCAAATTGAGAATACGACCATTCTTAGCATTCCGAAATGCACACAAGCTTTCAAAATCGAACTTGTATGCCGATAAACGCTACCGCGAAACACCTAACGGTGTAAAGTATCGGTTGTACCAAGGTTTTCCCTACCTACACATGCAACTTAACAAGAGTAACGAATTTGTTGCAGTCCCCGACTGGTATTACAACATTGAGTACAAAGAAGAAATTAAGCGAGGTTACGAGGGGCATGAAGACCTTTTCGTGCCAGGTTTTTTTGAAATACCAATAAAGAAGGGCGAAAGCATAATTTTTTCGGCAGCAACAACTGAGCAAAAACCCATGTCGCTAACCCGAAAGTTTAATGCTGAAATTGGCCGACGGCCCAAAAAAGATAATCTGGAAAACTGTCTTCGCAATGCAGCCCACCAGTTTATTGTAAAGCGCGGGAAAAAAACGGAGGTTATTGCCGGATACCCTTGGTTTGGCCGTTGGGGTCGCGATACGTTTATTGCCCTCCCCGGTTTAACCCTAACTGTTGGTGAGGATAAGCTTTGCCGCGATGTGCTAGACACCATGACAAAAGAGGTAAAAAACGGGCTATTCCCAAACATGGGCAACAACGCATCATCGGCATTTAACTCGGTCGATGCTCCATTATGGTTTTTTTGGGCAATTCAAATGTACCTGAAGCATCAAAAATCGACCGACGAAACCTGGAAAGCATTTGGTACAAAAATGAAGAGCATTCTGAATGCATACCGGAGCGGACAACTACCCTACAGCATAAAAATGCACGAAAACGGTTTAGTTTGGGCTGGTGAAAAAGGCGTTGCACTCACCTGGATGGATGCAGTAGTAAGCGGCGTTCCTGTTACCCCCCGAACAGGCTATCAGGTTGAAATAAATGCGCTTTGGTACAATGCAATTATGCTAACACTTTCGCTGGCCAATGAGCATAACGACACAAAATTTGTAAAAGAGTGGACACCAATAGCCAACCAAATACCACAGACGTTTACTCAAACCTTTTGGAACGAAAGCAAGCAGTACTTAGCCGATTTTGTTGATTACGATGGCCAAAACCTTTACGTTAGGCCTAACCAAATTTTTGCTGCATCGTTACCCTTCAGCCCCATTTCCGATGAGATGAAAAAGGAAGTACTCAACGTTGTACACAAGGAGCTTTACACCCCAAAAGGGCTAAGAACTTTATCGCCTAAAAACCCAAACTACAGTGGCCAATACGAAGGCGATCAGGCAATGCGCGACAGCGCTTACCACCAGGGTACTGCATGGCCATGGCTTCTTGGTCATTTTATTGAAGCCAGTTACAGGCTAAACGGAAAATCAACCAATACGCTAGCCAAAGAGGTGCTTGATTCGTTTTGCGACGACATGTCCGACCATGGTGTTTGTGGCATTGCCGAGGTTTACGATGGCGATCCACCTCAACGACCGGGTGGCTGCATATCACAGGCTTGGAGCGTAGCAGAGATTATAAGAATTAAAAGATTGTACGAGAGTTACACTTAGTTTAACCACGCTAAAAACATGGCATGAGAATACTAATGTTTGGATGGGAATTTCCACCTCACATATCAGGAGGTTTAGGTACAGCTTGCTTTGGCCTCACTCGAGGTTTGGCAAAGCATAATATTGATATTTCCTTTGTTGTTCCCAAAGCCTTTGGCGACGAAGATCAATCGGCTGTGCGCATTGTTCCTGCCGAAGATGTTGACGTAAGCCATATTTCAATTGAACTCGAGGAATTTTGGAAAAAGGTGAGTTACCTCGAGGTTAGCTCTAATCTTATCCCCTACGTTGGCCCTGAAGAATTTGAAAGGCTTATCACCGAATCGGAGTTAGAAAAAAAGGAGGAAACCCAAACCAATTCGAGCCACCGTTTTAGGTTTACTGGAAAGTACGGCAAAGACCTTATGAAAGAGGTATCGCGCTACGCGCTAATTGCTGCAAGCATTGCAGCAAACGAAAAATTCGATGTTATCCATGCGCACGACTGGTTAACCTATTTGGCTGGCATTACGGCTAAAATGGTTTCGGGCAAGCCGTTAGTTGTTCATATCCATGCCACTGAATTCGACCGAAGTGGCGAAAACGTTAACCAAGCCGTTTACGACATTGAAAGGCAAGGCATGCAAATGGCCGACAAGGTTATTGCTGTGAGCCACCTTACACGAAATATTGTGATAAATAGGTATGGAATACCCGAGGATAAAGTGGTGACGATACACAATGCTGTCGATTTCTCCGACAACCAAAACCCTACACTCACAACCCGAGGCGTTCCCGAAAAAGTGGTTACTTTCCTTGGGCGTATTACTTTTCAGAAAGGTCCCGATTACTTTATTGAAGCAGCAAATAAGGTTATTAAGCGCTATCCAAACGTTCGGTTTGTTATGGCCGGTAGTGGCGACATGCTGAACAGAATGATTAAACGTGCTGCTGAACTGAGAATATCGAACAAATTTCACTTTACGGGTTTTCTCCGAGGTCCCGAGGTGCACACCATGTTTGCGCAAAGCGATGTTTACGTTATGCCCTCCGTTTCGGAGCCCTTTGGCATTAGCCCATTGGAAGCAATGAAGAGTAACGTTCCGGTAATCATATCAAAACAGTCGGGCGTTGCCGAGGTGCTTAAGCATGCGCTAAAGGTTGACTTTTGGGATATTGATGCCATGGCTGACTCAATTCACGGTTTACTTAAGTACGATGCGCTATCGAAATACTTTAAGCAGCACGGACAAAGCGAGGTAAACAACCTTAAGTGGGAAAACGCAGCGAACGAGGTTAAAGAGGTATACAAATCGTTAATATCGATTTAGCCTTAAATAAACAGCAAAAAAAGAATTAAAAAGCCAATACAATGAAAACCATCTGCTTTTACTTTCAGGTTCATCAGCCTTTTAGGCTCAGGCGCTACCGATTTTTCGACATTGGGAAAAACCATAGCTACTTCGACGAATTTTCGAACCGATCAATAATGCGAAAAGTTGCCGAAAAATGTTACCTCCCCACAAATAAGCTAATGCTTGACCTAATTAATCAATTTGGGTGCCGGTTTAAAATATCGTACTCCATTTCAGGTACTGCGCTCGATCAGTTTGAGCTATACGCCCCCGATGTTCTCGAAACCTTTAAGCAGCTTGCACAAACTGGATGCGTTGAATTTTTAGCCGAAACCTACTCGCACTCCCTATCGGCTCTAAAAAGTCCATCCGAATTCGAAAAGCAGGTTCAAGCGCAGGCCGAAAAAATTGAGCAGCTATTCGGGCAAAAACCAACCACGTTCAGAAATACGGAGCTTATCTACTCCGATGAAATTGGCGCCATGGTCGCCAAAATGGGCTATAAGGCTATGCTCACCGAAGGTGCAAAGCATATTATGGGCTGGAAAAGTTCGAACTACCTATACACTAATGCCATTAACCCAAAGCTAAAGCTGCTACTAAAAAATTTCCAGCTAAGCGACGACATCGCATTTCGGTTCTCAAATACAGCTTGGGAAGAGTGGCCATTAACTACCGAAAAGTATGTGCATTGGCTTAACTCCATCGATCCAAAGGATGAGATAATCAACCTGTTTATGGATTACGAAACCTTTGGCGAGCACCAGTGGGCCGAAACGGGTATTTTTGAGTTTCTAAAAGCTCTTCCGCACAGGGTTTTTGCTGACACTAACTTTGAGTTTCTTACTCCTGCCGAAGCAGCCAAAAAGCATCAGCCCATTGCGCCACTCCATGTACCGTACCCAATTAGCTGGGCCGATGAGGAGCGTGACCTTACCGCATGGCTGGGCAACGAGATGCAGGATGATGCATTCGACAACCTCTTCTCAATAATCGAAAAAATTAATAGTATTAATGACCCAGACATTCAGCGCGACTGGCGCTACCTACAAACCAGCGACCACTTTTACTACATGTGCACCAAGTGGTTTAGCGATGGCGATGTTCACAAGTACTTTAATCCCTACGACTCGCCATACGATGCATTTATAACCTTTATGAACGCCTTTAGCGATTTTAAACTAAGAGTTAATGCACACAAAGAGGTTGAAAGCAAGGCCAAGGAAGAAAACCCTCTTCCGGAGGAAGTTGATGTAATGATTGAGGAGTATGAAAAGAAGCTGAAAGAGCTTAAGCTGCTTAAAAAGAAAACCGAACCCAAAAAGCTAACCCGATCGAAACCAAAACAAAGGGTAAAGAAATCGACAAAAAAGGCTTCACCAAAAGCATCCACTAAGGAAAAAAAGTAATTCTACTTCAAAAGAGTTAAAACCAATGTAAAACAAAAAACTATGAACGAGAAACTACTGAAACCCGACTATCTGTTCGAGGTAAGCTGGGAAATTTGCAATAAGGTTGGGGGCATACATACGGTTATCTCAACCAAAGCACTTACGTTGGTAAAAGAGTACAAGAATAATTTAATAATGATTGGCCCTGATGTTTGGCGCGACACCGTTAGCAACCCTGAGTTTATTGAGGACAACCAGCTTTACGCATCGTGGCGCAACAAAGCAGCCGACGAGAGCCTTCGCATTCGCATTGGACGCTGGAACATTGAAGGGAAACCCGTTGTGGTTATTGTCGATTTCACTCCCTTCTTCGCCAAAAAGGATGAGATTTTTAAGGAGCTGTGGGAGGAGTATAAGCTCGACTCAATTACTGGGCAATGGGATTACGTTGAGCCAGCCCTATTCGGCTATGCAGCCGGAAAGGTAATTGAAAGTTTTATGCGTTTTCAGCTTACTCAAAGGCACCGAATTGTTGCCCAATTTCACGAGTGGATGACAGGAACGGGGCTTCTTTACCTCAAAAAACACGCCCCCCAAATAGGCAACATCTTTACAACCCACGCCACTGTTATGGGACGATGCATTGCCGGAAACAACATTCCACTCTATAGCAAACTCGAAAAATACAATGCAGAGCAAAAAGCAGCTGAATTTAACGTTATATCAAAGCAGTCGCTCGAAAAAATATCGGCTTTAGAAGCCGACTGCTACACAACCGTTAGCGACATTACAGCCAAGGAGTGCGAACAGTTTCATGGCAAAAAGGTTGATATTGTTACCCCCAACGGATTCGAAAATAGCTTTGTTCCCGAAGAAGAAGAGTTTAAGCTACGCCGAATTGAAGCTAAAGTGAAATTTTACGAAGTAGCCGAGGCCCTGCTTGCTCACGATGTTGCAAAAGATGCCATGGTTGTTGGTATTAGCGGAAGGTACGAGTTTAAAAACAAGGGTATTGATGTTTTTATCGATGCGCTTGCAAAGCTCAACCAATGCCCAAACCTAAAGCGCGAAGTTCTTGCTTTTATCCTAATTCCATCGGCACACCATGGTCCGCGTAAGGATGTTTTCAAAAACCTAATTGAAAAGGATAATGAGAATGTAGTTGTACTTAGCAATACGCACCTAACCCACTACCTCAACGACCCTGAATACGATCCAATTCTCAATAGGATCAAATCGGCCGGGCTTTTCAACTCATCTAGCGATAAGGTGAAAATATTTTTTGTTCCCTGTTACCTCAACGGCAACGATGGTATTTTCAACCTGCCCTATTGGGATCTGCTCATCGGTATGGATATATCAGTTTTCCCATCGTACTATGAGCCTTGGGGATACACTCCTCTTGAAAGCCTAGCCTTTCACGTACCAACCATTACCACATCGCTTGCCGGTTTTGGACTTTGGGTAAACACTTACTTTACCAACGAGCACCCAGGCATTAAGGTTATTGAGCGAACCGACGATAACGACGAGCATGTTATTGACGAGATATCATCAACCCTTTGCAGCTACGCTGCTTTAAACCTCGAAAACCAGGAAGTATATAGGGATAATGCCCTTGAGGTATCGCAAATAGCCCTGTGGGAGAACCTAATTAGCCATTACAAGCAAGCGTACAGCATAGCGCTGCAAAAAGTTGAGCATCGCACGCAGCAGTTTATGGATATTGATCGCGAAGAGCAGCTCCCAACGGTTGAGAAAAAGTTTCACATAAACAAGCCCAATTGGGTTCGTCTGCTTATACAAAAAAGCATCCCCGAAAAGCTCAATGCACTCGATGAGCTATCGAAAAACCTATGGTGGTGTTGGAATCCCGATGCTGCCGAACTATTCGAATCGATAGATGAAGAGCTTTGGAGCGAGTGTGAGCAAAACCCTATCCTTTTCCTCGACAAGATTTCACTTAAAAAGTTTCAGAAGCTCGAAAACGATGAGCTTTTCATCGAGAAGCTAAAAAATGTGCATCAGCATTTTAATGGCTACATGAAACAAAAGCACGGCCGAAAAGGACCTAAAGTAGCCTACTTTAGCATGGAGTTTGGCTTACACACTAGTCTAAAACTATACTCGGGCGGACTTGGTGTTTTGGCTGGCGACTACCTAAAAGAAGCGTCGGATAGAAATGTTCCCCTAGTTGGCATTGGCCTTTTTTACCGCTACGGATACTTTACCCAACAGCTATCATCGGCAGGACAGCAAATAGCCTCGTACGATCAGCAAAACTTTACTCAAACCGTTGCCAAACCTGTTCGTAACGTCAATGGCAAATGGAAAACCATCAGCGTTGCCCTTCCTGGTCGCAACGTAAATGCACGAATTTGGCGTGTCGATATTGGCCGTACCGAACTGTATCTTCTCGATACCGACTTTGAAGAGAACCAACCTCAGGACAGGGCAATTACGCACCATTTATACGGAGGAGACTGGGAAAACCGCTTTAAACAGGAAATGATTTTAGGCATTGGAGGTGTTAGGGCTCTTGATGAACTTGGCATACACCCCGATATTTTTCACTTAAACGAGGGACACGCTGCATTTGCCGGATTAGAAAGGCTTAAGCTAGCAATTATTGAGGAGAAATACTCGTTTGAAGAAGCGCTTGAGCTCGTTCGGGCGGCTAGCCTATTTACTACGCATACTCCTGTACCTGCTGGGCACGACTCATTCCCCGAAGATATGCTACGCACCTACATGGCACACTATCCCGAACGGCTTGGCATTACCTGGGAGCAGTTTATGGATCTTGGAAAACTTAACCCAGGCGACATAACCGAGCGCTTCTCAATGAGCTACCTTGCCGCCAACCTATCGCAAGAAGTTAATGGAGTTAGCAAACTACACGGTGCTGTTAGCCAGCGCATGTTTGCCAACTTGTGGCCAGGCTATTTCCCAAGCGAACTGCACATAGGCTACGTTACCAATGGGGTTCACTATCCAACATGGGCCTCTCCCGAAATTAGAGATTTAATTGAAACCAGCCCTAATGAGCATAGCTTCGATAACAAGCCAAATTGGGACAACATCAACAACATACCCGATGCCAAGCTTTGGAATATTCGAAATGCAAACCGAAAAAAGCTAATCGACTACATTCGCACACGCCTTGTCGATCCGCAAATTGTAAAATACGAAAATCCACGACAGGTTGTTGAGATTCAGGAAAAGCTCCGCGACGATGTGCTTACCATCGGTTTTGCCCGTCGTTTTGCCACTTACAAACGGGCCCACCTGCTAATTCGCGACTTGGAACGGCTTAGCGAAATTGTGAACAACGAGGGAAAACCCGTACAATTCATCTTTGCGGGTAAGGCACACCCCAATGATAAGGCTGGACAGGAGCTAATTCGAAGAATTGTTGAAGTAAGCAAGAAACCTGAGTTTACTGGTAAACTGCTTTTCTTGCAGAACTACGATATGGAACTCGCAAAAAAAATGGTTCAAGGTGTGGATATATGGCTTAATACACCAACTCGCCCTCTCGAAGCTTCGGGCACTAGCGGAATGAAGGCAGTTATGAACGGCGCCATGCATTTTAGCGTGCTCGACGGATGGTGGGTCGAAGGTTACCTCCCCGATGCTGGATGGGCACTACCCGAAGAGAAAACCTATCTGCAGCAAGAATTCCAAGATGAGCTTGACGCAGAAATGATCTATACAATTATCGAAAACGATATTGTGCCTGCTTACTATCACAGAAACGAAGAGGATGTGCCCGTTAATTGGATAGCATACGTTAAAAAATCTATCTCTCAGGTCGCATCAAAGTTTACCACTACCCGCATGATGATGGATTACGAGGATAGGTTTTACCACAAGCTTTACCTGCGCTCAAACAGGCTTAAACAAGAGGATGCAGAGCTTACCCGAAAAATTGCCACTTGGAAACGAAAGGTTACACGTTACTGGGATGGTCTTGAAATTATTACTGCTGACCAATTTGACACATCGCGGCAAGCCATTGTGCTTGGCAAAGAGTACAACTCCGAAGTTGTGCTCGACCTCGGCAAACTCTCACCCGACGAAGTTGGGGTTGAACTCGTTATTGCCGAGCTAATTGAAAATGGCGATGCAGCAATTAAGCATACCAAAGAATTCGACCTTGAGCATGTTGAGGGGCAACGGGCAACCTATAGGCTCTCGTTCATCCCTGCCGAGCCTGGAGTTTACGATTCGGGAATTCGGATTTACGCTAAGCACAACGAGCTACCCCACCGCATGGACTTTACGCTAGTTCGATGGGTATAGCAAACACTCATGTAACTTTATATAAAAAGTAGCCAGCAATATCGGCTACTTTTTCTATTTTAGCAGGGTTTTACCTATTGACCATGCAAATACTCCGCAACATAAACGATTTAAAAACCATTAGCCCAGCAGTTACCATTGGGTTTTTCGATGGATTACACATTGGGCACAAGCATATTCTCAACAAGCTTAAGGAGTGTGCAACTCGCAAGCAAACGCAAAGCCTAGTTATAACATTTTGGCCACACCCCCGAATTGCCCTAAATAATGATGCTCAGAGTTTGAGGCTGATCTCATCGCTCAACGAAAAAATAAACCAATTCGAAAAAGCCCAAATTGATACGCTGCTCATCATCAATTTCACTGCCGAATTTGCCAAGGAAAAAGCATACAGCTTTTTGCAAAACACTCTGGTAAACCAAATTCAAGCATCAGCAATTGTTATGGGCTACAACCATGCCTTTGGGTATAAAGGTGAGGGCAACTTCAACCTAGTTCAAATGCATCAAAATAAATACGGATATCAAGCCGTAAAGGTTGAGCCTATTGAGATTAATGGAATTAAAGTAAGCTCAACGCAAATTCGAAGTGCCCTTGACCAAGGAAACCTGAAATTGGCCAACGATATGCTAGGCCGAGCATACTGTATTACCGGAACAATTGAGGGAGGAAAACAAATTGGGCGATCGATAGGTTACCCCACGGCCAACATCAAACCTTCTGAACCGCTTAAGCTAATCCCTCGCGACGGAGTCTACGCCGTTTGGGTTGAATACAACAGCCAAAAATACCCTGCTATGCTAAACATAGGACTTAGGCCAACGCTAGGTTCAAACCTAAATCGAACCATCGAGGCTCATATCATTGGATTTAAGCACAACATATATAACGAGCAAATTCGTATTCATTTTACTGAGCGCATTAGAGATGAAATGCAATTCCCTTCGCTAGAATCGCTAAAAGCGCAGCTAGCTGTCGATAAAATTAAGGCACTCACTATTTTAGAAACCGAATAATCAAAATCATCTTGCTGTTATGGCAATTTAAACTACCTTTGTAACCCCAAAAAACCAATAACTTTTTCTTGAACAAAACCGTAAGAAAAGCATTGTATATTATCAACAAAACAAATAAGCATAATGAAGAACGTATTAGTTGAAACACTACCCTACAAAGTAAAGGACATATCGCTGGCCAACTGGGGAAGAAAAGAAATTAGCATAGCCGAAAAAGAGATGCCAGGCCTAATGGCAATTCGAAATAAGTATTCAGCAGAAAAGCCATTAAAAGGTGCCCGAATATCCGGATCACTCCACATGACCATACAAACCGCAGTGCTTATCGAAACCCTTGTAGAACTTGGCGCTGATGTACGATGGGCTAGCTGCAACATATTCTCAACTCAAGATCATGCTGCCGCTGCTATTGCCGCCGCTGGCATACCTGTATTTGCATGGAAAGGCGAAACCCTTGAAGAGTACTGGTGGTGCACCAAGCAAGCCCTATCTTTCCCTGACGATAAAGGGCCTCACCTAATTGTTGACGATGGTGGTGATGCTACCTTGCTAATACACATGGGATACAAAGCCGAGAACGACCCAACTACTATCGACCGTGAGGGTGAAAGCATTGAGGAGAAAGAAATACTTAAACTTCTGAAAGAAACCCTTGCCGAAGACAACCAAAAATGGCACAAGCTAGCCAAGGAATGGAAAGGTGTATCGGAAGAAACGACTACTGGTGTGCATCGTCTTTACCAGATGATGGAGCGTGGCGAATTGCTAGTTCCGGCCATTAACGTTAACGACTCGGTAACCAAGAGCAAATTCGACAACCTTTACGGATGCCGCGAATCGCTTGCCGATGGAATAAAGCGCGCTACCGATGTAATGATTGCTGGTAAAGTTGTTGTTGTGCTTGGCTATGGCGATGTGGGTAAAGGTTGCGCTAAAAGCATGCGCGCATATGGAGCAAGGGTTATAGTTACTGAAATTGATCCTATTTGCGCCCTACAGGCCGCTATGGAAGGTTTCGAAATTAAACCTCTTGAGGATGCTCTTGACGAAGGAAATATCTTTGTAACATCAACAGGTAACCGCGATGTAATCACACTCGATCATCTTTTAAAGATGAAAGATCAGGCCATTGTTTGCAACATCGGTCACTTCGACAACGAAATTCAGGTTGAGAAGCTAAACAACGCCCCAGGTGTTCGCAAAGAAACCGTTAAGCCTCAGGTTGATCAGTATTTCATGGAAGATGGTCGCTCTATCTTCATCCTAGCCGAAGGTCGTTTGGTTAACCTTGGTTGCGCAACGGGTCACCCAAGCTTTGTAATGAGCAACAGCTTTACCAACCAAACACTAGCTCAGCTAGAACTATGGCAAAAAAGCCTTGATATAGATGTTTACCGACTTCCAAAGCACTTAGATGAAGAAGTTGCTCGCCTACACCTCGAACAGCTTGGAGTTAAGCTTACAAAGCTTACCAAGGAGCAAGCCGACTATATTGGAGTTAAGGTTGAAGGACCCTACAAGCCCGATCATTACAGATACTAAACGGATAATTCAAAATACCATTGAGGTTGCGCTAAAAGTGCAACCTCATTTTATATTAACCTCACCCAAATGAAAGAGGATATTAGCAAAGCTGTTGAGACGCTAAAGGATGGTGGTGTTATACTTTACCCTACCGATACAATTTGGGGTATTGGCTGCGATGCCACCAACCCCGATGCTGTGGCAAAACTAAATGAGCTTAAGCAGCGCAGCATAAACAAAAGCATGATTATCCTGCTCGAAAACCCTGCCATGCTCTACTCGTATGTTGAACAAATTCCCGAAATGGCATGGGATTTAGTTGAGCTTACCACTAAACCTCTTACCATAATTTACCCCAAAGCCAAAAACCTTACGCCAGCCCTTATTGCTGCCGATGGCAGCATTGGGATAAGAATTGTAAAACATGCTTTCTGCCAGAAGCTAATTCAAACTTTCAGAAAGCCCATTGTATCATCATCAGCAAATATCACAGGAAAACCATTCCCAAAAAGCTTTAGCGAAATTGACAGCGAAATTGTAACTGGAGTCGATTATATTGTACCAAGCATATACGATGAAGGCAACCCTCCTATTCCTTCAGGAATAGTAAGTTTGGGTACTGGCGGAGAGGTAAAAGTGATAAGAGAGTAAAAAAATGCAAAATGGAATTTTTTCATAAACATCCCATACAAAAACGCTTTAGCGATTTGGATATGCTCGGGCATGCAACCAACTCAATTTATCAGCAGTATTTTGATTTAGGTAGAATGCACTATTTTACCCAAGTGCTTAACGAGCAAATGAACTGGGAAAACGAAGGTCTTATATTAGTTAACATCAGCATTAGCTTTATCGAGCAGGTTAAGCTTTACGATGACATTGAGGTAAGAACTAAAATTCACAAAATTGGCAACAAGAGCCTTCAAATGGCTCAGCAAATTTTTAACCTAACAACCCAAAAGGTTGCTGCCCAAAGCGAATCGACTATGGTTGGCTACCACGGCAAGCAAAATGCAAGCATTCCTATTCCAAGTAGATGGAGAGAACGCATAGCGGCTTACGAAAGCGATATAAATTTTGATTTATAGGTCGGCAATACCCTCGGGGAGTTCCATGATAAGGGTTTTAGTTTCCTCGTTCAGCTCAAGAATAAAATCGGAGGTAGCAGGGATAAGAATTTCGTTACCTGCACTATTCACAACTAGAAAAACAAGATTTCCGGAAAAGTCCTGAAGTTCCTCTATTTTTCCTAGCAAATTACCGCTACTATTCACTACTGTGAAGCCAACCAGATCATCGAGGTAAAGCTCATTGTTTGGCTTACGCTGCTTAACCTCAGCAAAAACCGATAATCCAACAAAACTGGTTGCCAGCTCATGGGTATCAACCTCATCAAAATGAACAATTGAGGCAGTTTCACCCTTACTCCGCATGGAGGTAATAAAAAAAGGAATCGGTATCCCTTCAATTCGAAGAAATACCGATTCAAATTCGTGTTCTAAAGGATCGAAATTATTCTTCCACAAGATTTGAACCTCACCATTCACCCCATGAGTACGTTGAACTATTCCAACCTCAGTAAGATGACTTTGGTTCATAGGGATATCCCTTACTCTTGAGTTTCCTCTGTTTTGGTTTCAGCCTCAGGCTCGCCTTCGGTTTCTGCTTCTGCATTAACCTCTGGGGCTTCAGCAGCCTCTTCAGATTCTTCTGCTTTTTTAGCCTCGCTAGCCTCTTGGGCTGCCTCCTCGGCTAATTTTTTTGCAATCTCTTGAGCACGTGCTTCGCGAACCTTCGACTCGGCTTCAATTCGCTTAGACATTTCGTCCTTCTCGCCTTTTGCAAGACGATCTTTTTTGGCTTGAATTTTCGATTCTTTCTCCTTAAGCCAAGCGTTGAATTTCTCCTCTACTTGCTCTTCGGTTAAAGCACCTTTTTTCACTCCATCCAGAAGATGTTTCTTAATCAAAACTCCTCTGTACGATAGGATAGCCCTAGTTGTGTCGGTAGGTTGAGCGCCCTTCTGCAGCCAATCCAATGCCCTATCAAAGTTTAATTCAATAGTAGCAGGATCAGTTGTAGGATTGTACGAACCAATCCTCTCAATGAATCTGCCATCCCGTGGCGCCCTGCTATCTGCCACCACAATGTGATAGAAAGGTGCTCTCTTTCTACCGTGGCGGCTAAGTCTGATTTTTACAGGCATACTTAAACGCTTTTTTAGTTAAACCTACTATAATTTTTGCCGCGCAAAGATAGTGTTTTTTTATTTACTACCAGAGTTTTTACACTATAATTTGCTTTTCTTGCCTAATGGAAGCAAATAACACCTGAACACATAAAAAACCTTCTCTACTAGCATGCTGCGTATTTTATTCAATAGTTTTCAACATCAACAAATCTTGACATCAGTTTTGCTAACTTTGTACGGATTGCAATAGCACACCACACATTAAGTAACAGTTTAATAACCAACCATGAGCAAGTTTGTACATCTTCACGTCCACTCACAATTCTCAATCCTCGACGGAGCCTCAAGCATTAAGGGCTTAGTTGAAAAAGCCAAAGGAATGGGCATGAACGCACTTGCGCTTACCGACCACGGTAACATGTTTGGGGTTAAAGAGTTTGTAAACACTGTTGCAAAAGTAAACGACCCGATAAGCAAAGAGATAAAGCGGATTAAATCCGAAATCAATGCACTTAAGGAAGGGGCGGGTTCGGCCGACTCTATTAGTCAACTCGAAAACCAGCTTAAAGCCGAAGAGCAAAAGCTGTTTAAACCAATTATTGGCTGCGAGGCATACGTTACTGCAAACAGGCACAGCCGCGATAAAGACGACAGGGGCGGCGATCACTTGGTGCTACTTGCCAAAAACCTTACTGGTTACCATAACCTAACCAAAATGGTTTCGTACTCGTGGACCCAAGGGTTTTACCAAAAGCCCCGCATTGACAAGGAATTACTCCGAAAGTATAGCGAGGGAATTATCGTTTCATCGGCATGCCTTGGAGGCGAGGTTCCGCAAGCAATTATAAAGGGAAATATTCAGCAAGCCGAAGAGGTAATCTATGAATTCAAGCAAATTTTTGGCGATGACTATTACCTTGAGGTTATGCTACATCCGGTTAAGCCTAATGGATTTGCCGAGGATACCTACATTGAGCAAGGACGAGTAAACAAGGTGATTCTTGAGTTGGCAAAAAAAACTGGGGTAAAATGTATCGCCACAAACGATGTACACTTTATTAACGCCGAAGATGCGCTTGCACACGACAGGCTAATATGCCTTAATACGGGGAAAGACCTTGACGACCCCAAGCGCATGCGCTACACCATGCAGGAGTACCTCAAAAGCGAGGAGGAAATGCTTAAGCTTTTCCCAAACAACCCTGAGGTTATTTACAACACCCAAGAAATTGCCCAAAAGGTTGAGTTTTACACCCTCGATCATGAGCCCATAATGCCCCACTTTGGGCTTCCCGATGGCTTTACCGATGATAACGATTACCTAAAACACCTCACATTTGAGGGTGCCAAAATTCGTTGGGGCGAAAACCTTCCAAATGACATAACCGAAAGGTTAAACTTCGAGCTCGAAGTTATTGCTCGAATGGGATATCCTAGCTACTTCCTTATTGTTTGGGACTTTTTAAGGGCTGCCCGCGAAATGGACGTATCAGTTGGCCCTGGCCGAGGATCGGCAGCTGGCTCGGCAGTTGCGTATAGCCTTAAAATAACCGATATCGATCCAATAAAATACGACCTACTGTTTGAGCGTTTCCTTAATCCCGAGAGGATATCGATGCCTGATATCGATATTGATTTTGATGAAGACGGACGCGAACAGGTGCTTCAATGGGTTGTTAACAAATACGGCAAGGAGCGCGTTGCTCACATTATCACTTTCGGCACCATGGCTGCAAAAATGGCCATTCGCGATGTGGCGCGTGTACAAAAACTACCACTACCCGAGGCAAACCGCATTGCAAAGCTTGTTCCCGAACGCCCCGGAACAACGCTAGCTAAAGCCTACAAAGAGGTACCAGAGCTGCTCGAGTGTAAAAAGTCGACTGACGACCTTGTTCGTACAACCCTCCAATACGCCGAAGTGCTTGAGGGTTCGGTTAGGCAAACTGGCGTACACGCTTGCGGAATTATTATTGGCCGAGATAATCTCGAAGAACACATCCCGATATGTATTAACAAAGATGCCGAACTATACGTTACACAATACGATGGGAAACATGTTGAGTCGGTTGGGCTTCTAAAAATGGATTTTCTTGGGCTAAAAACCCTTTCAATTATTAAAGATACGCTCACTTTTATAAAAGAATCGAAAGGTGTTGACCTAGACATTGACCACATTCCACTTGACGATAAAAAAACATTCGAACTTTATTCCAACGGCGATACAACTGCACTCTTTCAGTTTGAATCGCCCGGTATGAAAAAGTACCTGCGCGCACTCAAACCAAACCGTTTCGAGGATCTTATAGCCATGAATGCCCTGTATCGTCCAGGGCCACTTGAGTATATCCCTAGCTTCATCAACCGAAAGCATGGCCGCGAAAAAATTGAGTACGACATTCCTGAAATGGAGGAATACCTCCGCGATACATACGGCATTACCGTTTACCAAGAGCAGGTGATGCTCCTGTCGCAAAAACTTGCTGGTTTTACAAAAGGTCAGGCCGACTCCCTCCGTAAAGCCATGGGTAAAAAGCTTAAAGATGTAATGGATAAGCTAAAAGCCCAATTCGTAGACGGTTGCCTCGAAAGGGGATATGACAAAAAGAGGGTAGAAAAAATTTGGGGCGATTGGGAAGCCTTTGCACAGTATGCATTTAACAAATCGCACTCAACCTGCTACGCTTATGTTTCGTACCAAACGGCCTACCTAAAAGCACACTACCCTAGCGAGTTTATGGCAGCCGTACTCAGCCGCAACCTCTCCGACATTAAAAAGATTACCCTCTTTATGGATGAGTGCCGGAGAATGGGAATACAGGTTCTTGGCCCCGATGTTAACGAGAGTAACTACAAGTTTACTGTTATGCAAAATGGCGATGTAAGGTTTGGCCTTGGCGCCATTAAAGGCGTTGGCGAGGGTGCTGTAGCAAACATAATTGAAACCCGAAAAACAGGAAAATTTATTGATATATACGATTTTGTTGAGCGCGTAAACCTTCAAACTGTTAACAAAAAAAATATTGAAGCACTTGTGCTAGCTGGTGCGTTCGACAACCTTGGCATTAGCGAAAGGGCACAGTTTTTTGCAACCGACCCAAAGAGTGGCACATTTATCGAGCAGCTGTTGCGCTATGGAGCCAAAGCCCAACAGGAAAAAAACAACGTTCAGCAAACCCTTTTCGGTGGAATGGATTCAGGTTTCGAAATACAAAAACCAGAGCTACCAAAGGTAGAAGGCTGGTCAAAGCTCGAAAACCTCAGCAAGGAAAAGGAGCTAATTGGCATATACCTTTCGGCGCACCCGCTCGACGATTACAAGCTTGAAGTTGATTCGTTCTGCAATGTTACCCTTAGCGAAATGAAAGATCCAACGCAGCTAATTGGACGTGAACTTAGCTTTGCCGGCATAGTATCGGAAGCTAAAGTGCTTACCACAAAAAAGGGCAACTTTTACG
>Ga0334898_1000353_pt1 | contig 77875 bp, 59 predicted proteins | sample GraSluR3_MG_10_FD_207228 | JGI IMG/M metagenome (GOLD analysis project Ga0334898, IMG submission 207228) | Sludge microbial communities from methane-producing bioreactor in Wageningen University, Netherlands - Granular Sludge_3_08-R3 | ecosystem: Engineered > Bioreactor > Anaerobic >... | reverse complement strand
AATTCTTTTTAAATAAATACGAATCAACTTGTTCCATCGATAACCCATTGAATCCTTATGAAGTATTTGCCCATTGATCAAAGCCTCTTCCTGTACAACCGGGAACGGTTCCGTAAACTGCTGAAACCCGGCTCCGTGGCGTTTATTCACAGCAATGACCAGATGCCTTACAGCAGCGACCAGTTTTTCCCGTACAGGCAGCATCCCGACTTCTTCTACCTGACCGGGATCGACCAGGAAAAGAGCATCCTGATGCTGTTTCCCGACAGCCCGAACCCGGCCCTCCGGGAGGTGTTGTTTTTGCTGGAGACCAACGACCACATCGCCGTGTACGAAGGGCATAAATACACGAAAGAAGAAGCCACCGCCACCTCCGGCATCGAGACCGTTCACTGGCTGTCTTCCTTCGGGGGCATGATGAAGGAAGCCATGGCCTATGCCGAAAATGTCTACCTCAGCACCCTGGAGAATCCACGCTACGGGGGGGAGATGAGCTACCGCAACCTGCGTTTCGTGCAGGATCTGCAGGCGCACTACCCCCTTCACCAATACATGAGGACCACCCCCCTGATCACCAGCCTGCGACTGACCAAGTCTGACCTGGAGCTGGAATTGATGAAGCAGGCCATCGACATCACCGCCTCCGGCATGATGCGGGCCATGCGTTATGCCGCACCGGGTGTTCCCGAATACGAGATCGAGGCCGAGATCACCCACGAATACCTCAGGAAAAGGGCCACGGGCCATTCCTTTTATCCCATCGTGGCTTCCGGTGCCGCCGCCTGCGTGCTGCATTACATCGAGAACAACAGGGTGTGCCGGGACGGGGACCTCCTGCTGATTGACACGGGAGCGGAATATGCCAACTATGCCGGCGACATCACCCGCACCTTCCCGGTCAACGGCCGGTTCACCCCCCGGCAGAAAGACATTTACAATGCCTGTCTGAGGGTGATGAAGGAGGCCCGTGCCATGCTGGTGACCGGCACCCACATCGACGCCTACAACAAGGAGGTGTGCAAGATCATGGAAAAGGAGCTCATCGGATTGAAACTGCTCAAACGCTCCGACATCGAACACCAGGATCCGGCCAACCCGGCCTACAAGAAATACCTTCCGCACGGCATCTCCCATTTCATGGGCCTGGATGTGCATGACGAGGGCCACCGCTTCGAGACGTTCCGCCCCGGCATGGTGCTTTCCTGCGAGCCCGGGATCTATATCCGGGATGAAGGCATTGGGGTGCGCATAGAGAACGACATCCTGATCACTTCGGAAGGCCCGGTCGACCTCACGGCCGGAGTCCCCGTGGAAGTGGAGGAAATTGAAGAGTTCCTGGCTTCCGGCCAATAGCCATCAGCCAACAGCCAACAGCCATCACCCAATACCAAGTACAACCATTAAATATCCATACCATTATGTTTAGCAAGGAAACCTATCAAAAGCGCAGAGAACAACTGAAAAAATCCGTGAAAGAAGGCCTTGTCCTGTTGCTCGGCAACGTGGATGTGCCGATGAACTACCGTGGCAACACCTACCGCTTCCGTCAGGACAGCAGCTTTTTGTACTTTTTCGGGATCGACCACCAGGGCATGGCGGGTGTGCTGGATGTGGAAAGCGGCGAAGAGATCCTGTTCGGGGACGACGTGACCCTGGAGGATATCATCTGGATGGGCCCCCAGCCCCTGGTCCGTGAAAAGGCCGAACGGGTCGGGGTGGGCCGTTCGGAACCCTTTTCCCGGCTTCAGGAGGTGCTGGACCAGGCCCGCAAGGCCGGACGGACCATCCACTTTTTACCCCCTTACAGGGCCGAGACCAAGATCCTGCTGGACCAGATGCTGGGAATTCCCCCGGCGGAGCAGGCAGGCAAGGCATCGGCAGAATTGATCCGGGGGGTGGTGGCCCTGCGTTCGGTCAAGGAAGCCCAGGAAGTGGCCGAACTCGAAAAGGCCATGGAAACCGCCTGGCTGATGCACACCACCGCGATGAAGATGGCCAGACCCGGGGTCTATGAGTACCAGATCTCCGGGACCATGGAAGGGATCGCCAGCGCCGGGGGCGGCATGCATTCCTTCCCCATCATCCTGACCGTGCACGGGGAAACCCTGCACAACCATTACCACGGCCACCAGCTCAAGCAGGGAGACCTGCTCCTGGTGGATGCCGGCTGTGAAAACGCCATGCACTATGCCACCGACAACACCCGGACCATGCCGGTCGGGGGCAAGTTCAGCCAACGGCAGAAGGAAATTTACCAGATCGTACTGGACGCCGAGGTCAGGGCCATTGAAGCCGTCAAGCCCGGGGTGCCCTTTCGCGACATTCACTTCCTGGCGGCCGGCATCATCGGCAACGGGCTGAAGGACCTGGGCCTGATGAAAGGCGACATCGGCGAGGCCGTGGCCCGTGGTGCCCACGCCCTGTTCATGCCCCACGGGCTCGGTCACATGATGGGCCTGGATGTGCACGACATGGAGGACCTGGGAGAGAACTACGTGGGGTATGACGAGGAATTCAAACGTTCCGACATATTCGGCACGGCTTTCCTCCGTCTGGGCCGCAGGCTGCAGGAAGGCTTCGTGCTGACGGTGGAGCCGGGCATCTATTTCATCCCCGCCCTGGTCGACCAGTGGGAAAAGGAAGGAAAGTTTACCGAATTCATCAATTACGGGAAGGTTCGTGAGTACCTTGGTTTCGGCGGGGTGCGCCTGGAGGATGACATCCTGGTGACCGGCACGGGTCAGCGACTGATCGGCCGGCCCATTCCCAAAACGATCGAGGAGCTGGAACAGATCCAGTCCTAAGACGGCAGGTCACGTATCAGGGCGTTTCCCCGGAAACTTCCGGGGCAGGGACGGGCAGGCGGAGTTCGTGCCGGCTGAATCCGGCAAACACGCCCAGCCCGCCCCTGATATTCGAATGGATGTGCGCGGGCTCCGCGAAGGGATTATCCGGGGAGTAATACTCCAGGTCCCTGTGGTAGCGGTAATAATGTTCATCCGTGGACAACAGCAGGAGGTACAGCGTATCGGCCTGCCAGGTTTCCTGCCACTCCCACCGGTGAACATAGTTCTCTGCCCGTTGCACAAAATGCCGTCCCCCGCGTCCGCCATTGGAAAGGAAAGATTCTCCCGACAATGGGCGGAAGCGTTGCATGCCCATACTCATGGTATCCTCTCCGAACACAAACCAGGTTTCACCCAGCCAGGCCGAAGGGGCATAGAAGCGCTCCCCTTCCCCGGGGCCGTCTGTGAAACGGTATTCCAGTTCATAGCGCCAGAGGAGGCCCGGTTCCACTTCTTCCGCCATGAAGCCGGTAAGCTCCAGGCTCCGGTTGGAAGGGGGAATGCTGCAGCTGGCGTGGATCGGTTCCTGCCCGGGGACCAGCACCTCCAGAGAGTATTGCTGTCCCTCCCTGATCGGAAAGGCGGATGCCGGGACGGCATAGACCTGTTTTTCCGGGTGATAGACCAGGTTTACAGGGGCCTGCCCTTCCCCTGCAATGCGCACGGTGGCGCCGGGGATGGTCCGGATGCTGTCGCTTCGGGTTCCGGCCCCGGTGGGGTTCGACCAGGTCAGCCTGACCTGCACGGCGGTGTCTGCCGGAGAAATAAATCCATGCACCACCACCCTGGGATCCTGTTCCGGGAAGTCGATCCCGGTGACCACATCCACGCAGCCTGCCGGCACGCAAAGCCAGCCCAGAAACAGCCAGAGCAGAAGGGCGCTGCCCGGGACCTGCCTTCTTTTAATTTTCGTCGGATGGTTATGAAGTCTCATGGAATCAGAATTTGATGCTGATGGAGGCTGAAGGGATGATGGGGAAGAGGGTGACCTGTTTCAGCTGCCGCCTGTTGGGGCCCCCTTCCATGAAGTAGAAAAAGGGATTCTTGCGGTTGTACAGGTTGTATACACTCACCTCGATGGTCCGTTCCACGGGATGTCCGAACAAAGTGGCCTGCCGGTGGAACTGTACCCCCACATCCAGGCGGTGGTAGGAGGCGGCCCGGAAGGCATTCATGTCGCCGTAATCGTTGACATAACTCCAGGGATAAATGGCAAAAGGGGTTCCGCTCACCGCCCCGGGCAACAGGCTGCCGGCCTCCCCGCTTCCCCAGGGATCGTGGGTGACCCATTCGTATTCCGCCACCGGGAGGTTCATGGCATTGCCCGTGGCATAGACCCAGGTGGCCGAGAGGGTGGTTCCCTGCCTGACTTCCCAGATGCCGACCAGCGAAAGATCGTGTCGCCGGTCGTAGCGGGCGAAAAAGGGGTCCCCCTGGTTGAGGTCATCGAACCGCAACCGGGTCCACGAAAGAGTATAGCCGGCCCAGCCGCTGAACCGTCCCGTTTTTTTCTGAAGGAACAGTTCCAGGCCGTAAGACCATCCCTCACCGGCCGTGATGTTGTCCTCCCAGCTGAACTGCTCAGCTCCCGAAGGGTCCCCGATCAGCAGGAAGGAGGCCCCCGGCCGGTACCCAACGGTATTGCGCGACTCCTTGTAATAGGCTTCCAGGGACAACTCCAGGCCGGGCTCCGGAAAGTCTTTGGCAAGGCCCGTGGCCACCTGCCAGGTCGATTGCGGGGGGATGTTGCGGGTAGAGGGAATCCACAGGTCCGTGGGCAGCCCGATGCCGGTAGAACTCAGAAGGTGTACGTACTGGTTCATGGACGCGAAGGATCCCTTCCAGGAAAAATCCGGCCGCAAAAAATACAGGAGCGAGAGCCTTGGCTCGGCCTTGAAGTAACTTTTTGCCCCGTGGAGGAAGTGGCTGATCCGGACTCCGGGATGCACCATGCCGCGGTCCCCCAGCCTGATCTCATCCTCCAGGTAGAGCCCCGATTCCAGCACCCGGATCGTTTCGACCTCATGGATGTTCTCCCCGGCATAATCATCCTGCAGGACGACGGCACTGGGGGTGAACCGGTGGTAAGTGGTCTGCAGGCCGGCCCGCACAAGGTGGTTGGGTGAGGGGCTCCAGCTCAGGTCATATTTCAGCCCGAGGTCTTCAATGCCGGAAGAATACGAGAGGTCAAACCGGTCCTCGTTGTGGCGTTCCTCCATGTAGATTTTCAGGGTATAGTCGCTGTAAACGAAAGAAAGGTTGGCGAACAGGCGGTCGTTGAACAGGTGGTTCCAGCGGAGGGTGGTGGTGGCATTTTGCCAGAACATGCCGCCTTCGTCCCGGTAGTTCATGTCCCCGGCCGACCGAAAGAAAAACTTGTCCCGTCCGAAATAGCCGCTGGCATACAAGCGGTTGTTGCGGTCGATGTCGTAATTGGCCTTGGGGTTCAGGTCGTAAAAAAAGTAGCCGCCCCTTTCGTCGGGATCCATAAAAGGCATGATGAGGGCATCGATATAAGTCCTCCTCCCGGACAACAGGAAGGAAGACCGGTCCCGCTGGATGGGTCCTTCGAGTGTGAGGCGGCTGGAGACCAGCCCCAGCCCGGCTTCACCCTGGATCTTTTCCCTGCTGCCGTCTTTCATGCTGATATCCAAAACAGAAGAAAGCCGTCCCCCGAACCTGGCCGGGAAGCCCCCCTTGTAAAGCTGCACATTCTTGATGGCATCCCCGTTGAAGATGGAAAAGAAACCGAACAAATGGCTTGCGTTGTAGACGGTGGCGTCGTCCAGGATGACCAGGTTCTGATCGGGCCCTCCCCCGCGCACATAAAACCCGGAGGTGCCCTCCTGTCCTTTCTGCACCCCGGGCAAAAGCTGGAGCACCTTGAACAGGTCTTTTTCCCCGAGCAGGGCGGGAATGGCAAGGGTCTGGGCCACCGGCAGGTCGATTCGCGACATCTGCAGCGACCGGCTGATGCGTTCTGCCAATTCCCCGCTGACCTCCACCCCGGACAACTCCAGGGCGGGTGTGAGCTCCCTGTCCAGTTGCTGGTTCCCGGCCAGCTCCAGACTTGTTTCCACCGGCCGGTAACCGACATAGGAGAAAATGAGTGTGTGGCTTCCTGCCGGCAGGGTGATGGAGTAAAACCCATATTGATTGGTGGTGGTGCCCATCCGGGTGCCCGCGACCAGGACGTGCACCCCGATGAGGCTTTCACGGCTTCCCTGCTCGTAGACATACCCGCTGATGGTATGCCGGACGGATGGCTGTGTGGTTGCTTCCCGGCTCTCTCCGGTGGGAGATACACCCGGCATGGAGGCGGGCTGCCCGCACAGTTCCGGATGGCCCGCCAGGGAAAGACAGGCCCCCAGGAAAACAAAAACCCTCAGGAAATAACCCCCCGGGGTTCTGAAAAGAGAAAAAGAAATGCGTTCTACCGGTCTTTGCATGCCCCAGAAAAAACCCCGGACCATATCATGCTCCGGGGCCACCAATCAACTAACCAAAACAACAACATGAAGGTTTCTTCCCTTGACTTGTCTTCCGAATTAAAACGCAATACAAAAAAACCAAATGAACTGTTGCTATCAGGAAAACTCAAAAACTTCCAAATTGTTTTTAAATGTATGAAAAAAAACCAAAAGAAATCGAAAAAACGAAAGTTTTTTTTATTGGCCGAGGCAATGCCTGATTTTTTCCCAGGTTCTTGCCACATCATGGTCCAGTCCGACGCTGAAACGGATGAGCCCTTCCGACAAGCCCATCTCTTTCTGCACCTCCTCAGGAACCTCGCTGGAGGTGCTTTTCCCTGAGTTGCTGAACAAGGTCTTGAAGTACCCCAGGCTGACGGCCAGGTAGCCCACCCCGTTTACCTGCATCTTTTCCATGAGCTTTGATGCCTTTTCGCTGGTTTCCAAGTCGATGGCAATCATGCCGCCGAACCCGAAATCGGGGTGCATCAGGGCCTTCATCAGGTCATGCTGTGGATGGGATTGCAATCCGGGATAAATGGTCCGGAACCCTGCCTCCTCGAATTTCCTGGCCAGGAACAGGGCGTTGTGGCTGTGCTGCTTCATCCGGATGTGCAAAGTGTGCAGGTTTTTATGGATGGAAGACGAGCGCAGGGGATCCAGGACGGGTCCCAGGAGCATGGCGGAACCCGTATTGACGTCGGCCAGGGCGGCAATGAATTCCTCGTCGGCACAGATGGCGCCCGCCACACAGTCGTTCTTGCCGTTCACGAACTTGGTCATGCTGTATACAACAACATCAGCACCCAGCCTGGCCGGGGCGATCATCATGGGGGTGAAGGTGTTGTCCACCACCAGCTTGATGCCATGGCCTCGGGCGATTTCTGACAGGGCCGGCAGGTCCGATATCTGCAACAGGGGGTTGGTCATCGACTCGGTGTAGATCATGCGGGTGTTGGGCCGGATGGCGTTTTCTACCTGATCCATCTTGGTGATGTCCACAAAACTGACTTCTATGTTGAATTTTTTGAGGTAGTTGGCCAGAAAGGCAAAGGTCCCGCCATAGGTGGTGATGCTGGAGACAATATGGTCTCCCGCATTGCACAGTTGCAGTATGCTGGTGGTGATGGCACCCATCCCGGAGGCGGTCACCCAGGCGGCCGGGGTCCCCTCCATGGCGGCGATGGCATCGGCCAGGTATTTATTGGAAGGGTTCCAGTGCCGGGAGTACAGAAAACATCCTTCCTGTTCCCCGTGAAAGGTATCCACCATGGTTTTGGCCTCCATAAAGGTGTAGGTGGCCGAATCGGTGATGGAAGGGTTTACATCTCCAAACTCTCCGAACTGGAGCAGGTCCTGGATTTTGCTGGCTGGATCGAAAGTCATGGCTGGCTGATTTTTTGTGGTTTATCCGACAAAAATATTAATATTAAATGGAATTGGGAGGTATTGGAAAAATATTTTTAGTTTACCCTTTGTTTGAATTACGATTAATGAAATTAATTGTCTAATTTTGAAAAAATTATTATTTGTATTTTTATCAGATGGATAAAGGGTACACAATAGACAAAACCGACCGCCAAATACTGGAACTCCTGACAGGCAATGCCAGGATGTCCTTTCTGGAGGTGGCCCGCAAATGCGGCATCAGCGGAGCGGCCGTTCACCAGCGGATACAGAAGCTCTCCGAGGCCAATATCATTGACGGGTCAAGGATGGTTCTGAACCCCAAGGGCCTGGGTTATCAGACCTGTGCATTCATCGGCATCCAGCTGAACCTGAGCAGCACCTCAACCCACCAGATGGTTTTCCAGCAGATCATGGAGATCCAGGAGATTGTGGAATGCCACCACATCACGGGGAAATACTCCCTGTTTGTGAAAATCTTCACCAAGAATAACGAGCACCTCAAAAAAGTGATCGTGGAACGGATCCAGGTCATCCCCGAGGTGACAGCCACCGAAACCTTTATTTCCCTGGAGAAGGGATTCATGAGGGAGTTGCCGGTGAGGGAAGGGAGCGTGTCTCATTACGAATGATCCGGTTACCCGGGAGCCGGACCCTGCCGCCGCTCCGCTGCTGGCAATTGCCCCGGGAAAACATTACCTTAGCCGGTGGTTTCCCTGCACCCGGTTTGGGGGGATGAAACAGGAGCCGGTGTCCTTACCGGCCGGAAAGGAATGTATAAACCTAAAACTATTATTTACACGATGTTTACAGGAATCATTGAGACCATGGGGAAGGTGGTTGCCATCGAACGCGACAGGGGCAACATTCATTTCACCATCGAAACCCCCATTGCCGAAGAACTGAAAGTGGACCAGAGCGTGTCGCATGACGGGGTCTGCCTGACTACGGTCAAGGTGGACAGGCAAAAGAAACAGTATACGGTGACGGCCATTCAGGAAACGCTCGATAAAACCAATATGCGCACCTGGGAGGTGGGCTATGATGTGAACCTGGAGCGCTGTACCCGGATCGACGGGCGGCTTGACGGGCATATCGTCCAGGGCCATGTCGACCAGACCGCAGTATGCACCCGGGTGGAGGAGCTGGACGGTAGCTGGAAGTTCTGGTTCGAGTATGACCCGGGTCCGAAGAACATCACGGTGGAAAAAGGATCGATCTCGGTGAACGGGGTCAGCCTGACCGTGGTCGATTCATTGCCCAACATCTTCTCTGTGGCCATCATTCCCTACACATACGAGGTGACCAACTTTCGCAACTTCCGTCCCGGTTCGGTGGTGAACCTGGAATTCGATATCATCGGCAAGTATGTGGCACGTCTTCTGGAGCAGCATTTTGCTGCAAAAAAATAGGGGGCTGCCCCGGTAAAAGAAGCGGCGGGTGCATATCCCATGCACCCGCCGCTTTTATGTTACCTGAGGTCCGGTCCGCCTAATTCCGGAGGAGTCCGCGCTGCCGCAGCAGGGGCTCCAGCTCCGGTTCGCGCCCGCGGAAGCCGATATACATCTCCATGGCGTCTTTGGTGCCGCCCCGCTCCAGGATGTGTTCGCGGAAAGCCCGCGCCGTGGCCTGGTCGTAGACGTCGCCGGTTTCCCGGAATGCCTCATAGGCATCTGCATCCAGCAGCCCGGACCAGATGTAGCTGTAGTACCCGGCAGAATATCCCCCCGAGAAGATGTGGCCGAAATGGGTGCTCCCGTGACGGAAGTGGATCTCGGGAATCAGCCCCGTCTTTTCAATCGTCCTTTGGTCGATGATGCCGGCCACTTCGCTGAGCCGGTCTTCGGCAAAGGGTTCGGTGATGGTATGGTATTCAAGGTCCAGGAAGGCCGATGCCAGGAATTCCACCGTGGCGAAGCCCTGGTTGAACTGGGCGCTTGCCGCCAGCCGGTCCATCAGCTCCTGGGGCATGGGGTCGCCCGTTTCGAAATGCCTGGCGAAGGTCCTCATCACCTCCGGTTCATTGGCCCAGTTTTCCATGATCTGGGAAGGCAGCTCCACGAAGTCGCGCGGCACATTGGTGCCGGCCAGGCTGGGGTAGGTCACGTTCGACAGCAGACCGTGCAGTCCATGCCCGAACTCATGGAAGAAGGTGGTCATCTCGTCGTAGGTGAGCAGGGCCGGCTGTCCGCCGGTGGGAGGAGAAAAGTTGCACACCAGGGTGATGACCGGATGCACAAAACTTCCGTCCGGGTCGACGCGCTGGCTGCGGTAGGCACTCATCCAGGCCCCTCCGTTCTTGCTGTCCCTGGGGTGAAAGTCCATATACAGGATGCCTCTGTGGGTCCCGTCTGCCTCGGTGACCTCGAACACCTGCACATCAGGATGGTATTTTGGCACGTCGGTTCTTTCCACAAACTGCAGGCCCCACAGTTTTTCGGAAACCATGAATATGCCATCCCGGACAGTGTTCAGTTCAAAGTACTGCCGGATCTCTTCCTCATCGATGTCATAGAGTTCCTTTCGGACTTTCTCGGAATAATAACGCCAGTCCCACTGGGCCAGGCGGAAATTCTCGCCTGCCGCATCGATCATTTGCTGCATGGTCACGGCCTCTTCCCGGGCAATGGCCAGCCCGGCGTCCCACAACTGGGTGATGAATGTCATCACGGTCGGCACGTTTTTGACCATGGTTTCCTCCAGCACGAAGTCGGCATGTGTGTTGTAACCCAGCAGGTTGGCGCGCTCCAGCCGCAGGTTCACGATCTTGCCGATGATCTCCTTGTTGTCGAACTCATTGTCCATGTTGCCGCGGTTGATGTACGCCTGCTGCATGGTCTGGCGCAATTCCCTGTTGTCGGCATTGTACAGGAACGGCATCACACTGGGGTTGTGCAGGGTGAACACCCACTGGCCCTCCAGTCCTTCTTCTCTCGCCCGTTCAGCGGCCGAGGCGATGGATGAGGCGGGCAGCCCGGCCAGATCCTCTTCCTTGTCCACGACCATTTTATAATTGTTGGTTTCCCCCAGGACATTTTGTCCGAACTGCAGGGTCAGGGTGGCCAGCTGCTGGTTGATCTCCCGCAACCTTTCCTGCTTGTCGGCCGGCAGGGCGGCCCCGCTGCGGACAAACCCCTTGTGGGTTTCCGTGAGCAGCCGCATTTGCTCCTCATTCAGCCCAAGCTGGTCCTTTTGCTCATACACCGCCTGCACCCTTGCAAACAAATCCGGATTGAGGCTGATGTTGTCCGAATGGGCGGACAGCTTCGGGGCCATCTCCTGGGCCACTTGCTGCAATGCATCACTGGTCAGGGAGGAGTTGAAGTTGTAGAATACCGGCAACACCTTGCTGAGCAGGGCGCCCGAGTACTCCAGCGATTCGATGGTGTTTTCAAACGTGGGCGCCTCGGGGCTCTGGATGATGGCCGCCACCTCGGCCTCCTGACGCTTCATCCCCTCCTCCATGGCAGGGGCGAAATGCGCCACGTCAATCTGTTCGAAGGGAGGGACCCCGAAAGGGGTGTCCCACTCTGCGAAAAAGGGATTTTCCTCTTCCGGGCCGGCACAGGATGCCAGGATCATTGCAGGAATCATGATCAATGCTTTAAATGTCCACTTCATGGGTTTGGTTTTTTGGGGTTGGTTCCTTGGTTTTCAAGAGGCTAAATTAATAAAAAAAACCGTTGGAAGGACTGCCCGGGAAGATTCGGGAACCGGCTGTAGCGGATGGGATCAGGAGGTTCTAATGTTGGATCATGACCTTGCTTACCTGCCGGAAACCCCTGCCGGTGATTTCAAACAAGGCCAGCCCGGCCGGCAGCGCAGACACGTCCACCCGGTAGGGAGGGGGCTGCTGGCTGAGGTCCAGCAGCAGCAGTTCCCTGCCATACAGGTCAAGCACCCTCAGCAGGATGGCCGGCAAAGGCGTCTGAATCACTACAGGCCCCCTGGCAGGGTTGGGGTACAGCCTTATTTCTTCCTTCGGACGGGACAGGCCGGTGGCGGGCGGGGCGAACAGGGCCAGAATGTGGTGGTCCCGTCCGACATTTGTGAAGACATACCTGTCGGCCACCCCGACGCTCTCTCCGTCCACGATCACCTCATGGAGGCTGTGTCCGAACAAAGGGGTCATGATGAATTCCACATCATCGCCTGGCCTTACCCGGACCTGCCCTGATGGTTCTATAAATCCATAAGCGTCTGATTCGGCCGTGATGGTGAACAGGTCGACCCCGGCCACGAAGCTGATCTCGTTGCCGGTGACCGTCCCCGTGTCATTGGTGGCATATCCCGTCACGTAATACCTGTTGCCTGGCGTCAGGCCGGTGAGTCTGTGGTTGAATGAGCCGGTTCCGCTGCCCCCGCTTACGCGCGTTCCATGATGTTCCGGTCCGGGTTCCCTGCCCCAGTAAAACCCCTTGTCGAAAACCGGGGAGCCCCCGTCGTGGGTCACCGAGATGCCCGCGAGGGCCGTGGTGGCCGTGATTTCCCTGATGGATGAGGTTTTGATGGCGGGCCCGGGTGCCTCGCGGACGCAGCGTACGGACAGGCCCATGGCCTGACTGGCATGGTAACGCCCGATCCCGTCGGACTCCAGTTCCATGTACCGGTCCATGGCCCTTCCCTGGACGCCGGACGGGGTGCTGGTCCAAAGCCACAGCACGTCCCCCGGGGGGGCGAATGCCTGGTCGCGCCAGCCGGAAGGAACGCCGGAGAACCCAAAATAATCCGTGCCGTAAGCCGAATAGGAAGGCAGCCACCTCGGGTGTTCATAGGTGTCCGCCTTTCCGCCCAGGGGAGAGAGGATCTGTCTTTCGGACTTCAGGAAGCGGGCAATGCCTTCGCCCCGGAGGGGCGATATCCGTTCGGCCTCTTCAGGATCCATGCCGGCGTGGACCTCCAGCCGGATCCAGTCCTGGTCACCGGGTACCCGCCATCCCGGTGGGCACAGGCCCCGGCTGTCTTTTACAGCATGCCAGTTGTAAAGCAACCCATAATGCTGGCCCATGGCCCGGCTGGAGTCAGGCAGGGCGTAGGCACCGGTTCGCAATCCCATCCACTGGGCGGGGGAGTGCCCCGTGGGGATGGGGTCTCCCTGCAGGTAGGTTGTCGTGCGCAGGTTTTCCTTAAGCCAGCACTGTCCCCCGATCAGGACCGTCGGGTACGCATTGCCGTCGGCATCCGTTACCAGGGGTTCCGTGGGGCAGGGAACCGGGGAGGGCACCTCATCCCGCCGCGTCATGAACTGCAGCTCCCTGCCATAGGCCGTTCCGTGGGTGTTTGTTGCAAAGGCCTGTATATGGTAGGTGGTCCCGGGGGTCAGCCCAACATGAAAACCGCTGTACCCTCCGGAACCGCTTCCGGCCATCAGGATGATCCCGGTCACCGAAGGATTGGCCTCTTCACTGATATACAGTCCCCTGTCGAATACCGGGCCGTCTCCTTCAGCGCGGACCGCGCCCCCGAGTATTGCCCCGTTCATGGTGATGTCTGTGGCAGGAAGGGTTTCCACTTCCGGCACCCCGGATGCCGGGGCATTCCTTACGCAGCGGACAGACAGCGCATATTCCTTGTCAAGGACCCCGGTGGCCAGCACGCCGAGGTAGTTGAAAAGGCTCCTGTCGAAAGCCATTTCATCGTTTTGTTCGATGGGGACCCACCAGGAGGCCATGCGTCCGGTGAATACATACTCCCCATGGGGAATCCTGATGCCCCCGGGAAGGGCCGAAAAACCCAGTTCGTCGGTGCCGAAATGCGTGTCATGGAAATCCCACCGGGGATGGTCCGTCGTGGCACAATCCCCGCCCAGGGGGGATCCGGCCTGCCGGCAGGATTTGAGCAGGTTGCCTGCAGGGCCTTGCTGAAGGGCCGTCAGGGTTTTAACCAGCTGTTGCCATTCCTCTGCATTGGGCAGGTGCCATCCCGCGGGGCAGATCCCCTGTATGCCCCCGGGATGTGCCCACCGGGGAAGGTCCCCGTTCATGGCGGATGTCCATGAATACAGCCTTCCGTAAAGTAAGAGGTACGCTTCATCCTGGTCGTAGACAAACACATCCGGGATCGGCCTCCCTTCGGCGTCATGGAGGCTTTTCAGGTTTTCAGCCATCCAGACCTGGTCCCCGATGGCCACCGTAAGGTAGGTGTTTCCGTCATGGTCTGTCATGACGCCCCCGGATGGCAAGGCGGAAGGGTTGCCTGAAGCAGCAGGAGGAGCGGCCGGGGCAGCCGCCGGACAGCAAACCAGCATCAAGGCCGTTAGGGCGTGGGGAAAGAAGGCACGTATGGAAGTCGACCATTTGTTCATGGTGCTTAATATACAAGGCAACCCGCAGACCAAACCGCCATGCCGGCTGCAAAACGACCTGAATGAAATGGTTGCTTCCCTCCATGGCAATATATTGAATTATCTGATTATTTCCAAATTAAAATAAAAAAAGGCCGTCCTGGCTGGCAGAACGGCCTCTGAAAAAACTTGCGGCGGGGGTGGTTGACCGACCAGGATTCGAACCTGGACAGACAGCTCCAAAAACTGTAGTGCTACCGTTACACCATCGGTCAATCAATCGGAACGGGATGGCAAAGTTAGCCAAAATATTTTTTACGGCAAGGAATGGTTGTTAAAAACCACAGGGGATGCACCATTTTTTTTTAACTTCGTTGCCTGTTTTTTATCAACACCTTACCTCGATGGACGAGCGTCTGTACAAGAAGATCAACGATTACGCGGGCTGGGGATTGTTCGCTTTCGCCACCACCGTTTTTTTGATGACCCTGGAGCCCACGGTCAGTTTCTGGGATGCCGGCGAACGGCTGGCCGTTTCCTACAAACTGCAGATAGGGCATCCGCCGGGGGCCCCCCTTTACCAGATGCTGGCCAGGATGTTCTCTTTGCTGGCCATGGGTGAGACGGGCAGGGTGGCGTTCTGGATCAACGCCATGTCGGCCACGACCGGCGGCCTCACCATCATGTTCCTGTTCTGGACCATCTCCATCCTGGGCCGCAAACTCGTTGCCGCCTCCGGGGAACTGACCCGGGGAAAGGCCATTGCCGTGTTTGGCGCCGGGGCAGTGGGTGCCCTGACACTGACATTCAGCGACTCCTTTTGGTACACCGCGGTGGAGGCGGAGGTATACGTCACCTCCCTGTTTCTTACGGCCCTGGTGTTTTGGGCCATTCTCAAATGGGAAGCCGCATCCGACGAAAAGGATGCCAATAAATGGATCGTGTTGATCTCCTATATCATTGGCTTGTCCATCGGGGTGCACATGCTCAACCTGCTGGCCATTCCGGCCATCGTGTTTGTGTACTACTTCAGGAAATACAAGCCCAGCCGCTGGGGCATCGTGGGCACCGGGCTGATTTCCATCATGCTGCTGGGTTTTATCATGTCGGTGCTGATCCCGGGGATCCTCAACCTTGACTGGCAGTTCGAGCGCTTTTTCGTGAATGTCCTCGGCCTGCCCTTTCACATCGGGACCATTGTTTTCTTTGTGCTTCTTGTTGCAGGCATCACTTTCGGCCTGTATTACACCCACAAGCGGCAAAAGGTGCTTGCCAACACCCTGTTGTTGTGTTTGACCTTCATCGTGATCGGGTATTCCTCCTTCTTCATGCTGGTGGTCCGGTCCAATGCCCAGGTCCCCATCAACGAGAATGCTCCCAAGGACGCCCTGGCCATGAAGGCTTACCTGGGCCGGGAGCAATACGGTGACTGGCCATTGCTGCACGGACCTTATTACAATGCCCCCGTGGTCGATTCGAAAGATGGCCGGCCGGTATGGGGCAAGAACCGGGAGGCCGGCCGGTATGAGATCATCAACGACCGGGCCGGACTCGTATCGGTCTACGATCCGTCCTTTACCACCCTCTTTCCCAGAATGTGGAGCAACCGCAGCCAGTTGCATATCAGTGGGTATGAAGGATGGCGCAACTACAAGGGAACCCCCCTGCCGGTGACGCGGCGGGATGGGTCGACCGAAACCATCAACAAGCCCACCTTTGCGGAGAACATCCACTTTTTTCTGACCTACCAGTTCGGGCATATGTACTGGAGGTATTTCATGTGGAACTTCTCCGGCAGGCAGAATGACATCCAGGGGCATGGCAGTCCCCTGGAGGGGAACTGGATCACAGGAATTCCCTTCCTGGATGCCCTCAGGCTGGGTCCGCAACAAGACCTTCCGGAGAGCCTGACCGCCAACAAGGCCCGCAACCGCTATTTCATGCTGCCTTTCCTGCTCGGCCTGGCCGGATTTCTTTTCCAGCTGAGGAGAAGGCCGGACAATGCCCTGGTGGTGGGCGTGCTGTGGGTGATGACCGGGATTGCCATCATCGTCTACCTGAACCAGACGCCTTACCAGCCCAGGGAGCGTGATTACTCCTACATTGCGTCCTTCTACGCTTTTTCCATCTGGGTGGGTCTCGGGGTTTTATGGTTGGCGGACATCCTTTCGAAATGGCTCAGGCCCCGGATGGCTCCCGTCCTGGCCACTGTCCTGGCCCTGGTGTTCGTGCCCGCCAATATGGCGCGGGAGAACTGGGACGACCATGACCGGAGCGGCCGCTACCTGACCCGGGATGTGGCCATCAACTACCTGGAGTCCTGCGCTCCCAATGCCATTATTTTTACCATGGGCGACAACGATACCTTTCCCCTGTGGTACGTGCAGGAGGTGGAAGGGATCCGGACCGACGTCAAGGTGGTCAACCTGAGCCTGCTGAATACCGATTGGTACATCAACAACATGGTCAGGAGGCAGACCTATGAGGCAGCACCCGTTCCTTTCTCCCTGGAGCCGCGCAAATACCGGGACGGGACAAGGGACTTTATTTATATTGTGGAACGGGAGGAACTGACCGGCCCGCAGAACCTGAAGAGCATCCTGGACTTCGTGGCGGATGATGCCCCGCGCACCCGCATCCGGGCAGGCAGGCGCATGGAGGACTACTTCCCCACCCGTCAGTTCCGGCTGCCGGTCGACCGGCAGCAGGTGCTGGCCACCGGCACGGTGCGCCCGGAAGAGGCGGATTTGATCGTGGATGCGATCGAATGGACCATCGAGGATTTCGGCCTCGGAAAGAACCACCTGATGATGCTGGACTTCCTGGTGGAGAACAACTGGGAGCGTCCCGTGTACTTTGCCACCACCACAGGCGCCGATGCCTACATTGGCCTGGAAAACTACTTTCAGCTAGAGGGCATGGCCTACCGCCTGGTTCCCATCCGCTCATCCCAGGAGGACGGGCAGCCGGGACGCATCAATACGGACATCCTGTACGACAACCTGATGAACCGCTTTGTATTTGACAACCTGAACGACCCGAAGGTTTTCCTTGGAGAGGACCACCGCCGCCTGACGGTAAACTACCGCAATATATTCCAGAGACTGGGCAGCGCCCTGGTACGTGAGAATAAGGTCGATTCGGCCCTGGCTGTGCTGGATCGCGTCATGGAAATCATGCCGGAGGAAACCGTGCCCTACAACCATTTTGCCCTGTTTATTGCGGAAACGTATTATGAGGCCGGAGGCATGGAACAGGGGGATGCGATCATTGCCCGCATGATCGATTTGTTCGAGCAGGACCTGAGGTATTATTTTTCCTTTACCGGAAACCGTGCCAACCTGGTGGAAAGCCATAAGCAGGAAGCCCTCGCCATCATGCAGCGCATGTTTTTTGTAACCAACCAGCATGACCGGGAGGCGTTGCATGACAGGGCAAAAGAAGTCTTCGACACCTACTATGACCTGTATATCAGCGGATTTTAACCGGTCAGCCGGTCATGTTCCGCTTTGATCCGGGCCCCTTTTCCATCGCTGGGCCCTGCCAGCTGTGGGATGCCCCCTCGGTGCAACCGGGTGCAGTCAAAGATCCGTGCAGGTGGTCATCGGATGGGTATCAGGCTGTAAGGGGATCCTAATGTGCTAAAAAACAGCCCATTTTTTTTTCAGTGTAAAAAATTGTATTACCTTTGCACTGAAAATGGATTCGCCAAAGGGAGAGGGGGCAGCAAAGTCCCCTCTTTTATTGGGACCAACTGAAGATGATCGACAAGAACAAACTGGCAGAAATCATTGGGGAGCAATTCAAGGATGGCCCCCTTTTCCTGGTGGACCTGAAGGTCAGTCCCCGGAACAGGATCGTTGTCTGGATAGACGGGGACCAGGGTGTTGCCATTGCGGACTGTGTTGCGTTGAGCCGGCATATCGAGTCGCTTCTCGACCGGGATGCGGAGGACTTCGAACTGGAGGTCACCTCTGCCGGAGTCGGGGCGCCGATGAAACTGCTGAGGCAATTCCGCAAGAACACCGGGAGAATGATTCAGCTGATTCTGGAGCCCGAAGGCAGGAAACTGCAGGGCCGGCTGGCGGAAGTCTCGGAAGAGGGGGTCAGGATCGAACCGGCCAAAAAGAAGAATGAAAAAGACAAAAAAAGCGCCGAACCCGGAGATGACCAACCGGTTTTCTTCCCGTTCGGTGATATCAGGGAGGCGAAGGTGGTCCCTTCTTTCAAGTAATCCCTGTTAACCAGTATCGTGTTTCCGTCCTGTTTCAGAGGACCAATCGTCATACACAGTCCGGGGCATTCCGGAGTCTTCCCTTCCCGGACCAGACCAGAAAGAAATAATAAAGGAAAACAAACAGCAGTACGAAAATGGAAAGTATAAACCTGGTTGAGTCGTTCTCCGAATTTAAGGAGTTCAAAAACATCGACCGCTCTACCATGATGTTGATTCTGGAGGATGTGTTTCGCAGCCTGCTGATGAAAAAGTACGGCTCATCCGACAATTTTGACATCATTGTGAATATCGACAAGGGCGACCTGGAAGTATGGCGCAACCGCACGATTGTCGAAGACGGGGAGGTGGAAGACGAGAACTCCCAGATTGCCTATTCAGAAGCCATCAAAATTGAGCCGGACTTTGAAATCGGGGAAGATGTTTCCGAGCCGGTTAAAATGGCCGACTTCGGCCGGAGGGAAATTCTGACCATCAGGCAGAATCTCGCCTCCAAGATCCTGGAACTGGAAAAGGACAGCGTGTACAAAAAGTACCAGGAGCGCATCGGCGACCTGATTACCGCAGAAGTTTACCAGGTCTGGAAAAAAGAGATCCTGGCCCTGGATGACGAAGACATTGAATTGATCCTCCCCAAATCCGAGCAGATCCCCTCGGATTTTTTCCGCAAGGGGGATACCGTTCGCGCCGTGGTGTCGCGGGTGGAGATCAAGAACAACAACCCCCTGATCATCCTGTCCCGGACTTCCCCCGTCTTTCTGGAGCGTTTGTTTGAGCAGGAGGTGCCTGAGGTTTACGATGGGCTGATCACCATCAAGAAAATTGTCCGGGTCCCTGGTGAACGGGCCAAGGTAGCGGTGGAGTCTTACGACGACCGCATCGACCCGGTCGGTGCCTGTGTCGGGATGAAGGGATCCAGGATTCACGGGATTGTCAGGGAACTTCGCAACGAGAACATCGATGTGATCAATTTTACCAACAACCCGACCCTATACATTACCAGGGCGTTGAGTCCCGCCAAGATCAACTCCATCGCCATCGATGACAAAAACAAGCGGGCCGAGGTATTTCTCAAACCCGACCAGGTCAGCCTGGCCATCGGAAAGGGGGGCTTCAACATCAAGCTGGCAGGCAGCCTGACCGGCTATGAGATTGATGTTTACAGGGACACGGACCAGGAGACCGAGGATGTGGACATCATGGAGTTTGCCGACGAGGTTGAGGAATGGATCCTGGAAGAGCTCAAGGCCATCGGATGCGATACTGCCAAAAGCGTGCTGAACCTTAGTGTGGAAGACCTGGTCAACCGCACCGACCTGGAAGAAGAGACTGTCCGGGAGGTCATTCGTATTCTCAAGGCCGAATTCGAATAAAAAAATAGTTGAAATTTAAACCCGAATATGACTGAAGGTGCCAAAATCCTGCGTTTAAGCAAAGCTGCCAAGGAGTTCAATATTGGAACATCTACCATTATTGAGTTTCTATCCAAGAAGGGTTTTTCGGTGGAGAACAATCCCAATTCGAAAATCCCTGCGGAGGCCTATGAGTTGCTGACCAAGGAGTTTCAAAGTGAGAAGAGCCTGAAGGAGGCCACCATCAAGGTGGGGCTGAACCTGATGAAAAGGGAGTCAGTGTCCATTGACGGGAAAAAGTCAGAGGAAGAGGAAGCCAAAAAGGCAGCAGCCAGGAAGCAGGAGGCCGATGAGCAGGAATTGTTCATTAAGGACAACAAAGCACAGCCGGAGGCCAGGCCAGCCGTGGAAGAAGAACCGCCCACTCCTGAAGGCGGAAAGGAAACCGGCCAGACGGTGCCGGAGGCTGAGAAGGAGCCTGAGGAAACCGGGACCCCGCCTGAGGTAAAAACCCCTCAGGACAAAGACAGGAAGAAAGAAAGCCCGGAAGGGGAGGAGGCAGCAGCCGCCGGAAGTGGCGGCTTGAAGATCGTGGGCAAGATCGACCTCAAGGGAAAAGAGACCCCTGCGAAAAAAACCTCCAGGGCCCCGGAGGCGGCGCCTGAAAATGAGGCCGGGGAACAAGACGCCGGCGAAAAGCAGGCGCCTGCAAAAAAAGCCACTGAAGCCAGTACCCCGGAACCTGCAACCGGTGAAGAGGAAAAGGAACGGACGGTGGCACCGGAGGAGACCCCTGCTGAAACCAGCAAGGCCCCGGAAGAGCCCAAAGAGGCCATCTTCAAGACCCAGGTGAAAAAACTGGAAGGGCCGACCATTCTTGGGAAAATGGATCTGCCGGAGCCCAGGGAAGCCTCCAAAAAGCCCGTGGCTTCCTCATCAGACCCCGGCAAGGCCAAGCGCAAAAAGCGCAAGCGCATCAAGAAAGACCGTCCGGCCGAGGGACAGGCACCGCCCCAGGATACCGGCAAGGGCCGCAAACCAGGCAGGCGGGATTCTTCCAAGCCCGAGCTAACGGAAGAGGAAATTTCACGACAGATCAGGGAGACCCTGGCCAGCCTAAGCGGCACCGGAAAGTCCAGGACCAGCAAGCACAGAAGGCTGAAGCGCGACATGGTGCAGCAGCAGAAGGAGAAGGAAATGGAACGGGCGGCCACCGAGGTCAGGACCATCCAGGTGGCGGAGTTCGTATCCGCTGCCGAGCTTGCCAACCTGCTCAACGTGTCGGTCAACGAAATCATCTCCACCTGCATGAGCCTTGGATTGTTTGTATCCATCAACCAGCGCCTGGACGCCGAGACGATCTCCATCGTGGCGGATGAGTTTGGGGCAAAGGTGGAGTTTGTCAGTGTGGAAAGCCAGGAAACGGTGGAAGAGGAAGAGGATGACCCGGCGGAGTTGCGTGACCGGGCGCCCATCGTGACCGTCATGGGCCATGTGGACCACGGAAAGACCTCCCTGCTTGACAGGATCCGGCATTCCAACATCATCGCTGGCGAGGCTGGCGGCATCACCCAGCATATCGGGGCTTACAATGTGGAACTGGAAAACGGGAAATCCATCACATTTCTCGACACCCCGGGTCATGAAGCTTTTACGGCCATGCGTGCCAGGGGCGCCAAGGTCACCGATGTGGCCATCATCGTGGTGGCGGCCGACGACAATGTCATGCCCCAGACGGTGGAGGCCATCAACCATGCCCAGGCTGCGGGTGTCCCCATCGTAATTGCCATCAACAAAATTGACAAACAGGCCGCCAATGTAGAGCGTGTCAAGGAAGAACTTGCCAAACTGAATATCCTGGTCGAGGACTGGGGCGGCAAGTACCAGAGTCAGGAGATCTCCGCCAAGAACGGAATCAATATTGACAACCTGCTTGAAAAAGTGCTTCTTGAGGCGGAACTCCAGGAGCTGAAGGCCAACCCTTCCAAGCGGGGTTCAGGAACCGTCATCGAATCCTCTCTCGACAAGGGAAGGGGGTACCTGGCCACCGTGCTTATTCAGAATGGGACCATGAAGGTGGGGGACATCGTTGTTGCGGGGGTGACCCACGGCAAGGTAAAGGCCATGTTCAACGAGCGAGGCCAGCGGATCAAAGAGGCCGGCCCCTCCATGCCGGTACTGATCCTCGGGCTTGACTCCGCCCCCCAGGCAGGCGATGTCTTCAATGTGATGGGATCAGAATCAGAGGCCAAAAACATTACCACCAAGCGGCAGCAGCTGATGCGGGAACAGGGATTGCGTACACAGAAACACATCACCCTGGACGAGATCGGCCGCCGCATCGCCATTGGCGATTTCAAAGAGCTCAATGTGATCGTGAAGGGGGATGTGGACGGATCCATCGAGGCCCTTTCTGACTCCCTCCTGAAACTCAGCACCGAGGAGGTACAGGTGAACATCATTCACAAAGCCGTCGGATCGATCACCGAAGGGGACGTCCTGCTGGCATCCGCCTCCAACGCAGTCATCGTGGGCTTCCAGGTCAGGCCCTCCGTCGCGGCCCGCAAGCTGGCTGAAAGCGAACAGATCGACATCCGGCTGTACAGTGTGATTTACAATGCCATCAATGAGATCAAATCGGCCATTGAGGGCATGCTTTCCCCCGAGATCGAAGAAAAGATCACGGCCAACCTGGAGGTCCGCGATGTATTCAAGATCACCAAGGTGGGCACCGTGGCGGGTTGTATGGTGCTGGACGGCAAGATACACCGCAACTCCACCATCCGTCTGATCCGCGACGGCATCGTGGTCTACACCGGCGTCCTGGGATCGCTTAAGCGCTTCAAGGATGATGTGAAGGAAGTGTCTTCCGGCTATGAATGCGGGCTGAACATTGACAAATTCAACGACATCAAGGTGGGTGATATCATTGAGGCGTTTGAAACAATCGAGATCGCCCGGAAACTTGATTAACCCGGTTTTGTCATGAGCAGATTGTCCGTACGGATCGACAAGGCATCCGATTTCATCGGAAAGGATGAGATCCGCCTCTTTGAGTCGGAAGTGGAGCTTCACTTGCAGCAAATCCATGAAAAAACGGGAAAGGGGAATGATTTCCTGGGATGGGTCGACCTTCCCTCGGCCACGGAGCGTGATCTGGTGAACCGGATCCTGGCCGATGCGGAACGCCTCAGGGAGGTGTCGGATGCCGTGGTGGTCGTTGGGATCGGCGGCTCCTATCTGGGAACCCGTGCAGTCACCGGGGCCCTTTCAGGGACCCTGGAAGGACCGGCTACAGGGGAAGGCCGGCGTGGCAGGCCCCGTCTGCACTTTGCCGGCCACCACCTGGATGCCGGGTACCTGAATGAACTGCTTCGCCATCTGGACGGATGCGATTATTCCCTGGTGGTGATCTCCAAGTCCGGCACTACGACCGAACCAGCCATTGCCTTTCGCCTGCTTAAACAGCACCTGGAGCACAAATACGGCAGCCGGGAAGCCGGAAAACGCATCATTGCCGTGACCGACGCATCCCGCGGTGCCCTCAAAAAACTGGCCGATGCCGAAGGGTATCCCACCTACGTGATCCCGGACGATGTGGGGGGGCGCTATTCCGTGTTGACGCCCGTGGGGCTTCTGCCCATCGCCATCGCGGGCCACGACATGGTTTCCCTGCTGGAGGGCGCACGGGACATGGAGGATTTGCTTAAAAAATCCAAAGGCGTGTACGACAACCCGGCCGCTCTGTACGCCGTGGCACGCAACATCCTGTACCGCAAGGGCAAAACCACAGAGATCCTGGCCAGTTACGAGCCCTCCCTGTTTTATCTGGCGGAATGGTGGAAGCAATTATTCGGGGAAAGCGAAGGCAAGGAGCAAAAGGGCATTTTCCCGGCCTCAGTCGGTTTCACGACCGACCTGCACTCCCTGGGCCAGTATATACAGGAGGGCTTGAGAAACCTCTTTGAGACAGTCATCCGGGTGGAAACCGGAAAGGAAAGCCTGCTCATCCCTTTCGATCCAGACGATTCCGACGGACTGAATTTTTTGGCCGGCAAGGACCTTCGTGAGGTCAATCACATGGCCCTGGCGGGAACCCAGATGGCTCACCTGGATGGGGGCGTACCCAACCTGGAGATCGTCTTACCCGATATTTCCGCCCGCAGCCTGGGCGAGCTGATGTATTTCTTTGAAATGTCCTGTGCCCTGAGCGGGTATATCCTTGGGGTCAATCCCTTCGACCAGCCCGGGGTGGAGGCCTACAAGAGGAACATGTTTGCGCTTCTGGGCAAGCCGGGCTTCGGGGAGCAAGGCAAGACTTTGAGGGAGAGAATCAAAGGGTTTGGGGTGTAGTTGCTGGACAATGGCAATTGGACATTGGCTGTTTGGCAAACAACCAACAACCAACCGCCAACAGCCAACCACCAACGCCTAATGCCCCGGGGTTTTCGTGTAGCACTGCCGGCAGAGGGGTTCGTAGATGTCGGTTTCTCCCAGCACCACCAGTTTGTCATCGCGGATGGTTCGGTGGGAATACTGCGCCAGGGCGCCGCATTTCACACAAATGGCATGGACTTTCGTGATGTATTCAGCCATGGCCAGCAGGGCAGGCATGGGGCCGAAGGGTTTTCCCAGAAAGTCCATGTCCAGACCGGCAACGATCACCCGGATGCCGGAATCGGCCAACTGGTTGCAGACGGCCGGCAGTCCCTGGTCAAAAAATTGTGCTTCATCAATGCCCACCACGTCCACTTCGTTTGCCAGGAGCAAAATATTTGAAGAGGAGGGAACCGGGGTCGATAAAATTTCCCTGGCGTCGTGGGATACCACTTTTTCCTCGTCGTAGCGGGTGTCCAGACCGGGTTTGAATATTTCCACCTTCAGTTTGGCAATGCGTGCTCGTTTCAGCCTGCGGATCAATTCCTCCGTCTTGCCTGAAAACATGCTGCCGCAGATCACCTCGATCCATCCCCTGCGCCCTGTCCTTTCAATGTCATTTTCAAGAAACATGCCCCCGTGTTCCTGGTTCTTTATTACCTTTATGGCGGATTATTGCGGTGTATCCACTGCCTTGCCTGCACAAAAATAAGCATTTCATGTACACAATAAAGGCGCGTTTTCCGCATTATCCAAATTGTCAACGAGAACACCCAAAGCCCATGAAAAGACAGGACACGACCGAACGGATTATCCGGCTCCATGAGGCATTGATTGAAAGGGCCAACCACATTAACAACCATCCTGGAGAGGATTTGTGCATGGACCTGGACCTGATCATGGAAGACCTGAGGGCCTTATACAGGGAGTATTCCCTGCTGAAGAGAGACTGCATCGGGAACCCTCAGGTGCATGAAGAGCCGGGAATGCAGGGAGCCCTGTCCGACGAAAAGCATATGGAATCCGCAGAGACGCCGGTCCGGGCGGAGCCATCTGAACCCATATCACCCGAACCTCGGGTGCCCGAACCCCCTGCCCCCGAACCTCAGGCACCCGAGCCCACGGCATCGCGGGAGATCCCATTTCCACCGACACCACCGGCTCCTTCGGTTGCGCCGGAACCCCCGGTGGCGCAGACACCCCCGGCACCGGAGGATTCACAGGCAGGTACCGGACAGGAGCAGCCTGAAGATCCCGCCGGGTCACCCGCCCCTCCCGAGGTGCCGGAAACTCCTGCGCCTGCCGCTGAGGAACCGGCCGGCAGGGATGTTCCCGTTGAGCCTGCAGGAAATGACCATCCTTCGCAGCCCCAGGTGGCCCTTGGCGAAAAACTGTCGGCAGATGACAACAGTGTTCACAGGCGCATTGCCGGATTGAAGGAAGACAGGAGCATCGGCGCGCGCATGCAGCAGCACCCGATCAGCAATATCAAGGAGGCCATCGGGGTGAACGAGAAATTCCTGTTTATCAATGAGTTGTTTAACGGCAACATCCAGGCCTATAACGAAGCCATCGCCAGCCTCAACAACATGGAATCGCTCACGGCGGCTTTTGAACTGCTGAACAGCCTGAACAGGGACTTCAGCTGGGATGCGGAACGCTCATCCGACACCATTGAAAAACTGGCCAATATTGTTCAGAGACGATATATGGGAAAGTAAGCCTTTACAATCCATGCCAGGACTCACCATTGTGCCCACCCCCATAGGAAACCTGGAGGACATGACCTTCAGGGCGGTCCGGGTACTCCGGGAGGCCGATCTCATTCTGGCCGAAGACACCCGGACCACCGCCAGGCTGCTGCAGGCCCATGGCATCCAGACCCCCATGGTGTCCCACCACCAGCACAATGAACACAAGACCCTTTCGCAGATGCTGGATAAACTGCGGTCTGGCCTCCGGCTCGCCCTGGTCAGCGATGCCGGGACCCCCGGCATCTCCGATCCCGGCTTCCTTCTCGTGAGGGAGTGCCTGCGCCAGGGCCTGGAGGTCGAATGCCTTCCCGGACCGACAGCCTTCGTGCCGGCCCTGGTGTGCTCCGGGCTGCCTTGCGACCGCTTCCTCTTCGAAGGTTTTTTGCCGGTGAAAAAGGGGCGGCACAGCAGGCTGGAGCAACTATCGGGCGAGGCGCGCACCATGGTGCTTTTCGAGTCCCCCCACCGGCTGGTCCGGACCCTGAAAGAGTTGGCAGGGGCTCTGGGTCCGGAACGTGAGGCTTCCGTTTCGCGAGAAATCAGCAAGATGCATGAGGAACATGTGCGGGGCACCCTGGAATATCTGGCGAACCTGTTCGGGGAAAGGGCCTCGGTGAAAGGGGAGATCACCCTGGTGGTGGCAGGGAAATAATGAACCGCCCGGCCGGTGAGCCGGCCGTTTCACCCGGTTCTCCAGGCTTCCGGTTCTTAGTCGTTCAGTTTGAGTACGGCCATAAAGGCCTGTTGGGGTACCTCCACATTGCCGACCTGACGCATGCGCTTTTTCCCTTTTTTCTGTTTTTCCAGCAGTTTTCGCTTGCGGGTGATGTCCCCTCCGTAACATTTGGCCGTGACATCCTTACGCAAGGCCTTGACGGTCTCCCGCGCAATGATCTTCGCTCCGATGGCGGCCTGGATGGCGATGTCGAACTGTTGCCGCGGAATCAGTTCCTTGAGCTTTTCACAGATGCGCTTGCCGAACTCATAGGCGTTGTCCTGGTGGATGAGGGCGGAGAGGGCATCGACCTGCTCCCCGTTCAGGAGGATGTCCAGTTTGACCAGTTTGGAGGATTTGTATCCCGTGGGGTGGTAGTCGAAGGACGCGTAGCCGCGCGATATGCTCTTCAGCCTGTCGTAAAAATCGAACACGATCTCAGCCAGGGGCATGTCGAAGGTCAGCTCCACCCTGTCGGTTGTCAGGTATACCTGGTTTTTGACTGTGCCCCGTTTGTCCAGGCAAAGTGACATGACCGGTCCGACGAACTCCGACTTGGTAATGATCTGTCCGTGGATGTAGGGCTCCTCTATGAAGTCCAGCTCGTTGGGCCCGGGCAGGTCGGATGGGTTGTACACCGCGATGACCTGTCCCTTTTTGGTATGGGCCCGGTATCCCACGTTTGGCACGGTATTGATCACCGTCATGTCAAACTCCCGGTCCAGACGCTCCTGGATAATTTCCATGTGAAGCATGCCCAGGAAGCCGCAGCGGAAACCAAAGCCCAGGGCGGCCGAAGACTCCGGTTCAAAGGTGAGGGAGGCGTCGTTTAGCTGCAGTTTTTCCATGGCGGTGCGCAACTCTTCGTAATCGTCCGTATCCACCGGATAAATGCCGGCAAACACCATGGGCTTGACATTTTCAAAGCCCTGAATGGCTTCGGGGGTGGGCTTTTTTACATGGGTGATGGTGTCGCCTACTTTGACTTCCTTGGCTTCCTTGATGCCGGAAATGATGTAGCCCACATCCCCTGCGGAAACCAGCGGTCGGGGCACCTGGCCCATCTTCAGCACGCCCACCTCATCCGCATGATACTCTTTTTTGGTGTTCATGAACTTGACCAGGTCTCCCTTGCGGATTTCCCCGTCAAATACCCTGAAATATCCCACCACCCCGCGGAAGGAATTGTACATGGAGTCGAAGATCAGGGCCCTCAGGGGCTTGGCGGCGTCGCCCCTGGGCGGGGGGATTCGTTGGACAATGGCTTCCAGGATGAGGTCCACTCCGAATCCTGTTTTGCCGCTGGCGGGGATGATGTCGTCGTGGCTGCACCCGATCAGGTCCACGATCTGGTCGGCCACCTCTTCGGGCATGGCCCCCGGCAGGTCCATTTTATTGAGTACGGGGATGATCTCCAGGTCGTGTTCCAGTGCCAGGTAGAGGTTGGATATGGTCTGAGCCTCTATGCCCTGCGAGGCGTCGACCACGAGCAGAGCCCCTTCACAGGCCGCGATGGAACGGGATACCTCGTAACTGAAATCGACATGGCCGGGGGTGTCGATCAGGTTCAGGACAAACCGTTTTCCGTCCTGCTCATAGTCCATCTGGATCGCATGGCTCTTGATCGTAATCCCACGCTCCCTTTCCAGGTCCATGTTATCCAGAACCTGGTCCTTAAATTCCCTTTCCGCAATGGTGTTGGTCATTTGCAGCAGGCGATCGGCCAGGGTGCTTTTCCCGTGGTCAATATGGGCGATGATGCAGAAATTCCGTATATGGTTCATTGGATGCTGTTCTCGGTTAATGGTTGTCCGGACCAGGGGGCCGGAACCCCCGTTCGTCCTGCCGGCCAATCCGTCCCGTCGCACCGAAGGGCTTGAACAAGCGGCTTTTGCGCAGGATATTTTGGAATGCAAAGGTACGATTTTTATGCTTGCATTTTACCGGGCAAACCAGGATTTTCCCCGCCATGGTTCAAATCAATGGCAAGCCCCCCTGCTGATGCATTTTTTCTTATTTTTGGACTTCCTGCAGGGCCATACTAAAGCCCTGCCTTTTTGCGTATATATTGGGTGACTCCTATCTTTATGAACAAGCCTTTATTGCCATTGATTGCTATCCTGCTGATGATCTGCGGACCCTGGTCCGCCCGGGCGCAGCAGGGCGCGGATCCCTGCGCGTCATTCTCGGCACAGATCGTCGCCGAATCGGGCAGCTTCAACCTGTGTCCGGAAACAGCCGGCACGGAATATTTTCTGGCAGAAGCCACCTACCTGCAGGAAGGCATATCCCATAATCCACAAAACTTTGTGTACTCCTGGCTGATTGACGGGACGGCCTACACCGGGATCCGGGCGGGGCATGCATTCAGTTCCCCCGGCGCCTACCCGGTGACACTGACCGTGACAGACCCGGACAATGACTGCCGGGTAACGGTTCGTGAACTGGTTCGTGTGGGCACCGTGCCCTCTTTTTCCGGCACGATTGCCACGGTGGAGGAAGCTTGTGCGGAGGCCCCCTTCAGCCTGGTCGGCAGTGCCCAACCGACCATGTGGACGGGTTTCCAGACCGCCGTATCGGAGACCCATCGCATTCCGGACGGCACCGGCGACCGCATCGAGTCCTCCCTGGTTTTTGATGTGTTTGCGAATGAAAAACAAATCACTTCGGCCATCGATATTGACAAGGTTTGTGTGATCCTGGAGCACACCGACTTCGGTCAGGTTTTCATCGAACTGGAATGCCCCGGCGGAAACACCATCACCCTGAAGGATTTCGGGATGGGAGGCGCCAACCTGGGCGAGCCCGTGGTGTGGGACGATCACCTGCCCGGGCGCGGGTATGAATATTGCTTCAGCCCGGAACCCCAGTTCGGGCGCATGGACGAAACGGCCTTCCGTTTCCATGCCTACACCGACGTGGCAGGGAACTACTATTACAACGCCCCTTACCTTCCCCAGGGCACCTACACCCCTGACGAATCCCTCGTAGGGCTGACCGGCTGTCCCTTTAACGGAGAATGGACCCTGCGGGTCCGGGACAATGTGGCGGGGGAGAGCGGCCATTTTCTGGGCTGGAGCCTGTACTTTGGCAGGGACCATTACCCCGACTCCCTGATATTCACGCCCGAGATCGTGGAAGGGACCTGGTACGGCGATCAGGGTGCGCTTGATGGCAATCCGGCGGTGGTGACGATCGCCCAGGAGGGGGAGTATCCTTTTCGGTTCGAGGCAACCGATGATTTCGGTTGTACCTATGACACCACGATTTTCGTCCGTGTGCTTCCCCAGCCCCGCGCCGAGATCATCTCCCAGCTGGAGATCCCGGTCTGTGAAGGGGATTCCACCTTGCTGACCCTGGTGCCGTCGGGAGACAATGACCTGCACTGGGCATACCAATGGCGCATGGCCGGGCAGGACATCCCGGACCAGACCATGGACACACTGACAGTGAAGGAACCAGGCCTGTATTCGGTGATGGTCACGGACACGGTGACGGGTTGTTTCCGGGAAGTGAGCGTGGAATTTTCGGTCCAGAACTGCGACCTGGTGATTCCCAATGTGTTTACCCCCAACGGAGACGGCATAAACGATGTGTTTGAGATCCTGAATCTGGAACACTATCCCCTCACCCAGGTCGTGATATACAACCGCTGGGGCAACAAGGTGTTTGAGCATTCAGACTATTACAACAACTGGTGGGAGGGGCACAACCATCCCGACGGGGTGTATTTCTATGTGCTGAAATATACCCGCCTTGGAGAAACAAAGTATGCGGAAGGGGCGGTGACCATCATCCGGTAACCGCCCTGCAGCCACCGCCAGACGCATTTTCCCCGGTGTGGCGCCATACAGCCTCATTCTGAATCTTTTGTTTTTATTTCCCTGTTTTGCCCGAAAGCATTATTTTTGGGGCTTTTATCCCTTATTCAATACATAATAAACCTACAAACCGACCTTCCCATGAGCATGGATACCCCGCAAAAGCCCGGCTTGATGCAACGCATCCTCAACAAGATCGAGGTGGTGGGAAACAAGCTTCCACAGCCCGTAACCCTTTTCGCCATATTGATCGGCATCGTGCTGGTCCTGTCCTGGATATTCGGCTCCATCGGACTGAGTGCCGACCACCCATCCCCGGATATCGATGAACCCATCCGTGCCGTGAACCTGCTGAATGCAGAAGGCATCCAGAGAATCATGACCTCCATGGTGGAGGTGTTCGCCAGCTTTCCGCCCCTGGGCCTGGTGCTGGTGGTGATGCTGGGCATCGGCGTGGCCGAGCGCAGCGGATTGATATCCATTGCCCTGAGGGTTTTTGTCTCCAAAGTCCCCAAGTCACTGATCACCTTCTCCATTGTCATTGCCGGGATGGTTTCTTCCGTGGCGGCTGACGCAGGCTATGTGGTGCTGATTCCCCTGGGCGCCGCCATTTTCAAGGGCATGGGCCGCCATCCCCTGGCGGGCCTGGCTGCCGCCTTCGCCGGTGTATCCGGTGGGTTCGGGGCCAACTTCCTCCCCACCGGCCTGGATCCCATGATGGCCGCTTTTACCCAGTCGGCCGCCACCATCATGGACCCGGCATATACCGTCAACCCCCTGTCCAATTACTTCCTTATGGCGGCCTCGGTGCCCATCATCGGCCTGGCCGGCACCTGGGTCACCGAGAAGATCATCGTGCCCCGGCTGGGCAATTATGAAGGCGGGGATGACGAACACTATTCCAATGAGTTCACTCCCGAGGAAAAACGCGGCCTGAAGTGGGCGGGCTGGTCCATCATGATCATGCTGGGACTGATCGCCTGGATGATCATCCCTTCCGGGGGCGTCTTGCGCGGCGAGGACGGCAGCATGAACCCCTTCTACAACTCCATCGTGCCGCTGATGTTCATCATTTTCTTTGTCAGCGGTCTGATTTACGGCCTGAAGGCGAAGACAATCAAAGGAGACAAGGATGTGTCCCAGATGACGGCCGAAGCCATGGGAACCATGGGGGGCTACATTGTGCTTGCCTTTGTGGCGGCCCACCTGGTGCAGTTCTTTATCTGGTCCAACCTGGGTTCCATCCTGGCCATATCGGGAGCAGCGGCCCTGGAGAGCGTCGGCTTTGTAGGGATTCCCCTGTTGGTCGCATTCATCCTGGTGTCCTCCTTCATCAACCTGATCATCGGCAGTGCTTCGGCCAAATGGGCCATCCTGGCGCCGGTATTCGTGCCCATGCTCATGCTGATGGGCTATTCACCCGAGACCACCATGGCTGCCTACAGGATCGGTGATTCCTATTCCAATATCCTCACGCCCCTGCTGCCGTATTTCCCGCTGGTGATCGTGTTTGCCCAGAAATACAGCAAGAGCATTGGGATCGGGACCATCATCTCGGTCATGCTCCCCTATGCCATCGCCTTCATGGTGGTCAGGATCCCCATGTTCATCGGCTGGCTGCTGCTGAATCTGCCCCTCGGGATCGAGGGCCCCATTTATTATGCGCCTTAAGGGCTGAAGGCCCCGGCATATTTCGCCCCTTTTTGTACATTTGGGAAAAAACAGGCCTGAATGACTAATCCGGGGACCCGGCAGACAGACGGGATCAGCCACTGGCGCTGGCGCTATGAAATGGCGTGTGCCATGGCAGAAACCCTGGACATGGAACGGTTCGGTGTGGTGGGGCTCTACCTGATCGGCAGCACCAAGACCGGTGAGGCCGGGCCCTGTTCCGACATTGACCTGCTGGCCCATTGCCGCTGCAGACCCCAGGTTCGGAAACTGCTCAGGGTCTGGTTCGAGGGCTGGGGCCTTTGCCTGGCGCTGCTGAACCGCAGGCGCACGGGCCATGAAACCAAAGGCAGCCTGGTCGACCTGCACATTGTGACCGATGAGGACATTCTCCGGAAGGACAGTTTTGCCGTGATGATCGGATCGATCCACAACAGCGCCAGGCTTCTTCGCGGGCATCTGCCCGGAAATAAGCCTTGTTGACCGGTGAGCCCCAAAGGGAACCGCCTGTCTGCACAACCGCCCCTTGCGGGATTTTGGAACAAGACACATGAAAGAGGATACCTGCTTTTTCGTATCAGACCTGCACGGGAATCAGGCAAGCTATCAAAAGCTGTTGGAGCAGATCGAGAGGAAACGTCCGGGGGCCGTGTTCTTCGGAGGTGACCTGCTGCCGTCGGATGTGTTGCACGACCCGGGGCCACCCCCTCCTCCTTTTCTCGGGAAGTTTATTTTGCCGCAGTTCAGGGACCTCAGACGCCGGATGGGGGATGCCTACCCGGACATGTTCATCATATTCGGCAATGACGACCCGCGGGATGCCGAGGAATTCTTTACCGCACAGGACAAGGACGGGTTGTGGCATTACATCAATGAACGTTCCTGCCGGATGGGGGATTTCACCCTGACCGGTTATGCCCATGTGCCGCCGACCCCTTTCCTGCTCAAGGACTGGGAACGATATGACGTGTCGCGTTACGTCGATCCCGGATGCATTCACCCTACGGAGGGATTCCGGACGGTGCCTTCCCCGGTCGATATAGAGTTTGCCACCATGGCCAACGACCTGGAGCACTTGTCCGCGGGCCTCGATCCGGAGCATGCTGTATTTCTGTTTCATGCGCCTCCCTACCAGACATTCCTGGACAGGGCCTCCCTGGACGGGGTGATGATCGACCACGTTCCCGCCGACGTACATGTGGGCAGCATCGCCATAAAACGTTTCATTGAACAATGGCAGCCGTTGCTGACCCTGCACGGACACATTCATGAATCGTCCCGGATCACCGGTCAGTGGAAGCAGCGGCTGGGAAGGACCTGGTCGTTGTCGGCGGCGTGGGAGGGTCCCGGCCTGGCCCTGGTCACCTTCAGGCTTTCCTGTCCCGGAAGTGCCGAGCGACTGATCCTGTGATGCAATACCTGATAAAACCATGACGTACCAGAAGACCACCAACGATTACCAGACAATATGCCGCCTGCTGCACGGGCGCAGGGTGGCCGATGCCATACTCCGGCTGCGTGAAATGGTCCGCGATTCGGGCAGGGAGTTTCTCAACGAGCAGCTCGATGAATTGCTGGACACCTACCGCAACATCCTCCGGCACTCATTCACGGCAGCCAAGGACCCGGAACGTGAAAAGGTTTACCACTACCTGATCCGCAGCCTGCTCGAACTGGCCGATGAGCAGAAGGAATACCTGCTGTCGCGGGAGCCATCCCTCCGCACCTACCGCATGAAGGAGCAGTTGAGGAAAACCTCCCGCGTGGAACGGGGCGATGCCGCCAGCCTCATCGAAAGCCTGACGCTCGATGACGAACTGGCCGTGCTGCTGCAGGGCGCGGGTGTCGGGAAACCCGGAATGCCGGCAAACAGGGAGGAGGCCCTGGTCAGGGTCTTCAACATCATCTGGTTGTCGGATAAGTATTCGGACGGGGAAGTGGAACTGCTGCAGGCCGTTTGTGACTCGGAGAAACTGCCCTGGCATGACAAGGCCCTGGTGGTGAGTGCGCTCACCCTGAGTTTGCTGCGGTATTTTGACCTCAGCAAATTCCTCATCCTGTTCCGCTTTGTCTCCCGGCAGCAGGAGCTGGTGTGGGAGCGCGCCATGGTCGGTGTTTTTATGGGCTTTCTGAAATACAACGACCGGTATTACCTGTACCCCCAGCTGGAGGAACAGACCCTGGCATTGCGGGAATTTCCGAACATAGAACAGAACATTGAAGCGATTCTGGTGCAGTTCACCAAGTCGAAGGAAACCGACAAGGTAAAAAAGAAGTGGGAGGAGGAAATCCTGCCCGCCATGATGAAGATGCGGCCGAAGATCGAAGAGAAACTGGATCTGGACAACATCATTCAGGAAGAAACAGGGGAGGAGCGGAATCCGGATTGGGAAACGGTTTTCGAGGATGCCCCCGATTTGTTGAACAAACTGCAGGAGTTTACCGAAATGCAGATGGAGGGCATGGACGTGTTCATCAGCGCCTTTTCCCAGCTTAAAGGTTTCCCCTTTTTCCACGAGATCAGCAACTGGTTTGTGCCGTTTTACAAAGAGAACCAGGCCCTGTCGCCCATCATCCGGGGGACGAACCAGGAGGTCGACCTGACCCCCCTGGTGGAAAAGCTGGAAGGCACCTATTTCATGTGCAATTCCGACAAATACTCTTTCTGCCTCAACCTGGGACAGGTGCCGGACCAGCAAAAGGCCATGATGATGAACATGCTCAATGCCGAGATGAAAAACATCAGTGAGTTGGAGAAGGACGAGGGACTCCTGAATAGTTTTGCCATGACCAAGAGCATTTACACCCAGTACTTCCAGGACCTTTACCGGTTCTTCAAGCTGCATCCCCGGAGGGGGGAGTTCGATGATATTTTTGGCATGGCGCTGGATCTGCATGAGACGTTTTTTGTGAAGCACCTGGTATCCGACGAAAAAACCATACGCAACATTGCAGAACTGTATTTCGACAAGAAGTTCTTTCCCGATGCCCTGAAGGTCTTTCTGGCCATTTTGGAGAAGGATCCTGCCAACACCGAGCTCTTTGAGAAGATCGCGTTTTGCTATGAGAAAACCGGACAGTTCGAACAGGCCCTGGCATGGTATCAGAAGGCCGACCTGATCGATTCGGACCGGCCGTGGATCATCCGCAAGCTGGCCTGGTGTTCCAAAATGCTCCACCGGTGGGAGGATGCCCATAAGTACTACTCCCTTGCCGGCAAGCAGGATCCGGACGATCTCAGGATTCAGGCAAACATCGGACAGTGCCTGATTCATCTGGAGCGGTACAGGGAGGCCCTGGACGTTTATTTCAAGGTGGAGGTGCTGGCCCCAGAAAACCACCGCATCCGCCGCCCCCTGGCCTGGTGTTCCTTTGTGCTGGGCAAGCTGGATACGGCCCGGGATTATATGGAGCGGCTGCCCGGGGAAGATCCCGGCAACCGCTACGACCTGATGAATCTGGGCCATGTCCTTTGGTGCCAGGGAGAGCCGGACAAGGCCCTGGAAATGTACAGGCGCAGCCTGGAATCATGGAAGGACCATGCGGCATTTGCCCTTTCATTCAACGAGGACCGCCGGCACCTGGCCCGGCATGGCATCAGCGATTTTGACATGGACCTGATGCTGGATTTTCTCAGGATCAGGGAATCCTGAAAAAAAGTTTTACAGTCACGCAGCGTTTTGCCTTCCTCCCGCGTCTTTCAAGTGTAAAACAATGACGCTCTTTGTAAGCCTGGCTCCCTGCAGCATGCAATGCCCGTGATCCTTTTTCTCCTTGCATCTCCTTTTTTTTACAGGGCATTGCAACCATTCCTGCCGGAATGGTTTTGCGGGGCAAGACAGCATTAACCAGCATGATGAAGCCCGTTCAGGTCAGGAGGTCCGCCCCCTCCTGAATGGGCTGAATTTTGCTCCGGCAGGCTGAAACAGCCAACTGCCGCCGTTCTTTATCTTATTGTGACCTTTTCGTGGTGCGGGACAGAATTTGCAGGATTGCGTATCTTTGTGTTTGCCAATCCGAGCTGCAAATGGAAGCCCAGGAAAAACTGATCCAAGGTTGCCTCCGGGGGAACAAAGCCGACCAGTACCGGCTTTATACCCACTATTCCCGTAAAATGTACGGGGTGTGCCTCCGTTTTGCAGCCAGTTACGACGAGGCCCAGGATATCCTGCAGGAAAGTTTCATCAAGGTTTTTGAGAAACTGTCCTCATTCAGCGGGAAAGGAAGCCTGGAGGGATGGATCAAGCGGATTGTCATCAACACCGCCATCGAGAAATACCGGGACCGGGTTTTTCACCTTTCGGTGCATGAAATGACCGACAACGGGACTTTTGCCGATGAGAACCTGGGTCCGTCAACCCTGGGCATCAATGACCTGTTGAATCTGATCCAGCAGTTGCCCGATCAGTACAGGCTGGTATTCAACCTTTATGCACTGGACGGGATGAGTCACAAGGAAATCGGTGAGGCCCTGGGCCTGTCAGAGTCCACCTCCCGTTCCAACCTGTCCAGGGCCAGGGTGCTCCTGCAGGAAAAAATAAAAAAGGAAGTGCGCCTTGCGGAAAAGGCCGTATAAATAAACAAGACAAAAACACAGACATGGCAGATAGGAACCATTTCGACCAGGACCTGCGCAGCCGGTTTGAGGGCTTTGAGCCCGAGCCGCCGGCCGGCGTGTGGCTTGGAATCGAGAAGGGCCTGCAGGCGCCCGCCGCTGCCGTGATGGCTCCCTGGGTATTCCGGGTGGCCGCTGCCATCGCCGTGCTTTCCGTGACGGCTTTCTCTTTTTGGTATTTTTCCACCTACAACCAGGATGTTCGTTCCCTGGCCGGCTTCCTTGACACGGTTCCGGGAATCCAACCGGATGTAACCATCAGCACGGATGCTGAGGGCACCGATGCCTCTGTGGGCTTTTCCGGGGGTGTGCAGCCCTCCCTCATGGCCAGCCTGGTGACCCCGGAGCCGGAGGGCCTTGCCACAGATGAACCGGCGGTGGCCAGGCCCCGGACCGGCGCCCTGCCTGCCTTGCTGCAAGGGGCTCAGGGTATCCTGGAAAGTCACTCCCGGCCCGGCATGCTGGCTTTCGTCCGCACGTCGCTGCCTGAGCGGGAAGACCTTTCCCCTCGCGGTTTCGAAGCCGCCGGCGGGGACCCTGGACTGTTCGCCCTGAGTGTTTTTGTGGCCCCCCAGTACAATGACCGCCACCTCTCCGGAGCCTCATCGGTTCCTTTCAGCCTGCTCGAACAGGAAAGTATGACCACCAGTTACGGGGTGCTGGGTTCCTTCCGGCTGGGAAAGAGGCTGGAGGTACAGAGCGGGGTCACCTACCTGAACATGGCCCAGCTGGTAAATGAGGTCAATGCCCTTTCGCATGCAGACCGAAGGCAGTTTTACAACCCGGCCGATGTGCCGGTGCACCCCCAGAGCATCCTGACCTCCCTGGGAAGCATCTCCCTGTCGGACCCGACCCTGTATTTTGAGGACACCGGGGCCGCCCGGGTCAGCATCGATGATGAGACCAAGGGGTTTATGGACATTGAGGATCCCAAGTTGTTGTCCCGGATGGGGCTCGGGCTCACCCAGAATTTCAGTTTCGTGGAGGTCCCCCTGATCCTGCGTTACCAGCTTCTGGACCGCAGGGTGGGCATCCAGCTGAAGGCCGGGGTGGCGGCCAGTTTCCTGATGCGCAACGAGGTCCTTCTTAGCGGCGGATCCGACGCCGACCGGGTCATCGGAAAAACCGAAGGCCTCAGGGAGCAATATTATTCCGGCATCGGGGGCCTTGTGCTCAGCTATCCCCTGTCCCACAGGCTTCGTTTCTTTGTCGAACCCACCGGGCAGGTTTTCCTCAACCCCGTATTGCAGGAGGAACTGACGGCCGTCCAGGGCAAGGCCTACCTGTATAACTTTTCCCTGTATTCAGGAATCTCCTACCGTTTCTGATGGATCAGGAACGGATCCAATGACATGCAGGCCCCCTGGCTTCCGCCGGGGGCCTTTGCTTTTATGCTGAATCCGTAAATATCAGGGCAACAGACCCACAGGCATCAGGTACAGCACCCGCAGCGGCTCGTCAAGCTGCAGGACCTCTTCCACCTCCTCATCACGGTAGGCCCCGATTACCACAGTACCCAGGTCAAGCGCTGCAGCCTGAAGGTGCACGTTCTGGGAGGCATGGCCGATCTCGTTGTAAACGTACCGGATGCCTCGCTCTCCGTACCTGGCGGTGGTCCGGTCAAAATCGGCCGCGAAAATCAGCACGGCCCCGCCTTCGGTAACCATCGACTGACTGAGGCAGGCCCTGGCCAGCTCTGCGGCCGGGGCCCCTTCCCGGATGAATTCCAGGGCATGTTCCACCGGGTCGTAATGGTAGATACCTTCCCTGATCCCCTCCACCCTGTTGGCCATCAGAAACATCTCAAGCGGGAGGGTGGCGCCTGCCGACGGGGCGGTGCGGAATCCCCTTTCGTTGGTGATGCCCTGCGCGGACCATAAAAGCTGGGAAACGTGTGCCAGGCTTAGTGGCCCGGGGCCGTACTGGCGAACAGAGCGCCGAAGGGTCAATGCCCTGTTGAGGCTCATGCCGCCCTGGGTGTCTGGTGGGGGGAGTGGGATCATGGTGCCGGGATTTGTATGGGAATAGTCGGGTGCGGGGGTGCTGTCCTGGCCTGAAACCCGGCCAGCCGGTGTGACCGTGCCCAGGCTTATTCTGAGAACCAGGGCGGCCGCGCCCAGCAATGCAAAGATGATCAGTGCCGTGACAATGTATTTTTTCATGCTTTCGGATGTTGGTGGTTTCATCATGTGGTCCTGCAGCGGGAGCCAACTGGCCTCCGTACGGTCCTGCACGCAAAGATAGTATTTCCTTTAAATTGACCCTGCGTTCCTAAAGAAGGCCCGCATGGTGCCAGTTTAGAATCAGTAAAAATTCCCCCTGCTGCCGGAGCGAATTTTTTAAAAAGCCTACCTTTGCGGTGGAAATCGTTAGTATACAAGGGTTACAGCCCGTTTGCCAGGGAAATTTATGAGCAACCAGGCCGGAAGGGCTACTAAATCAACCATTTCATGCACAAAATAACCAGCCATCCGATTTTAGAAATCAAAGAGACCCCCAAACAGGCCTTCCGGTATAACGGAAAGGTCGTTGAGGGGGATAAAGGCTTCACCATTGCGGCAGCCCTCCATCAGGCGGGTTTTCCGATCCACAGCCACAGCCTGAAAAACCGCAGCCGCAGCCTGGAGTGCGGCATCGGCAAATGCGGGGCCTGCGAAATGCTGGTCGACGGGGAGGTCCGACGGATCTGCATCACCCTGGTGGACGGGGTCAGGGAGGTTGCTGAAATCCCGCATGACCACGTGGCGGGTCCTTCAAAATACCGGAAGGAGGGGGGCGTCAGGGTGTACCGGACGGATGTGGTCATTGTCGGAGCAGGTCCGGCCGGGCTTGCCACCCGGGAGATACTCAACGGGCATGGGGTGAGCAACATCGTGGTCGACAGCAACCCCCAGATCGGGGGGCAGTTTAACATGCAGACGCACCAGTTCTTCTTTTTCGAAAAGGAAAAAAAATACGGCGGACTGCGTGGCTTTGAGATCTCCAGGCTGCTGGCGGGCGACAACCACGACGGCATCATCCTGGACAGCACGGTATGGGATGTGTTTGAAGGGAACCGTGTGGCGGTGAAAAACTTCAAGACCCAGGAAATATTTTACATTGACTGCAAGCATTTTGTCGTGGCTTCCGGGGCTGTGCCGTTCCTCCCCACTTTTCACAATGACGACCTCCCCGGCGTCTACACCGCGGCGGTGATCCAGAAAATGATGAACACCGAGCTCACCCTGCTGGGTCGCAATGTGCTGACGGTGGGGGCGGGCAACATTGGTTACCTGACCAGTTACCAGCTCACCCAGGCCGGTGCCCGGGTAAAGGCCATCATCGAAGCCATGCCCCACGAGGGCGGCTTTCCCGTGCAGGCCAACCGGGTCAGAAGGCTGGGCATCCCGGTCCTGTTGTCTCACATGATCCTGGAAGCCCTTCCCAACAAAATGGGAGACGGCATCCGTGGGGCGGTGGTGGCCGAAGCCGTGGATTTCAAGCCCGTGGAAGGCACCGAAAAGGTGATCGAGGGCATCGATGCCATCAATATCTGCACGGGACTCATGCCGGACGATGCCTTGCTGGAGAAGGGCCGCGAGATGTTTGGCCGGCACTGCTACGGGGCAGGGGATGCCATCCGCATCGGGGAAGGCACCAGCGCCGTGCTGCGCGGCAAACAGGTGGCCTATGAGATCCTGGAGAACATGCAGCGGCGGTTTCATTATGATGACTACCTGCTGGTTTCCAAGGAGTATATTGACTCCCAGCAGCATCCGGTCCGGGTGATCGACAAACCTTTCATGCCCGCGCCCGAGCGCATGGACAAACCCTTCGTGCTGATCGACTGCCTGTATGGCTTTGCCTGCAACCCCTGTGCCTTTGCCTGTAAATACGGTGCCATCACCAAGTCATCCACCAGCACGGTGCCTTCCATCGATTTCGACAAATGCATCGGCTGCATGGACTGTGTCTACCAGTGCCCCGGGCTGGCGATTTTCGGATACAACCTCCGTAAGGACACATTTTTTCTGCCCATTGAGTTCGATATGGAAGAAGGCCTGGAGGTTTTCCTGGTCGACAACCAGGCCAATATCCTGGGGGAAGGACACATTCAGAAGGTGCTCCGCAAGAAGAACCTGACCCATGTGGCCCGGGTGAAGGCCGAAGGCATGGACCCTGACAAAAAGTTGCAGGTGAGGGGGTTTGTCCCGAGGAATGACTATCCGGACCCTTTGCAGATGAAGCCGCACAAGGAAAAGGTGGATTCGGGCTACTTCATGTGCCATTGCGATGACGTGGGCTTCGAAGACGTGCTGAAGGTGATCGGCGACCGAAAGTTTGTGTCGGTGGAGGAAATCAAACACACCACCCACCTGGGGATGGGTCCCTGCCGCGGCAAGCGCTGCATACAGCGGCTCAAGATGAACCTTCGCCCCCGGGGCGTGCAGCTTATCGGCGGCTCTACCCCCCGGGCCCCCATGTCCAACCAGATCACCATCGGGGAGTTGTACCCGTCTGGGGTCCATGACCAGGTGCTGACCCCGCCCCATGGCAGGCAGCGTACGGTTGTGGAAACCAAAGCCCTGGTAGCCGGGGGCGGCATGGGCGGCAGTTCGCTGTTCCGGTTCCTGGCGGAGGAAGGCTATGACCCCGTGCTGATCAATGCCGGCTTTGGGGCCTCCTGGCGAAACATTGCCGGCGGCCGGCCCGTGTTCAGCCTGCCCGAACTGACCGACATCGCCCGCCACAACCTGGAGATGTTCAGTGACCTGGCAGGTAAGGCCGACATAGACTTCAGGCTGATCAATTACGTCACCTTTGCCCATGACGAAGCCATGGTCAAGGCCCTGGAAGACTCCATGGCCTGGCAGAAGGCCGTGATGCTGAAGCCCGCCCGTTTCAAAGAAGAGATCTCTCCCTTCTTTAACGTGGAAAAGACCAGGTACCTGGCTGCCCTGAAGACCAGCGAATGCTGGCAGGCCACCCCGGGCAAGGTGATTGAAGCCTTGCGCCAGCTGGGTATACAGTCCGGGGGTTCCCTCCTGGAGAACTGCCGGCTGGTGGATGTGGAAAAGAACGGGGACTTGTACAAGGCCATCGTTCAGACGAACGAAGGGGAATACATTGAATATCATACACCCCTGTTTATCAATGCATTGGGAGATCAGGGCGACCAGTTTGCCAGGAGGCTGGGCATCGAAACCGGCCTGTACCCGGTGAAACACCAGGCCTTCATCACCCGCCGCCTGCCCATGCTGGGCGTGAACGGCAACCCCCTGGACATGCTCATCGACCGCCGTCCGTACAAGGGATTCACGGCCGTCTACGGGCAGCAGCTCGGGGATACGGGACAGCTGATCGGGTGTGCCTCCCCCATGGTGGAACCCCGGGAGACCGATAAGGACGTGAAGGTCAACTCGAGGGAATTTGCAGAGATCGTGGCGGAGATTTTCACCGACTGGATCCCCGAAATCTCCTCTGTCGGCTTCCAGGCCTTGTGGGCCGGTTATTACATCGAACCAAGGATGGTCATCGATGTGGAAAAAGGCTTGTTTCTGGGTCTGCGCGGACAAGGGTTCATGCTCGGGCAATACCTGGCCAGGCTGTATGTGAACCAGCTTACGGGCAAAGAAGTGCCTTCCTATTTTAACCGGCTGAGGCTGGGCGGTGATGCCCTCCTTGAGCAGGCGTTCAAATAGGGGCCCCTCCCTGGATGGGTAGCTTTTTGAAATCCATGCAGATAATCCTTTTTTATTTCGCCCAATAGTTATATCTTTGCAGCCTTTGAAAAATCTGAACGCAGATTGAATCCATTGAAGCAGTACCGGATCGGTTTTACAGGCCTTTCAACGGGAACACACCGGTTTTCGTTTGTCATCGGCCCGGCGTTTTTTGACGGTTTTCAGGTGGCTGCTTTTGAGGAAGGAAGTGTGAAGCTGGAGCTGGAGCTGGAAAAAACCAGCACCATGCTGGTGCTTCACTTTCAATTTGAAGGAGAGGTGCTCCTCGCCTGTGACCGCTGCCTGGAATCCTACAGTCAGCCGCTTGCATTCGGGAAGCGCCTGCTGGTTAAGTTCGGAGACGCCCATGCCGAGCAGTCGGACGAGATCGTGTTGATCCCGGCCACCGAGAGCCACGTGGACATAGCGCAATTCGTATACGAATTCATCCACCTTGGCCTGCCCCTCAGGCATGTGCATCCCGACCGGGAAGATGGCTCACCGGGTTGCCGCCCCGAAGCCCTGGAGACCCTCAGGCGTCACCAGGGCAGGCAGGATGAGGGGATGGCAAAGGGGGATTCTCCCTGGGCCGGCCTCAGGAACCTGAGGTTCGATTCCTGAACAGCAAACGATTGAAGCATCCGACGAAAATTTTTTATATTGTATCATTATGGCACATCCAAAGAGTAAAATTTCGAAAACCCGCAGGGACAAGCGGCGCACCCATTACAAGGCCGTTGAGCCGGCCCTTACCAGCTGCCCCAATTGCGGTTCTGCCAAGCTGATGCACCGTGTCTGTCCCGAATGCGGACACTACCGCGGTCAGGTGGCCATCGAGAAGTCGTCCGCCGTTTAGCCCTTGCCCGGTACCGGCCGGGAATGCGAATCCAAGCCTGAATAATGAGAATTGGGTTAGATGTAATGGGGGGCGACTTTGCCCCGGATGCCACCATTTCCGGTGCTGTGATGGCCCGGAAGGAGGTCCCGGAAAGCGACCGCATCGTACTGATCGGTGAGGAAGGGGCCATTCTGGACGGACTCCGCAGGGAGCAGGCCGGGCCGGACTGGTTTGACATCATCCCCGCCACCGAAGTCATAAGTATGGGGGAGTCCCCGACCAGGGCGCTTTCCGCCAAACCCCGGTCCAGCATTGCCCTGGGCTTCAAACTCCTTAAGTCCGGTAAAATAGACACCTTCTCCAGCGCCGGGAATACGGGCGCCATGCTGGTGGGTTCGATCTACAGCGTCAATGCGGTCCAGGGGATCATCCGCCCGGCCACCACGGCACTGATCCCCAAGGAAAACGGAGGCATGGGGGTGCTGATCGATGTGGGCACCAACCCGGACAGCAAGCCGGACGTCATGTACCAGTTCGGGCTGCTGGGATCGGTCTATGCCCGCCATGTGCTGGGGATCAAGGACCCCAAGGTCGGACTGCTCAACATCGGGGAGGAGGAGGACAAGGGAAGCCTCCTGTGCCAGTCGGCCTTCCGCCTGATGAAAGACAGCCCCGATTTTCACTTTATCGGCAATGTGGAAAGCCGTGATTTTTTCAAAGACAAGGTGGATGTGGTCGTCTGCGACGGATTCACCGGCAACGTCGTCCTGAAGAACATGGAGGCCATGTTCCGCCTCATGATGAAACGCGGACTGACCGATGGGTTCTTTGCCCGCTTCAATTACGAAAATTACGGAGGCACGCCCATCCTGGGCATCAACGCCACCGTGCTGATCGGCCACGGCATTTCCAATGCCACGGCCATCAAAAACATGCTCCTGCACTCCAGGCAGGTGCATTTGGCCGGCCTGGCCGACAGGATCCACGAAGGAATGGAACAATATACCCATAACCGGTTTTTTGATTCCGGTAACGAATAATTCCCTTTCTTTGCAACATTCTAAGTTTTTGGGATATGGCAACGACCCGAGCAGCAATTACCGGCATTCACGGATACCTCCCCGACCACATCCTCACCAACCAGGAACTGGAAAAAATGGTCGATACCACAGATGAGTGGATCATCAGCCGTACGGGCATCAGGGAGCGCCGCATCTTAAAAGGAGAAGGCCTGGGAACCTCCGACATGGCCGCCGAGGCAGTCAGGGGACTGCTGGAAAAGACAGGGACGGATCCTTCCGAGGTTGATTTCGTGCTTTGCGCCACGGTGACCCCGGACATGAAGTTTCCGGCCACGGCCAATGTGATCAGCGACAAGACGGGCATCAAAAATGCCTTCAGCTACGACCTGAATGCGGCCTGCAGCGGCTTCATCTACGCCCTGGTCACCGCCTCCAGGTTCGTGGAATCGGGGCATTACAAGAAAGTCATCGTGATCGGGGCCGATAAAATGTCCTCGATCGTGGATTATTCCGACCGCCAGACCTGCGTCATATTCGGCGATGCGGCCTGTGCCGTCCTGCTGGAGCCCACCACCGAAGACGTGGGGGTGATGGACCACATTTTTCAGGCCGACGGATCCGGTCGCATCCACCTGCACATGAAGGCGGGCGGCTCGGTTAAGCCTCCCTCCCACGAGACCATCGACGCCCGGGAGCATTATATTTACCAGGAAGGGCAGCCGGTGTTCAAATATGCCGTCACCAAGATGGCCGACGTCTCGGTCGAGATCATGAAAAAGAACAATTTGTCGTCGGATGCGGTGGCCTGGGTGGTGCCCCACCAGGCGAACATGCGCATCATCGAAGCCACCGGCAGGCGCATGGGCGTGCCCATGGAACGGGTGATGGTCAACATCGACAAATACGGCAACACCACCACGGCCACCATTCCGCTGTGCCTGTGGGACTACGAGGACAGGCTGCGCAAGGGGGACAACATCATCCTGACCGCCTTCGGCGGGGGCTTCACCTGGGGCTCGGTCTGGCTGAAGTGGGCCTACGATCCCAGATAATCAGCGCAGCTTCGGGTTGTTGCGGTGGCGCACGGCGTCCCTTTTGGTTTTCTTGTCCAGGCTGCGTGCCAGGGCCCCGTCCAGATCGACCCCGCACTGGTTGGCCAGGCAGATCAGGACAAAGAGCACATCGGCCATTTCCTCCTCCAGGCCTTCGCCCGATTCTCCTTCCTTGAACGACTGGTCTCCGTACCGCCGTGCGATGATGCGGGCCAGTTCGCCCACCTCTTCGGTCAGCAGGGCCAAATTGGTCAGCTCACTGAAGTAGCGTACCCCCGTGGTGGTGACCCAGTGGTCGACCTCCGCCTGTGCCTGCCGGATCGTGGTTTCCTTTTCCATCCTGCCATGGTTTTGGTTTATCCCGTTCCCCGCCCCGTCCTTCCGGTGGATCCGGAAAATCCGAAAGCCACCTACTCCCGGTCCCTGGAGTCGATGATGATGGTGACCGGTCCGTCATTCACCAGGGCCACCTTCATATAGGCCCCGAACTCCCCGCTCACCACGCGGCAGCCGCTTGCACGGCCCATGGCCTCGAGGAAGCGTTCATAGAGGGGAATGGCGGTTTCGGGCCGGGCGGCACGGATGTAGGAGGGACGGTTGCCCTTGCGGGTGCTGGCATGCAGGGTGAACTGGCTGATGACCATCACCTCGCCCCCCACGTCCTGTAAAGACAGGTTCATCACCCCCTGCTGGTCATCGAAAACCCGCAGCCGGGCAATTTTGCCGCAGAGCCAGTCGATGTCTTCCGGGCCATCCGACCCTTCGATGCCAAGCAGTACCAGGAGTCCCTGTCCGATGGCGGCATGCTCCCTGCCGGAGACCTCCACGGCCGCACGTTCCACTTTTTGAATGACGGTTCGCATGTTGGGTATTGGCTATTGGGTTTTGGCTGTTGGCTATTGGTTACCCCTTTTTCCTGTCTTCCCCCAGAAGCATGCCCACATAGCTTGAGTACCTTGAAAGGCTGATTGTTCCGTCCTCCACCGCAGCTTTGACCATGCATCCGGGCTCGTTCAGGTGGGTGCAGTTGTCGTATTTACACCGGTTGAACAGGGCCCGCATCTCGGGAAAGAAATGGGACAGCTCCCCGGGCTGAAAATCCACCAGTCCAAACTCCTTGATGCCCGGGGTGTCGATGATATAACCGCCCCCCGACAGGGGAATCATCTCGGCAAAGGTGGTGGTATGCCGTCCCTTCAGGTGGGTGGCGCTGATTTCCTGTACCCGGAGGTTGATGTCCGGCTCGATCGCGTTGATCAGGGAAGACTTGCCCACCCCCGAATGCCCTGACAGGAGGGTGACCTTACCGTGCAGGGCCCGGCGGAAGTCGCCCAGGCCTTCCTGGGATACCGCAGAGGTCAGCAGGCAGGGATAGCCTGCCTGACGGTAAATCCCGGCAAACTCTTCCAGCATTTGCTGTCCTTCCTCGTCATCGAACAGGTCGGTCTTGTTGATCACCAGGCGGGCAGGGATGCTGTAAGCTTCACAGGTGGCCAGGAAGCGGTCGATAAAGCCTGCGGAGGTGCGCGGCACGGCCAGGGTGGCAATGAGCATGGCCTGGTCCATATTGGCCGCGATGACGTGGGTCTGCCGGGAGAGCTTGGTGGCCTTGCGGATGATGTGGTTTTTTCGGTCCAGCACCTCCTGAATCATCCCGTCGCCTTCCTCTCCGCCCGTGGAGAACACCACCCGGTCGCCCACCGCCACGGGATTGGTGGATTTGGAACCGGCCAGTTTCATTCTGCCCCTGAGCCGGCAAGGGTACCGGATCCCATCAGGACCCAGGACCCAGTACCAGCTTCCTGTCGATTTCAGGACAATTCCTTTTTGCATGCCGCTCCCGGTTTTGGGGTAAAATTAGTAAATTCGCACAAACCGCCGCCAAGATGTCGATCGAAGCCCACTGTGTGACCCGCCTGTTTGGTTCCCAGAAAGCCCTGGACGGGGTGTCCTTCCGGGTCGGCAAGGGGGAGGTGGTCGGCCTGCTCGGTCCGAACGGGGCCGGCAAGTCGACCATGATGAGGATCATCACCGGCTTCATCCCCCAGCATGAAGGAGAGGTAAGGGTCTGCGGCATGGATGTGTCCACCCGCTCCCTCGATGTGAGGCGGCGCCTTGGCTACCTGCCGGAGCACAACCCCCTGTACCACGATATGTATGTGCGTGAATATTTGCGGTTTGTTGCGGGTCTGCACAAGCTGGGCCGCAAGGCCGGGCTGCGTGTGGAAGAAATGATCGCCCAGACAGGCCTGGGGGCGGAGGCCGGCAAGAAGATCGGGGCGCTTTCCCGGGGCTACCGCCAGCGTGTCGGGTTGGCCCAGGCCCTGATCCATGATCCTGAAGTGCTCATCCTGGATGAACCCACCTCCGGGCTGGACCCCAACCAGCTGGTGGAGATACGGCAGCTGATCTCCAGGATGGGTGAGCAGAAAACCGTGGTGCTGTCGACCCACATCATGCAGGAGGTGGAGGCCGTGTGCGACCGGGTGGTGATCATCCACAAGGGAAAGCTCGTGGCCGATGCGCCCACGGGAGAACTCCGGCTGCTGGACCGCGCAGGCGGGGTGGTGAGCGTGGAATTCGACAAGGCACCGGACCTTGTGGCCCTGGAGGCCATCCCGGGGGTCGGCGGACTGATCCGTGACGGGCAGGCGCGCTTCAGGCTGCTGTGTGAAGGCACAGCCGACCCCAGGCAGGAGGTGTTCCGGTTTGCCGTGGCCCAGGGCCGGGTCATCCTGTCCATGGGCCTCGAGGAGCGGTCGCTCGAACAGGTTTTTCGCCAATTGACCGCCTGAAGGCCAACTTTTCAGGATTAATCCTTACCTTTGCAAATCTTTTGGCGGGCCGTGCCCGGCTTGCAGCCGGCACGGGGAGCGGGTGACAGGGTCTTTCCATCACCCGGGACCTTCGGATGGTCCCGCAGGCATGCCCGCAGGGGAGCCAATACATGTTTACATACCAAATCTTGACCTATCATGGGATATTTGTTTACGTCGGAATCGGTCTCTGAAGGACATCCCGACAAAGTCGCCGACCAGATTTCTGACGCCTTGCTGGATGAGTTCCTGAGGCAGGATCCCGAATCCAAAGTGGCCTGTGAAACCCTGGTCACCACCGGTCTGGTCGTTTGCAGCGGGGAAGTAAAAACGGAGGCCTGGGTGGACATCCAGAAGGTGGTTCGGGAGGTGCTCAAGGATATTGGCTATACGGACTCGGCTTACAAATTCGAAGCCGAATCCTGCGGGGTGGTCTCCACCATCCACGACCAGTCGCCCGATATCCGGCAGGGCGTGGTCAGGGAGAAACCCGAGGACCAGGGGGCCGGGGACCAGGGCATGATGTTCGGCTACGCCTCCCGGGAAACGGATGCGTTCATGCCTTTGCCGCTCGATCTTTCGCACATCCTGCTCCAGGAGCTTGCGGAAATTCGCAAGGAGAACAAAAATGAGGATAAAAAGGAGAATAGAGTAATGACCTACCTTCGTCCGGACAGCAAGTCCCAGGTGACGGTGGAGTATTCGGACGATCACCAGCCGGTGCGCATCGACACCATCCTGCTGAGCACCCAGCATGACGACTTCATCAAGCCGGAAGACGAAACCCCGGAGGCCCGCAAAAGGGCGGAAAAACAGATGCAGGAAGTGATCACCCGGGACATTCAGAACATCCTGATCCCCCGGGTGATCGCCACCCTGCCCGAACGCCTGGCGGCCCTCTTTCAAAACGGCTACAGGCTGCTGGTGAACCCGACGGGCTGCTTCGTCATCGGGGGACCGCATGGCGATACCGGCCTGACCGGCCGCAAGATCATCGTGGACACCTATGGGGGCAAGGGCGCCCACGGAGGCGGGGCCTTCTCGGGCAAGGATTCCAGCAAGGTGGACCGCTCCGCGGCTTATGCCGCAAGGCATATCGCGAAGAACCTGGTGGCTGCCGGGGTGGCCGATGAGGTGCTCGTGCAGGTGGCTTACGCCATCGGGGTGAAAGACCCGGTTGGCCTGTATGTGAAAACCTTTGGCACGGCCCGGGTCGGGCTGACAGACGGGGAAATCTCCCGCATCGTGGCCGGTCTGTTCGACATGACCCCCCACGCCATCGTAAAGCGTTTTGGCCTGAAGGACCCCGTCTTCCGGAAAACGACCACCTATGGCCATTTCGGACGGACCCCGCATACCGGGGAGGTGGAGGTGCCCCAGAAACAGGAAGGCAGCTATGAAAGAATGGAGGATGGGAAACTCCGCCACTTCAAGAAGGTGGAATACTTTGCCTGGGAGAAGCTCGACCGGGTGGATGACATCCGGGAGGCCTTCGGGATGGGTCAGCGGTAGTAACCTTGCCGGACGATCTTCTCCAGCACGGCATCCGGCACCAGGTAGCGCGGCAGCAGTCCCTTGCGGATCCGGTCCCGCACCATGGTGGAGGACACCTCCAGCAGGGGGGCATCGACACGGACTACCTTTCCTGGCGGCAGGGGAGGCTCCGCCCCGGATCCCGGGCGCGGATACACGAGCACATCCACCATTTCCAGGATCCTTTCAGGGTCTTTCCACTGGTCAAATACCGCCAGGTTGTCTGAGCCGATGATCAGGGCAAACGCCCTGTCCGGATAAGTCACGCGCAGTTTTTCGAGGGTATGGACCGTATAGGAAGGGACCGGCATGTGCATCTCGATGTCACAGGCCCGGAAGGCCTCATTGCCGGCCACGGCCAGCGCCACCATTTCCAGGCGCTGCTGTCCGGGCAGGAAGTCGTATCCGGGCTTCAGCGGGTTTTGCGGCGACACCACGAACCACACCTCCTGGAGGCCGGCTTCCTGCAGCAGGTGCTGGGCAATGACCAGGTGGCCCGTATGGATGGGGTTGAACGATCCGAAAAACAAGCCGGTTTTTTTCTTGTCAGGGTCCATGGTGATGCAGGCTTATGGGGTGCCGTCCAGGAACCGGCCCACCAGGGCCATGGCTTCCTCAATGGCTTTCCCGAGCTGGTCGTTGACCACTATCCGGTCGAAGCGGGCTGCGAAGGTCATCTCCTGCCCGGCCTTGCCGATGCGCTTTTTGAGGCTTTCGGGAGTCTCCGTGCCCCGGAGCACCAGGCGCTGCTCCAGCTCCTGCAGGGAAGGGGGCATGACGAATACAGCCAGCGCCCGGTCCCCGTATTGCTCCTTGATGCGGAGGCCACCTGCCACGTCCACATCAAAGATCACGGACTTGCCCATGCCCCATATCCGTTCCACTTCGCTTTTCAGGGTACCGTAATAACTGCCGGGATACACTTCCTCCCACTCCAGGAACTGCCCCTGCCGGACCTTCTCCCGGAATTGACCCGGGCTCAGAAAATAATAGTCGACCCCCTCTTTCTCTCCAGGCCGCCGGGGACGGCTGCAGGCAGACACCGAAAATGCCAGCCGGGGCACCCTTTCAAGCAGGGCCCTGACGATGCTGGTTTTGCCCGCACCCGAGGGGGCGGAAAAGATCACCATCTTACCTGAAATGCCGGATGATTGCATCTTACAATACGTTCATGAGTTGTTCCTTGATCTTTTCCAGCTCATCCTTCATCTGCACCACGAGCCGCTGGATGTCCGCATCGTTGGCCTTGCTGCCGATGGTGTTGATTTCCCGCCCCATCTCCTGGCTGATGAAACCCAGCTTTTTGCCCTGGGACTCCCCCCCGGCCATGGTTTCTTCAAAATACGCCAGGTGCTTGGTCAGCCGGACCTTTTCTTCCGAAATATCCAGCTTTTCCAGGTAAAAGATCAGCTCCTGCTCGAAACGGCCGGGATCGGCCTGCACCGTGCCGGCCAGCTCGCTCAGGGCCCTTTGCAGGCGGGCCTTCAGTGCCAGCATCCTCTTTTCCTCATGGGCCGGGATCTGCCCGAGCAGTTCCCGTAAGGTCCGGATGCGTTCTCCCAGGTCGGCCTCCAGATGGGCCCCTTCAGACAGCCGGAATGCCCCGGCCTGGTCCAGCGCTTCCGCCACGCAGGCCCGCACCACATCCCACTCCTGTTCGTCGGCCTCCTGCCCGGCCGGCTTCAGTACTTCAGGGAGCCTCAGCAGGGAAGGCAGCAGCTCGGCCGAGGGCGGGGCCCCCAATTCTTCGCTCAGTTCGAGCAGTTCCCGGTAGTATTGCGCTAGCAGGGGCTTGTTCACAGACAGGCCCGCCGCGGCAGCATTTGCATCGGCGCCGATGACCAGCTCCACCTTGCCCCGCTCCAGCTTCCCGGCAATGAGTCCCCGCAGTTCCTGCTCACGATCCCGGTATGCCGGGGCCAGTTTCATGTTGATGTCCAGTGCCTTGCTGTTGAGGGCCCGGACTTCGACGCTCAGGCTTTTTCCGCCCGCCTGGCAGGTCGATTTGCCGAAGCCGGTCATGGATTGGATCATGGGTCGTTTTTTTGCAAAGATAGCACAAATGGACCAGCCTGCCCCTGTCCGGCTTTTCGATTGCCTGACTGCATGCCGGCTGTTCCTGAACCCTCAAAAAATGTATATTTGTGAGGCGGGCCGCATCCCGGATCCCTGGAGAACCGGCATCCGAAACCCGGATGCCGCCAACGAACCCAATCCCAAAGAGCCACCCATGCCCAGGCACCTGTTTTCTTATGTCATCGTCGGATGGGCCCTCCTCCTCCTGTCCCCGTGTCCCTTGCATGGACAGGCCTTCCGCGGAGGGATGCAGGCCGGGCTGACCGCCAGCGAGGTGTCGGGCGACCGCTCGGGAGGGCCCCACAAGTTGGGATGGTTCGCCTCCGTGTTCACCGATTACCAGGTGTCGGAGCATGCCTACTGGCACCTGGAGATCCTCTACATTCAGAAGGGCAGCAGGGAATTCAACGATCCGGAGACACCCGAAGAAGGGGTGTTCCGCGATTATAAATTTTACCTGCAGTACATCGAGGTGCCGGTGCTGTTCAAGTTTGATTTTTCCGTGTTCGAACGGCTGCCCTATGTGGACTGGCTTACGGGAGAGATCGGCCTGTCCGGCTCGACCGTGGTGGGGCATTATGAGACCAACGATTTCGGGGATGAGAACACCGGCCTCATGGCAAGGGAGCGGCCTTTCAACAGGGCGGAACTGAACCTGCTGCTGGGGTTTTACTTTCCCTTGCGGGAAGGCCTCGGCGTCCACTTCCGGTATTCCCAGGGCGTGACGCCCCTGCGGTCGCATGAAAGCGGGGCACGTACCTGGTACAACCGCGGGCAGTACAACTCCGTGTGGTCGCTGGGGCTTTCGATGTTGCTGTTCTGATCCGGGAATCCGTTTTACCCAAAGGACTGTCGCCAGAAGGGGTGTGGTCCCGGTTCCGTTCAGTTTTCCCCGCCAGAGGTGAAGGTGGTCTGCACGTCCACATGGGAGGGGTAGGCGATCAGGCGGTCCCCCACCATGATGTATGGCTTGGTCCGCAAGGTGATCCGTGTGGGCTGGCTGCCGATGTCGGCCAGGTTCAGGCCCAGGTTGATCATGGCCAGCTGGGATTCCCCTCCCAGCACCTCTTTCAGGTCGGCCGATACCGGCACACGGAAGGATGCGATCCCGCCGCGGGGGGGCACCTCCACCCGGCCTTCATACACCCCGCTGCTGATGCGGTACCCGTCGATGAACAGGGTCCACTCGGCCTTGTTGAGCGCGGCCGTGCGTTCGTTCGGATTTTTCACCTCGACCACCACGGTCAGCTCCAGCGGCAGATGCGCCGAGCCGGCCGCCTCGTAAAGGGTTACCAGGTCGGCCAGGCTCACATCATCCAGGCGTTGGACGCGGCCGACATCCACCCCGGCCAGGACCACCTCCTCCACGTTCGACAGGCGGAACTCACATTTGGACAGGGTCAGCAGCTCCCTGGAGGACTCGCAGGAGCCGGCAGCCAGCAGCAGCAGGGCCGGCAGCCACAGGCAGCGCTTTTTGGTTAACTTCAGGCTCATGTGGTCATTTTGCCGGTTTGTTTTTCGGGGAATGTCACGGAGGGCGGCCCTTTTTTCCGGCCGGCACTCCAAAGGTACGAATTAATCCCTTGGATGTCGCACTGTAAAAGGCCTGCGCCTTCCCCGGGGAAAACGATCCGCGGATTTAACATTTGCTTAACAAGAATCCCGTACATTTGCCTGTGGGGAAAAAATGCACCGGAACGGCTTTCCCATCCGACGAAAACCCTTTAAATGATGGACCACGAGGCCCCTGTTATCCTGCTGGTGGACGATGAGCCCGACATCCTGGAGTTCCTGGGATACAACCTGAAGAAGGAAGGATTCCGGGTGCATACGGCCCGGAATGGCCGGGAGGCCATCGAACTGGCCCGCAGGTTCCGGCCCCACCTGATCATCCTGGACGTGATGATGCCCGAGATGGATGGCATCGAGACCTGTCGGGAAATGAAAGCCCTGCCGGAACTGGACGGCAGCGTGATTGCCTTTTTAACGGCGCGTTCCGAGGATTATTCGCAGCTGGCCGGGTTCGATGCCGGGGGGGACGACTACATTGCCAAGCCCATCAAGCCCAGCCTGCTGATCAGCCGGGTGAGGGCCCTGCTGCGACGGGCTGTGCCCCGCGACCGGCATGAAGGGGCCGGGGCCCTGCATGTGGGCAACCTGGTCATTGACAGGGAAAGGTACGTGATCCTGAAGGACGGACACAAGATCGTGCTGCCCCGCAAAGAGTTTGAATTGCTTGGCTTGCTGGCTTCCCGCCCCCACAAGGTTTTCTCCCGGGAGGAGATCTTTGCGGCCGTCTGGGGAAACGATGTGGTGGTGGGAGACCGCACCATCGACGTGCACGTGCGCAAGATCCGGGAGAAGATCGGGACAGGCCATATCGTGACCGTGAAAGGGGTCGGCTATAAGTTTGATATATAAGGCCTTTCCATGAAGCATTATACCCCTTCAAGGCTTTCCATGGCCTCCGCCTTCCTGGTGAGTGCTTTCTTTCTGGGGTTGTTCGCGCTGTCGTCCCGTTATTTTTACGGTTCCCTGCAGTGGAAGCCCCTGTTGCTGGGGGCTGGTGGCCTGTTTGTCTTTTGCTTTTTCCTGTTCAGGCTGGTGCTGGAGAAGTTCATCTATGAGAAAATCCGCCTGATCTACAAGACGATCCACGATCTGAAGGCTCCACGAGGCCAGCAAAAGGCCATGGCTTACTCCCGGGATGACATCCTGGACCGCACCAACCAGGAGGTGCTTGACTGGGCCCGGGACAAGAAGGAAGAGATTGACCAGTTGCGCAAACTGGAGGCCTATCGCAGGGAGTACATCGGCAATGTGTCGCATGAGCTGAAGACCCCGATTTTCAATATCCAGGGCTATGTGCTGACTTTGCTCGACGGGGCGCTGGAGGATCCGGAGATCAACCGCAAATACCTGCTCAGGGCCGAGGAAAGCATCAACCGCATGATCTCCATCATCGAGGACCTGGAGGCCATCGCCCGCTTCGAATCGGGAGAGCTCAAACTGAAGCTTTCCCGCTTCGACCTGGTGGCCCTGGCCCGGGAGGTGATGGAGTTTCTGGAGGTGGAGGCGGAGAAAAAACAGATCAGCCTGCACTTCGGCCGCTCCTACGATGCCCCGGTGTGGGTGTCGGCCGACAGGGAAAGGATACGGCAGGTGCTGACCAACCTGGTGGTCAACGCCATCAAATACGGAACGGAAAAGGGACGGACCAAGATCAGCTTCTTCGACATGGACGAACACATCCTGGCGGAAGTCACCGACAGCGGGATCGGAATCCCCAGGGAGGAGCTGCCCCGGGTGTTTGAGCGCTTCTACCGGGGGGATAAGAGCCGCAGCCGTCCTTCGGGGGAAGGCGGATCAGGCCTCGGCCTGGCCATTGTCAAGCACATCATCGAGGCCCATGAGCAGGCCATCAACGTGCGAAGCACCCCGGGCGTGGGAACCACCTTTGCGTTCACCCTGAAAAAAGCCCGGTAGGGATTTTGCAATGGTTTTGTTAAGGTGTATTTAATCAACACCTTGTGATAAAATCGTTAATATCTTGGTTGATAACTTTTTCTTCTGAAAGAGTGAAAAAAAATTATTTTTACCATTCCCGCTAAACCCGGAACCCGGCAGCCCGGATTGTGAAAAAATTAATGAAAAGTTCATCCCGGCCAATGGGGTTTTTTCCATGGAGCTTGTTAATTTTGTGCCGCCAAATTCAAACGCAGAATGCAGCTCAAATCAATTCAATCCAGTTTATAACTCAACCAATCAATCACCAAACACAAACCTGATGAAAAAGCAAGCTTTGTATTTTTTTGGTGTGATGGCAGCCCTGTTCCTGTTTCTCGGATCGGGGGGTGCTTTTGCCCAGGTCACGACGTCGGCCATGAGCGGACGCGTGCTTGACACCCAGTTCCAGCCCCTGCCCGGAGCCACGGTTGTTGCTATTCACGAACCATCCGGATCGCGCTATGGCTCCATTACCAACCTTGAAGGCCGGTTTAACCTTCAGGGGATGCGTACCGGGGGGCCGTACACCGTGGAGGTGTCTTACATCGGTTATTCCACGGAAGTGTTTTCGGACATCAACCTGTACCTGGGTCAGACTTTTTCCCTGGATGTCATCCTGACCGAAGGCGTCCTGGAACTGGGAGAAGTCCTGGTGGTAGGCATGAGGGCATCAGCCTTCCAGACGGAAAGAACCGGGGCCACGACCAACATCTCCAACGAACAGATGACGGCCATGCCCACCATCAACCGGAGCATCCAGGACATCGCCCGCATTTCCCCCTATGCCAACGGCATGAGCTTTGCCGGAGGTGACGGACGTTCCACCAACTTCACGGTGGACGGGGCCAACTTAAACAACAACTTCGGCCTGGGATCCAACCTGCCCGGCGGCGGAACCCCCATCTCCCTGGATGCCATTGAAGAAATCCAGGTGGTGGTATCTCCCTACGATGTACGCCAGACCAATTTTATCGGCGGGGGCATCAATGCGATCACCAAATCGGGAACGAACACCTTCAGGGCTTCAGCCTACAGCTACCTGTACAACCAGAACATGCGCGGCAACAAGCTCGGGGATGTTGATTTCGGTGAACGCGATGAAGAAGCCAGGAACATTTACGGGGTGACCCTGGGTGGTCCGGTCATCAAAAACAAACTGTTCTTCTTTGTCAACGGCGAATACGAATTGCGGCCCGGACAGGTGGTGACCTGGCGGCCGTCGCAAAACGGCCAGGCCAATACGGACCTGATGCTGTCGCGTGCCAGTGTGGCTGATATGGACAGGGTCAGGCAGCACCTGATCGACAATTATGGCTATGATCCCGGCTCCTACAGCAATTTCCCGGCGGATGAAAGCAACCGCAAGCTGCTGGCCCGCCTCGACTGGAACATCGACAATGCCAACAAGCTGAGCCTGCGTTTCAACCACACGAAGAACCAGGGCTGGAACCCCACCAACGGGAACTCCACCGACGGCGGGTTCAGGAACCGCTCCATGAACCGCATTTCCCAGCACTCCATGGCGTTTTCCAACGCCATCTATTCCATGGACAACATCGTGAACTCCGTTGCATTGGATCTGAACAGCCGGTTTTCAAACACGGTGTCCAACCAGTTCCTGACCACCTACTCCCAGATCAAGGACATGCGCGGCTCCACCTCGGATCCCTTCCCCTTCATCGACATCATGTACGGGGTGACCGATGATGGCCGGCAAATCCTGGAGCCCTACATTTCTGCGGGTTATGAGCTCTTTACCTGGAACAACGGGGTCAACAACAACATCTTCAACATCATCAACAACACCACCCTGTACCTGAGCAACCACAAGGTGACCTTCGGGGCCAGCTATGAGTACCAGATGGCCAACAACTCTTACATGAGAAACGGTACGGGTTATTACCGCTATGCCAGCATCGACGACTTCCTGAACCAGGCGGCTCCCAGGGACTTTGCCCTGACCTATGGCTATGACGGCGAGAAGAACCCTGCCGCGGAGGTGGCCTTCAACCAGTTTGGCGTATACGCCCAGGACGAATGGAGCGTGTCTTCCCAGTTGAAATTGACCTTCGGTGTGCGTGCCGATTACCTCAGGTATGTGGACAACATCATCCGGAACAACGCGATCTATGAAGTGAATTTCGGCGGGACCCGGATCGATACCGGCCAGTGGCCCACCGCCAAGGTCCAGGTTTCCCCCAGGGTCGGTTTCACCCTGGATGTGGCCGGCGACCAGACATTGAAGCTTCGCGGGGGGACCGGGATGTTTGCCGGCAGGCTGCCGCTCGTATTCTTCACCAACATGCCCACCAACTCCGGCATGGTCCAGGGAAGCTACGCCGCCGTGACCCGCTATGATGCCGCCACCGGCGCCATCACCAGCGTGGATCCGAACCTGGCCCTGCTGGCCGGTCCGATGATCACCGACGTGAACGAGATGATCAGCAGGCTGAACCTGAAGAACACCATTTCTCCCGAGGACGGGGCCCTGCCGCGCGATATCAACGGCATCGACCCGGACTTCAAGATGCCCCAGGTGTGGAAAACCTCCCTGGCACTGGACTACGACGTGCCCGTGGCCTTTCCGTTGACAGTCACCCTGGAAGGGATCTATACCAAAAACCTCAACGGGGTCCTGCTGAAGGACTACAACACGAAGCAGCCGGACAACAGCTGGCAGCGTTTCAGCGGCCCCGACGACAGGTATATTTACCCGGCCCGCAGTGAGCGGACATATACCTCAACGGCTGCCTACGTGCTGTCCAACACCAGTGAAGGATGGGGTGCCATCGGGAACATCACGGTTCTTGCCGAGCCCATACCGGACCTGAACCTGATGTTTGCCTATACCTATACCGAGTCCAAGGAAGTTTCGGGCATGCCCGGCAGCAACGCTGCTTCCGCATACAATGGCCTCATCCAGATCGACGGGCCCCACCTGCCCAGGGTGCAGCGCTCGCAGTATGTGATTCCTACCCGGGCCATTGCCTCGGCTTCCTACAGGATTCCTTACGCCAATGACCACCTGGCCACCACGGTGAACCTGTTCTATGCAGGCTTCTCCCCCTATGGTTTCAGTTTCACCTATGCCAACGACATGAACGGGGACGGTCATGCCACCGACCTGATCTACATCCCGAAAGAAAAAGGGGAGATCCAGTTCATAAGCCAGGCCGACGAGGATGCTTTCTTCCGTTTTGTGGAGCAGGACAAATACCTGAGCAAAAACAAAGGAAGCTATGCCGAAGCCTATGCCGCCAGGGCCCCCTGGACACATCGTTTCGACCTGCGTTTTGCCCAGGACGTGAGTGTGAACATCGCCGGCAAGCGGAACACCCTGCAGTTTACCGTGGATATCCTGAACTTTGGCAACCTCCTGAACAGCGAGTGGGGTGTGAACAAGAACATGTTCGAGGCCAACGACGGTCAGATCCTGAGGTATGAAGGACGGGACGGCAACAATGTGCCCCGCTTCTCCATGGTCACCGATTCCGATGGCAACTACCTGTCCAACTCCTACTCCACCTTCTACAACTACAACCAGTTGTGGAGTCTGCAGCTGGGGGTAAGGTACATCTTCTAAATCCGTTATTATCCGGTTTAAAAAGTCCCGTCCTCATGGCGGGACTTTTTTTATTGCCTATTTTTGCTTTGAACCGGAAAAAATGCTAAGCCCATGAAAAAACACCAGATCAAAACAAACTGGAAAGGCGGCCTGCAATTCGATGCCGAGGTCAACGGACACCCCCTCACCATAGACGGTCCGCCGGACGCCGGAGGGCAGGACAAGGGTCCGCGCCCCAAACCACTCATGCTGCTGGCACTGGCCGGATGCACCGCCATGGATGTGATCTCCATGCTGAAGAAGATGCGGGTGGAGGTGGAAGACTTCCAGGTCGACGTGGAAGGGGAGCTGACCGAGGATTTGCCCACCCGCTACACCAGGATGAAGGTCATTTACCAGTTCAGGGGAAAGGACCTGCCCATGGACAAGCTGGAGAAGGCGGTGACCCTCTCCCGGGAAAAGTACTGCGGGGTGTCTTATATGTATAAGGCCGCGGGGATTGAAATCGATTACGAGATCAAGGTGGTGTAGGGGATTCAACTCGTTGATCCCTTTTCGGGGGACCCGCAGCAAAAAAGGCAGCCGGCTGTCACCGGCTGCTCTTTTTACGGAACGACCCGGCTGTAAGCTTGCTTACAGCCGGGTCATCCCATTAAAAAAGCCACTTTCGTGGCTGTTTTTTTATGCTGCGGAGAGAGAGGGATTCGAACCCCCGGAGGTGTTACCCTCAACGGTTTTCAAGACCGCCGCAATCGACCACTCTGCCATCTCTCCGGGGCAAAAGTACAAATTTTTTTCCCTCCGTGAAAAAAAAATGCCCCCGCGGGGATGGCCCAAAAAGCGTATTTTTACAGCGAACACCCAGCCAAACAACTCCGGCATGCAAAAACCCTCCCTGGCCATCGTGATCCTGAACTGGAACGGCAGGCATTTCCTGGAGAAATTCCTGCCGGGCGTGGTCTCTCACAGCCCGCCTGCCGCCCGGATCGTGGTGGCCGACAATGCCTCCACGGACGGCTCCCTGGACTGGCTGAAGGAACACCATCCTGAGGTGGAGCGGATCGGACTGTCCCGCAACCTGGGGTATGCCGGGGGTTATAATGCAGCACTCAGGCAAATCCGGGCGGATTATGTCGTCCTGCTGAATTCCGATGTGGAGGTGAGCCCAGGCTGGGTGGAACCGGTCCTGGATTTGATGGAGGCCCATCCGCAGGTGGCGGCCTGCCAGCCCAAGGTGCTTGCCCGGCACGACCGCAGCCGTTTCGAATACGCGGGTGCAGCCGGCGGCTTCATCGACCGCCTGGGATACCCTTTCTGCCGCGGACGCCTCTTCGGCGCCCTGGAGAAAGACCTGGGACAATACGATGACGAGAGGCCCGTATTCTGGGCCACCGGGGCCTGCCTGTTTGTCCGTGCCTCGGCCTTTAATGAATGCGGTGGCCTGGACGAACGTTTTTTCGCCCATATGGAAGAGATCGACCTTTGCTGGCGGCTGCAAAACCGGGGATACCGGGTGATGGCCTGTCCGCGCTCGGTCGTCTACCACATCGGCGGGGGTTCCCTGCCCGCCAGAAACCCGGCCAAGACCTTTCTGAATTTCAGGAACAGCCTGTGGATGCTCGCAAAGAACCTTCCGGCCAGGCATTTCTATCCGACAATGATCCTGAGATTGGGCCTCGACAAGCTGGCGGCCGCCGGTTTCCTGCTGTCGGGCAGGCCGCGTGACTGTCTGGCGGTGATGCGGGCCCTTTGGGCTTTTCTTGGCCGGCTCAGGGAGATGAGGCGGGATGCCGCGGGCGTATCCGGAAAGCTTCCGGACACCTTGTACCGCAAGAGCCTGTTATGGGCCTATTACGTAAAACGGAAAAGAAGGTTTTCTGAACTACCCGGACTGGAGGAACTGCCCGGCTGAAAGGCCTCTCCGGTGCTGCCCCGCTCCGGATGTTTTCCGGCTTTCAATCATTGAGGGCCTTTCGATTCCAGGATCTGCCTGAGCCCCTCCAGGGCCAGCCGGTACCCATCCAGGCCGAACCCGGCCACCACCCCCTGGCAGTGGGGACCGATGCGGCTTTCGTGCCGGAAGGACTCCCGCGCATACACATTGCTGATGTGGACTTCGGCCACGGGCACCCGCACCGCGGCCACCGCATCCCCGATGGCCACGGAAGTGTGGGTGTAGGCCGCCGCGTTCAGAAGGATGCCGTCGGCCCATTCCCCGGCCTCCTGGATCAGTCCGACGATCTCCCCTTCCACATTGCTCTGGGAATAACTGAACGCCACCTTCGGATAGGCCTTTTTTAACTGTTCCATGTATTCTTCAAAGGAGAGGCTTCCGTATATGCCCGGTTCCCGCCGGCCAAGCAGGTTCAGGTTGGGCCCGTTGATGATGGCAATCTTCATGGCGTTCGGTTTTAAATGCAAAGAAAAGAAAAACCCGCCAACCGCCAACATCCAATAGCCAACAACCAACAGCCAACAGCCAACCGCCAATACCAAAAAAATCCGTACCTTTGTCGTACTACGCACAAATAGGGGTGCCCCAAACAAACGGGCTGAGATCAAACCCATTGAACCTGATCCGGGTAATGCCGGCGAAGGGAAGGGATTTTAAACAGGGACGTGCTTTTCCTCTATTTGCCGTCGATTGTTTAACAAAAACACCGATTTTCTTATGAACAGGTTTTTATTGCCGGCATGGCTCATGCTGTTGCCTGTACTGGCCTGCGCACAAAATTTTTATTCCATCAGCGGACGGGTGACGGACCGGGAAGAGGGCATCGCCCTGCCCGGGGCGCACCTGGTGGTGGAAGGTACGCACAACGGGGGTTTTGCCGACCGGAACGGATTCTTCAGGCTGGACGGTGTTCCGGCCGGAACCCACACCATCCGGGTAAGCTACCTGGGTTACGAAACCCTCGAGGCTGGCATAGAGTTGACGGCCGATCTGCAGGTGGATTTTGTCCTGCAAAAAAGCCCGACCCTGGCCGGGGAGGTGGTGGTCACTGCCACCCGGGCCACGGGACGCCTGGCGGCGACTTACACCGACATGGGACGGGAGGACCTCATGGCCCGCAACCTGGGACAGGATCTGCCTTTCCTGATACAGATGACGCCTTCGGTCATCGTGAGTTCCGACGCCGGCACGGGGGTGGGTTACACCTGGATGAACATCCGCGGCAGCGACCATACCCGCATCAACGTGACCCTGAACGGCATTCCGGTGAACGATGCCGAGTCGCACGGTGTCTGGTGGGTGAACATGCCCGATGTGGTGTCTTCGCTCGACAACCTGCAGATACAGCGGGGGGTGGGACTGAGCACCCACGGCTCCGGGGCCTTTGGGGCCACCATCAGCATGCAGTCGACCAGCCTGCGCGACCAGACCCATGCCGAACTCAATACCTCCGCAGGTTCTTATGGCACACTGAAGAACACCTTATCGTTCGGCACCGGGCTGTTGGGAGAACGCTGGTCTTTCGATGGCCGCATTTCACGCGTATCGTCGGATGGGTATGTCGACCGGGCGAGCGTCGACCTGGGGTCGTTCCATTTCTCGGGAGGGTACTATGGGAAGAATACCATGGTGAAGGCCGTGGCCCTTTCGGGACGGGAAACCACCTACCAGGCCTGGAACGGGGTGCCCGGGGATTCCCTGCAGACCAACCGCCGTTTCAACCCGAGCGGCATGTATACCGACGGACAGGGGGTGCTTCGTTTCTATGACAATGAAACCGACAACTACCAGCAGGACCACTACCAGCTGCACCTGTCCCGGGCAGTCATTCCCGGGCTGGTGGCCAACCTGTCCCTGCATTATACCTATGGCCGTGGCTACTATGAGCAGTACCGGGAGAATGAACGTTTCAGCCGGTACGACCTGCCCGATGTGGAGATCGGGGGTCAGACCATCAGCCGCAGCGACCTGATCCGGCGCCGCTGGCTCGACAACCACTTCTATGGATTTACCTATTCGCTGAACCACAACAACCCGGGCCTGTTCGGGGCCACCCTGGGCGGGGGCTACCACCTGTACGACGGGGACCACTTCGGGGAGATCATCTGGGCCCGTCATGCCCAGTATGCGGACATCCGGCACCGCTATTACGACAACAACGGCTTCAAGCGGGATTTCAACAGCTTTCTCAAACTGACCCACGAGCCCGTACCGGGTCTGGAGGGTTTTGTGGATTTGCAATACCGCTTTGTCTCGTATGATTTTACCGGACTTGCCTGGGTGCACCAGGAGCTGGTCCCCCTGGGGCAGAACGTGGTGTTTCATTTCTTCAACCCCAAAGGCGGGTTCTCCTGGTCGCCCGGGTCTTCGGGGACCTGGTACATTTACGCCGGCATGGTCAGCCGGGAGCCGGTGCGCCGCGACTTCACGGAATCCTCTCCGGAAAGCCGGCCCAGGCCGGAGACCATGCACAACCTGGAGCTGGGCTACCGGCATGCGGCAACCCGCTGGAAGCTGGGAGCCAATGCCTACCTGATGAACTACAAAGACCAGCTGGTGCTGACGGGCGAGATCAACGATACGGGCGGCTACACGCGGACCAATATCGACCGGAGCTACCGGGCCGGCATCGAGCTGGAGGCGGCGTGGATCTTTAACCGCTGGCTGCAGTGGGAAGGCAACGCCACCCTGAGCCGCAACAAGATTGCCCGCTTTGTGGAGCATTCTGACCAGTATGACAATGCCTGGAACTGGGTCGGCGTCCACCAGCAAGTGTACGAGGATACCGACATCGCCTTTTCCCCCCCGGTGGTCGCCGCCAGCACCTTCCTGCTGAATCCCCTGGAGGATCTTACACTGGGTTTCACCAGCAAGTATGTCGGGCGTCGGTACATCGACAACACCATGAGCGCCGACCGCATGCTGGACCCTTACCTGGTGAGCGACCTGCGCCTCAACTACACCTTGCGGCCAGGCCTGCTGCGGGAGCTGGAACTGGTCCTCCAGGTGAACAACCTGTTCAATGTGCTTTATGAAACCAATGCCTGGATCTACAAGGGCGTGGTAGGAGATGCCGGGCTTGTCACCATCGAGGACGGCTACTTCCCCCAGGCGGGCAGGCATTATATGGTGGGGCTGAACGTGCGGTTTTAGATGGTGGCTATTGGCTTTTAGCTATTGGCTATTGGATTCTGGCCAACCGCCAACAGCTAACCGCCAATCCCAGGATCGTCCGGTTCGGGCTCCTGGTCGGGCTCCATGGCCCGGTGTACGGCATAATGCCGCCATTTGTCGATGACCCCCTGCATGTCGTCCGGGAGGGCAGACTCAAAAAACAGGGGGTTTCCGCTGATGGGATGGTTGAAGCCCAGGGTGCGTGCATGGAGGGCGTGGCGGGGCAGCAGGCTGAAGCAATTCTTCACAAACTGCTTGTACTTGGTAAAGGTGGTGCCTTTGAGGATCCTGTCGCCTCCGTAGGTGGCGTCGTTGAACAGGGGGTGGCCGGTATGCTGAAAGTGGGCCCGGATCTGGTGGGTCCGTCCTGTCTCCAGCCGGCACTCCACCAGGCTCACATAGCCGAAGCGCTCCAGCACCCGGTAATGGGTGACCGCCGGCTTGCCGTAAGCCCCGTCGGGAAAGACGTCCATCACCTTGCGGTTCTTGAGGCTGCGGCCAATGTGTCCGGTGATGGTCCCTTCCGCCTCCTTCAGGTCTCCCCAGACCAGGGCGTGGTAGATGCGGCGGATGCTGCGGTCGAAGAACATTTTTGCCAGGCGCGTCTGCGCCAGCTCGGTCTTGGCCACCACCATGATGCCCGAGGTGTCCTTGTCGAGGCGGTGCACCAGCCCCGGCTTGACGTCCTCCCGGTCGCGGCGGGGCAGGTGCCCGAAATGGTGCAGCAAGGCGTTGACCAGCGTGCCGGTGTAGTTGCCGTAGCCGGGGTGGACCACCATGCCGGCTTCCTTGTTGACGATCACGATGTGCCCGTCCTCATACAGGACCTCCACCGGGATGTCTTCGGGCAGCAACTCGACCTCCCGGGGCGGGTAGGCCATGACGATGCTCACCTCGTCAAGGGGTTTCACCTTGTAGTTGGGCTTCACCGCCTGTCCGTTCACCAGGATGTTGCCGGCCCGGGCGGCCACCTGGATCTTGTTGCGGCTGGTGTTCTCCAGGCGGGCAAACAGGAACTTGTCGATGCGGAGCAGGCCCTGCCCCTTGTCCGCCACGAAACGGTGGTGCTCAAAGAGTTCCTGCTCTTCCTGCCCGTCCTGTTCGTCTTCCGGTTCAGGGTAATGCCCTTCTTTATTCATGGGAAATGGGTTTACCGGGCAACGACAAAGCGGACCACCCCGCTCTGCCTGCTCACGGCATGGGTGATGCGCAGGATGTAGACCCCGTTGCTGAATGATTCGAGCGGGAGGGTGGGGGTGTAGTCCCCGCGGAAGACCATCCTGCCGTACAGGTCGAAGGCTTCCATGCGGTAGAGGCCGTCATCCTCCTCCCCGGCTCCCAGGCTGACCCTCAAATAATTTCCGCCGGCGGGGTTGGGGTATACGCTCAGGGGCAGCTGGCTGCCGGGTTCAGTGGCTGTGGTGGGTAGGCGGGGCGCGCCCATCACCGGACGGATCATCAGGGCCCCGGGGTAAATCGAGGGCATCCATTCCCCCTGCACATTATAGAACAGCTTGTCGCTGGCATCCCGGCTCCAGTCGAAGCCGATGCTGAGGAAGTCCGGGATGTCGATGCGCCCCTGCTGGGCCAGTCCGACGTAAAAGGTCTCCGGCACCGGCACGGCCTGGTCCAGCACATAGGTGACAAAGGCATTGAGTCCGTCTGCATAGTCGGACAGCACGACCTCCTCCGACTGGTAGAGGATGATTTCCTCCGGATGAAGGCTTTCCCAGACGGTGAAACGGAAAGCCCGGTCTTTGTTCTGGCTGCCGATGGTGCGGTTGAAGTAGATCTGGACGGCTCCCAGCTCATCGGCCTTGCTGCCTGTGAAACGGTAGGCCAGGCGGGGGTTCCACCCGGTCAGGCCGTAGCCTTGTTCGGGCACCCCGTCGTCGTAGGCGAAATGGTTGTCGAAGTGCTGGCGGTAGACCAGGGTGTCGTTGCGGGGGCGGTCGTCACCGGCCGCGCCGGCGCGCACCACATGCACGATATCGAAATGCCGTTTCTCCGCCGGCGCAGTGGGCAGGGGGTTGGGGATCACGATCGGACGGGCATGGGGCTGGTAGGCCTGGTAGCCATGCGTGCTGAAGGGTTGGAGGTTCCAGGTGCCGCCCGAATAGTTGCGCACGATCTGGCCGGCCTCATCCCGGATGAAGTAGCGGTAGGAGTATGGGTAGACGGTATTGTCCAGGTTGGTGATCAGCATCTCGAAGTCCTCCCGCAGGTGTTGCTGGGGATTGAGGATGTAGTGCGACCAGGGCATGGCCGAGTACTCGCGCAGCAGCGACTGGGCGGGGCCCGCAAAGGCGATGTCGTAATCGCTTTCCTCCTGGCGGCGGCGGTTATGTCCGAGCGTCACATAGTCGACATGCCAGACAGCGCGCGACGAAGCCAGGTTGTCCAGGCTCTGTCCGGAAGAAGGGGGGTAGCTGAGCATGGCCGTGAACCGGAAGCGGAAATCCTTGCGGAAATAGACCGGGTCGGTGACGGGCAGGGCCACCCGGCGGAACCAGGGGAATGTATCCGACGAGAACTCACTGAGACTCATGCCTTCCGTTTCCCATACAGTCTCCCAGAGGTCTTCCACCCAGACCACTTCGCCTTCCCCGTCCAGGTCCCAGTAGCCCGGGGTGTGCAGAAACTCCAGTTTCAGGGCGTCATCGGGGGTGGGCGGACCGCTCCTTCCCTGTGGCTGGTAAAAAAAGCTGATGATGACCGAGTCGGCCGGGCTGAGGGCACGGGCTGAAGGAATCATTACCGAATCGAGCCGGATGGGCTGGGAAGTGAGGCGGTCGGCCACGTAAGGGGTATTGGTCGGCTCGATATGCGGGTACATCTGCCCGTGTTCGTCCAGGGCGTCGAAGGTGGCCGTGCCCCAGGTGCGCGGATGTATGGCGAAGCTGTTGTTGACAAACACCTGCCGGTCGGCCCACAGGCGGCTGTCGGGATAGGGCCCCTGGTAGGAGAAGTCATCCCAGAAGGGCAGGCTGAGTGCAGTGGGCTGTTCCCCTGACTTGTGGGGCAGCGGCAGGGCCTCCTTTACCGGATTGGCCTCCAGCGGGAGGAGCACCTCCTGGGCCCATGCGGGAATGGCCGGGACCGCGAGAAGCAGGAAAATACAGGCTATAAGTCTTTGGGTCATTCGTTTCGGATTTCTTGTCGGATGGGACCGAAGGTGGCTGCTCCCCTGTCAGAGGTTGTCCAGCTCAAAGGCTTCCACCGGCCGGTACCAGATGTTGATCTTTTCGTTCTTGCGGACCATGGCGTCCTCCTCGTACTCGGGCTCCTGCCGGAAAACGCGGGCATCCCGCAGGCTGACGCCTTCCTCGAAGACTTCCTCCCCCAGCTCCAGCCCAAAGGCCTCCAGGGTCTGGCGCACCTCTTCGGGCGTCTTGCCAAACAGCAGGGGGACGGGCACGGTGAGCAGCTCCTCCAGGTAGGCTTCGAAATCGAACACATCCGGAGAGCGGTAGTAGAGGTCGACCGTGCTGCCGGCCTGCAGGTAGTGGTTGCGGCCCACCGGGTCGGGCTGCATGCGGTAGACGCGGACATCTTCCCCTTCCTCGTCCAGGTAGAATTCGTTGCCGACATTCAGGGTGGCTGCATTGAGTTCTTGTATGGCCTCCCGCCTGGGCAGGCCCACCAGCATGGGCACCATCACGATGTTCTCGCCCAGGCCCTCGCCCAGCACCAGGTCGATGGGGGTGCCCTTCTCCACCAGGGTGCCCGGCTCGATCGCCCCGCCCTGGTATTTCTGTTGCAGGACGGCATTGCGGGCGATGTCCGGGCGGTATTCCAGCACCCCGAGCTGCAGCCCGTAGGTTTCCAGGCGGGTGACCGCCTGCCTGTAGGACAGGTCCGTCAGGTCGGGCATGGGGACCATCTCGGGCATCATGGCCACGGTGGTCAGGTAAATGGTGCGGTTGCGCTTCACCTCCGTGCCGGCCAGCGGGTCCTGGGAGGAGACGCTTCCCTTTTCCCGGGTGTCGTCGAAGATGGAGTCGTTGATGACATAGCGCAGGCGGTGCTCCCGGATCAGGGCCCTGGCCTCGGCTTCCTGCAGGCCTTCCAGTGCGGGTACCGCCACGGTGCGGCCGTGGTGGGTGTACAGGTCGAGCAGTCTGAGGGCGCCCCACAACAGGAACACCCCCAGGGCGATTGCATAGACCAGGTGTTGCAGAAACTGCCGGGTCCGTATGAAGTCCAGTAAACGCATACCCAAAAGTACAAAATAATGTCCGGGCCCGCCCGGGAAATCCCATCATTCAACTAACGAATTTATCGGGCGTTTATGGTATGTAGGCGTTTTTTTTTTAAGTTTGCCCGGAGGGGTCCCGGGCCTGTCCGACGAAACCAATGAACAAGATTCCCTGCATGCACAAGAACATTGCCCTGGTTGCCGGAGGGGACTCCGGAGAATACGTGATCTCGGTCGAAAGCGCCCGGATGATCAAAAGAAATATGGATCCCTCCCGTTACAGGGTGTATACCATCCTGATCAGAGGACCCGAATGGGTCTGGCTGCGGGAGGACAGCACCACGGCGGCGGTCGACAAAAACGACTTTTCCATCCTGGACGGGGGGGAGAAACTGCGGTTCGACTGCGCCTTCATCACGATCCACGGCACCCCCGGGGAGGACGGCAAACTGCAGGGCTATTTCGAGATGATGGGCATTCCGTTCACCACGGCGGGACTGCTCCCTTCGGCCCTGACCTTCAACAAATACTTCTGCAACATCCTGGCCGCCCATTTCGGGATGCCGGTGGCGCGCTCGGCCAAGTTTTCGCGCGGCCAGTCCCTGGATGAGGCCCAGGTGCTGTCGAAGGTGTCCCTGCCCGTTTTTGTGAAACCCAACAAGGGAGGATCCAGCCTGGGCACGAACTTCGTGAGGGAGGCCTCCGGGCTGATGCCCGCCATCCGTCAGGCCCTGGATTGCGATGACGAGGTGTACGTGGAGGAGTACATCCGGGGCACCGAGCTGACCTGCGGGGTGTTTCGCCACAGGGGAGAGGTACTGGCCCTGCCGGTGACCGAGATCATCAGCAAGACGGGGGCGCAGTTTTTTGATTTCGAGGCCAAGTACACCAAGGGGGCGGCCGACGAGATCACCCCGGCCCGCATCCCGGAGGAGCTGACCCGGCAAGTGCAGCAGACCACGGCCCGGCTTTACCGCCAATTCGAGATGAAAGGGCTGGCGCGCATCGATTATATTTATAACGGGGAGCGTCTGTACTTCCTGGAGATCAACGTGACGCCCGGCATGGCCGAAACCAGCATCGTGCCGCAGCAGGCGGCCGTGGCGGGCATCCCCGTAATGGAGCTGTTCAGCAGCCTGATAGAGGAGGCCCTGGCGGGCCGGACCGGGACTGCTCCCGGGAAATAAGCCCCCTCTCCCTGAGGAATCCTGCGAGTTTCTCCAACGCCCGGCCGCGGTGGCTGATGGTGTTTTTCAGCGTTTCGTCCATCTCTGAAAACCGCTGATCGAATCCATCGGGCAGGAAGACCGGGTCGTAGCCGAAGCCGCGCCCTCCTGCCGGCTCCCGGGTGATCTGTCCCCGCACTTCTCCTTCAAACAAGAATTCTTCCCCATTGAGGATCAGGGCGATGACCGCCCGGAAGCGGGCCTTGCGGTTTTCCTGTCCATGCAACAGCTCCAGCAGTTTGAGGATGTTGTCGCGGGCACTGCCGCCGGGCCCGGCAAAGCGGGCCGACCGCACCCCGGGCGCCCCGCCCAGGGCGTCCACCTCCAGCCCGGAGTCGTCCGAAAAGCAATCGATCCCCAGGCGCGCGTGCACATGGCGCGCCTTGGCCAGGGCGTTTTCCTCCAGGGTGTCGAAAGGTTCGGGGATCTCCTCCGTCAGGCCGGCCCCGGCCAGGGAGGACACAGTCAGGTCCGGTCCCAGGATCGCGCGGACCTCCGTCAGCTTGTGGGGGTTGTTGCTGGCGAACAGCAGCCGTGTCTTCATTTCAGCTCCACCAGCACGAAATTCTTGGGCACCTTGTCGCCCACCTTCACATGCACTTTCTTCACCGTGCCGCCGGCCGGGGCGATGAGCACGTTCTTCATCTTCATGGCTTCCAGGATGCAGAGCCTGCTCCCTTCTTCCACCACCTCGCCCTTTTTCACGAACACCTCCTGGATGTTCCCGGGCATGAAGGACGTGATTTTTTTGGGGTCCCTGGGCTGGTAGGGCTTGCGGCCGAGGTGCATCTTGTTCAGCAGGGTTTCGTACTCCGCATCGTCAACGACCAGCCGGGCATATTCAGGTTTCTGTGTTTTCCTGCTCATGGATTCGGACTTGTTAAAACGGGGGGATCCCGTGTTTCTTCTGTGGGACGAGCTGGGACTTCTGGGAGGAGATGTCCATGGCGTGGATCAGGAAGCGGCGCGTTTCCGAGGGTTCGATCACGGCGTCGATATACCCGTGTGCGGCCGCCACGTATGGGTTGGCAAACTTCTTCTTGTATTCGTCCACCTTCTTCTGCCGGGTCTCTTCCGGGTTTTTGGATTGGAGGATCTCCTGGCGGAAGATGATGTTGGCGGCCCCTTCGGGTCCCATGACCGCAATTTCGGCGGTCGGCCAGGCGAAGACAAAATCGGCCTTCAGGTGCCGTGAACACATGGCGATGTACCCACCCCCGTATGCCTTGCGCAGGATGACTGTCAGTTTGGGCACCGTGGCCTCGCTGTAGGAATAAAGGATCTTGGCCCCGTGCCGGATCACCCCGGCATGTTCCTGGTCGATCCCGGGCAGGTAGCCCGGCAGGTCGACCAGGGTGACCAGCGGGATATTGAAGGCGTCGCAGTACCGGATGAACCGGGCCGCCTTGTCGGAGGAGTCCACATCGAGGACCCCGGCCAGCACCAGCGGCTGGTTGGCCACGAAGCCCACGGTTTCCCCGTTGAGGCGCCCGAAGCCGATCACCATATTGGCGGCAAACAGCTCCATGACCTCGAAGAAGTCGCTGTCGTCGCTGATGGCGCGGATCACGTCCCGGACATCATAGGGTTCCCTCGGATCGGTCGGGATGATATGGTCGATGCGGTATTGACGGAGTTTGGGCGTCTTTTTGGGGAAGGCGGCCGCTTTCCGCTGGTTGTTCCAGGGGATGTAGGACACCAGCTTCTTGATCATCTGGAAGCATTCCGCCTCGCTCTCGGCGAAGAAATGGGCGTTGCCGGTGATCTCCGAATGCACCCGGGCGCCTCCCAGCTCCTCCATGCTGATCTCCTCCCCCAGCACGGACTTGATGACCTCCGGTCCGGTGATGAACATCTTGGAGATCTTGTCCACCACGAACACGAAGTCGGTCAGGGCAGGGGAGTAAACCGCCCCTCCCGCACAGGGTCCCAGGATCACGGAGATCTGCGGGATCACGCCCGAAGCCTGCGTATTGCGGAAGAATATCTCCCCGTATCCGGCCAGGGAATTCACTCCCTCCTGGATGCGGGCGCCCCCGGAATCGTTGATGCCGATGATCGGGATCTTTAGGTTCATGGCATGGTCCATGATCTTGCCGATCTTGCGGGCGTGCATCAGCCCGAGGGATCCGCCGGCCACGGTGAAGTCCTGCGCATAGATGCACACCGGATGCCCGTTGATGGTCCCGGTGCCGGTGATGACCCCGTCGCCGGGCAGGTGTTTCTTGTCCATGTCGAAATCCTTGGCGGCATGTTCCACGAACAGGTCATACTCGTGAAAGGAATTCGGGTCGAGCAACGACACAATGCGTTCCCGGGCCGTCATCTTGCCCATGGCCACCTGTTTTTCGATGGCTTTGGCGCCGCCTCCCTGTAAAGCACCCTGCATCCGCTTCTTCAGGTCGAGGGTCTTCTGTTTAATTGACATAGCTTCCGTTTGTTATGAAAAAACCCCCAAAAGTAAAGAAAAAAAAGCGAAAGAAGGGCCGGTTTGCGGGGATCAATTTGTCCGCACCCTCCGGGGCCGGCCGCGGGACACGGGGGGATTTTGGATAAACCCACCGGAACGGTTTTCCGGCAGCCGCTTGGATGGGACAAAACCCGGGGAGGGGGAATTAAACTTTTGTTTGAGTCTTTGGCCCGTGTTTTGATGGATAACCCCAGGTGGGGAACCTGGTCCTTCGGGGAGGTGTCCGGGACCCCGCCTTGGCATTTTTTTGTACATTTACGGGATGTTTCTGGTCGTATAGCCCGGATGAGCTTGAGCCATTTATATTCTTTTTTCCGTCGGATGTTCCGGTGCTTTCCGCTGCTGTGGGCCCCCATGCTCCTGGCCGCCGGCACCCTCATGGCACAGCCCGGCGGAATCACCCCGTGGCAGGCTCCCGGGTCCGGTCCGGAGCCAGGCAGGAGAGCCCCTTCCCTCTGGCAGGCGGAGGACCCGGTGGTCCGTGACAGGGAAGGGCTGCTGCAACTGGCAGACTCCCTGTCGGCCGTGTTCCAGGAGGCCCAACGGCAATCGGTGGAAAAAGCCCTGCAGCTGGGCCTGGAAGCCCGGTTCACCACCCGCGAGGGGGTGCGCTACGCCTTGCAGCGAGTGGAAGACGGACTGCCATACTATTATTACACGCTGAATGCCGGAGGGGCGGTGACTTCGGCCACCCGGGAGCTTTATCCCGGGGGCGCCAACCGGCTGTTTCTCACCGGCAGGGGTCTGTCTGCCGGCATGTGGGATGCCGGCAGCGTGTATCCGGCCCATCCCGAGCTCTCGGGCAAGGTGGAGAACCGGGACCCCCTGACCGGCTATGACGGCCACGCCACGCATGTGGCCGGGACGCTGGTGGCCCGGGGCCTCCGCGAACAGGCAAGGGGCATGGCTTACGAAGGCAGGATCCTGGCGTACGACTGGGAGAACGACCTGGGTGAGATGGCCACGGAGGCGGCCCGGGGCATGCTTCTTTCCAACCACAGCTATGGAACGCCCCTTGGCTGGGACCTGCAGGACGGGCAGTGGCGCTGGATGGGCCCCACCGGGGCCGATGAGGATTACCGTTTCGGTTTCTATTCCAGCGTGAGCCGGGCCATCGACCAGATCGCCTATTCTGCACCCTACTACCTGCCTGTATGGGCCGCCGGCAACGACCGGGATGATGCCGGGGATAACAGCCGTCCCCCCGACGGGCCTTTCGATACGATCGGTCCCGAGGCCCTTTCAAAGAACGTGCTCACGGTGGGGGCCGTCAACGGCATTCCGGAAGGATATGCCAGACCCGAAGATGTGGTGATGACACCGTTCAGCAGCTGGGGGCCGACCGACGACGGGCGCATAAAGCCCGACCTGGTCACCAAGGGGCGTTCGGTTTTGTCGACTTACCTGGGCGACCAGTACGTAAGCAGCAGCGGCACCTCCATGGCCGCACCCATCGTGGCCGGCTCGCTCCTGCTTATCCAGGAGTTGTACCATGGAATGACCGGTGGCAGCTACCTCAGGGCCGCCTCCCTCAAGGGACTGGCCATCCATACGGCCCGCCAGGCCGGTGCAGGTCCGGGTCCCGATTATGCCTTCGGATGGGGGCTGCTGGATGCGAGCCGGATGGCGGGTTTCCTGACCCGGCTGGCGGATGGCAAGGGGTATTTCCTGGAGGGCAGCCTGGTCAACAACCAGGTGTTCGAGTATTCATTCACCCTTGCGGGGGAAGAGCCACTGACCGCCACCCTGGCCTGGACGGATGTGCCGGGCACCCCGGTGGCGGCCCAGCTGAACCCCGCCGACCGGATGCTGGTCAACGACCTCGACATGCGGGTCATTCATGAAGGGGGGGAGGTGTACCTGCCATGGGTGCTGGATCCGGATTCCCCTGCAGCCCCTGCCGGGCGGGGTGACAACTTCAGGGACAATGCAGAAAAGATCTTCATTGAAAGCCCTCCGGCGGGCAATTACCGTTTGGTAATCAACCATAAAAGCAATCTAATCGGGGGCAAGCAGGATTTTTCCCTGTTTGTCCAGGAAGGGGACCCGGGTCCGCGCACCAGCTATTACTGGGTCGGCAGCAACGGGCAGTGGCACGATCCCTCGAAATGGTCGCTCAGCAGCGGGGGCGAGCCGGCCGGCGTGGTGCCCGGACCGGACGACCATGTGGTGCTCGACCGGCATTCCTTCTCCCAGGAGAACCAGCTGCTGACGCTTCTAGCCGATGTGGCCTGCCATACCCTGACGGTGACGGCAGGGGCGCAGGGACTGGTCAACATGAACGGCCGCACCCTGTCTCTTTCCGGCTCCCTGTATGCAGAAAGGGGCTTCTTCGACCCCGGCGGACCCGGGATGCTGCGTTTTGAGGGGACCCGCAAGGACGCCTATGTATATTTCGAGGACCCTGGCAAGGCATCTTCCGCCCCGGTCAGCCTGGTGTTCGACCATCCCGCGGGCAGGTGGCGGCTGCTCTCCTCCCTGGCGGCCGACCGTCTGGTGCTCCGGGCCGGGGAGGTGGTCATGGAAGATGTCGCCCTGCAGCTCAGGGAACTCCTCGTGGAAGACAATACTTTACATAAAGTGTTGAATATGAGGTCTTCCAGGCTTTATGACCTGGAGCAGGTGTATTTTCCGGACCGTGACTTCCTCCTGATGGCTGGAAAGGCATCTTTCCGTTTTGGTGAGGAGGAAGCGGAGCACCCGGTGGAGGGGGCGTTCAACACGGGGGGTGTCATGATCCACTCCCTGGTCAACCATGCCCGGCTGGAGGTCCGTGGGCGCCTCCTGCTGCACGAACTGTTCAATGACGGGCCTTTGGGGCTGTATGATGATCTGGAGGCGGATGACCTTATGTTCACGGGAAGGGCTGCCTTCACCCTGTTCGGGGAATCCGGGATCTTGGTGGGAGACACATTTTCCGGCTATGGAACACCGGACAGGCTGGTGCCTTTCGAGGGTGCCGGGGAGGAGAATGCCATTCATTCCAGGACCGGCCGGGTGTTCTGCCTGGACTATCTCTCGGTGCACAGGCTGCATGCCATCGGACCTGCCCTTTTCAATGCCGGGGAAAACAGTACGGTCAGCCAGTCGTACGGCTGGCTGCAGATGGATTGCGGGGACATCCTGTTCGCGGATTTTGAGGTGACCTCCCCCTGCCGCAACAGCTGGACCTTTTTTCATGACCGGAGCAGTGGTCCCGTGGAACAATGGCTCTGGCAGTTCGATACGCTGGGTGGTTCGGAAGAACAGTCTCCGGTATTTACCTTTCCGGATACAGGCGCCTATCAGGTCCGGCTTGCGGTCAGCGCCGGTGACAGGTTGCATGAAACCACCAGGTCCCTGCAGGTAGTGGAGAACCCCTTGCCCCGGCCGGAGATCTTCCTGTCGGGCAATACCTTGTTTGTCGATGTGGAAGCCGCTTTTTACCAGTGGTTCCGTGACGGCCATCCGATCGACGGGGCGACGGGCAGGACCTACCATAATGAAGGCGGACAAACAGGGGTATACCAGGTGCTCATTGGCGATGAATTCTGCAACCGGCCTTCCATCAATGAGATCCCGGTGTCGGCCGGCAGTCCCCATCCGACGGAAAAAAGCCTGTTAATTTATCCCAACCCGGCGCGTGAACAGGTGAGGGTCAGCCTGGGAACGCCCATTCACTGGCTGGAGGTGTTTGATATGCTGGGGCGGCCCCTGTTCCGGCAGGAAGGAGACACCGGCAGCGTGCTGCTGGATGTGGGGGGGGTGCCCCAGGGGATTTACCTGCTGAGGGTATATGACGGGCAGCGCCTGCACCACGGCAGGATCAGGGTCTATTAGGGTGGAATGGAATTTGTTTATAATTTTGGCGTCGGTTTTATCCATGGTTTTTTAATGCGAATCGTTTTATGATGAATAAAAATTTTTTCCGGATGGGGCTTATTGTGGCCCTGTCCCTGATCCAGGTGCAGTGCACAAAGATTGAACGCGAGGATCCCGTGATCGCGGAAGAGGAGCTGCGCAACAAGCTGACGTTGTCCCAATACTACAACGCCATGTACCTGGGCAGTGACTTTGCCCGCTTCCCGCTCATGTGGATGCAGCAATTGTCGGGGGTTAGGGGATCCCACCTCCAGGTGGAGAATTACAATCCCGTCATGGCCCATTTCGATGACACCTGGCAGCTGTTTTACTTCAACCTTGTCCGGGAGATGAGCCTGCTGGAATACTATGCCGTTGAGCTCAACGCCCCGCGATTCAGCGGGATGGGCCTGGCCATGCAGGCCTGGATGTTCGGTCTGGTCACCGATGCCTGGGGGGATGTGCCTTTTTCTGAGGCATACAAATACCATGGCATGGGAAGCAACCCGGTATATGACGGACAGGAGGCGGTCTACAACGCCATTTTCAAAACCCTGGACGACAGCATGGAGATGCTGGAAACGCCCGTGGAAGGTACCCTGGTTCCCCGCCCGTCCGACGACTTCTATTATGAAGGGGATGTGGAAAAATGGAAGAAGTTCGTGCGTTTTCTGAGGTTGCGCCACACCCTCCGGCTAAATCATCTGTCAGGCGATTACTCCGGGGCCCTGGCCCTGGTCCAGGCGGGGGGGATGTTCGAATCGGTGGCGGACGACCTGGTGTTCCCTTTTGCCAACATGGCCGAACTGGAAAATCCGTGGTACCTGTTTGATTATGCGATCGGCAACACCCGGGTGGGTGCTTTTCTGGTGGACCGGCTCCAGGCCACGGACGACCCCCGGCTGGGTAAGTACGTCAGGCTGACCACCCAGAATGAACGGATCGGGGCGGCTCCCGGCTCCGAGAACCTCAATGCATCCCGGATCGCCAACTCAGGAGGCACCATCGGCAGCCAGAATGCCGGGCTGACAATGGCCGGGTACAGCGAACAGAAGTTCATTGAAGCGGAAGTGTACCACCGCATGGGCATGCCGGCCCAGGCCGATGCGGCCTATGCAGCCGCCGTGATCGCTTCCCTGGAGATGCACCAGGCCCGCAACGCCCAGTGGGAGGAGGAACACGCCCTGCGGGAGCAGGTTAGCCTGGAGGACATCATGACCGCCAAATACGTTGCCCTGTTTTTGAATCCGGAGGTGTGGACCGACTGGAGGCGGACGGGCTACCCGGTATTTGAAACCGTCCCGCCCGCCAACCAGAACGGGGACCTCGTTCCGCGCCGGCTCCTGTATCCGGCCTTCGAGGAGCAGAACAACCCGGTCAATTTCCCCCTGAATGTGGACATCAACACCCGTGTGTGGTGGGACCGGGTGGAGTGATTGAGGGCTAGGCCGTAAGCCGGTCCCTGCACGGAGGCTGCTTCAGAACCTAAGGTCATACAGGCCAGGGTTTTGAGGCAGTCTCCGTTTTTTATATGCCCGGCTCTCTATATAAAAATATATTATATAGCCAAAAGAATTAATATATTTTAACAGTATGTTAACTTTTTTTTTACATTTGCTTGATTTGGATTGGGCTCGTTTTCCAACCAAGGTGAACCATCCTTTCTTTAACAAAAACCAAAAAAAACATGAAGCGAATCCTGATTCTGTTTGGGATGATCCTCTTTATGGGGACGTCCTTGTTTGGACAACAGATCCGGGTGACCGGCGTCGTGACAGACCTTGAGGACGGGTCCACGCTGCCCGGTGTCACCGTGATTGTCCAGGGAACCACCATCGGTGCCATCACCGATGCCAACGGGAGGTACGAGATCAATGTGGCGGCCGACGGCACGCTGGTCTTCTCGTTCGTAGGCCTCCGGACCGTTTCGATCCCCGTGGGCGGGCGGACGGTCATCAATGTGGCCCTTGAGAGGGACGTGTATTCCGTGGAAGAATTCGTCGTGGTGGGCTATGGTGTACAGCAACGCCGCGACATTTCCGGTGCGGTATCCACCGTGCGCGGGGAGTCCATCCGGGCCATCCCCGTCCAGACTTTTGAGCAGGCCCTGCAGGGGAAAGCCGCCGGGGTGAACATCACCATCCCGAATGCCGTCCTGGGGAACCCCCCGGTGATCCGGGTCCGCGGGTTCAATTCCATCTCCGGCAGTTCCTATCCGCTGGTGGTGGTGGACGGGGTTCCGGTCTTTACCGGAGACCTCAGCCGGTCCGGCGCCGCCCTGAACGTGCTGGGGGACATCAACCCGTCCGACATTGAGTCCATTGAGATCCTAAAGGACGCCTCCGCCACGGCCATCT
>Ga0334898_1000352_pt1 | contig 77907 bp, 73 predicted proteins | sample GraSluR3_MG_10_FD_207228 | JGI IMG/M metagenome (GOLD analysis project Ga0334898, IMG submission 207228) | Sludge microbial communities from methane-producing bioreactor in Wageningen University, Netherlands - Granular Sludge_3_08-R3 | ecosystem: Engineered > Bioreactor > Anaerobic >... | reverse complement strand
GCCAGCCCCTGCTCCCGTATGGCCTCATCCCTGGACCCGGCGTTGACAACCAGCCCGCAGTGCGCCACGGGGGAGTCCACCGGCTTGTGGATCAGCCGGATGCCATTGGAGAGCCTGTGTAACTGATAGGTCATTTCTTTCTGAGGGGGAACTTCATCGGGTAACCGGGATTGACCAGGCCCCTGGAAATGTTGCTGAGCTTTTTGCGCAGCAGGGTTCTTTTCAGCGGGGAGATGCGGTCCACCATGACGATGCCTTCTATATGATCGTATTCGTGCTGGATGATCCGGGCGGCCAGGCCGCTGAAGCTTTCTTCAAATTCATTGAAATGCTCATCCTGGTAAGCCATCCTGATATCGGGCTTTCTGAGGATGTCCTCTCTCAGGTCGGGAAAACTCAGACACCCCTCGTTGAAAAGCCATTCCTGCCCGCTTTCCTCAAGGATGCGTGCGTTAATGAAGACCTTTTTAAAGTCCTTCAGGGAGGGATCTTCGTTGGCAAAAGGGGAGGCATCGATGATGAACAACCTCAGGGACTGTCCCACCTGGGGGGCAGCCAGGCCAACCCCCTGGGCCTGGTACATGGTGTCCCACATGGTGTCAATCAGCTCCTGCAGGCCCTGATGGTCTTTTTCAACGGGTTTGGCCCTGTTTTTCAGGACCGGGTCCCCGTAAGCTACAACGGGAAGGATCATAATCTCTGGTTCTTGAATTGTCTGCTTTCCAGGAAGGACTGCAGCAGGATGGTGGCGCTGATGGTGTCGACCAGTTCCTTCCTTTGACGGTCCTTTCGTTTTACTCCGGCGTCCAGCATGGCCTGCATGGCCATTTTGGAAGTGAATCTTTCATCCATTCTTTCAACGGGAATGTCCGGAAATTGTTTTCTGACCTGCCGGATGAAAGGATCAATATACCGGCTGGCATCCGATGGGCGGTACTGCATGTCGAAGGGCTCTCCGATGACGAGCCGTTCCACCGGCTCCCGGGAAAAATAATCCCGGAGGTAGTCCATCAACTTGCCGACGTGCACGGTTGCCAGACCGCTGGCGATGACCTGCCTTTCGTCGGTTACCGCCAGGCCGGCCCGTTTCTGCCCGTAATCGATGGCCATGATCCGTCCCATGCGCTGCCTTGTGGATGCAAAGATACGCAAAGCCGGAGGATTATGGAAGCGCTGTAAAGATTGCTATCTTTGCACCATGGAAGAAAGCATGGAACTCATCTCAAGGGCCTGGGAGGACCGCAGCCTGCTGCAGGAGCCGGCGGTGCAGGAGGCCATTGAATGGGTGATCGGAAAACTGGACGATGGAAGCCTGCGGGTGGCCGCACCCACCCCCGGTGGCTGGGTGGTGAACGAGTGGGTCAAGAAAGCCGTCATCCTCTACTTTCCCATCCGCAGGATGGAGGTGTTGGAAGCGGGCCCCCTGGAGTTTCACGACAAGATCCCGTTAAAATCCAACTACCGCAAGCTGGGCGTGAGGGTGGTCCCCCATGCCATTGCCCGTTACGGGGCCTACCTTGCACCCGGGGTGGTGATGATGCCCTCCTACGTGAATATCGGGGCCCGGGTGGAAGAAGGCAGCATGGTCGATACCTGGGCTACCGTCGGGAGCTGTGCGCAGGTCGGAAAGCATGTTCACCTGAGCGGGGGTGTGGGACTGGGCGGTGTGCTGGAGCCCATTCAGGCATCACCGGTCATCGTGGAGGACCATTGCTTTATTGGTTCCCGCTGCATCGTGGTGGAAGGCATCCGGGTGGAACGGGAGGCCGTCCTGGGGGCCAATGTGGTGCTGACAGCCTCCACCAGGATCATCGACGTGAGCGGTCCCGAACCGATCACCTACACAGGGCGGATCCCGGCCCGGTCGGTCGTTATTCCGGGGACCATCCCCAAGGATTTTCCCGGCGGAACATACCAGGTTCCCTGCGCCCTGATCATCGGCCGGCGCAAGGAAAGCACCGACCGCAAGACGAGCCTCAATGAGGCCCTTCGGGAATATCAGGTGGCCGTGTGATTGGTTTCGGGACGAATGACTAAATTTGTGCACTAATTGACGGTCATGCCCAAGATTTCAGGCGTTGTCATTGCCCATAACGAGGAAAAATACATTGCCCGCTGTATCCGGTCCCTGCAGGCTGTTGCGGATGAGGTGGTGGTGGTCGACTCCGGCAGTACGGACCGTACCACCGAGATCTGCCGTGAACTCGGGGTCAGGTTGTACCGCCAGGATTTTCTGGGTTACGTAGAGCAGAAAAACCATGCGGTTTCCCTGGCCGCCTACGACCACATCCTGTCACTGGACGCCGATGAAGCCATTTCCAGGCCCATGGCGGAAGCCATCCTGGAGATCAAGAAAAACTGGACCCACGATGGATATGTGTTTCCGAGAATGAACTGTTTCTGCGGTCGTTGGATGCGTTATACCAACCTGTATCCTGACCGCAAACTCCGGCTTTTCGACCGCCGGCGGGCTGCCTGGGGCGGGGTGAACCCCCACGACAAGGTGGTTCTGGCCAATGGGGCGAGCAGCCGGCAGGTAAAGGCCCCTTTACTGCATTGGATGTGTGACAGCCTGGAGGAGCAACTGGAAAAGAACAACCGGTTCAGTACGATTGCCGCCCGGGCAGCCGACGATAACGGCACCCGCGCCTCCTTTCGCAAACTCGTGCTGCATCCCTTCTGGCGCTTCATCCACAATTTCGTGGTCAAGGGCGGCTTCCTGGAGGGTCGTCACGGGTTTGTCGTCAGTTGGTTTTCGGCCATGCTTTGTTTTGAAAAATATGCCAAACTGAGGGCCCTGCAGGACCGGAAACGTTTCCCGTCCAAACGGACCGGCATGGAACGCCGGGCGGTGGTGGCGGGGGAGGATGCCCGCCTGGCGGGATCGGTTTAATGGGGGATGATATTGTAAAGATGCGATGAAAGAATCATTCAGGCTTGATGAGGCCGTGGAAGTCCTCCGGCAGGGGGGCACCATCCTGTATCCCACGGATACGGTCTGGGGAATCGGCTGCGACGCCACCAACGAGCAGGCGGTGAACAAAGTATTTGCCGTGAAGCAAAGGGTGGGGGGGAAATCCCTGATCGTGCTGGTCGACAGCATAGAAACCCTCAAAAACTATGTGGAGGACATTCCGGAAATGGCATTCGATCTGATGGAAAGCATCACCGACCCCCTGACCATTATCTACCCGGGGGCCCGTAACCTGGCCCCGAACGTGCCGGCCAGGGATGGCTCAGTGGGCATCCGTATACCGAACGATCCCCTTTGTCAGCAGCTCGTCAGGGCCCTTGGCAAACCCCTGACATCCACCTCGGCCAACCTGAGTGGCAGCCCCAATCCGGTGTCCTTCAGTAAGATATCTCCAGAGATCAGGAGGGCGGTCGATTTCATCGTGCCGGATTACCAGGCCAGGGTGCGCATGGCCAGGCCTTCGACCATCATCAGGATCGGAAAAGACGGCACCATGGAAATCATCAGGAACTGACCACGTTTTGAAAACCAGCCTTCAACACCCGGTATTTGATGTGATCTCCCGGACGGCCGACCGCATGGGCGTCGAGGCCTACGTGGTGGGCGGATGGGTGCGTGACCTGCTGATGGGCCGCTCATCCAGTGACATTGACATCATGGTCGTGGGCAGCGGGGTGGCCCTGGCACAGGAGGTCTCACTTGCCCTTGATGCCAGGCAGAAACTCCAGGTCTTCAAACGTTTTGGAACGGCCATGCTGCGGCATGGGGGGTGGGATGTAGAGTTTGTCGGGGCCCGCAGGGAGTCCTACCGTGCAGACTCCCGCAAGCCCGTGGTCGAGGACGGCAGCCTGCAGGATGACCTGAACCGGCGGGATTTCACCATCAATGCCATGGCCATCGGACTGAACCGTGATAACTTCGGCGAATTGCTGGATCCTTTCGGGGGACAGGCTGATTTGGAAAGGAAATTGCTGAGAACCCCGCTGGATCCCGATACCACCTACTCTGACGATCCCCTGCGCATGATGCGGGCCGTGCGTTTCGCTGCCCGCCTCGGCTTCTCCATCGACCCCCCTTCCTTTGAGGCGATCCGGCGAAATGCCGGCAGGCTGGAGATTGTGTCCATGGAACGGATCATGGAGGAGTTCCATAAAATCCTGCTCACCGGCAGGCCGTCAGGGGGCATCATCCAACTGCGGGAAGCAGGGCTGTTGAAGGTCTTTTTCCCGGAACTGGAGAACCTGGCAGGCATCGAGGTCAGGGAAGGGATGGCCCATAAGGACAACTTCCTGCACACCCTTCAGGTGCTGGACAACCTGTCTGCCAAATCCGACAATCTCTGGCTGAGGTGGGCGGCCTTGCTGCATGACATCGCCAAGCCGGCCACCAAGCGTTTCGAACCGGGAACGGGATGGACATTCCACGGGCACGAGTTTCTGGGATACAAAATGGTCGCCCCCCTGTTCCGCCGCCTCCGGCTGCCCCAGCACGAAAAAATGAATTATGTGCGCAAGTTGGTGTTGTTGCACCTGCGTCCCATCGTGCTCAGCCAGAGTGTCGTAACGGATTCCGCTGTGCGGCGCCTGCTGTTCGAGGCCGGGGAAGACATCGACGACCTGATGACCCTTTGCGAGGCAGACATCACCTCGGGCAATCCGGACAAGGTCCGGCGGTTTTTAAGGAATTTCGGACTGGTGCGGGAGAAACTGCAGGAAATAGAAGAAAAGGACCGGTTGCGCAACTGGCAGCCGCCCGTCACGGGGGAAGACATCATGGAAGCCTTCGGACTGAATCCCTGCCGGGAGGTGGGCCTCATCAAGACGGCCATCCGGGAGGCCATCCTGGAGGGGGAGATCCCCAATGAGAGGGAACCCGCCCTGCAGCGTATGGCGGAGGAAGGAAAAAAATTGGGCCTGGAGCTCCGGAAAACAATGAATTAATCACTACTTTTGAGAGAAGAACGCGCCTTCCCGGCATAACCCGTTTTTTCATGCACATCTACCGTTTCAAAGTCCTGTTCGAAGACCAGGACGGCTTTTACCGGGAGTTCGAACTGCAGTCGGACCAGACTTTCCTGGATTTCCACCTGGCCATTGTGGCCAACCTGAAACTGGATCCCGGCATGCTGTCTTCTTTCTTTACCTGCAACGACCATTTCCGCAAGAAACAGGAGATCTCCCTGGTCGACATGGACCAGGAGCCCACGGACGGGACCGGCAAACCCGTCCTGATCATGGAGGAGTGCCGCCTGAACGACTTCATCGACGACCCCCACCAGAAGTTGCTGTATGTGTATGATTACCTGAATTATTGGACTTTCTACATTGAGCTGCTGCGCATCCTTCCGGCCGATAAGGACAAGCAGTACCCGCATCTTCACCGTGCGGCGGGGGAGGTGCCCAGGGAACTCACCGCCACCCCCGGGGCCATGCCCGAAGGGGAAAGGAGCATGGACCTTTTTCTGGGAGAGGATGTGTATGATCCGGAGGATCTGGAGCACCTGGAAGGGGAGGAAGAGGACCCTTACAGCGACCGGTCCGGCAATAATGAAGGATTTGAAGAAGACAGTCCCTGAGAAAACCCTGGTCGTACTCAACGGGCCCACGGCCGTCGGCAAGACGGAGCTGTGCATCCGCCTGGCCGAAGAACTGCACACCTCCGTCATCTCGGGCGACGCCCGGCAGTTTTACAGGGAGCTGACCATCGGCACGGCCCCTCCTTCCCGTCAGGAGCTGATGCGGGTGCCGCATTATTTTGTCGGGCACCTGTCCATTCATGACTACTATAATGTCTCCCTGTTCGAACAAGATGCCCTGCGGGTTCTGGAGACCCTGTTCCGTTCGGTCGATGTGGTTCTGGCAACGGGTGGTTCCGGGCTTTACATGGATACCCTGTGTCACGGCATAGACGCCTTGCCGGAGCCGGACCGGGATGTCAGAAATCAGGTCAGGCTGGTTTTGGAGCGGGAGGGCCTGGACGGCCTGAGGTCCTGGGTTCACCGCATCGATCCTGCCTATTACGCGGAGGCGGACCTGTCAAACCCCAAGCGGCTGATGCGCGCCATCGAGGTCTTCCTGTCCTGCGGGGTGCCTTATTCGCGGATGCGGCGGAACCAGCCGGTTAAACGGCCGTTCGCCGTGAAGCAGGTGGTGGTGAACCGGGACCGCGACGAACTCTTCTGCCGCATCAATCAGCGGGTTGACCACATGGTGCGGCAGGGCCTGGTGGAGGAGGCCTGGCGCCTCTACCCCTGGCGCCACCTCAATGCCCTGAATACGGTAGGCTACAAGGAATTGTATGATTGGATCGCCGGCCGGTGTACCTTGTCACAGGCCATCGGGAAGATCAAGACCAACACCCGCCGTTACGCCAAACGACAGCTGACCTGGTACCGGAAAAAAACGGAAGCCGCCTGGTTTCATCCGGGGGAGGAGGAGGCCATCCTGGCCCATATCAGGAGCTGAACCCGTCAGCAGCCGGACCGTCCACCATGGTGGCGGTGAAGCCCTTCCATGGGGGAGGCCTCTGCACGCAGGAATTGCAGCCCGGCTTTCACGCTGCATTCCGCCAGAATGTGTCTGAAGTGAAAGGCCACCGATCCGGTAAAGGCCAGGGGGAGCCCTTCCCGATCCGGCAAACGGGACACCTGCTCCCGCAGGAAGTCATTGAACGACCCGGCAACCAGTTCCCGGACAAAAGGATGCGCCATCCGACGATGTAAAAAAACGGCAAAGGAAGCCAGGTAACGGTTTGGGTGGGATTCTGCATACAGGTCCGAGAGGATGGACCGGGGAGTGCCCGCGTGGGTCCTCGTGAAATCCACGCTCAGGTCGTCGGGAACCTGCCCCCGCATCCACCGGGTCAGGAAAGACTTTCCGATGGATGCCCCGCTGCCTTCATCCCCCAGCAGGTAGCCCAGGGACGGGACCGCATGGGCCAGTTCCTGGCCGTCATATACGGCGGCGTTGGAGCCGGTACCGAGGATGCAGGCGATGCCCCTGTCCCGGCCAAATAAGGCCCTGGCCGCGCCGAGCAGGTCGCTCCCCACCTCCGTTCTTTCCGTGTCCGGGAACAGGGCTTGCAGTGCCCGGCGGACCCGCTCCTGCTTCTCTGCAGTGCTGCACCCTGCCCCGTAGAAATAGATTTCCTCCGGACGGTACTGTCTGAACCCCTCCGGCATCGACTCCATGACCAGGGCCCGGATCTGGTCCGGATCCAGGAAGTAGGGATTGAGGCCCGGGCTGCGGAAGGCGGCCAGGCGACGCGTTCCCCGGACAAACCACCAGTCCGTCTTGGTGGAGCCGCTGTCTGCCAGCAGGATCATGTGTCCTGGTTATTTTTTTTCCTGTCGGATGGGGAAGGCTCCCCTTCTTCCTTTTCCTGTCCCTCGCTGGCAAATTCCCTGGCCAGCATTTCCTTGAGCTGAAGGGGTTTGAGATTCCTCTTGATCTGCCCCTCCTTGCACCAGGAAATCCTTCCGGTCTGCTCACTGACCACCAGGGCGATGGCATCGGATTGTTCCGTAACCCCTGCCCCGGCGCGGTGCCGAAGGCCCAGGGTGGCGGGGAATGTTGGGTTTTCCGAGACAGGCAGGACGCAGCGGGCGGCCTTGATGCGGTTGTCCGTGAGGATTACCGCCCCGTCATGCAGGGGGTTGTTTTTAAAGAACACGGACTCCAGCAGGGGTTCGGATATCCGGGCATCCAGTACCTGCCCGGTCTCTACAAAAAACTCCAGGGGGTTCTGCCGCGTAATGACGATCAGGGCTCCGGTACGGCTTTCAGAAAAGCGCTCACAGGCATGCACGATGGCGGGAATATCCAGTTTGTCCCGCTGGTCGGTATTCCAAAGTTTGTGGAAAAAGTGGCGCGAGCGCTTGGTGAGGATGCTCCGGGTGCCCAAAACCAGCAGGAATTTGCGGATTTCAGGCTGGAACACAATGATCAGGGCAAGCACCCCCACACTGATAAACTGTCCGAGGATCGCCGTCAGCAGCTCCATCTCGAAAATGCGGACCAGCCACCAGAGCAGGTAAATGGACAGGATGCCCAGAAAAATATGTATGGCTCCGGTCCCGCGGATCAGCGCATACAACTGGTAAAGCAGGACAGCCACCAAAAGGATGTCCAGGACGTCGAGAAGCCGGATCTGAATGAACGCCGGAACCATGTCTGTGGGCATGGGCTGGTTTTTTCTTGGTAAAATTAATCCAATTGACGGACGTTTTGAAAAGCCTGCACGATTTTTACGGCCTCCACGGCTTCCCGTACGTCGTGAACCCTCAGGATGGCAGCCCCTTTCATCAGTGCGACGGCATGCAGCACGGTGGTGCCGTTCAGTGCATCGCCTGGCGGTACGCCCAGCACGCGGGTGACCATGGATTTCCTGGAGAGGCCCACCATGAGGGGGCGCTCAAACAGGTGGAAGAAGTCCATGCCCGCCAGCAGCTCGTAATTGTGTTCCACGGTCTTGCCGAAACCGAAACCGGGATCCAGAATGATGTCATGGACGCCCAGATCCAGCAGCCGGGCGATGTGGTGGTCGAAGAAACCGGTGATTTCCCGGATCAGGTGGGTGTACCGTGGATTGTCCTGCATGGTGGCCGGGGTCCCCTGCATGTGCATCAGCACATAGGGAACGCCCAGGCCGGCAACGGTCCGGGCCATGGCCGGGTCCATGCTGCCGGCGGAGATGTCGTTGATGATCCCTGCCCCCTCCCCCACAGAGGCCCTGGCCGTTTCCGCATGGTAGGTATCGACCGATACCAGGGCATCGGGAAATTCCCTGAGGATGGCTTGCAGGGCGGGCAGCAGCCGCTTCTTCTCCTCTTCGGGCTTTATGGGCCCGGCTCCGGGCCGGGTGGAGGCTGCGCCCAGATCCAGCATGCCTGCCCCCTCTTTCAGCATGCCTGCAGCCTTTTCAACAGCCTTTAACGGGCTGGAGTACCTGCTTCCTTCATAGAATGAGTCCGGGGTGAGGTTGATGATGCCCATGACCAGGGGGGGGGAGAGCCGGACCAATTTCCCCTGGCAGTTCAGGGTCCTGTTTGGACAAAAAAACGTATCTTTCGCCATCGTTTTAAAACCTGATCATCCCGTATTTCTTATCCCTGCCAAGCCATGGGCACTGTCTCGAAAACCGACCGCCAATTTGACCAGGTAAAGCAAATGTGCCTGGATGTGTTCCTGAAAAAAATGCGCGACTACGGCAGTGCGTGGAGGATCCTCCGCCCCTCTTCACTGACCGACCAGCTGTTCATCAAAGCCCAGCGTATCCGGTCATTGCAGGACAAAGGTACGCAAAAAATACTTGAAGGGATCAGCACCGAGTTTGTCGGGATCATCAACTATGCCGTGATGGGCCTGGTGCAGCTGGAAAAGGGGCCGGCAGACCATGCCGACCTGGATGAGGAGCAGGCCATCCGGCTGTATGAACTGTACTTCGAAAAGTCCAGGTCGCTCATGCAGGACAAGAACCATGATTATTCCGAAGCCTGGCGTGAGATGCGGGTGTCTTCCCTGGCCGACATCATCCTGATGAAGCTTTTCCGGATCAAGCAGATCGAGGACAATCAGGGGCAGACGTTTGTGTCGGAAGGCATCGACGCAAACTATTATGATATCATCAATTATGCCGTCTTCGCCCTGATCAAACTGGAATTGGAAACAGAAAACCAGGGTTGATCGGGACGGCAACATCCGACCGGAAGTGGGAAAATTCATTGGCAGGCGGTTGTGGTATGGTTTCTGGGTGCTGCTGGGCGTTGTCAGCCTGGTGTTCTTCCTGTTTACCATCCTGCCGGGCGACCCGGCGCGCATGATGCTCGGTCAGCGAGCCGATCTGGCCTCGGTGGATGCCATTCGTGAGGAGCTGGGCCTGGACAGGCCGACCGGGGTGCAGTTCGTCAATTACCTGAACGACCTGTCGCCCCTGTCTGTGCACCACCGAACCGACAGCAGCAGCCTGTTTTTCCTGGACAGGGACACTTACAGTGCATGGGCCCTGCTGACGTTGGGGAGGCACTCCCTGGTGCTGAAAAAGCCTTACCTGCGCCGGTCTTACCAGAGCAACCGCCCGGTGACTGAGGTGCTTGCCCAGGCGCTGCCCAACACATTGCTGCTGGCCAGCACGTCCATCCTCTTCGCCATGATCGCCGGGGTGGCCCTGGGCGTGCTGGTGGCTTTCCGCAACAGCCGCCTTCTGGCCCGAACCACCCTGGTGTTCTCGGTTTTCGGCATGGCCCTTCCTTCCTTCTTTGCGGCCATCATCATCGCCTGGTTTTTTGCCTTCGTGCTGGGAGACTGGACGGGCCTGAACATGACCGGCAGCCTGCATGAGGTGGACGATTTCGGCCGGGGCGAATTCTTCGCCTGGAAGAACCTGTTGTTGCCGGCGCTGACCCTGGGCATAAGGCCCCTGGCAGTTGTTACCGAGTTGACGCGCAGTTCATTGCAGCAGGTCCTGGGCATGGACTATATCAGGACAGCCCACGCCAAAGGCCTGTCCAGGATGCGCGTGGTGACCCGCCATGCCCTGAAGAATGCCCTGAACCCGGTCGTGACGGCCGTATCCGGCTGGTTTGCCTCCCTGCTGGCCGGGGCGGTTTTCGTTGAGTTCGTGTTTGACTGGAAGGGTCTTGGGGTGGTCATCGTGCAGGCTCTGGAGCATTACGATTTCCCCGTCCTCATGGGTGCCGTCCTGCTGATCTCTGTCATGCTGGTGGTTCTGAACATCCTGGTGGACCTGATATATGGTCTGCTGGACCCGAGGGTCAGGCTGCAATGAAGGGGCCAGGCCGTCGGGCCGGGATGCCCCCCATGAAAAGGCGGAATTTAAAAGCGGAATTGCCGGCCTCCGGGCATCATTTTTTGTACATTTGGGCTTTGTTGTATCTTATAGAATCGCGAGCGTTATGAGAAAACAAATGGTTGCCGGCAACTGGAAAATGAATCTTGGCCTGGCGGAAGCCAAAACCCTGGCCACGGAAGTCTGTCAGGCACTTCGGGAGGCAGGCTTGCCCGGTGGGGAGAACGGGCCGCAAGTGGTCTTTTTCCCGCCCCATCCCTTTCTGACCACCGTCGTGGAGGCCATCGGGAAAACTCCCGGGGTCTCGGCCGGGGCGCAGAACTGCCACCAGGAAAAAAAGGGCGCCTTTACCGGTGAGGTTTCTGCCGGCATGGTCCGGACCTGCGGCGGCACCCACGTCCTGGTAGGGCATTCGGAGCGAAGGGCCTATTTTGGAGAAGACGAAAACCTCCTTGCCGCCAAAATCAGGCAGGTACTGGATGAGGGCCTGACCCCGGTCTATTGTTGCGGGGAAGTCCTCCAGGAGAGGGACGGGGGGAGGCACTTCGAGGTGATCGCCTCCCAGCTCGGGAACGGGCTGTTCTGGCTCGACCGGGATGAGCTGGCCCGCACGGTGATTGCCTATGAGCCGGTCTGGGCCATTGGTACGGGCAGGACGGCCAGCCCGGAACAGGCCCAGGAGGTCCACGCTTTTATCAGGCAACGCATCGAGGCCTCTTACGGGGAGGACACCGCCCGCAATATGACCATTCTTTACGGGGGAAGCTGCAATGCCGGCAATGCCCGTGAGCTGTTTGCCCGCCCCGATGTGGATGGGGGGCTGATCGGCGGGGCCTCTCTGAAGGCCGGTGATTTCGTGCAGATCATCCGTTCATTTTAAACGCCCCGCCCATGGACTATGTGGAAGTACATTGCAGGCTGAATCCGATGGACCCCTGGCGCGACATCCTGATCGCCCAGCTGGCCGAAATCGGGTTCGAAAGTTTTGAGGAGACCCTGGAGGGTTTCAAGGCATTCATCCCTGCCCTGGAATACAGAGAGGACTTGCTCGGGGGGACCATGGAACTGCCCGGTGCCGGGCCGGAACTGGAAATGTCCTACCAGGTGCAGGTGATCGGGGGCAGGAACTGGAACCAGGTGTGGGAAAGCCATTTCGACCCGGTCTGGATCACGGAGCGCCTGTTCGTGCGCGCGCCCTTCCATAAGCCGGCCAGGGATGCCGAGTTTGAAATCATCATCGAACCCAAAATGTCGTTTGGTACGGGCCACCACGAAACCACCTCCCTGATGGTGGAATGGCTTCTTGAAACCAAACTCAAGGGAAAATCCTTGCTCGACATGGGTTGCGGGACCGGCATCCTGGCCATCCTGGGGGCCAAAAAGGGGGCCGCCCCTGTCATGGCCATCGACAACAACATATACGCTTACGAAAACACCCTGGAAAATGCCGAGCGCAACGGCATGTCCATGATCGATGTCCAGCACGGAGATACCGGGGTGTTGTGGGACGATACCTTCGATGTGATCCTGGCCAACATCACCAAGAATATCCTGCTGGAAGACATGGGGAAGTACCTGGCGGTCCTGAATCCCAAGGGGGTCATGATCCTGAGTGGCTTCCTGGAAATGGACAAGGGGGACATCGTGGCCCATGCCGCCAGCCTGGGACTGCACTTCACCGGCGAGAAAAGGAAGAAGGACTGGATCGCCGTGAAACTGGTTAAAGACTGAAGCCCGCATGCACGACAAGCTGTTTCCTTTGATGGCACTGCTCCCTGCGGCCTATCTGCTGGGCTCCATTCCTACGGCGGTCTGGACCGGCAAGTGGTTTTTCGGAAAGGATGTGCGCGACCACGGCAGCGGCAATGCCGGGGCCACCAATGTGTACCGGCAGTTCGGTGCCCTGGCGGCCATCATCGTTTTGATTGTGGATGCCTTGAAGGGAGCTGCGGCCGTGGGACTTGCCGGTCTGGTCAGCGGCGGGTTTGCCTCGGCAGAAATGGAGGTGGGGTTCCGTTTCCTGCTCGGACTGCTGGCGTTGCTCGGCCATGTATTCCCTGTCTTTGCAGGATTTCGTGGCGGAAAGGGCATTGCCACCCTGGCCGGCATCCTGGCGGTGCTGTTTCCGGTGCCCATGCTCGCTTGCCTGGCGGTTTTCCTGCTGGTGTTCCTGCCCACCCGCATCGTGTCTGCCGGATCCATTCTGGCAGCCCTGGCATTTCCTGTCCTGGTGGTGTGGGTGGTGCCCGGAGCCCTCTGGCCGGAAGTTGCCTTTTCTCTGCTGGTGGCCGTTTTTGTCATTGCCACCCACCGCCGGAACATCCATCGTTTGCTGGCGGGACAGGAAAACCGGCTTCGCTTCAGAAGGGGTGTGGAAACGGGGAATGCCAAAAAACCTGAATGAGGACCGGCAGACCGCGCCCTTGAACCAGTTTTTGATTACCTTTGTTTGGAGGGACTGTTTGAGTGTCCCCGGGCGCCAGGCAAGGGCCGGAGCAGAATGCCGGAAAGGTCCTACCGGAGAACAAGGCGAATATATGATTAATCCATTTAAAAAGAACCGGTTATGACCTGGTTGATCGTTGTGAGCCTGATCCTGGTCGGGGTGCTGTTCCTCCTCCTGGAGATTCTCGTGGTGCCGGGCACCACCCTGGTCGGCCTGGGCGGCATCGCCCTGGTCATCGGAGGCGTCGTGGTCGCCTTCAACCATTACGGGGTGACCACAGGGGCCATGACCCTTATCGGGGCCCTGGTGGTGAGCCTGATTGCCATCAGCCTGGCCCTGAAATCCAATACCTGGAAGAAGGCCATGCTGGGTTCTGAGCTCGATGGCCGGGTCAACGTGGTGGAGGCAGGCCGGGTGAATCCGGGCGATGAAGGCACCACCATCACGCGCTTGAATCCCATGGGAAAGGCCCTGATCGGAGACGAATACTATGAGGTCAGCTCCAAGGACAACCTCATCGCCGAAAACACCCCGGTCACGGTGGTGAAAGTGGAAGGAAACAAAATCATTGTCAAACCAAAATCATAAAACACATGGATCCCAATATCGGTATCATCATTGCCATTGCCCTGGTCAGTATCCTGGGTCTTTGGGTCATTTTCTATTTCATTCCCGTCGGACTGTGGTTCTCCGCGCTGGTGTCGGGCGTTCGCATCAGCCTGTTGCAGCTGGTGCTCATGCGCTGGAGGAAGATTCCTCCCGCCGTCATCGTGAACAACCTGATCTCGGCCACCAAGGCAGGCCTGCACCTGAACCGCAACGACCTGGAAGCCCACTACCTGGCAGGCGGACGGGTGAAGGCCGTGGTCAATGCCCTGATCAGCGCCGACAAAGCCAATATTCCCCTGGATTTCAAAACCGCCACCGCCATTGACCTGGCGGGCCGGGACGTGCTGGAGGCAGTCCAGATGTCGGTCAAGCCCAAAGTGATCAACACCCCTCCGGTGGCCGCCGTGGCCAAGGATGGCATCCAGCTGATCGCCAAGGCAAGGGTCACCCTGCGCGCCAACATCAAGCAGCTGGTGGGCGGGGCCGGTGAGGAAACCATCCTGGCCCGAGTGGGAGAGGGAATTGTGACCTCCATTGGCTCAGCCAACAACCACAAGCAGGTGCTGGAGAACCCGGACAGTATTTCCAAGGTCGTTCTGTCCAAGGGCCTTGACTCAGGAACGGCATACGAAATCCTGTCGATCGACATCGCCGATATCGATGTGGGCAAGAACATCGGGGCCATGCTGCAGATCGACCAGGCCAATGCCGACAAGAACATCGCCCAGGCCAAGGCCGAAGAGCGTCGTGCCATGGCCGTGGCAGCTGAGCAGGAGATGAAAGCCAAGGCACAGGAAGCAAGGGCCAAGGTGATCGAGGCGGAAGCGGAAATCCCCAAAGCCATTTCAGATGCCTTCCGCAGCGGCAACCTGGGCATCATGGATTATTACAGAATGGAAAACATCAAGGCCGACACAGGCATGCGCGACACCATCGGGAAACCCGGTTCTTCCCCGGCCAAGGGAAAGTCCGGGGAGGGACAGTCCAAGTAAGCGCCCCGGTGTCATGAAGCTGAATTTCCTGCTTCTTCCATTCATTCTGATCTTCAAACCCATCCCGGACCTTCCGGGATGGGTTCTGTTGCTGTGTGTCCTGGCGGGCCTGCTGTATGCGGCCCTGCTGTATTTCCGCAATGGAAAGGATGGCTTTTCCCTGGGCCAGAAGCGCCTTTTTGCCGTGTTCCGCTTTCTGACGGTGACGCTGGTGGCCATCCTGTTGCTGGGGATCCTGGTGGAACGGCAGGAGCGCTACACGGAGGACCCCCTCATCCTCTTCGTACAGGACAATTCCCAGTCGGTGGACCTGGCGGGACAGGATGTTTTCGACAGGGAAGCCTATGTGGAGGAAATGGCAGGATTTCTGGAATCCCTGGACTCCCGTTTCGATGTACGCACCTACCTGTTCGGGGAGTCCTTCCGCCCTGCGGGAGAGGTGTCATTCGGGGACCGGCTGACGGACATCTCTGCGGTCTTTGACGGCATTGAAGGCCGCTACAGCAACCGGAATCTGGGCGCGGTCATTCTGGCCAGCGACGGGATTTACAACCGGGGCATCCATCCGGTGTACCGGGCGGAAGGACTCCCTTACCCGGTGTATACCCTGGCCATGGGGGACACCATGCCCCGCCGTGACCTGATCCTGAGGCGGGTCAATCACAACCGCCTGACCTACCTGGACAATGAATTCCCCCTGGAGGTGCTGGTGGAGGCCCGTGAGGCCGACGGTTTGAACGGACAACTAAGGATCAGCAGGGAGGGGGAGGTGGTGTTCAGCAGGGACCTGTTGTTTTCAGAAGATCTTCACCAGGAAACGGTCTCCCTGCATTTGCCGGCAGACCGTCCGGGCATGCAGCGCTATGTGGCCGAAATCCTCCCTGTGGCCGGTGAAGTCAGCACGGACAACAACCGGCAGGTTTTTTACATCGAAGTGATCGACGGACGACAGAAAGTGCTGATCCTGGCCAGCGCCCCCCATCCCGATGTGGGGGCCCTGCATCTGGCCCTGGAGGAGAGCGACCGTTTCGAAGTGACGGTGGCCCTCATGGATGCCTTCGACGGCGTTCCGGAGGCCTACAACCTGGTGGTACTCCACCAGCTTCCCGACCGCCCCGGCCGTCTTGACGAACTGCTCCGCCGGCTGGAGGCCGAAGGCATTCCCCTGTTGTTTGTCGTCGGACAGCACACAGACCTTGACGCCCTGAACGGCTTGTTCGCCGGGGGGGTGTCCATTTTGCCCCGCTCCGAAGAAAGGATCGAAGCCCAGGCCCTGGTGAACCAGGGCTTCGGCTTGTTTGCGGTTTCCGGGCAGGCGGTCCGCTTGCTGCAGGCCCTGCCCCCGCTTCAGGTCCCCTTCGCCCGTTATGAAACCTCCCGGTCTGCACGGGTGCTGGCATTTCAGCGCATTGGCCAGACAGGCAGCGGGCAGCCCCTGATCGCCTTTGAGGAACGGGCCGGCCGGAAATCGGGCATCATCACGGGGGAGGGGATCTGGCGGTGGCGGTTGGCGGCCCATATGCGCAGCGGCAGCCACCGGGCGTTCGACGACCTGGTGTCACGTATGGTGCAATACCTTGCCCAGCAGGAAGATAAAAGCCTGTTCCGGGTGGAAGCCTCCCGTTTCTTTGAGGAGGACCAGGAGGTCTACCTGGAGGCGGAGCTGTACAACCGAAGCTTTGAGCCGGTGAACGAGCCCGATGTCTTCCTGGAGATCACCGGCACAGACGGGATCAGCCATACTTACCAGATGGACCGGAGCACCAGTGCCTACCGGCTCTCGGCCGGCAACTTCCCTCCGGGGGATTATGAATTCGGGGCCACCACCCGCTTCGGGGGGGAGTCCTATTCCGCCAGCGGGGCCTTTACCGTGCTGCCCTTGAACCTGGAAGGCATGCAGACACTGGCGGACCATCAGCTGCTCGACGGGCTCTCGTCACGGACCGGGGGTCGGATGGCGGGCCCCGGTCAGTGGGATGATCTGGCTGCCTGGATCAACGGGCGCGACGACCTGCTGCCCCTGGTTTATTCTCAAAGGTCTTACGATCCCCTGATTGGCTTCCGGGCAGTTTTCTTTTTATTGTTGCTGCTGCTTGCGGCCGAGTGGTTCCTTCGGAAGCGCGCCGGAAGCTATTGAGAACCTTAACACCTGCTGCCTGATCATGGAGCACCCCCTGCTGATCCTCATCGTTTTGATCCTGGTCTCGGATTTCCTGCTGGACCGGCTCATGGACTACCTGAACGCCCAACGCTGGAGCCCTGTCCTGCCGGAGGCCCTGCACGGGATCACGGATGCAGAGACGTACCGCCGGTCCCAGGAATATGCCAGGCGGAACCGCCGGCTACGAGCCCTCAGCGCGGGCCTGAGCTTCCTGTTGGTTCTGGCCCTTTTGCTGAGCGGCGGCTTTGGCTGGCTGGATGCCTGGGTCAGGCAGCATACCGTCCAGCCCGTGCTCCAGGCAATCCTGTTTTTTGGCATCCTGGGCCTGGCCTCCGACTTGTTGTCCACCCCGTTCCAGGTCTATGCCACCTTCGTGATCGAGGAATCCTTTGGCTTCAACCGCACCAGCCCGGCCACCTTTCTGGCAGACAAATTCAAGGGATGGCTGCTGGCCTTGCTGATCGGGGGTGCGCTGCTGGCGCTGTTTGTGTGGTTTTACCAGGTGGCCGGGCCGCTGTTCTGGCTGTATGCCTGGATCGCCTTCACCGGGTTTTCCCTGTTCATGTCCCTGTTTTACAGCAGCCTGATCGTGCCGCTGTTCAACAGGCAGACCCCCCTGGAGGAGGGGGAACTGAGGACTGCCATTCAGGAGTTTGCCGATAAGACAGGGTTCAGGCTGGCCGATATCTATGTGATCGATGGTTCCAAAAGGAGCACCAAGGCCAATGCCTATTTCAGCGGCCTGGGACCCAAAAAACGGATCGTGCTGTTCGATACCCTGATCCGTGACCACAGCACGGAAGAACTGGTGGCCATCCTGGCCCATGAGATCGGGCATTACAAGCACAAGCACCTGCTGCGCGGCATGCTTCTGTCCATTGCCCAGGGCGGCATCCTGTTTTTCCTGCTGGGCATGGTGATCAACCGGCCCGGGCTGTCCCTCGCCCTGGGCGGAACGGAGCAAAGCTTTCACCTGGGCCTGCTCGGCTTCGCCCTGCTGTACGCCCCCCTTTCGTTGGTGCTGGGGATGGCTGCCAATTACCTGAGCCGGAAATATGAGTACCAAGCCGATGCCTTCGCGGCCCGCCACCACGCGCCCGGGCCCCTGATGGAGGCCCTGAAAAAATTGTCCGTCAAGCACCTGAGTAACCTGCACCCGCACCCTGCCTATGTATTCCTTCATTATTCACACCCGCCCCTGCTGCAGCGGCTGGAGCACTTGTCCCGGTTTTTCCTGACAGGCCCTGGCCCTGTGGCCGGCCGGCTGGAAGACCTGCGGCAGACGGCCGGAAGGGACGCCAATCCACCAAACGATATCCCCCTCCCATGAGCACCGTAACCCCCCTGGCAGAGACGCTGCGCCCGGCAAGCCTGGATGACTACCTGGGCCAGCAACACCTGGTCGGACAGGGAGCCATCCTCCGACGGTCGATCGAATCGGGCAACCTCCCCTCCATGATCCTGTGGGGACCGCCCGGAGTGGGCAAGACGACCCTTGCTTATCTGATCTCGCGGACCCTGCTCAGGCCTTTTTATACCCTGAGCGCCGTCAGCTCCGGGGTCCGGGATGTCCGGGCAGTGATTGACAAGGCGCGGGCGGGTGGCGGGCAGGCGATATTGTTCATCGATGAAATCCACCGTTTCAGCAAGTCCCAGCAGGACAGCCTCCTGGGGGCCGTAGAGCAGGGCACCATCGTGCTGATCGGCGCCACCACCGAGAACCCCTCCTTCGAGGTGATCTCCCCCCTGCTGTCGCGCTGCCAGGTATACATCCTCAGGGAGCTTGAGAAGGAGGACCTGCTTCGCCTGGCCGAGAAGGGCAGGCAGGCCCTTGAGAAACATTCGGGACGCCGGGTCCAACTCAGCGAAACCGAAGCCCTGCTGCGGGTGTCGGGCGGCGATGCCCGCAAGTTGTTCAACGCCCTTGAACTGGCCGTGAAGGCCTTTCCGGAGGGGGAGGAGGTGGTGGTCACCAATGAGGTGCTCCTGGATGTGATCCAGCAGAACCTTGCCCTGTACGACAAAGGGGGGGAGATGCATTACGACGTGATTTCCGCCTTCATCAAATCGGTGCGCGGCAGCGATCCCAACGCGGCGGTCTACTATCTCGCCCGCATGATCGAAGGGGGGGAGGATCCCAAATTCATCGCCCGGCGGCTGGTCATTCTGGCATCGGAAGACATTGGCAATGCCAACCCCAACGCCCTGTTGCTGGCGACCAGTTGCTTTCAGGCCGTCAGCCTGATCGGCATGCCCGAGGGCCGTATCATCCTTTCCCAGGCGACCACCTACCTGGCGGCCTCACCCAAAAGCAATGCCGCCTACAAGGCGATCGGCAAGGCCGCCGCCCTGGTCCGTGAAAAAGGCGACCTCCCCGTTCCCCTGCCCCTGCGCAACGCCCCGACCCGGCTCATGAAGGAGGCCGGCTACAGCAAGGACTACCGCTACGCCCACGATTTTGAGAACCATTTCGCCGAGATGGAATTCCTGCCCGATGCCCTTGCGGGGACCCTCCTGTACGATCCGGCAGACAACCCGAGGGAGAATGAACTGCGGGCCAGGCTGCGGAAGCTGTGGAAGGAGAAATACAAGTACTAACCTATAAAGCACCCTGCGGGATGAGGATTACCCAAAAACAGACCCTGCTGCTGATCTTGCTGCTGTTTGCCGTGCTGTTGTCGCTGCGGCTGACCAAACCCTTCGACAATGCCCTGAGCTGGGACACCAAGGGGTATTACCTCTACCTGCCGGCAGCGTTTATTTATGATGATCCCGGCATCCGCAACCTGGAGTGGGTGGAGGACATCCAGCAGCGCTACGGGACCACGGCCACCCTGTATTTTCTGAACCGCCAGGAGTTCGGGGACCACGTCATCAAGTATACGGGCGGCATGGCCATGCTCTACGCCCCCTTTTTCCTGGTCGGGCATGCCGTGGCGGTCCTGCTCCCGGAGGTGCTGGCTGATGGTTTCTCCCTGCCCTACCAGGTCGCCCTGTCGCTCGGCATGTTTGTCTACGTGTTTCTGGCCCTGTGGTTCTGGCGGTTGTTGTTGCACCGTTACTTCAAGCCGCTGACGGTGCTGCTGACCCTGTTTCTGGTGGTGGCAGGGACGAACCTGTTACACCAGTTTGCCTTCGCCGGGCTGATGGCCCATACGCCCCTGGTGTTTTTGTTTGCCTTGCTGCTCTGGGGAACCGTCCGGTTTTATGACAACCTCTCCCGGGAGCCTGAGAGAAGGCTGGCGGCCTTTGGCCGGCCCTTTTCCCTGCCCGGCCCTGCAGGCATGCGTTGGTGGGTTCTTTGCGGGCTGGTGGCAGGCCTTATCAGCCTGATACGGCCCACCGAGGCCGTGGCCGTGGTCCTGGTGTTCCTTTGGGGGACGGGGTCTGCCAAAGACCTGAAGAAGCGGCTGGCATTTTTTCTGAGGCGGCCGGCCTGGCTGCTGTTGTTTTTCGGGACCATGTTTCTGATGGTCCTGCCGCAGCTGGTCTACTGGAAGGGCCTGACAGGGCAGTGGCTTTATTACAGCTATGACAATGCGGGGGAGGGCCTCGACCTGTTGTATCCCCATACGTGGAAGTTTTTGTTCAGCTTCCGCAAGGGCTGGTTGGTCTACACCCCCCTGATGGTATTTGCCCTGGCGGGGTTTTTTACCCTATACCGAAAGGACCGGGGGCTTTTCTTCCCGGTGGCCGTTTTCTTTCTGCTGAGCCTTTACCTGATGTCGTCCTGGACCACCTGGTGGTATGCCGGAGGCTGTTTCAGCTCCCGGGCGATCATTTCCGCCTATCCCGCCCTGTCCCTGCCCCTGGCCAGCCTGTTGGAATGGCTTCAGAAGCAGGGAAGGGCCAGGCGGTTTGCCCTGTGGTTGGTCATGGGACTGCTCATCCTGCTGAACCTGTTCCAGACATGGCAGTTTCACCGGGGCATCATCACCCTGGAGACCATGACCCGGGCGTATTATTTCCGCACCTTTTTGAAGACTTCCGTAAAGGCGGAAGACCGGGAGCTGCTGCTGGTCACGCGCTCCCTGACCGCCATCGAGGCTTTGACGGACGAACAGGCCTATGAAAGCCGGGAGTTGTTCCGCATGGACCTGCGGCCGGAGACCTATCCGGACCATGCCTTTACGGACACCCTGCCCGGCCCTGCCGGTCTGCCGGCCATGGTGCTGGACACCCTCCGGCCCTTTTCCCCCTCTTTCCAGTCGGCCTACAGGGACCTGACAGGCCGGGACCACGCCTGGGTCCGCATCGAAGCCAGGGTGTATGTGCCGGCTGCCTACGAGGGCCCGGATCCGCTCCTGGTGGCCACCTTTTCCCACAAGGGGGGCAATTACAAGTACCGCAGTTCGGAGAACCACAAGATCGAACTGGAGGCGGGCGGCTGGAACACCATCCGGTTCGACTACATGACCCCCGAGGTGAGGAGGCGTTCCGACCTCCTGTACATTTATGTGTGGCACCGCGGCAGGCAGCCCGTTTACCTGGGAAGCCTTTCCGCCGTGCTCTATGAACCTATGCTGCCCTAGCCGGCAGCCCTGAAGCCATCATGCCATGAACGACCGCCATTTGTTTTACCGCCACCTGGCACAGACCTCTTCGGCTCCCCTCGCCCTGGAAATTGAAAGGGCCCGGGGCGTGTATATGTACGACAAGCAGGGGAAGGCCTACCTGGACCTGATCAGCGGCATTTCGGTCAGCGCCCTGGGCCACGGCCACCCCCATGTCCTCGGGGCCATCCGGGAACAGCTCAACCGGTACGCCCATCTGATGGTGTACGGGGAGTTTGTGCAGTCCCCCCAGGTGCGGCTGGCGGCCCTGCTGACAGGCTGCCTGCCTGCGGGCCTGGACAATGTCTACCTGGTCAACTCCGGCAGTGAGGCGGTGGAAGGGGCCATGAAGCTCTCAAAGCGCCATACGGGCCGGACCGAGATCGTGGGATTCCGCGGGGCCTACCATGGCAGCACCCAGGGTGCGCTGAGCATCGGGGGACACGAGGGCCTGAAATCGGCTTTCCGGCCCCTGTTGCCGGATGTACGCCTGCTCGATTACGGGGAGGAGGGGCAACTGGGGCAGATCAGTGAACGCACGGCCTGCGTGGTGGCCGAGAGCATACAGGGGGAAGCCGGTGTGGTCGTCCCCTCCGTGTCATTCATGCAGGCCCTGCGACGCCGTTGCGACGAGACCGGGACCCTGCTGGTGCTGGATGAGATTCAGACTGGTTTCGGGCGGACCGGCCGGCTGTGGGCTTTTGAACATTTCGGCATCGTGCCGGATGTGCTTTGTCTTGCCAAAGGCATGGGGGGCGGATTGCCACTGGGGGCCTTCGTGGCGCCCCGGGAGATCATGCGCAGCCTGACCCACGATCCGGTCCTGGGGCATATCTCCACTTTCGGGGGCAATGCGGTTTGCGCCGCCGCGGCACATGCCATGCTGGAGGTGCTGATCAGGGAAAAGCTGTGGGAACAGGTGCCGGCCAGGGAAGCACGGTTCCGGGAGCTGCTGAAGCATCCGACAGTAAAAAGCCTGAGGGGAAAAGGGCTGCTGCTCGCGCTGGAACTGGAGGATGGCCAGGTGAACAGGAAGGTGATCAGGAAATGCCTGGAGCGGGGCTTGTTGACCGACTGGTTCCTGTATGCCGACCATTGCCTGCGCATCGCACCTCCGCTGACCATTCGCATGGAAGAGATCGACCGGGCCTGCCGCATTCTGGCGGAGGTGCTCGATGAATTTTAGTTTTGATTTTAAGCGGATGTTTCCTTACCTTTAGCGGATGATGCCGGGTGTTGGCCCGCATGCCCGGGCTTCCGGCCGACAATGTGCTTAGAGGAATTCTTCAATAATGCTGTGAATAGATGGAACAGCACATTTTGGATATATTGAAGTCCAGGCCGTTACAGAGTCTTCCCGTGATGGGGTTTTTCAGGAACTACCCTTTGGATAAGGTCATGAAGCAGGGGGAATTCCTCTTGCTGGTGGGGACCAGTGATTACCCATGGGCCTTTTTGTGCGGCGACAATCCGGAGGACCTGTATGCCTTGCTGGAGCGGTTCGACTATGCCACCCTGTATTTTGCCAATGTGGAGGAATGGATGTTGCCGGTCCTGACCCACCGTCACAAGATCGAATGGAAGCTTTCCACCCACCGTTACTACCTGCCGCCTGAAAAACAGCTGGACCCGCCCGACGTGGAGTCGCGGCGTCTCGATGCCTCCCTGGCCGGCTACATTTACGAAAAATCGGCCTACAAAGACTTTACCTCCGAGTTGTATATCAGGGACCGTCTGGAGATGGATGTCTCGGCCGGTGTCTGGATAGACAATGAGCTGGTGGGATGGGGGCTTACCCACGACGACACTTCCCTGGGCTTTCTGAATGTGCTGCCCGAATTCAGGGGCAAGGGGCTCGGGGAAAGCGTGTTGCGGACCCTGATCATTGAAAAGCGTATCCGCGGAGGGGATGTGTTTGTCAACATCGAGCCCCACAACCACCAGTCGATCAACCTGATCAAAAAACTGGGCTTTTCGTACGATAGGGAGGTCAGCTGGGTTAAGCTGGCCTAGAGTTTGTCGGTGTCGACTTTCTCATGCATGCCGGACGTTCCCGGAGATTCTTCCCCAGACTGCGCTGCCTGCCGGTTCTTTTCCTCCTGCAATTCGTCCATGACATAGCCCTCGCCCATGGGAACCCCCATGTGATGGGACACCCTGGCGATCATGTGGGCGCCGATGGGGGAGGTGAAGATCACGAACAGCACAACCATCAGGGCCTCAATGCCCACGATCCACTGCGGGTACCAGAGAAACACGGCCACCAGCATCAGGATGGCTCCCAGGGAGGCGGCCTTGGTGATGGCGTGCATGCGCATGTACACGTCGGACAGTTTGACCACCCCGATGGCGGCCACCAGCATGAACAGGGCCCCTGTCATGAGCAACAGGGCTGTGATCCATTCCATCATTGGTTGATCCTCCTATTTAGGTATTTTGCAAATGCGATGGTCCCCATGAATACCAGCAGGGCGATGGCCACGGCCACGTTCAGGTAGACCGTCTGACCCGTCAGCATGATGTAGGTGAGGATCAACCCGATGACCAGGGAAGCCACCAGGTCCATCACCACGATGCGGTCCGGCAGGGAAGGCCCCGTGAGCAAGCGGTACAGGCCGGCGAACAGGGCGATGGTGAGGCATGCGAAACTGAAGTTCACGGCAAAACTCAGGACGGGATAGGCTTCCAGGCTCGTCATGGCAATATGGTTTTTTTTATTCGAATATCATTCGGATGCGGCGTTCCAGCTGGGACTTGGTCTTTTCTATGAATTTTTCCCTGTCGTAAAGGTACATGGCATGGATGTAGATCTTTTTCTTGTCGGGGCTCAGGTCGACCGTCAGGCTGCCCGGGGTCATGGAGATCAGGTTGGCCAGGGCGATGATGGCCGTGTCGGTCCGCAGGTCGACGGGCACCTCCACGATGCCCGGACGCATCAGGTCCTTGGGGGTCAGGATGTCGTAAGCCACGAACAGGCTGGACAGGACCAGTTCCTTCATATAGTAAATGGAGAACAGGAACAGGCGGAAGAGTCGGACAAAAAAACCGGGGAGTGGGTGCATGGGTGTTGGGTGTTGGATTTTGGCTATTGGCTGTTGGCTGTTGGGTAATGGCCTTTGGCTAATGATCCAGGACGGCACGTATGTATATTTCCGGGTTGGTTAGCTGCAGGGAGGCCTCGTGGGCGACCTCCATCACCGGACCGGCAAACAGGCCCAGCAGGATGACGGCCACAGCCAGCAGGGTGGTGGCGGCCAGGGCCGGCCGGCCCACTTTTCCGGCAGGCGGGCAATCATCGGGTTGTTTCTTCCAGTAAGCCTCATTCCAGATCTTGACCATGGAGAACAGGGTGAACAATCCGACGAGAATGGCCACGGCGGTGATCACGTAGTCTCCCGAGAGGAAGCCGCCCCGTATGAGCAGGAACTTGCCGAAAAAGCCGGGGAGGGGGGGGATGCCCGCCAGGGACATGGCCGGGATGAAAAACAGCAGGGCCAGCAGCGGACGGGCCTTGTAGAGTCCCCCAAGGTATTTCAGGTCGTAGCTTCCCGAGCGCTGGTAGACGAGTCCCCCGGCCAGGAACGTATTGGTCTTGGAGAGCATGTTGTGGACGGTGAAATAGATGGCAGCGGCCACGGCATGGGTGGTGAAGACGGCCAGTCCCATGACCATGTAGCCCACCTGGCTGATGATGTGGAATGACAGGATCTTGCGGATGTCGAACTGGGAGGCCGCCATCAGCACACCCACCGACATGGTCAGGCCCGCCACCACCAGCAGGAATACCTTCCAGAAGAGGACGTCCTGCACCACGAAGAGGCTGTAAAAGCGGAACAGGGTATAGATCCCCACCTTGGTGAGGGTGCCGGCAAACAGGGCCGTGATGGCCACAGGCGGGGTGTGGTAGGAAGCAGGCAGCCAGAAGAAGAAGGGGAAGAGGGCTGATTTCACGCTGAATGCAATGAAAAACAGCATCAGGGCCCCGTTCATGTAAGGCATCTCCTCCCAGCCTCTCATTTTGCTGGCCAGGTCGGCCATGTTGAGGGTCCCGGCCTGGCCGTACATGATGCCGATGGCCGAGACAAAGAAAATGGAGGCCACGAAGCTGATGGTCACATACTTGACGCTTCCCCGCAATTGTTCCGCGGAGCCGCCCAGGGCGATCAGCACGAAGGAGGAGGTAAGCATCACCTCGTACCAGACGTACATATTGAAGATGTCTCCCGTGATGAAGGCCCCGTTCACGCCCATGAGCAGGCCGAACACCAGGGGGTAGTACCCGGCTGTCTGCCGCTCCCGGTCGATGAATCCGGGGGAGTACACCATGACCACCAGGGCCACGAAGGAGGTGGTCACCAGCATGATGCCCGAGAGCAGGTCGGCCACCAGGGTGATGCCGTAAGGGGCAGGCCACATCCCCATCTGCAGGGTGGCTATGCCTTCCTGCCGGACGGTGATCAGCAACCATGCCGAGACAAAGGTCAGCGTGAGGCTTGCCGCCAGGCTGAAAACCTGTTGGAACAACAGCCTTTTCCTGGTGAGGATCAGCACCACCATGAAAAGCAGGGGCAGCAGGATCGGGGCAGTCAGCAGCATCATGGTCATTCGTTTTCAGATAATTCGTCCAGGTCGACCGTTTGGGTCACGCTGTAAAACCGGTACACCATCACCAGGGCGAAGGCAGTGACTCCCAGGCCGATCACAATGGCCGTCAGGATGAGCGCCTGGGGGAGGGGGTCGGCCATTTGCCGGGTTTCTCCTGCCACGTTCCGGATAAACGCCGGATACCCCCGGGTCAGTCCGCTGGCCACAAACAGCAGCAGGTTGGTGGCATGTCCCAGGAATATGAGCCCGAGAACCAGTTTGAAGATGTTGCGGCGGAGCAGCAGGTATACGGCCGATCCGTACAACACCCCGATGAGAATGGCTAGTAAAAGCAGCATGGTTATTCCTCCATGATTGAGAACATGACAAGTGTCAGCATGCCGGCCACGGCCAGGTACACGCCCAGGTCAAACAACAGGGGGGTGCCCAGTTTCAGTTCCAGCAAGCTGCCCGTGAACAGGGTGATCCATTCTCCGGTCATGTAGACATGTCCGGCAAGCAGGGCGGGCAGTCCGCTCAGCAGGGCGACCAGCAGCCCGATGGCGGTCAGGGCCACCGGGCGGAAAAAAATGCTTTCCTGGGTCTTCCGGACGCCGAAAGCCATCGCATAAAGGATCAGCGAAGCCCCCAGCATCAGGCCCCCGATGAATCCGCCTCCCGGCTCATTGTGCCCCCGGTAGAGAACCACCAGGGAAAGCACCACGAGCAAGGGCCTTAAGCGGCGTGCCGAGATTTGTAAAAGGACCGACTCCATATCAGCTGTTTTTTTTGGTTAATCTGATCATCGAGAAGATGCCCAGGGCGGCGATGGCGATCACGGTGATCTCCCCCAGGGTATCCAGCGCCCTGAAATCGACCAGGATGACGTTCACCACATTGCGCCCGAAGGCTTCCGAATAGCTTTTCTCCTTGAAAAATTCCGAAATGGGGGTGTCCAGCTGGGAGGTGCCCGCCTGCAACACCAGCACCATCATGAAGCCGCCTACCAGGGTGGCGACCAGCCCGTCGCGCATGCGGGCCCCCGTTCCCGAATACTTCACATATCTGGGCAGGTGGTAGAGCACTGCCACGGCCAGGATGACCATCAGGACCTCCACCATGATCATGGTAATGGCCAGGTCGACCCCGCTGAAGGCAATGAATATGATGGTGATCCCGAAGCCGATGACCCCTGTCGCAATCAGGGCGATCAGGCGGGAGTGGGCCATTACCGCGGACAGCGCGGCGGCTATGATGAGCACGACCACGGCCACCAGGTTCAGGGGCATCTGGGAAAAGTCCAGCTCCAGCATCAGGGGATCCGAACGCCAGATGACGCCCCACACCAGCAGGGATGCCACGACAAACAGGGTCATCATATAAAACCTGTGGTAGCCGTGCTGGATGTTGCCGGTCTGTCGCTTGGTAAAGACCAGGAAGCGGTCGATCGAAGCGGTGAACATGCGGGAAAACTCCCGGGCAAAATAGCGCAGGTTGACTTTCTCGGCCAGGGCAATCAGCCGGTGGCGGTAACGGTAGGCCAGGGCCCCGCTGAGCACGGTCAGGGCGCTCAGCAGCAGGATCAGGTTGAAGCCGTGCCATATCCTGAGTTTGACCGCCTCGATCCCGGGGCTCACGGCAAGCACTGCGCTGGATGTAAGGGGCGTGGCGATGGACGTCGGGAAAAGGCCGAGCACCAGGCTGGCCAGGACCAGGAAAAAGGGGCCGAGTACGAGGGCCGTGGAGGGTTCATGCGGGGGTTTGGCGTAGCCGGGCGACTTCCCGGCAAATACGTCGAACCATAGCCTCAGGGACAAAAACACCATGACCACATTGGTGAAGAAGCTGGCCGCGATGACCAGAAACCTCCAGTTGGGGGCTTGCACCTTGGCCTCATAGATCAATTCCTTTCCGATGAATCCCAAAAGCGGTGGAATGCCGGCCATGGACACCAGGGCCAGTCCCATGATGACGGCGGCCCGGGGCATGAACGGGAACAGCCCGCCCAGTCGGGTGATGTCCCGGGTGCCGCTCACCTTTTCGATGTTGCCGGCCATCATAAAGAGGGTGCCTTTGTAGAGGGCATGCACGACCAGGAAAATGATCATGGCATTGATGGCGTATTGGGTGCCGGTCCCGATGAGCAGCACCAGGGTGCCCAGGGCGCTTACGGTCGTATAGGCCAGGATGCGTTTCAGGTCGGTCTGGGTGATGCTCAGCCAGGCCCCGGCCACCATGGTGGCGGCCCCGAAAGCGGATAAAAGGATGTACCACAGCTCCGTGCCCCCCATGATGGGATTGAGGCGGGCCAGCAGGAACACCCCGGCCTTGACCATGGTGGCCGAATGCAGGAAGGCGCTCACCGGGGAGGGGGCGGCCATGGCGCCGGGAAGCCAGAAGTGAAACGGGAACTGGGCCGATTTGGTGAAGGCCCCGGCAAGAACCAGCAGGAGGGCCGGCAGGTAGAGGTTGCTGTCGCGTATCAGCCCCGGATCGGCCAGCAGGGCCTGAATCTCATAGGTGCCGTAGGGGATGCCCATGAGGACGAAGCCCCCCAACAGGGCCAGTCCGCCGAAACCGGTGATCAGCAAGGCCTGCAGGGCTGCTGAGCGGGCTTCGGGCTTCTCGTGAAAGTACCCGATCAGCAGGTAGGAGCTGATGCTGGTCAGCTCCCAGAAGACGAACAGGGTGATCAGGTTGCCCGATACCACCACCCCCAGCATGGAGGCCATGAAAAACACCAGGTAGCCCATGAAGCGGCCTTTCATCGGATAGGGACGCATGTAGTAGCCGGCGTAAACCAGGATGAAGGTTCCGATCCCGAGCACGATGAGGCTGAACAGGATGCTGAAGCCGTCAATGTAAAAGGACAGGTCCAGGTCGTACACAGGCAACCAGGCAAATCGTTCCGTCACAAGCGCCCCGGCATTGATGCCCGGCAGCAGGCTCAGGTAGTAGACAAAACCGCCCAGGGGAAACAGGGCAAAGACCCATCCGGCGGCATTTCCAAGGACCCTCCTGGTCAGGGGGGCGACGCCCGAAAGGAGGAATAAAACCAACAGCAGCAGACCTGTACTCATGGGGGTGGGTTTCTTAAAAAAAAACCGGCATCTACCGGGTGCAGCCTACAGGGCCATGGATAAAATTAGGATTTTTACGGATTGGTAACACCTGTCCGCCCCGGTTTGTTTATAAATTCACGGTTTTTTTTTACTGACCGCCCGAAGGCCAGAATGTCATATCGTCGTCAGGGAAAATGACAAAATGTCGCCCGAATGGGGTGTTTTCTCTGTCTGGCTACCAGTATTTGGGTCTGGCATGGACTTTGATTTTTTTCTGCCTGCAAGCAAACCAATGTCAAACCCTAAAAAATGGAGGATCGAGTCATGTTACCCATGTTAAGAAAAAACAGGGTCACCATGCCGAACCTGATCGATGAATTCTTCGGCAGGGACCTGATGGACAGTATTTTTTCAGAAAGGACAGGAATCAGCACCCCGGCAGTCAACGTCGTGGAGAACCCCGACGACTTTCAGATCGAGGTGGCCGCCCCCGGGCTGGAGAAGAAGGACTTTAAAATCGACCTCGACAACAACGTGCTGACCATTTCATCGGAAAAGGAGCTGAAGCACGAGGAGCAGGAAGGAAAGTACATGAGAAGGGAATTCAGTTACGCCTCATTCAACCGTTCCTTCAGCCTCCCCGAGGCCGTGGATTCCGGAAAAATCAAGGCCAGCCACAAGGACGGCATTCTGCGCATCACCATTCCCAAGAAGGAAGAGGCCAGGCGCAAGCCACCCAAACAGATTGCGATCTCGTGATCAGTTCTCGCGCATCACGAACTCATCGTATTCCAGCTCGAACCGCAGTTTGTGTTTTGATTCTTCCACGGCGAGGGCCTGGAATACCTGCTTGAGTTCCGGGACTTCGGTCCTTTCGGAAAGGGCGGTATACAGTTTGAATGCCGCCTTTTCCTTTTTCATGGCCAGGATGAGCGCCTCGGCATATTCCATGTCGTCGGATGGTTGCACACTGACCAGGTAGTCGGCAATCTTCAGGTCTTGTACCTTCCCCACATCCATGTCAAATATTTTCTCCTCCTTGATCTTTTGAAGGCGTGCCTTGTGCCCGACTTCCTCCTGGGCAAACTGCAGGAAGATATCCTGGATCTGTTTGCTTTTCATTCTTTCAGCCAGCCGGGTGTAGAAGTCGACGGCCTCCTGTTCCGCCTGCATGGCAAAATCCAGGATCTCATCCACCGAGTTGAATGTCTTCATGCTCAGGTTGTGGTTTTTGTGAATGCTTCGGTCCATTGCTCTTCGAATCGTTTCACCAGCAGGTCACAACCATGCTCGAAACGTCTGGCGGGATTGTCTTCCTTTGTGGGCACCAGGGGGCATGGCGCATCCTGATCGGGGGGACGCATCATGGATGCGGCCTCCAGAAGGACGTCCGCCGGGCCTGCCGGGCCGGCCTTGCCGGTGAGCGCTTCCAGCAGGGCCGACAGCAGTTCCGGCGTGGTCATATCCAGGGGCGGGGACAGGGAGGCCGGAAACTGCTGGATAAACCGCTGGGTGTTGGTAAAGCTTCCGCCGGTCTCGAAATGAAGACTGGCGGGCAGCACCAGGTCGGCCAGGGCGGCCGTTTCGCTCATGAACAGGTCCTGGACCATCAGAAAGTCTGTTTTTTCGAGCACGGCAGATACCGTTTCTTTATCGGTGGCGCATCCGACGGGATCTTCGCAAAAAATGAAGGCGTTTTGGATCTTCCCGCCGGAGAGCAACTGCCATTGTCCGGTCTCGGCATGTGCAGGCAGTGCGGCCGCCTGCCACAAGCCTTCCATTTCGCTGCGAACCGTCTTATCGGCGATGCTGCGTCCTCCCGGGGCCATGGCGGCACAGGCCCCCATGTCGAGCAGTCCCTGGGAGTTGCTGCTTTCTTTCAGGGGGATCAGCCCGGCGGCTGTCTTGCCGGATTTACCGGTAATCAGACCGAGGTTATGCAGTTCATGGCAGGCGTTGGAGGACAGGTGTCGCTCCGAGAAGAACAGCATGGCCTGGGGTTCCAGGTTGAAACCTTCGGCGAAAGCGGCCACCTCAGGGGATCCGCACCCTGCCTGCTTCAGCAGTTGTGCCGGATCCTCCCGCAGGATGGCCTCACGGTAAGCCTCGAAATCGCTGCAGTGGTCCCTGATGTATATCCGGTTCTCGAGTCCTCCTGAAAGGATGTGGTGGATGGCGGCCTTGATGAAATGATAGTAGGACCGCACCTGCACCACCTCCCCGGCCTTATGGGCCATGCTGCTTTGCTGTTTGTCGGTGATGAGGGTCAGGGGGACCTGGTCGCGAAGGTGGTGTGCCCAGGCATAGAAACCGGGGACTGCGTGCTCCATGTTGATCTCACTGCCCAGAAAATACAGCCTGCCGGCCTTTTCGATCTGTCCGAAGGGCACGCTGTACCGGCTGTTGGCGGCATAGCCGCCCCCCCTGTCCATGTAGTGGAAACTGGACACATTGTGGGTGCCGGCCCCGGCCCTGGCCAGTTTCTGGACCAGGTATTGTTCCTCATTGGTCAGCCTGGCCCCCGCGTAAAAGCCGTTATGGTCGGGTGCCACCTTCCTGATCCGCCCGGTAATGATCCGGATGGCTTCCTCCCAGGTGATTTCCCTGAAACGGCCGTCCTCCTTTTTCAGGGGCTTTAGAATGCGCCCTTCCCCTTTATTGAAGAAACGGTATCCGAATTTCCCCAGCCGGCAGATGCTGCCGTCCCTGTTCACCAGCCCCTTGCTGCCCGTGGCCCGGTATATGAAGCCCGATTTGTGGTGCAGCTCCAGTTCACATCCGACGGGGCAATAGGGGCAGATGGTGGTAAATGAATCGGTCTGGACCGGGGCAGGCTTGAAAGGCACGTTTTCGGTCAGGGCTCCCGTGGGGCAGGTGTCGATACACAGCCCGCAGGATTCGCATCGGGTCTGGGTCAGGGGGCCGTCCAGGCTGGGTGCCACATAGGTGTCGAACCCGCGGTTGATCAGCCCGAGGGCATTGGCCCCGACCACTTCGGAGCAGATGCGGACGCAGCGGCTGCACAGGATGCACTTGTTGTTGTCGATTTCGATGAATGGATGGTCAAAGCGCAGGGGATAATCCTTGTAATCCCCGCCGAATCGCATCTGTTCCGCACCGTATTGGGTGGCGTACCGCTTCAGGTCGCAGGTATGAAGCTCGCTGCAGCCGCACTCCATGCAGCGGGCGGTTTCCTTCAGGGCGGCGTCCTGGCTGTAGCCCCGTTCCACCTCGTCAAAATTGTCGCGCAGGCCGGGATCCAGGGTGGGCATTTCCTCCCTGGGCTGGCGCAGGTAGAGGCCTTCATAATCCGCCTTGCTTTGCTCCCTGAAATTGTCCCGCCGGCTGAGGAAACCCGTTTCAGGGGGGCTGGGCGCCTGTCCGCTGAGGAATTGGTTGCAGGTGTGGGCGGCCAGTTTGCCCTGGGCGATGGCTTCAATCAGGGTGGCCGGCCCGGTCACCCCGTCCCCACAGGCAAACACCCCTTCGATGGAGGTCTGCAGGGTTTGGGGGTCTGCATCGATATCTCCCCACTTGTTGACGGCCAGTTCCCTGCCGGCATGGGTGCTGATGTCATCGATGAAGTTGACATGGGTTTTCTGTCCGATGGCGGCCAGCACGATGTCGGCACCCAGGGTGAACTCGGATCCTTCCACCTTCACGGGGCGGCGCCTTCCGGAGGCATCGGGTTCGCCGAGTTCCATGCGGTAACAGCAGATCGATGCCACATTGCCGTCGGCGTCCTTGTTGACCAGGGCGGGCGCCGTCAGGAAGCGGTATTCCACCCCCTCCAGTTTGGACTCATGGATCTCGATGGGGTTGGCGGGCATCTCTTTCTCGGTGCGCCGGTAGAGCACCATGACCTTCTCAGCCCCGCAACGCAGGGCCGTGCGGCAGCAGTCCATGGCCGTGTTGCCCCCCCCGATCACGGCCACCGTCTTGCCGCTGAAATCGTATCTCTGCCCGGTGACCTCCATATTGCGCAAAAAGTCGATGCCGGAGTAGATGTTGCCGGCATCATCGCCGGCACAACCGATGCGCGTCCCGTTTTGTGAGCCGATGGCCAGGATGGTGGCATCGTAATCTTGTTTTAGTTCCTTGTAGCTGAGGTTTTCTCCCAGTTTTTTCTGGTAATGGATGTTCACACCCAGGCCGGTGATTCCTTCGACCTCCTTCTCGATGATGTCGTTGGGCAGCCGGTAGGGGGGGATGCCGTAGCGCAGCATCCCGCCGGCGTGGGGGCTGGCCTCGAAGATGTCGGGCTCATGCCCTTCCAGGGCCAGGTAATAGGCAGCAGTGAGTCCGCCGGGCCCCGCTCCGATGATGGCCACTTTTTTCCCCGTGGCTGCCCTGGTTTCCGGCATGTAGCGTTCCGGTGAGTCCAGGTCGGCATCCGAGGCATAACGCTTCAGGTAATCGATCCCGACCCCCACGCCTTCTACCAGGTTGCGGCGGCAGGCCAGCTCGCAGGGCCTCACACACACCCTGCCGCAGATGGCCGGCAGGGGATTGGTCTTCTTGATGATCTCCACCGCTTCCCGGTACATGCCCCGGCTGATCATGGCGATGTAGCCCTGCACGTCGACGCCGGCCGGGCAGGTTTCACGACACGGGGCGACACAGTCTGCATAATGGTTCGATGCCAGCAGCTCCAGGGAAAATTTGCGTGATTTTCTCACCCGCTCGTTGTCGGTCTGGATGCGCATGCCCTCCGCGATTTTGGTGGAGCAGGCGGGTTGCAGGCCCCGCATGCCTTCCACCTCCACCACGCAGAGGTAACAGGACGAAAATGGCTCCAGCCGGTCGTCGTGGCAAAGGGTGGGGATCTCCACCCCGTACCGCCGGGCCAGCTCCAGGATGCTTTCTCCTTTGATTCCGGTGATGATGCGTCCGTTGAGTATGATATTCAGTTTGCTCATTGGTTTCCTGTTTTAGCTGATGGTAATGGCTTCGAACTTGCACCGGGTATAGCATACCCCGCACTGGATGCAGACCTCCTGCAGGATGAAATGCTTCTCCCTCTTGCCGCCTTCAATGGCATCGACCGGACAGCCCTTGCTGCAGGCCATGCAGCCGGTGCAATTGTCCTGGTTCACCGTATAGGTCAGCAGCTTCTTGCAGCTGAGGGCCGGGCATTTTTTGTCGCGGATGTGGGCTTCGTACTCGTCCCGGAAATACTTGATGGTGGTCAGCACGGGATTGGGCGCCGTCTGACCCAGTCCGCAGAGGGAACTGTCCTTGATGGTGACGGCCAGTTCTTCCAGCATCCCGATGTCTCCATCCCTGCCTTTTCCCTCTGTGATGCGGGTAAGAACCTCCAGCATGCGCTTGGTGCCGATGCGGCAGAAAGTGCACTTGCCGCAACTTTCTTTCTGGGTGAAATCCAGGAAAAAGCGGGCGATGTCCACCACGCAGGTGGTCTCGTCCATGACCACCATGCCGCCCGAACCCATGATGGCGCCCGTGGCATTGACCGAATCGTAATCGACCTGGGTGTGCGACAGGTATTCGGGGATGCAGCCGCCCGAGGGACCGCCCAGCTGCACCGCCTTGAACTTTTTGTCCCCTGCGATGCCGCCGCCCATTTTGTAAATGATGTCTTTGATGGTGATGCCCATGGGAACCTCCACCAGTCCGCCGTGCCGAATCTTCCCCGTCAGGGCAAACACCTTGGTGCCCTTGCTCTTTTCAGTGCCGTAGCGGGCATAGCTTTCCGGTCCGTTGGAGATGATGTAGGGGATGTTGATGAAGGTCTCCACATTGTTGATGTTGGTCGGATGCTTCCACAACCCGGACTGGGCCGGGAAGGGAGGTCTGCGCCGGGGCATGCCCCTTTGCCCCTCGATGGAGGCGATCAGGGCCGTTTCCTCCCCGCACACAAAGGCCCCGGCCCCTTCCTTGATGTGGAGGTCGAAGGAGAAGCGTGTGCCTTCCTTTTTTCCCAGGTAGCCTTTTTCCCGGGCTTGTCCGATGGCCCGGTTCAGACGCTTGATGGCCAGGGGGTATTCGGCCCGGCAGTAGATGTAGCCCTCCGCGGCTCCGATGGCATAGCCACAGATGATCATGCCTTCGATGACCCCGTGGGGATCCCCCTCCAGGATGGAACGGTCCATGAAGGCCCCCGGATCCCCTTCGTCCGCATTGCAGATCACGTATTTGACAGGGGCGTCGTTGTTGCGGGCGAACCGCCACTTCATGCCGGTGGGAAAGCCGCCGCCCCCGCGCCCGCGCAGGCCGGAGTCGAGCACCATCTGGATGACTTCTTCCGGTTTAACGGGTTGATCCAGGATGCGGCGGATGGCCCCGTAGCCGCCCCTGGCCTCATACTCCTCAATGGATTCAGGGTCGATGTGGCCGCAGTTGCGCAACGCGATGCGGACCTGCCCCCCGAAGAAGTCCTGGTCGGCAGAGGGAAACCTGTCGGACTGCACGATCATTTCCCGGATGGGGGAATAGTTCCGGATATGTTTTTCGATGATCTCGTCGACCCTGTCGGCATGCACCTCCCCGTAAAGGTAGGAGCCGCTCTCGTCGAGGATCTCCACCAGGGGTTCCCGGTAACACATGCCCACGCAGCTGGTCTTCTTAAGTTGGAAGCCGAGTTTGTCGGTTTCGAGGATCCGTTGAAATTCCTTGTAGGTCTTGTTGGCACCCGCTGCGATGCCGCAGCTTCCCAATCCGACGATCACGGTAAAGCCGCTGGCCGGGTGCTGCTGGCTGTTGTTGTTCTGGGATTTGTCCTGACTCATGGGATGAATGGAATTAAGGGGGTTTGGGAAACGGGAATTGCCCGTTTAGCCCTGTTCTGCGTCGTTACGCCGGATTTCCTTGATGATTTTGACGGCCCCTTTCGGGGTCAGTTTACCGAAAGTGTCGTTGCCGATCATCATCACCGGTGCAAGGGAACAGCAGCCAAGGCAGGCAACGGTTTCCAGGGTGAACAGGCCGTCCGGGGTGGTCTCCCCATCCTTGATCCCCAGGTGGTCCAGCAGCTCATCGGTGATGGCCGAAACCTGCTGCACATGGCAGGCTGTGCCATGGCACATCTTGATGATGTGCCTGCCTGCCGGGTGGAGGCGGAACTGGGCATAGAACGTGGCCACCCCATACATGTCGTTCAGTTCCAGACCGGTTTCCCGGTGCAGCTTCAGGAAGGCCTCTCTGGGGATGTAGCCATAGAGGTCCTGCGTCCCCTGCAACAAGGGGATCAGTTGTCCCCGCTTGCCTTTCAGTTTCTCGATCAGGGGGTCCATCAGGCCAAGATCGACCGGGCCTGGCGAGGTGTTTTCCGGGGCGGGTGGGCTCATTCGTTGGATGCGCATGGGAACGGTATTTTGATGTTCGGTTTGGTGTTCGGGGGGGAAATTAAATAAAATTCATCTGGTGGGGCAAGAAATTCAGAAAAAATTTTATTTCGGAAAGGGCTTGCATATGTCCGAAAAAATAATAAAAAAACCCGGCAGGAAAAAACCTGCCGGGTATAGGGGATGTGACATGCCAGGGGCCATCAGATGACGCCCTGGTCGATCATGCTGTCGGCCACTTTGATGAAACCGGCCACGTTGGCCCCTTTCACGTAGTTGACGTAGCCGTCCTCTTCCTTGCCGTGCTTTACGCAGGCTTCGTGGATGCTCACCATGATGTGGCGCAGTTTCTCTTCCACCTCTTCGGCAGTCCAGTTCAGCTTCATGGCATTCTGGGTCTGTTCCAGTCCGCTGGTGGCCACCCCGCCTGCATTGGCGGCTTTCCCGGGTCCGTAAAGGATCTTGTTTTCCAGGAACAACTCCATGGCCTCGGGGGTGCAGGGCATGTTGGCCCCTTCCGAAACGCACAGGACGCCATTGTTGATCAGGTTGCGGGCATCCTCCAGGTTGAGCTCATTCTGGATGGCACAGGGAAGGGCCACATCGCATTTGACCTCCCAGGGGCGCTTGCCTTCGAAGAACTGGGCGTTGGGGTATTCGTAGGTGTAGGGTTTCACGATGTCCTGGTTGGAAGCCCTCAGCTCCAGCAGGTAATCGATCTTGTCGCCGCTGATGCCGTCCGGGTCGTACACATAGCCGTCCGGACCGCTGATGGTGACCACCCGGGCGCCCAGCTGGTTGGCCTTGATGATGGAGCCCCAGGAAACGTTGCCAAAGCCGGATACGGCCACGATCTTGCCTTTCATGGATTCGCCCCGGGTCTTGAGCATTTCCTCGGCGAAATACACGTTGCCGAAGCCGGTGGCTTCCGGGCGGATCAGGCTGCCGCCCCAGTTGCGTCCCTTGCCGGTGAACACCCCGTGGTGTTCCCCTACGAGCTTCTTGTACATGCCGAACATATAACCGATCTCCCGGCCACCCACGCCGATGTCGCCGGCCGGGATGTCCATGTCGGGGCCGATGTATTTGTAGAGTTCGGCCATGAAGGCCTGGCAGAAACGCATGATTTCGGCATTCGATTTGCCTTTGGGGTCGAAATCGCTTCCGCCTTTGGCACCGCCCATGGGAAGGGTGGTGAGGCTGTTCTTGAAGATCTGTTCAAAGCCCAGGAACTTCAGCCCGCCCAGTGTCACGCTCGGGTGGAAGCGGATGCCTCCCTTGTAAGGTCCGATGGCGTTGTTGAACTGGACGCGGTATCCGCGGTTCACATGGACATTGCCTTTGTCATCCATCCACTGCACCTTGAACATGATGACCCGGTCAGGTTCCACGATGCGTTCGAGGATGTTGGCAGTCTGGTACTTGGGGTTTTCCCTGACCACATCGATGATGGTTTCCAAAACCTCCCTGACTGCCTGCAAAAACTCTGGCTGGCCCGGATTCTTTTTCTCCAGGTCCGACATGATGTTTTCTAAATTCATAATGAACTAATTTTAAAGGAGTTGATGATTATGAAACTGAGTAAGGACTGCATTCAATTGGCCACGAAATTACCCCAATTTTCCTGATTGGCAAAGCAAAAGCGGGAAATTATTGTCCCGGTTTCAGTACGATGCCTTTCATTTTGCTTCCGTCGATCTTTATGGTAAGTGGATCGATGAAATGGACATGTCTGACGAATTCGTCCTCATGGACGGCGGGCAGGCCGTTGAGGTAGCCCACATCGTAATGGCCGTCGGACAGGAAAGGGTTGATGGTGAAGTAGCCCACATGGAAGGAGGTCAGGTTCTGGAAGAAATGGGTTCCCTGGCTGGGATCGATCCGGAAATTCTCCAAACCGCTTTCCACGATCAGCCTTGCCTGGGAGATCTGGGCCCATTTCACGGGGATGCCCAGCCAGGGATCCGCCGATCCCCAGCGGCCCGGGCCGACCAGCACATAATTGCGGTTGTCTTTGACGAATCCGCTGTTGATGCGGTCGATCACCTCCGCAATCTTCTTGGTGTGGGCCGGATTGAAGGAATCGGGCTTCACATAGACGAAGTCCCGGATGTGGTCAATGATGCCGTTGCCCAGGGCGTGGTGGCTGATGATGATGGACTGTTCCGGCTTGCAGGTGTTGACCTTGATGCGGTTTTTCTCCTGGGTCTCCACCACGGGCCTGATTTGCAGGAAGTGGAACACCCTGGGATCGGAGGCAGGATAATCCAGTGTGGCGGCAAACTCGATCTCCACCTGGTTGTTCATTTCCCGTTGTCCGATCTGCAGCAGGGTCTGGAGGATCTCGGCCAGTGGGAAGGAGTTGTGCTTAAGGATGTTGGCGAAAGTGATGATTTTTTTGCCGCCTTCGTACAGGCCATCCCGGATGATCTGGTCTTCGTAATCAAACGTCGACACGACATGCTTCATGGACGAATGATCTTTCAGTTCACGGATTTTGGTCCTGAAAAAATTCATCGTTTCATCCACGTTGGGTTTGAACTTTTCGGGATCCAGGTCGAGGCTGTAAAACTCCTTCTGGCTGTCGCGCAGGGCAAACTCAATGCTGGACAGTTGCAGGGTCTTTTCGGGGTAGTGGGGACAAAACCTCAGTGAAATGCCTCCGTCCACGATGGTCTTGCCCAGGCCGAAAGCAATGTTGGCGACCCCGTCCTGGTATTTCTCGGGGCCTATGGGATAGAAGTTCACCGAGCGGGCCACACCGGACAGGGTGGGGTAGAAACGGTTCCCGTAGGACCGTCCCGAGACCTCCTGGATGACCACGGCCATTTTCTCCTCGTCGATCACATTGGACGTCGCAGCGATGTAAGCCTTGCTTTCCCTGAAAAACACGGAGGCGTAAACGCTCTTGATGGCTTGTTCCAGCTGTTGCATGCGCACGTTCCGCTCGGGGTGGTTGTTGGAGATCATATAGGTGGAGTACACCCCTGCAAATGGCTGGTAGTGGCTGTCTTCCAACAGGCTGGAGGATCTGACAGCCAGGGGTGCCTTGAAAAAGTCGATCATGTCCCTCACGAAAGACTTCATGCGCGAAGGGGTCCTGGTGCCGACGAAGCGGTCCAGGATCTTTTCGTCGGATGCGTTGGAGAGGGCAAATTCGTAAAGATCCCCTTCTTCCATGAACTCGTCGAACAGATCGGTCGTCAGTACCACGGTGCGTGGGATGGCCAGGATGATATTGTCCCACTTGTGCATGATCTTGTACTTGTTGATCACCGAATCGATGAAGGCAAGGCCCCGGGCTTTTCCGCCCAGCTGCCCGTCTCCCAGGCGTGTGAACACGGCGTATTCGTCAAGGTGGCTGGCAATGATGCCCCGGCCCTTGGTGCGCCGGTAATTGGCGATGGTGTCGATCAGGTAGGAGCGGACCTCTTCGGTGGAGTTGAAATCGCTTCGGCTCTTCTTGCGGAAGAGGTTGGACAGGGAAAACAGCGCCCTGGCCTTGAGCCAGCGTGTAAAGTGGTTGTTGTCGACGTGGTATTCCAGAGACCGGGAAGGGACCCTGGCGATCTTGACCTGCAGGGAGTGCAGGTTGTTGGCGCGGTCCACCTCCCGCCCCGAATCCGGATCCTTGAATACGAAGTCCCCGAAACCGTAATTCTCCCGGATGTAATGCTTCAGCTCCACGAGCAGTGTCTTGCTGTACTTGTCGATAAAGCTGACCTTTATCTCCCTGATCATGCGTATGTCCCATTGATCGGACGACTGAAGGAGGATGGGGATCTCGGAATCGCTTTTGCGGATGAAGCGGGCCAGTTTGATGCCGGCCTCGTCGTCGCGCTTTCCTTTGCGGGCATAGCTGATGTCGCTGATGACGCCCAGCAGGTTCAGGCGGTATTTCTGGTAAAGGGAGACGGCGTCCTCGTAAGTCTTTGCCAGGAGGATCTTGGGACGGGCCCGCATGCGCAGGGTCTTGCGGTGCTCATTGAGCCCTTCGGTCATCAGCTCGTTGGTCTGGTCGAAGATCACCTTGTAGATATTCGGCAGGTAGGAGGAGTAGTAACGGATGGAGTCTTCCACCAGCAGGATGGCCTGGACCCCGACCACCTCGATGTCGTATTCCGCATTCATCTTATCCTCGATCAGCTTGATGATGGCAAGCAGCAGGCTGGAGTTTCCCAGCCAGGAGAACACATAATCGATGGAGCTGAGGTCCTCGTTGGCCAGCTTCATGGACACCTCCCTGGAAAAATGGGTCAGCACCACGATGGGAATCTTGGGGTAGCGCTTTTTGACCTTTCTGGCCATCTCAAAGGCATCGATCTTCCCCACGTTGAGCATGGTGATCACCAGGTCAAAATCCTTTTCCTGCAAGAGCTCAAAGGCCTCCTCCGAAGAACTGGCCTGGGTGAACTGGGGCGGGTAGCGCAGGTTCTTGGACGTGTATTCCAGGAAGATCTTTTCGTTGATGCGCCCGTCCTCTTCCAGCATGAAGGCGTCGTAGTTGGAACAGATCAGCAGCACATTGATGATGCGCTTCTGCATCAGGTCCTGGTAGGAGATCTCCCGGAACTCATAATGGTCGGTGGCGAACTGCTCGTTGTACTTGTATTTGGAAACCTGGGTCATGAAAGACGGTTTGGTGATTTGCTGAATTGTTTATTTGTTGATTTGACAGGCTTTGGGGATTCTTGCATGCATACCGACGCACCGGCAAATCAACCCTCATTCTCTGCGGCCGGTTTGTAATACACCAGCGAAGCGCGTTTCTTGCCGTCCATGATGATTTCCAGCGGCTGGTCGAAGCGGACGTGCCGGAAGTATTTCGTTTTTTTGATCAGCCTTGCCTCCTGGAGGGCCTCCCAGTTGACGTAGTCTATCAGGTCGTTGTGCTTCACCGAGAAGTATCCGACGTTCATGGAAATCACATTGTGAAAGAAATGGGAGCCCAGGGAGGCATCCAGGGGGAAGTCCTCCATGCTTACCTCCACAATGATGCGGGCCATGGATATCTGTGACCAGACCACCGGGATGCCGATGAACCGGTCGCGCGTTCCCCAGCGGCCTGGTCCGATCAGCACGTATTTGCGGTCTTCTTTGGCCAGGGCGGCATTCAGGGCATCGATCTCATCCCGCATCTTTTCGGTTTTGAGTTTGTCAAACCCATCCATGTCCACATAGATCACATCGCTGATGTCCGTGATCCGGCCGTTGCCCATGCCATTTTCACAATAGAGCAGCAAACGGTCATTGTCCACTTTGTCGATCTGGATCTCGGTGTCGATGATGTTTTTAATCAGGGGCTTGATCTGCAGCAGGTAAAAGGAAGCCCGCCCGTCCCGGTCCTTGTTCAGGTCCACGGCAAACTCTATCTCGATGGGTGTGCCCATGGATTCCGAAATGATGTCAAGGATCACCTCAATGCTTTTGGGCAGGGGAATGTAGCCGTACTTCAGGATGTTGGCAAAGTTTACCACCCGCGGACCCGCCTGGGTGATGCCCGGGATGGTTCTTTCGCTGGAGAAGTCGTAGACCGAGGCACAGTGTTTCAATGTGCCGTGCTGTTCGGCCCGGTCGATCTCCAGCTTGATCAGCCCGGCGTCTTCCCCTTCCAGCAGGTTGAGGTCCTGTTTCCTCAGGTCGATGGCGTAGAAATGGACCTGGGAATTCTTGAAGAGGTCCTTGGGTGTGTAGATCTCCAGTTGGGGGTGAACCGGGGAAAACCGGTAGGTCTTTTCCCCTTCGACCACGTATTTTCCCAATCCCACAGCCACGGAGGCGAAACCCTCTTCGGGCTTCATGTAGGAGTACGGGTAGAAGTTGTAAGACTGGGCCACCCCGCTGATATGGGGGTAGAAACTGTCGCCGAAGGTGTTGCCGACAACCTCCTGGATGATGACTGCCATTTTTTCCTCCTCGATTTTGTAATGGACGGCCCTGAAGTAAGCCAGGGCCGTGGGGGAGAAAATGGAGGCAAACACCAGCTTGATCGCGTTCATGACCTGTTCCAGGCGGACCGCCAGCTCCGGGTGGTTGTTGGGCAGCAGGAAGGTGTCGAAGATCCCGGCGAAGGGTTGCATGAGGGAATCCTCAAAGAGGCTGGAGGAGCGGATGGCCAGGGGCCTGTCAATAATGGAAAGGTAGGCCTTGAGCCGTTTGCGCAATGTCTCGGTGAGCCGGCCTTCCAGGAAGCGTTTCTTGATGGTTTCGTAATCCGTTTCGGAGTAGGCCTCCTGGTACAGGTCATTTTGCTCGAGAAAGCGTTCGAACTCTTCGGTGCCGATGATGGAGGTCCTGGGGGTGCGGATGCGGATGTCGGGCACCAGCTCGGAGAAATCAAAGTTGTTGATGATCATGTTGATGAATGCCAGTCCCCGGCCTTTGCCGCCCAAAGATCCGGGGGCCAGGCTCACCACATTGGTCTCATCTGTCAGGGCGGACTCCTCGAAATTGATGACCTTGCCCTTCTGCTTGTCGTGAATGCATTGTTCGATGACCCCGATCAGGTATTTGCGCAGGCTTCCCGGGCAGGTAAAATCCTCCACCTTCATGGGTTTGATGCGCTTGGCGATCTGGATCTCTCCCCGGGCCATGAGCCAGTGACTGAAATGGTCCCGTTTGGCATGGTAGATCAGGGATTTTTCGGGGATGGTCTTCAGGTGGGTCTGGAATTCCTTCATGGACCGTGCGATGGCGATTTCCTTGCGCCCCTCCTCGTCCTTGTAGACGAAGTTCCCGAACCCCAGATAGTAGTTGATGAAGCTTTGCAGGTCCTGTTTCAGGGTCTCCGAATTCTTGTTGATGAAAGTCGATTTCAGAAGGTAGGCCTTGCGGGCGTTCTCAGGGTCTGAAGACTGCAACACGGTGGGCAGGTTCGGAACCTGTGACTTGACATAGGAGACCAGTTCCAGGCCGGCCTGTTCATCCATTTTGCCGTCCTTTTCAAACTTGACATCCGAGATCAGGCACAGCAGGTTTTCCTTGTATTTGTTGAACAGGCCGATGGCCTCCTGGTAGTTGGACGTCAGGAGTACCTTGGGCCGGACCCGCATTTTGAGCAGCTTGTACAATTCGTCGGTGTTGACCTCCTCGATCAGGTGCTGGGTTTGTTCGATCACGATCGAATAGAGGATCGGCAGGTAGCGGGAATAGTATTTGGCCGAATCCTCCACCAGCAGGATTACCCGGACCATCCCGATGCGGATGTCGTTTTCCACATTCATGCGGTCCTCGTTGTATTTGACCATGGCCAGGAAAACCTTGGAGTCGCCGTTCCATACGAACACCTTGTCGATGGAATTGATGGGCTTGTTGCCGTCCTCGAACAGGGCGATGTCGCTGTTGTTGTTCAGCAACATGAAGATGGGGATGTTGTGGTAGATCTGCTTGATGATCCTGCTCAGCTGAATGGGGGTGGATTTCTCCACGCCCATCATCACAATGACCATGTCGTAATGCTTTTCCTGCAGCTTTTCCAGGGCTTCCTCGGGAGTGGACACCCCCGTGATGCGGGGTGCCGAAGACAGGTTCAGCTGGTAGTACTCCCCGGTGACCTGTTCAAAGAAACGTCCTTCCTGCTCGATGATGTAGGCATCATACAGGTTGGCCACCAGCAGGATCTCCCGGACTTTATACTGCATCAGGTCATGGTAGATGTCCCGGTCTGAATTGTGTTTGTTCAGGAACTTCTGCAGCAGCTGCCGGCTCATGGCCGCATGCTCGCCTTCGACCGAAGGTTCCTCGGGGGGGCGTTTTTCCGGGCCGACCTTTTTGAGCAGGGATTTCCCGATGGATGTGTTCAGATACCCGGTGATCAGGCTTGTCAGGTTGTTGATCAGGTGCCTTTCCTCGATGATGAACGGTCCTTCGTCCATTTCGGGTTGTTCACTCAGGTAGAACACCTCGAGGGTCCCTTCCTTTCCGTCGATGGTCTCGAAAGTCTTTTTCTGAAACCAGGGCGTTTCCCTGAAGCGGGGCGAACTCAAAAACAAGTCCCTGCCATACTTGATGCGGGCCACGGCATCTTCGGGATGCTTCCAGGCCGGTGGCAGCAGCTGGACAATTTCCCGCAGCATGTCGGCAATGGGCCTGTCCTCCTTCAGGATGGCCGTGGTCTTGTTGATGGCGCCGAGCTCCTTGAGACGCTCTTTCTTGTCTGCCAGGATCTTCTGGATTTCTTCCTGGCTGATGGAAAGGGGCTGTCCGGGTTCCGGGAATTCTCCGGGGCCCCGGAGACCGGTTTCGGGAATGGATGGGTTGTCACTCATGGGTGTGGCAGGCTGGTTAAGACCCTCTGTGTGGGTGCCGCCCACAGGGGCATATTCTTAACAAATTTCGGATAATTTGCGTACATAAGTCAAAAATATGGTTCGTGGTCCCGGCCATTCATATAAAAAAAAATGAAAAATACAAGCAAAAAGAAAAATAAATATGTTTTGCAAAAATATATATGCGGGGCACAAATTCCCCTAAAATTGTTTTGTCAATGAAATGTCAACCCTTCTAAACCTTAAACCAAGTTCACCATGGATGCACAACTTAAGAAATTTATGGATTATGTGGTCGCTAAAAACCCTTCGGAAAGGGCCTTCCACCAGGCCGTTCAGGAGGTGGCAGAGACCATCATCCCCTTCCTTGAGGAAAATCCGAAATACAAGGCCGCCAAAGTCTTCGAGCGCATGATCGAGCCGGAAAGGGTCATCATGTTCCGGATCCCCTGGATAGATGACAAGGGGGAAGTGCAGATCAACCGCGGTTTCCGCATCGAAATGAACAGCGCGATCGGCCCCTATAAGGGAGGGATGCGCTTTCACCCCACCGTGGACCTGGGCGTGCTCAAGTTCCTGGCTTTCGAGCAGGTGTTCAAGAACAGCCTGACCACCCTGCCCCTGGGAGGCGGCAAGGGAGGCAGCGATTTCGATCCCAAGGGAAAGAGCGACAATGAAGTGATGCGGTTCTGCCAGAGCCTGATGACGGAGCTGTTTCGCCATATCGGGCCCGATACCGATGTGCCGGCAGGGGACATCGGGGTGGGCGGCCGCGAGATCGGCTTCATGTACGGACAATACAAGCGCATCCGCAATGAGTTTACCGGGGTCTTTACCGGCAAGGGCCTGGAATACGGAGGCAGCGTGATCCGTCCAGAGGCCACGGGTTACGGCACGGTGTATTTTGCCCAGGAAATGCTCGCCACCATCAATGAAGGCATCAAGGGCAAGACGGTGGCCATCAGCGGCTCGGGCAACGTGGCCCAGTTTGCCACCCAGAAGGTGATCGAGCTGGGCGGCAAGGTCGTCACCCTGTCCGACTCCAACGGCTATATTTACGACAAGGACGGCATCGACACCGAAAAGCTTCATTATGTGATGAACCTCAAGAACGTGAAACGCGGCCGCATCCGTGAGTATGCCGATCAGTACGGCTGCAAATACGTGGAGGGGGTTTCCCGTCCCTGGATGGAGAAGTGCGACATCGCCCTGCCCTGCGCGACCGAGAACGAGCTGAACGAGGAGGAGGCCAAAGCCCTTGTGGCCAATGGCTGCATCTGCGTGTCAGAGGGTGCCAACATGCCTTCCACCCCGGAGGCCGTGGAGGTGTTTTTGAACAACAAGATACTCTATGGTCCCGGCAAGGCGGCCAATGCCGGCGGGGTCGCCACGAGCGGACTGGAAATGAGCCAGAACTCCCTGCGCCTGTCCTGGACCCGGGAGGAAGTGGACCAGCGCCTGCACAACATCATGATCAACATCCACAAAACCTGCGTCACCTTCGGACAGGAAGGAGACTTTATCAATTATGTGAAGGGCGCCAACATCGGCGGTTTCGTGAAAGTGGCCGATGCCATGATCGCACAGGGGTATGTGTAAGGGTCCGGAAACTGAGTAAGGCAAGTGTACGGTCCTACGACCTTGTGCTGAGGAATGCCGCCGCGATTTTAGAGGCGGCATTCCCATTTCCGTACAGCCCGTCCGGAAAGGCCGGAGGCTTTGCCATAAAGTCCGAAGCCGCACCGGAAACGGCCTCCGGGTCGGTGCCGCACAACACATTGCAGCCGCTGTCGGTCAGTTCAGTCCATTCGGTTTCCCGGCGGAGGGTGATGCACGGCTTTTTGAAGAAGCAGGCCTCTTTCTGCAGGCCCCCGCTGTCGGTCATCACCATCCGGCAGTGCTTCAGCAGCCAGAGCATCTGCAGGTATCCCTGGGGCTCCAGACGGAGGATACGCCCCGAAAGTCCCGGCCCTCCCATGCGTTGCATGGCCAGCCAGGTGCGCGGATGCACCGGGAAGACCACCGGTATGGATTCCGACACCCTGCGGAGGCCGTCGACCACCTCCTGCAGGCGGTCCGGATTGTCTGTGTTTTCGGCCCGGTGGACGGTGGCCAGCACGAAATCCTCCGGCAGGCGGATCCCCTCCGGCGCACTGGCCCGGTCCAGGAACATCAGGGCGGCGTCCAGCATCACGTCGCCGGTCTGCTCGATGCGCACGCCAAAATGCGCAAAGCCTTCCTTTTCCAGGTTTTCCGCCGCGGTCTTTGTGGGGCAGAACAGCAGGCTGCTTACCCGGTCGGTGAGGATGCGGTTGATCTCCTCGGGCATGCCTGTGTTGAAAGAGCGCAGACCGGCCTCCACGTGGGCCACGGGGATGTGCCCTTTGGCGGCTGCCAGGGCCCCGGCCAGGGTGGAGTTTGTGTCGCCGTACACCATGACGTGGTCCGGTTTTTCCTCCAGGAGGATTCCCTCGATGGCTTCCAGCATCCTGCCGGTCATCGCCCCATGGGTCATGCTGTGGATGCCCAGGTTGTACCGGGGCCGGGGAATGTCCATTTGTTCAAAGAACACCTCACTCATGCGGTGGTCGAAATGTTGCCCGGTATGCAGGAGGACTTCCTGAATGGTCCCTGTGGCGGCCAGTGCCCGGCAAACGGGGGCGGCCTTGATGAACTGGGGACGGGCCCCGATGATGGTGAGGATCTTATGCATGCCTGATGGTCTTTTCATATCGGTTGAGGGTGTGCCGTGCCAGGAAAAAATTAAGGGCATAGGCCAACACGTCCATGGCGGCCAGCGCGGTGATAAAACCCGCGATGCCCCAATGCCGGAACAGGGGCAGGGCGGCAATCATCACGAAGTAGGAGACCTGCCAGGCGGCCTGGACTTTCAGTTTGCGCAGGCCGACAAATATCATGGACAGGGGGGAGGCGATGGTTCGCAGGGCAGACCCCCACACGAGGATCCGGGCATATTCTCCGGCCTCGCGGTAGGGCGCTCCGGCATACAGGCCCAGCAGCCAGGGCCCGGCCAGTACCAGCAGCAAGACTTTCAGGGCGGCCATGGCGGCCAGCATCAGGGCCAGCTGCCGGAAGTCCCTCGCCAGGCTTTGTGTCAGCCTGCTTTTTTCACTTACTGACTGAAGAAAGACCTGTCCGACGCTCATGGTGAGCACCGAAGCCGGGATGAGCAGCACCAGCCGGGTCAGGTCAAAAAAACCCGCCGTCTCCTGGGAGAAGAATTTGTTGATATACAGGGTGGGCAGCATCAGGCAAAGCATGTTGAGCAGGGTGGGCAGCAGGTAATACAGGGGAAAGTCCCGGTACTGACGGGCAAGCTGCCCCTGCCGCCGGAAGGAATGCAGCCTGGGGGTGAATCGGTACCGCCGCATCTGCCGCAGGCCGCTGCCCACATTGGCCAGGTGCCCCGCCACATCGCCCGCCACCAGCCCGGCCGGGAAGCGCGCCAGCCCGGAGACCATCTGAACGGCCCCCTCGGCGATCCGGCGCATGCCCTTGTTGACCGACAGGGGACGAAATGCCTTCTGCCGCGTCAGGTAGTGGTTCATGCACTGGTAGGTCCCCAGGAGGGCCACACTGGCAGGGGCCAGCAGCAACCAGGGGGCATAGCCGGGTTCCAGGTTCAGGAAGGCCGCTGCCTGCCGGTGGAACAAAAGGGTGGCCGCCGCCAGGACCAGGGCGAAAGCCAGGTTGATGTAAAAGCCAAGGAAAAAAAGGTTCACCGCATCGCTGTGCCGGCGCGGCTGCACGATGGCCATTTCGTACCGCAGCGGCCCCACCGCCGCCAGGATGGCCGTCAGGCTGATGAAGACGGCATAGGCCCCGAAATCCTCCGGGCTGAACAGCCTCCTGAGCACGGGTTGCAGGACGATGGCCACCAGCTGGGCAGCCGCCGTTCCGGCGGCCAGGGTGAGAATGCCTTTGAATAAATCCCGGTTGGGGTTCCTGAGGAAAGACATGTCGGCGGGATTGGGGGGAGCGATTCCTGCAAAGGTAGTTGATTTTGCTTTTCGCCGGATTTTTCCGTTACTTTTGCCAAAAGCTATGGCCATGCGCATCTACCTCCTGGGCTTCATGGGCAGCGGAAAGAGTTCCCTGGGCCGGCGGCTTGCCCGCAGGCTGGGGTATGATTTCTATGATACCGACCAGGCGGTGGAAGCCCGCTGGGGCATGAGCGTGGCGGAGATGTTCCAACGGGAGGGGGAGGCCGTTTTCCGTGACAGGGAGCGGCAGGCGCTGCTGGAGACGGCCGGCATGGAGCGGGTCGTGGTGGCCACCGGGGGCGGGACGCCCTGTCACGGAGACAACATGGCATTCATCAGGCAGCACGGGGTGTCGGTCTACCTGCGCATGGCAGAGTCGAGCCTGGCCCACCGCCTGGAGCATGCCCGGGTGCCACGCCCCCTGGTTAAAGGACTCAAAGGGCCTGCCTTGCTGCAGGAGATTACCCGGCGGCTTGCGGAACGGGAGCCCTGGTACCTGCAGGCCCATTGCATCATCAAGGGGGAAACCGTGAGGCCCGACCATGTCATTGCGCTGGTGTTCGGGGAAGGGAACCCTTAGGGATCATTTCAGGACCGGCTGTCCGGACCCGTTTCGCCTGTCGGCGGGCCGGCCCGCCGGGAAGCGCTGCTCAGTTCAGGATGGGGTCGGCCGGGAAATTGGCCCAGATGGCGTAGTCGTTGCCCAGTTCCTTCAGCAGGTTGCTCCAGAGCTTTTCGGGCTTTTGTTCCATGGCCATGTCGCGCTGGCACTGGGTGATGATCCAGGACTTCTCCAGCATTTCGCGGTCGAGCTGTCCGGGCTCCCATCCTGAATAGCCGATGAAAAAACGCACCTCCGGGGAGGTGACAACCCCCTGGTCGATCAGCTCCATGAGCTTCTGGATCTCCCCGCCCCAGTAAAGGCCCTGCATGATCTCGATGCTGCCCGGTATTTGTTCTCCTACGGTATGCAGGTAGAACAGACGTTCGGGGTGGACGGGGCCGCCCAGAAAGAGCGGGAAATCATTGTTGGGGAACTCCTTGACGACCTCGTTGAGCTTCAGGTGAATGGGTTTATTCAAAATCAGACCGATGCTGCCTTCGGATTCATTGTGCTCCACCAACAACACCACACTGCGCCCGAAATAAAAGTCGCGCAATGCGGGCTCACTGATCAGCAGCTTTCCCCTGGATGGCGTTTGTTGTTTCTTGATCATGGCAAACCTGGCTCAATGATGGGTCGCGGTATGAGGCTTTTTGTTACTTTTGATGTGTTGCTAAAGTTAGGTACAAAAACCACACCAATCAACAACCAGATCCCTTTCAATGTTCAAATGGAGTCCCCCGGCCGGAGCACAGCATACCATTCCCTGAGGCGGCAGTATCCTGTCTTTGTGTACGATTCCTTTTTCATCCGCCCGCATGAGAAAGGGGTGGCGCTCGATTTTGTGTTTTCCGTCGGACGGGACCTGGTGTTCCGGCCCCGCCTGTTGCTCTGCATGACCCCTCCGGCTGCGGACCGCCTGGAGGGGCCCGACATCCGCAGCCTGGCATTTCAGGTGGGCATGGTGGAGATGATTTCCTACTGGAAGGCGTTTTGTTCGCCGGAGATCCGCATCCTGCCCCACACCCTGGATGCGGAAGGGCAAGCCTGGTGGAAGGACCTGTTTTTAAAGGGCCTGGGAGAGTTTTTTTACACCAATGGCATTCCCGCACCCGGTCCGGACCTGTTTGCGTTTCATTTCGGGCCGGAGGCCCGGCCCCTCCCGGCAGGAGAGGCGCAGGTGGCCTCCCCGGATGCCGGCCGTACAACGGGTGAGATCATGGTGCCGGTGGGCGGGGGCAAGGATTCGGTTGTGACCCTGGAGCTGTTGCGCCGGGCGGGACGGACCCTCCGGCCCCTGGTGATCAACCAGAGGGGGGCCACCCGGGAGGTGATCCGGGCATCGGGCGTTCCCGCAGACCAGGTGCTGGAGGTGGAGCGCACGATCGACCCGCTGCTGCTGGAGCTGAACGCCAAAGGCTTTCTGAACGGGCACACCCCCTTCTCTGCCATGCTGGCCTTCGTGGCCTCTCTGGCGGCCAGCCTTCAGGGCATTCAGGCCATCGCCCTGTCGAATGAATCCAGCGCCAGCGAGGACACCATCCCGGGCACCGGCATCAACCACCAGTATTCCAAATCCCTGGCCTTCGAAGCCGCCTTCCGCAGTCATATAGGGCGATGCTTCGGGCTGTACGACCTGTACTTCAGCTTCCTGCGGCCCCTGAATGAACTGCAGATCGCTGCCCTGTTCTCCGGCATGCCTGCCTACCACGGGGTGTTCAGAAGCTGCAATGCCGGGAGCAGAACGGACAGCTGGTGCCGTAAATGCGCCAAGTGCCTGTTTACCTATGTGATCCTGGCGCCCTTCATGGACCGTGATGCCCTGTTGTCCGTGTTCGGGGCCGACCTGCTGGAGGATGCCACACTGGGGGGCCTGCTGGACCAGCTCAGCGGGGTGGCGCCGGATAAGCCCTTCGATTGTGTGGGCACCACAGGGGAGGTGAAGGCCGCCCTGTCATTCCTGATCCGGCGGTACGAGAACGAGGGCCGGCCCCTGCCTGCCCTGCTCAGGCGTTACCGGGACACCCAGACGGAGTCTGTCGGTTCCCCGCGGCTGGCTCCTTATCTAAAGGGCTGGCACCTGCCCCACTTCGTACCGGAGCCGCTGCAGGCCCTGCTGCACGATGCCCTCAGGCAGTTGCCGCCGGTGGAGGGAGGGATGGAGACGCCAGGACCATCCGACAAAATAGTATAAAATTATGGACACCAAGCGGTTTGAGGCATTGTTCGCTGCCCGCCCCAGGGTGGCCCTGCTCGGTTTCGGGCAGGAGGGGCAGTCCACCTTCCACACCCTGAGGCGCTATGTTCCCGGCCTGCAACTCTCCGTTTGCGACCGGTCTCCGGAGGTGGCCTCCCTCAGGGAACGCTTCGACCCGGACGGGCAGGCCGCCTGGTGGACCGGGGCGGGCTATCTGGAGGGCCTCCGGGAGGCGGACCTCATCATCCGTTCGCCCGGCATCCCTTTCCGGGTGCTGGAGGGCCTCGGGCTGCAGGCCGCGGTGGAATCCCAGACCGGGCTGTTCCTTGCCCTGTTCCGGGACCGCATCGCAGGGATCACCGGCACCAAGGGCAAAAGCACGACCTCCTCCCTGTTACATCACATCCTCTCGTCTGCCGGAAAGCGGTCCGTCCTGGCGGGCAACATCGGCCGGCCCGTGTTCGAGCTGATCCCGGACATGCGGGAAGACACCCTGGTGGTGTTCGAGATGAGCAGCCACCAGCTGCAGTATGTTAGCCAATCGCCTCATGCGGCGGTGCTGCTGAATTTGTTTCCGGAACACCTGGACCACTATGCCTCCTACGAGGAATACGGACAGGCCAAGGCCAATATATGCCGCTGGCAGCACAAGGGGGATGCGGTCTTTTACAACCTGGAAAATGAAGGGATCAGGAGTCTGATGGGGCAGATGGCCATTCCTTCCTCCCGCATTGTTCTGGGCCGGGGAGGGGATTACCATGCCCGTTTCGAAGGGAACGACCTCCTGCTGCGGCTCCCGGCCCGGGAGGTACGCCTGAAGGATCTGGCCGGGAGGGTCCGCCTGCCGGGCCGGCACAACCTGATGAATGTGGCGGCTGCCGCCGCGGTGGCGGTGCATCTGGGGGTGGATACGGATTTTCTGCCCCGGGCCGTGGAAGGCTTTGAGGGCTTGCCACACCGGCTGGAGCATTGCGGGACAGTCGGGGGCGTTCAATTTTTCAACGACTCCATTTCCACCGTGCCGGAATCAACCCTGGCGGCCATCGACACCCTGCCCCGGACCGCCGCGCTCATCCTGGGCGGGCACGACCGTGGCGTGGACTATGGGGTCATGATCCGCCGCATCGGACAGTCCGGCATCCCGACCCTGGTATTTGTGGGAGAGGCCGGCCGCCGCATGATGGGGCTGGCCTGCAACCTTACCTCCTACCGCGGAAAACAATGCCTGATGGCAGGCAGTTTCGACGAGGCGTTCTCCCTGGCCGCCGCCGCCTGCCGGGCGGGGGATGTCTGCCTGCTGTCGCCCGCGGCCGCCAGCTACGACAGCTTTGCCAACTTCCGGGAGCGGGGGGACCGGTTCAGGGAGCTGGTGGCCGGCCTGAAGCGATCGTAACGGGCACTTGTCGTTGTGACGGCTCCCGGAAAACGGTGACGGTCCAGGAAAGTATTGGCGGCCTCCGGGCAGCATGGACGCACTCCGGCCGCCACCGCGGCCTCCGAGGGCGGCCCCTGCCGGCAGGGGCAAAGATTTTAAAGCACACAACCGGGCGGTTCAGGCTTTTTTTCTTCCTTTTTTGGCGGGGGGCATGGCTGCGGCCGCCGGTTTGTCTTTCTTGCGAAGGCGTGTCTTGCCATAGGTTCCGCGGAACAGTTTCCCGCGGCGGGTTTTCTGATCTCCTTTTCCCATAATATGTCTGTCAATAGATGGATGAAAAATGTTTTCGGGAAGCCCCGGCCGCTTTTCGCCGGGTCCCGGTCCCGCCCATTGGGGGCGTCGGCAGGTAAATTTAGGAAAAACCGGGGAAACGGCCAATCAGTTGGTCGGAATGGCGGACGGATTTCTTCATCCACTCCAGCATCAGCGCCTGCTTTTCCCCTCCCGGAAGCGGCCAGTCTGCGCCGTCTTCTCTCAGGCGCCGGCTCAGGTGGTACAGGCAAATGGCCACCGATACGGAGATGTTGAAGCTTTCGGTGAACCCGCGCATGGGAATGCGGACGAAGCCATCCGCCCTGTCCAGGGCCGCCTGGCTCAGCCCCTGCAACTCCGTACCGAACAACAGGGCCGTCTTCTGGTCGAGCGGCAATTCCTCCAGCAGGCAATCGTCCCGGTGCGGGCTGGTGGCCACGAGGCGGTAGCCCTTGTTTTTCAACTGCCTCAGGCAGGTTTGTGTGTTTTCCCCTCCTTCCCTGTAATGGTGCAGGCTCAGCCATTTGGAGGCGCCCAGGGCCACTTCGGGGTTCACCTCAAAGGCGTTGCGGTTCTCAATGATGTGCACGTCCTGCACCCCGAAGCACTCGCAGGAGCGCAGCACGGCGCTGGCGTTCTGGGGTTGGAAGATGTCTTCCAGCACGACGGTGATATAGCGGGTGCGTCCTTCCAGCACCTCCCGCATTCTCTTCAGACGCCTGGGGGTGATGAAGCCGGCCAGGTAGTCGATCAGTGGCTGTGGATCGGAAAGGGGGGTCATGGGTTGTCGTCGGATGTGGATGTGCCCTTTTTTCCTGCCGAATGGATCATCATGCCCGCCATGCGGTAGAGCAGCCGGCAGGCCGTGCTGGTGTCCACCGGGCCGGTGCCTGCCTCCACCAGGTCGGCCCCGATGATCTGCCGGCCCTGACGGACGAGGGTTTCCAGCAAATACAGGGCCTGATTGTAGGAGAGCCCCCCCGGGACCGGGGTGCCCGTGCCCGGGCAATGGGCCGGGTCCAGGCCGTCCAGGTCGAACGACACATAGACTTTTGGGGGCAATTCCCGCACGATATCCCGGCAGATTCGCTCCCAGGGTTCTCCCTGAAACAGCCTGGCTTGCAGCTCCTGGTCGAAGAAGGCCCTGATCCGCCGGGGATGCTCCCGGATCACCTGCATCTCTTCCGGGCAGAGTTCCCGCAGTCCCACCTGGACCAGCCTGTCCAGGCCTTTCAGCTCCAGGGCGTTGCGCATGATGGAGGCGTGGGAATGCGAAAAACCCTGGTAGCTCAGGCGCAGGTCGGCATGGGCGTCGATCTGCAGGATGCCCATGCCCGGCTCCCGCTCCGCCAGGGCCCGCAGAAGTCCCAGAGGGACGCTGTGCTCTCCTCCCAGCACAAACGGAATCTGCCCCCGGTCCAGGTAGGCGAGGCATTTTTGCTTCAGCCGTTCGGCCAGGGCCTCCCCGGCCTGGTTCACTTCCCGGGCGATGCCGTCCATGTCGGGGGATTCCCCCGCCCGGCCCCCGGTTTCCAGGAATCGGATGTATACGGAGGCCTTCTCACGCAGGTGCTTGTTCAGGGTGATGTCCTCCCGGGCAACCGCCTCCATGGCCATGCCCTCCCTCCAGGCGTCCGGCGCCAGGGGATCGAACAGGTCGATCTGGAAGGATTCGTCAAAGACCGCCTGGGGGGCCTGGGCGGTGCCCGCCTGCCTGGAGGTGGTCACATCCCACGGCACCGGGATAATGACCAGCCTGGCGCTGTCTGTCCCGAAGGGCAGGCCGAAGATATTGTTGTTCGTGTTGGCGACCCCGTCGGGGTCATATCCCTTGAGTGGCTCTTCCATGATAAAAAAAAAGCCCCGGTCCGTGCCGGAGCTTTGAAATCATTTCCTTGCCAATTACTTGATCAGCTTGGCAAGTTCGGCACCGGCCTTGAACTTGACCACCTTCTTGGCGGGAATGGTGATTTCCTTGCCAGACTGTGGGTTGCGGCCTTTGCGGGCTTCCCTCTTGGATACTGAGAATGATCCGAAACCAACGAGGGCAACTCTATCACCCTTCTTAAGGGCTTTGGTGGTGGCGCCGATGAATGCATCCAGCGCTTTTTTGGCGTCAGCTTTGGTTAAGCCTGCTCCTGATGCAATGGCATCAATCAGTTCTGCTTTGTTCATCTTTTTAGGTTTTAGTTAAACGAGGATTAATTAGGCTTGCATTAATCAATGCAAATATAGGCTAATTCTCAGGAAAAGCAAGTTTAAGCGCCGAAAAGTGCCGGTATTGTTGATAAATCCGGGATTTTGTTAATAACTGCGGCCTGAAAGGCCCGTCATTACAGGGTTTTTGCTGGTTTGGCGATGCCTTCAGCCTGTCAGTAACGGATTACCGAAACGGAAACCGCGCAGGAAAGCATCCGCGGGCATGGGCTTTTTGCCAGGCACCTGAAGCCCCTCCACGCGCACCCTGCCATCGGGGGTGGCAAAGGCCAGCACCTCCCGGTTGTCGGTCAGCAGGGTCCCTGCAGGATAGCCGGTGGGACCGGGCTCGAATCGGGCTGAGAGGATCTTCATGGGCTGGATGCTGCCCGGCCGGAGAGGGGCTTCGCACCAGGCTCCGGGCTGGGGGGACAGTCCCCGTATCCGGCGGACCACCTCCCGGCCGGGCCGCTGCCAGTCGATCAGGCAGTCCTCCCGGTGGATCTTGGGTGCTGGCTTGAGCGGCTCCCCGGGCAGCATGAACTGCTCCTGGTCCACCGCCGTGGCCTCTCCCGTGGCCAGGGCGTCGATGGTCCGGCGGATGATGGCTGCGGCCGCAGGTTTTATTTTTTCATGCAGGGAGCCGGCGGTTTCGTCTTCATCGACCGGAATGGCTTCCCTGAAAAGGATCCTGCCGGTGTCGATCCGGCGGTCGAGCAGGAAGGTCGTGACCCCCGTTTCGGTTTCCCCGTTGATGATCACATGGTTGATGGGTGCGGCCCCCCTGTACTGGGGCAGCAGGGAGGCGTGCATGTTGAAGGTCCCCAGGGGGGGCAGCTCCCAGACGGATTCGGGCAGCATGCGGAAGGCCACGACCACCTGCAGTTGCGGTTTCAGATCCTTGAGGGCTTCGATGAATTCAGGTGATTTCAGGTTAAGGGGCTGCAGGAGGGGAAGGCCCCGGTCGAGGGCGGTTTGTTTGACGGCGGACTGCCTGATCTTGCGGCCGCGGCCGGCCGGTTTGTCGGCGGCGGTGACCACCCCGGCAATATGATACCCTTCCCTGCAGAGGGAATCCAGGCAATGGGCAGCCAGTTCGGGCGTGCCCATAAAGACAATGCGCAATTTCTTCGGATCCATGCTTTGGTCCGTCTTACAGGCCGCGTCCCTGTCTCAGCTGTCTTTTCAGGGCCGCCATTTTGATGGCCGTGACGGCGGCTTCGTCCCCTTTGTTCCCGTGTTTGCCCCCGGCCCGTTCTTCGGCCTGTTGCATCGTGTCGGTGGTCAGCACGCCGAAAACGACGGGGGTCAGGGTTGCGGCCGCCAGGTCTGTGCAGCCCTGGGCCACGGCCTGGGCGATGAATTCAAAATGCCTGGTCTCCCCCTGGATCACGCAACCCAGGCAGATGACCGCCTCAGGCTGCAGGGCATCAATCAACAGGGCGGCCGCTCCGGGGAGCTCAAAGCTGCCGGGCACGTAATGCACCGGGACCGCATCCCGTGCAAGCCCATGGGCCTCCAGGGTACGCAAGGTGCCTTCCAGCAAGGCCTGGGTAACGCCCGGGTTCCACTCGGCCACTGCCACGGCGATTTTCATCCCCGCGGCATCGGGCACGGAGGCCGGCTGGTAGACAGAAAGGTTTTTCTTCTTGTCGGCCATGGCGGGGTTCTATTGGCTGGCCTTCGCCCGGGCAATATAGCGGTCGATGTTGCGACCCTCTGCCGAGTTCCTGTATTCCTTCTCGATGCGCTCAAAAAGGCGCAATGCCTCCTGGGGCTGCCCCATCTCTTCGAACAGCAAACCGGCCTTGAACAGGAACATGGGCGTGGTCAGCTCGTTGGGCTTGAAGCGGTAAGCCTTGCGGTAATAACGGGAAGCCTGTTCCAGTTCGCCGAGCTCCACATAGGCATCCCCCGTGGCCCCGTAAGCCATGGCCCCCAAAATATTGTCCCGGCCGCGGAAGCGGTTCAGCTGCTCGATGGCCTCTTCGTATTCGCCCAGGTTCAGCAGGCTGATCCCGGCATAATAGCGGGACAGGTTGGCCGACCTGGTCAGGCGGTAATCATCCATGACGTCCAGAAAACCCGGATACGTGCCATCCCCTTCCAGGGCCAGTTCGTAATCGCCCTGCTCAAAGTATTTCTCCGCCATGAAAAGTTCCGCACGCGCCTCCCGTTCCCGGGGAGCCAGAATGAAACGGGTGTATCCGATATAGCCTGCGATGACCAGCACGATGACCGCCACGGCCCACACGATGGTGTTCTGGTTCCGCTCGATGAACTGTTCGGATTTGCTGAGCGCCTCTTCGACGGCCACGATATTCTTGTCTTCCTGCGATTTTCTGGTTTTCTTTGACATAATCTTATGGAATTTAGGCTGCAAAATTAGTTTTTTTTTGCAAACCAGCCCCGTGTTTTATTATAATTTTGGCATACCAGAAGGCGCCCGGCGGGCGTTAGTCAACCGGACGCCCGCATCAAATGAATTAATGACCATGCACAAGAGGATTCTGTACGGCATCATCCCGGCCCTGCTTCTCCTGGCTTCGGCCTTCTACTCCTGCCGGGACGATGGTTTCGACACCGATCCGGCCATCCGGCTGGGGTTCTCGGCCGACTCCCTCTTGTTTGACACGGTCTTTACCTCGGTGGGCTCCTCCACGCGCTCCTTCCTGGTCTATAACGACCACAACCGCCGGGTGAACATCTCTTCGGTGGAGCTGGCCGGCGGGGCGGGCTCCTTTTTCCGGGTCAACGTGGATGGCCGTGCCGGCACCGTGGTCCGCGATGTGGAACTTGGGGCCCGCGACAGCCTGTTTGTCTTTGTGGAGGTCACGGTGGACCCGGTGAACCAGTCCCTGCCGCTGGTCATTGCGGACAGCCTGGTGTTTCATATCAACAACCAGGTGCAGGACGTGAAGCTGGTGGCCTGGGGGCAGGATGCCCGCTTTATACGGCCCAATTACGCCGATCCGGACAGCGGGATACAGTACCACCTGTTCGAGGAAGACGTGACCTGGGATGCCGGCATGCCCTACGTGGTTTACGGACTGGCCGTGGTGGCGCCCGACCGCACCCTGACCGTGGAGGAGGGCACGCGGGTGCATTTTCACAACAACGCCAGCCTGATCTTTCTGGAACGCTCCTCCCTGAAGGTGCGGGGGACGGCGGAGCAGCCGGTCAGCTTCCAGGGAGACCGCCTCGAGTCCTTTTATTCGGAGGTGCCCGGCCAGTGGGGACGCATCTGGCTCACTGCCACCAGCAGGGACCATGAGATCGATTATGCCATCATCAAGAACGGCACGGTGGGACTGCATGTCGACACCCTCGGCAGTGTGACCCGTCCGACGCTGACCATCCGCAACAGCGTGATCCGCAACATGAGCCTGGTCGGCCTGCTGGCCCAGGGCAGCCATGTGCGGGCCGAGAACCTGATCATCGGGAACTGCGGGGAGCACACCCTGCTGCTGGCCCTTGGTGGCAGGTACGATTTCAGGCACTGCACCTTCGCCAATTACTACAACCTGCCCAACAGCCCCATCCGGCGAACCCCTTCCATCGTGCTGAACAACTATTACGAGGATGCCGACGGGACCATCCGGGTCCGGGAACTGGAACAGGCGTTTTTCGGCAACAGCATCCTGTACGGCTCCCTGCAGGAGGAGCTGGCCTTCGATTTCCATCCGGGGACCAGCCCTTCTTATGTGTTTGACCACTGCCTGGTCAGGACCCAGCACCAGACCACGGGCAATCCCTGGCCCTACGTGCTGGTGAACCAGAACCCCCGCTTCAACGCATCCAACACGGGCGACTACCGTTTGCTGGAGGACTCCCCGGCCATCGGGGCGGGCAGCCAGCAGATTGCTGAAGGGGTGCCCCTGGATCTGCTGGGACAGCCGCGCTTGCAGCGTCCCGACCTGGGCGCCCTGCAGTACCATCCGATAGAAGAGGAAAAATAATGGTTCCCGGCCACCGGCTCAGGCCGTTTGCATGACCTCCTTCATCCTTTTGCCGATCTCCGCCGGGGAGTCCACATAGTGTACCCCGCATTCCAGCAGGATCTGCTTCTTGGCTTCGGCCGTGTCGTCCTTTCCTCCGATGATGGCGCCGGCATGGCCCATGGTGCGGCCTTTGGGTGCGGTGGCGCCCGCAATGAAGCTGACCACCGGCTTGGTGCCGTGGTCGCGGATGTACCGGGCGGCCTCCGCCTCCATGCCACCCCCTATCTCGCCGATCATGATGATGCCTTCGGTCCCGGGGTCGTTCATGAACAGCTCCACCGCCTCCTTCATGGTGGTCCCCGGGATGGGGTCGCCCCCGATCCCGATGCAGGTGGACTGGCCCAGCCCGGCCTTGGTGACCTGGTCCACCGCCTCATAGGTCAGCGTGCCCGAGCGGGACACGATGCCGATCGTGCCGGGGGTGTGGATGAATCCGGGCATGATGCCCACCTTGGCCTCTCCCGGGGTGATCACCCCGGGGCAGTTGGGGCCGACCAGGCGGGCCGGCTTGCCCTGGAGGTATTCCTTCACGCGCACCATGTCCTGCACGGGGATGCCTTCGGTGATGCAGACGATCAGCCCGATGCCGGCTGATGCCGCCTCCATGATGGCGTCGGCGGCAAAGGCGGGAGGCACGAAGATCACGCTGACATCGGCTCCGGCCTGCCGGACGGCTTCTTCCACGCTGTTGAACACGGGCAGGTCCAGGTGGGTCTGCCCGCCCTTGCCGGGGGTGACGCCCCCGATTACCTTCGTGCCGTATTCGATCATCTGGGTGGCATGAAAAGTGCCCTCAGAGCCGGTGAAGCCCTGCACCACCACCCTGGAATCCTTGTTAACCAGTACACTCATAATGTTTTGCTTGGGTCGGACTTGGGAAAAATATTGTCAAATATAATCAATCCCTTTGATTCTTTCCGTCGGATGCGTAATTTCGGTCAGACAACCCAAAAGAGACTGAACATGTCCGTCCTGCTTGAATTTTCCATGTTTCCCACCGACAAGGGAGAAAGCGTCAGTCCCTATGTAAGCCGCATCATTGCGATGGTGCGGGACAGCGGTCTGGAGTACCGCCTGACCCCCATGGGAACCGTGGTCGAGGCCGATACCCTGGAGGAGGTGCTTGCCCTGGTTGGCAGGGCCTATGCCTGCCTTGAGCCCGACTGCCGGAGGGTGTACTCCAGCCTCAAGCTGGACATCCGCAAGGGACCTGCCGGGCGCTTGCAGGACAAGCTAAGGGCGGTGGAGGAGAGGATCGGCAAAGTCAGCACCTGAACGGGCCTGGTCCCGGGGGGATAAACCATACAGGATCATGAGGAAAGAGCACTACCACACGGACACCATCTGCGCCCCGGCCACCGCTCCCGGGACCGCAGCCATTGCCATTGTCAGGCTGTCCGGGCCGGAATCCTTTGCCCTGGCGGAGACCTTGTTTGTACCCCGCAAACCTTCCCTGAAGACCGGGACGGCGGAAAGCCACCGCATGATTTTCGGCCGGATCATGGACGGGCCGGAGGTGGTTGACGAGGTGCTGCTGACTCGCTTTGTGGCCCCGCACAGCTATACCGGGGAGGACATGGTGGAGGTCAGCTGCCATGGGTCCCCGTACATCGTGCAGCGGCTGCTCCGGCTGTGCCTCGACCGCGGTGCCCGCATGGCCCGGCCCGGGGAATTCACCATGAGGTCCTTTCTGAACGGACGCATGGACCTCAGCCAGGCCGAGGCGGTGGCCGACCTGATCGCCTCCGATTCGGATGCCTCCCACCGGCTGGCCCTGCGTCAGATGCGGGGTCATTTCTCGGACAGGATCCGGGAGCTGAGGGCCCGGCTGCTGGAGTTTGCCTCCCTGATTGAGCTGGAGCTGGATTTCAGCGAGGAGGACGTGGAGTTTGCCGACAGGGCGCGGCTGGCCAGCCTCCTGGAGCAGATCGGACAGGAGGTGGCTGTCCTGAGGGAGTCCTTCGCCATGGGCAATGTCCTGAAGAACGGCATCCCGGTGGCCATTATCGGCCGGCCCAATGTCGGCAAATCGACCCTGCTCAACGCCCTGTTGAACGAGGAGCGGGCCATCGTGAGCGAAATCCCCGGCACGACCCGTGATGCGATCGAGGACACCATCCACATAAAGGGGGTGGCCTTTCGCTTCATCGATACCGCCGGGTTGCGGGAAAGCAAGGATGCCATCGAGGCCGTTGGCATCGAGCGCACCCACGAGAAGATCCGGCAGGCCGCCATCATTTTGTACCTGTTCGATGTGAGCGACACCAGTCTGGAGGAAATCCGGGAAACGATCGCGGAGTTCAGGGCCACCCTGGGGGATGCTTCCAAACCCCTGATCCTGGTTGCCAACAAGATCGACCTGATGGAGGAGATCCCCCACCACTTCCGCAACCTGGTGGACTGGGAGACCCTTTTTGTTTCGGCCAAGCGCAAGGAAAACATCCACCTGATCGCGGAAGCCCTGCTGGACTCAGTCAACCTGGCCTCCCGGGAGGAGCACGGGGCCATCGTGACCAACAGCCGGCATTATGAGGCCCTCTCGGGCACCGCCCAGGCGGTGTCTTCGATTCAGGAGGGCATGGCACAGGGGGTTCCCGGCGACCTGCTGGCCATCGACCTGAGGCGGGCCCTGCACCACCTGGGGACCATCACCGGCGAGGTCACATCCGACGAAATCCTGGGAGAGATCTTTGGTAAGTTCTGTATCGGGAAGTAATTGTTTTGACCAATCCCCGGGGTCTTACTCATTCAATTGGATTACATCAGAAAACGAGCTTCTGTAAGCTCTCGCCCAATTTGTTGCACACCTTGCAAAATTCGTTTTGTTTGCGATGCAGAAGGCTTTTTTAAGCCTTTGATATATTGAGCCAATAAACTTTGGTTCATTCCAATTCTTTCAGAAAGTGCTTTTGCATTAATGACGTTATAAAACTCAAAGAAGCTTTCGAGATCGTACTCAAATACCATGGCATCCAAATTGAAGGAGGTCATGGCATCTTCAAAAGCGAGATTCACAGCTTCCAGAATATTTGCTTTCAGATCTTCAAAGGTTTCGGCCTCGGTTGCAATAAAATTGTCACCCACTAGAGCGTGGGCGCTATATCCAGTTTTTTCCTTGGTTATTGAAACCTTTATCTTTTTCCTTTTCATTTTCATCGTTTTTTTGTTGAGATTCCAGCTTGTCTCAGAATTGCACACAACAGCCCTTTCTTTACTTCTTTGCTTGCATGGTTTGGTATTGTTAATTGCCCTGGTTTTGTGGGATGCTGTAGAATGACGTGACTGCCTTTTCCCCTCAAAACAACCCAACCATCCTTTCGTAACAACCTGAAAAGTTCAGTTACTTCATTGTAGTAAAAGTAATAAAAATATTACCTTTTTCAATTGAATTCATCAAGGTTTCTTTTTTTTACATCTATATTTGTACCTAAATGGAATCATAAAATAGTTTTCATAACGTCGCATCCGGATGCTTTTTAAAAAGATGGTCATTCCAATATCACTGGCTTTCGGTTCAGGACTTATCCAGAAGTGTTAGACCATGGCAATAATCAAAGGACTATTCCAACGGATAATTCATGTTCACCCTGACAATAAATCGCTGATACCGCGCCTGGTGGTGGGATTGGTTTTCCTTTCGGAAGGGATACAGAAATACATCCTGCCCGAAGTGGTGGGAGCGGGGCGATTTGAACGAATTGGTTTTGAGAACTTTGAATTTTTCGCCTATTTTGTGGGGACCTTTGAAATCCTTTGCGGTATTTTGTTGCTGGCAGGTTTTGTCGTGCGACTCTCCGCCATCCCATTGTTGATTATTATGTTCACAGCCATCGCGTCCACAAAGATTCCCATTCTTATGGCCGACGGTTTCTGGGTGATGGCACATGCTGCGCGCACCGACTTCGCCATGAGCATGCTGCTGATCTACCTGATCATTTATGGTGCAGGTAAACGGTCCTTGGATTTCACGATTTTAAGAAAACTGAAAGAAGTTTAAACAAATTGCCATGAAAAAAATACTGATCCTAATCAACGACGCCCCATACGGAACCGAAAAGGCTTATAACGGGCTTCGCCTGGCCAATCAACTGAATAAGGCCCACGAAGATGTGGAGGTGCGCATATTCCTGATGGCAGATGCCGTTGCTTGTGCCGTGGCTGGACAAAATACCCCCAATGGATATTACAACATCGAAAGGATGATGAAATACTCCCTGAACAAGGGGACCAAGGTGAAAATATGTGGATCGTGCGCGGACGCAAGGGGACTGAAAAACGCCACACTCATTGAAGGGACTGAGATCAGCACCATGGCAGAATTTACGCAATGGGTCGTGGAGAGCGACAAAGTCATTACCTTCTGAAAGATGACAGCGTTGTGCTTAACAATAGCACCGCCCAGTCACTGCCCAATACCCTGGGCATTGCATTTACCGGTGTGGCAGCCAATCGGCTGGCCATCCAAATCGGAGATGAGGCCTGCATCTCCACCGGAAAATACACCACTCCTGAACAGGCGGAAAAATCGGCAAGGGTTATTGCAGAAGCGGTTTTGCTGCTAAGAGCCTGATAAATAGTCAGGCAAAGCAGGGGGGCAGATAAGATTTGATATCAGTACAAAAAACCAAAAAGCCAGAGGGGGATAATATTGCCAAAACCATATTCGATAGAATCGGCAGCAACAAATCCGTTTTTGACGGTTTCCAACAGTTTGCTTCTTTTATTTTTACCCCCAACCTCAAAGGTGTAGGTGTTGTCAACCAGAAAATCGGAAACATCGCTTGTATTTACTTTATGTTTTGCAGATAGTTGATTGCAGAAGAATGTTTCTCGCAATGTCCCTGCCGGGGGGGGGTCATTGCAAAGAGCAAACATTAAATTGGCGTTTCCAAGGTATATCTTTTGAGGCTTGGTAAAAACCGAATCGCCTATTCCGGCGTTTGATAGTTGCATGGTCAATCCTGAGCGATGCAGCAAGTCAAGGTACTTAAGTGCTGTTTTGCGGTCTATGCCGGTTTGTGTGGCAAGTTTCGTGATATTGGGTTTGTAGGGCACTAAGTCGCTGATTATCTTTAGCAGCAGTTTGATTTTTATCACATGAGAGTAATCGGTCGGTGTTACCGATGGCAGGTCGTAGTCCAGGGTCATATTGATTATATTGTGCAATCTCTCATGGTATTTCGCGCGGCTTTCACGGTAAAAGGGGAGTGAGCCATACTCAATGTACTTTGCAAACAAAGCAATCGGTTTTATCTTATTGCAAATGTCATGACAGATTTCGGTGTGGCTGGCCAGAATATCGGCAAGATTAATTGAGCTGAATCTGATTTTGTGTTCAAGTTCAATGTATTCCCTGAATGACATTGCAGGCATGATGTATGTGGATAGTCTGCGACTAAGGTCTCCATGCCCTTTGTAAAGTTCCAGCATAGAGGAACCGCTGAATACCACATTTAACTCAGGATAATTGTCATACAAATTCTTTAGCTCTATGGACCAGTTTGGGTATTTATGAACCTCATCGATGTAAAGGGCTTTGCCTCCAAGTTTAGCAAAATGATCTGCCACATCTATCAACGTGTTCTGTGCAAAGTAAATATTGTCAAGGCTTATGTATAATGCACCTTCTTTAGGTCCGTATGTTTCCTTAAGATGTTGCAGCATGAGAGTGGTTTTCCCGGACCCTCGTGAACCCATGATAGCGATCAGTCTGTCGCTCCAGTCAATCTCATCGATTATATACCGTTTAAACACAGTATTACAGCTTTTCAAATGTTTATTGGATAATTCAACAAGTGTTTTCATTTTATTAATTGTGTAATATATAGGCAATTATATTGCAAATATATGGTATATAATCCCCAAAATCAAGATATAATGTGGAATGAAAACAACAAAAAAATTTAAGTTAGAATAATGCGTATTAAGTCAGCTATTTACAAGCCTATATCTTGTTCAGATGTATTCCCAAAGTTTTGTGAGAGTCGAAACAACCCATCCTGCATAATCTCGCAGCCAGAAAAAAAACATAGCCAGAATGACCGTAAATCTTAGGGTTGACAAGGCCGGCGAAATGGAAAAACGGACGTGGAACGTGTTAAAAAAAAAAAATTACAATATTGCTTGTTGGTTAGTGAATATTAACTAATTTTGTTGTATTCAAAAATGTAATGGTATGAAAACCGTACGTCAGCAGGAGATTATAGATGTCGCACTTAAGCTAATTAACGAGAAGGGTATTCAGGGTTTAACCATGAAAAACCTTTCGAAAGAAATTGGCATCAGCGAACCTGCCATTTACCGGCATTTTGAGAGTAAAATTGAAATTTTGCTGGCCATAATGGATTTGTTCAGGGAAAGTACCCGTGAGATTTTTGAGAAGGAGCTGCACAGTGGTATCTCTGCTACGGAGAAAATCGAGCATCTTTTTACCCGGCACTTTGAGCGTTTTGCCAGCAATCCCAGCCTGGTGTCTGTGCTGTTTTCGGAGGAACTGTTTCGTAGTGAACCTGCCTTGATGCAAAAAATTGCCAGGGTCATTGATAAAAATGCATCCATACTGACCCAAATAATTCAACAGGGTCAGCAAAGCGGTGAAATACGCAAAGACATCAGCAGCGACCACCTGGCGGTCACGATTATGGGGTCTTTGAGGCTTTTTGTGAAAATATGGCAGTTCTCCGGATATCGGTTCGATATCAGGGATGACGGGCAAAAAATACTGAATTCCGTAAAATTATTGATCAAAGCGGGTTAAATAAACATTTCAATGCAATGCAACCTGAATGAATAACAAATACATTACCCAAATAAAATCCAAACCCATGAACATCATTGAAGTAAACAGGACCGCCGTGGTGGATACCCCTCATAAAGTAGACGTGCGCCGTCTGTACGACAAAGACAATGCCCAGGCTATGCATATTACCCTGCAGCCCGGGCAGGCATTGAAACCGCACATCACGCCTGTCGATGTTTTTTTTTACATATTGGAGGGAACCCCTTCGGTACTGGTAGGAGAAGAGAAAATACAGGTGGCAGCCGACAGCCTGGTGGAAAGTCCAAAGGATATTGTGCACTGCCTGTACAACAATTCTGATAAACCTGCACGCATCCTTGTGGTTAAAACGCCCAAGCCGACATCTCAGTCGAAATTATTGTAAAAGACAGTAAAAACCGTTACGTATGCCGCAACGGTTTCATTTGAAATAATGAGTTAGTTAATATTAACAAACCACACACCATGAAAATCCATAATAATCTGAAAACCCTGGCCTGGGTCACGGTCGTGGCAGTTCTCTCTGTAAGCGTGTATTTTATTTTTCAGATGAAAGAAAACGTCCGCATGGAGACCAATCTGGATGAGTACATGCCCCGTACCCATCCTGCATTTGTGTATAGCGATATGGCCGAAGACTGGTTCAATATCAAAGACGGTATTCTCATTGCCATTGAAAACAAGCAGGGCATATACAACCCGCAAACCCTTGAAAAGATTCGTGACATCACAGAAGCCCTCGAAGACATGCCTGAATTTGACTCCAATGATGTGATGTCACTCTATTCGGCCGACAACATTACCGGAACGGAGTGGGGGCTGGATGTGCGCTCGTTTTATCGCCGTGTACCCATATCTCCGGGAGGCCTGGAAGAAATCCGGCAGCAGGTTCGAGCCAATGACATGGTGTACGGCAGGCTGGTGTCGGAAGATGAAACCGTGGCATTGATCATTGCGGGTTTGCACAGCGACGCTTTCACCCAGGAGTTTTACCACGACATCATGGCCTTTGCCCAAGGATTCGAAAGTGAGGACGAAACCGTTTTTGTGGCCGGGCGGCCCGTAGTGGAAGGGACCATGGCATTGCTGGGTCCGGACGACATGAAGCGCATGGTGCCCATCGTACTGGCTGTTATTGCGGTTGTATTGTACTTTCTGCTGGGCAGCTTCCGTGCTTCCGGGGCAACATTATTCAGTGTCTTTGTGAGCTCCATCTGGGCTTTTGGAATGATGGCCGTCCTGGGGGTGCCCATTTATTCCGTGTCGACCATGATGCCTGTCATGCTCATCGCCATCGGGGTCGCCTATGGCATCTACTTCTTTAACCATCTCAATCAGTTTTATAAAAAGTTCCCTCAGGGAAATGTCTCTGAGGCGTTGCATTATACATTAAAGGTGTTGTGGAAACCTCTTTCCATGGCAGCTGCCACGACCATGATAGGCTTTGTTTCCCTGCTTAGCTCACAGGTATTTCCCATCAAATACTTTGGGGTGTTTACCGCCTTCGGCATTTTTGTGGCCTACTTGCTGGCACTGGCCTTTCTGCCTGCGGCGGTGGTTTTGCTGGGTTACAAACCCCGGCAACGAACAAGATCAGAAGAGGCTGTACAAAAAGCCTCATGGCTTAACCAATGGGCTGACTTGCTCCTGAGAAACAAGGTGAAAGTTTATTTTGCCGTTGCCGTGGTGGTATTTGTGGCTGGATGGGGCGTCCAGAAGGTCTGGATAAACTCCAGCTTCCTGAGCAATTTCGAAAAAGACAGCGAGATTGTCCTGACGGATGAATTTGTCAACAGCAAGTTTGGCGGTACCTCGACGCTCAATGTCATTCTCGAAAGCAAACAGGCGGGCGTATTCAAACAACCCGAAATACTCAGGCTGGTGGATGACATGCAGCATGAAACCGTCAAGCTTGAGAAAACCGGCAATTCTTTTTCCCTGGCCGACTACCTCAAACGCATGAACAAAGTGATGAACGAGGACCAGGAGGAATATCACTCCATTCCTTCCAGCTCAGACTTGGTAGCGCAATACCTGTTGCTGTATGAAATGTCGGGCGACCCGCAAAACCTGCTTAAGGTGGTAAATTATGATTACAACCGCATCAATGTAACCTTTCAGCTCAAGGGCGATGACTCCAAAACCATCAACGAAACGCTGGAAGTGATTGAAACATTCCGGGAGCCCTTTGCGCAGCATGATGTGGAAATCAATTACGCGGGGTCGGGATACAAAGCCTTGGTATTTATCGGGTTGATATTGGAAGGGCAAATGATGAGCATCGCCATTTCACTATTCCTGGTGCTGGTATTGCTCAGCTTGATGTTTCGCAGCATCAAGGCGGGCCTGATTGGTTCAGTCCCCATTTTGATCACCGCATCGATCAGTTTTGGTGTCATGGGCTTGCTGGGTATCCCGCTAAGCACCACCACTGCGTTGCTTTCGAGCATTGCTATTGGAATAGGCATTGACTATGCCATTCATTTCCTGCAAAACTACCGGATGCACCTCCAAAATGGGCTGGGCCACATGGAAGCTGTTTATGCCTCCATGACAGGAACCGGAAGGGCCATCCTTTTCAACGCCGTGGTGGTGATTTCAGGTTTTCTGGTGTTGTTGTTCTCTGTGTTTCCACCCAACCGTACCCTGGGGGCGCTGGTGTCCATGAATATGTTTACAAGCCTGCTGGGCACCCTTTCTGTCATGATGGTTCTTGGGGTAGCGTTCCGGTTATTTCAGAATAAAAAATAATCGAAAAGCCATAGATTGTTCAATCCCTGAAACCTGGCTGTCATGTATAAAAAATTGCTTGTTCTTTCTCTTGCAGGTCTTTGGTTTACTGCTTTGTTTGCGGTGGCTCAGGATACCCATATGCCCGAGAATGCGGAGAACAGTTTTTTTCGCACCATACGTGCCAACCAGCATGACAGCTATATTACCCTGGGTGGCGGACTTGGGAATAGGGAGCCTTTGATTTTTGAAGCATTTATCGCTCCGTATTTCCTGCTCCGCACCAGTGATAATTCCCGCTGGGGGGCCACACTCTCGCCTGCCATCCTTTTAAGGATGTATGCCGAAGAATCCTTTCCCGTGAGAACACCCAGCTATATGCCGCAGGTAACTTTTTACAGGCAGCTTGATGATGAACAGGGAAGGGCATGGCAGTATGTATTTCTTTCTCTGGTGCACCACTCCAATGGGCAGGACGATCGTTTTTTTATGGAGGATGGTACTCTAAATACCCTTTCCGGTGACTTTTCCACCAATTATCTGGAACTGGGTATATTTTTCAACAAAAAGCTGGTGCCCTTTTCCCATACTGCCGAATACTTCAAAACAAGCCTCGAATACCACCTGGATTTTTACCGCAGCAGGGAACTGAAAGGACACTACAGTTTTGTAAGATGGAACAACAGCATCAGGGTGTTTCGCTCCCTGGGTTCTCTGCGCTCATGGAAAATGCAGAAAAACCCACGCTTACAAACCACCCTGCAAACCAGCTGGCTTTTCGGTGATATGGGTGATGCATCCTTTTTTGACACCAGGGAACGGTTCAATATCTCCTTCACCATAGCTTACCGACCCAGGGCTCTTTCCGATGTAAGTGTTTTTCTCAACGCCTATTCAGGCAAGGACTATTACAACATGCATTTTCAGCAAAGACTGTCGGTAGTTCGGGTTGGATTTCAGGCCTATGCTTTCAGGTAAAAATAGAAAAGTAAAAATCATTGTAAACCTCAAAAAATAATTGTTATGAAAAAACCAAATGTAATCATCAGTGTAACGCTTCTGGCTTTGGCCATATGCACTACCAGTGGCTCGATGGCCCAGCCCACCGGCCAGAAAATCATGGAAGATGTGTATAACCTGCCCAAGGGCGATGATATGCAGGGCGAACTTACCATGACCCTTATCAACCGTCAGGGAGAACAAAGGCTGCGCAATCTGCGGCAATACGCCAAAGATGATGGCGATGTGGAAAAGAAAATCATGTTCTTCCTCAGCCCGGCCGATGTGCGTGGAACCTCGTTTATGAACTGGAGCTACACCGGTGGACGCGACGATGACCAGTGGATTTATCTGCCGGCCCTGAGGCGGGTGCGTCGCATATCCAGCGATGGGAAAGGGGATTACTTCATGGGCTCTGATTTTACCTACGACGATTTGGGCGAACGCCACCCCGATGACGACAACCACAAACTGCTGCGCGAGGAAACCCTCAACGGCAAAGCTTGCTATGTCGTGGAAAGTACCCCGAAAGACCCTGATTACATGTACTCTAAAACAATCACCTGGGTGATGAAGGAAAACAATCTGGGATTGAAGCGGGAATTTTACGACGACCGTGGCCGACTGCTTAAAATTCTTGAAATCAAACAATTCGAGAAAGTCAATGGCTTTTGGACCATTCTGGAAACGGAGATGCGCAACGTACAGAACAATCATACCACCCGCATGAAATTTACCGATGTGCAGTACAATCAGGGCATTCCGGACAGGCAGTTTACCGAGCGAAGCATGACCCTGGGAGAATAATCTATTTTGATTTGAACATGTATAAATCTCATTATGAAAAACAAGATCATTTTAATGACCATGCTGTCAGCGATGCTTTCGCTGCCGGCCATGGCACAGTTCGGCAACGACAACATCCGGTTCAATGGCTTTGTGCGCAACTATACGGGAGTACTTACCAACGAAACGGGTGAATTATCCATACTGCAGAACACCCTTAATCTCAACTTCAGCTCACGGGGCGATAAAATGGCTTTTAAAGTAAACCCATATCTGTATCATTATACCGACAGGGATCTGGAGCTGGGCCTGCGTGAGGCCTATATGGATATGTATTTCAACAAATTCGACCTGCGCGTGGGAAAGCAGCAAGTCATCTGGGGCAAAGCCGAAGGGGTGTTCATTACCGACGTGGTGGCTCCCAAAGATTTACGTGAATTTCTTTTGCCTGATTTTGATGAGATTCGCATGGGAATCACTGCATTCAAACTTAATTATTATTTCGGCAACAGTACCCTTGAGGCCGTATGGACCCCTGTTTTTACTCCTACGCAAATGCCCGAAAGCGGCTCCATATGGCAGCCGCGGATGGATTTCCCTGCCCCGGTAGGTTTTGACCATTCGCGTGCAGAAATCAGCCCGTCGCTGGAGAACAGTGAAGTTTATTTTCGTTTTTCTGCAATGGCATCCGGGTTTGATTATGAGCTGGTGGGTGGTTACTTTTGGTACGACGACCCTGCCATGCACATTACCCGTCACATCGACCACCAAACCCAGCAGCTTGCCAGCCTTACCCTCATGCCCGAATACCATAGGGTAAGCATGGCAGGAGGAAGCATCAGCACACCGGTGGGCCCTTTCCTGATCAGAGCCGAAGGAGCATACTACTCCGGAAGGTATTTTCAGACAACCAACCCCATGGTGCAGGGAGCCAAACTCGAAAAAGACAACCTGCATTACATGGCCGGACTGGATTATAACCTCTGGGGCATTACCCTGAGTGCGCAGTTTATCCAGGAGTACATTCTGGATTATGAAGAAGGCATGCAGAATGATGAACTCGACAATACCATGACCTTTCTGGCCAAAAAGGATTTCCTTAGGGAAAAGCTCTGGGCAGAACTATTCGCCTACATCGGCATCAATCATGAAGATGCCCTGATACGCCCCAAAGTAACGTACAACTTCGCTGATGGCTTTGAAGTACTCGGAGGTGCCAATATTTTCCTGGGAGACAAAGGAAGATTTGGTCAATATAAAGACAATGACATGCTGTATGTGAAACTGAAGTACAGTTTTTGATAAAGCCATTTTTTTGTTGCATGAAACAGATAATCCAGGGTTGCCATCAGCGTTTAGCCTGGCTCTGGAAAAATTGCTTAACTGCGATTGATATTATTTTGTGCCTTCACATTTTTTATTTGCCCATGGTTGTATTTTCCAAGACAAAAAGCAGCTGTTATTTGTTGTTAATACGTTCTGATATAATATAAAAACCTGTAATACAGTATATGAAAAGATATTGTATCGGAGAGTAACGCTGTAAAACATCCCAATAACAAACCAGTAATAAACTCAATTAAAGCCCTTTAAACAGGGCTTTTTTTTTAATCGGATTGAGAGGTACGTTCCGGCAGTTTTATTAAGAACACAGAGTTCATGGGTGATTGATATTTATTCTTAGTTTTGCCTTGCTTCTTTTCAGGCGGGGTATACAGGCACTTTGCTAATGGAGTATTCCTCCCCTGATAATTAACAACTTCATATTGTTATTCAACCCAAATCATTGACTATGCGATTTAACGACTCCATGATCGTCATTGTGCTTGCCTGCCTGCTTTTTGGCCCGGCAACCAATGTGACCGGGCAAAATGCGCCCGTAGAAGCCGCCAATTATCGTTTGGCAGAACGTTTTTCTCCCACCAAGCTTCAGCGTATGGTTTTCAGCACACGGGTTGAACCAAAATGGCTTAAAACGGGCGATAAGTTTTGGTATAAGTACAAAACATCCCAGGGCACTTTCTATTACCTGGTGGACCTTGAGAAACAATCCAGGGGTTATTTATTCGACAACCACGAGATGGCGCGCCAGCTTACGCTGATCACAAAAGATCCATACGATCACCGGAACCTTCCCGATATCGATCCGAAGTTTGTCCGGGGGGACCGCTTTTTCCGGTTTAAGGTGACCGGCACCGAGATGGTGGATGTGGAAGATAAGAAGGAGGAGAAGGAGAAGAAAGACGAGGATCTTCAGGAAGAGGAAAATGAGAAGGAGAAGGAGCAGGAGAAGGAAGAAGAGCTTGAAGAGAAGGAAATAAAGGAGGAGAAGAAGGAGAAGGAAAAAGACAAGGAAAAGGATGAGGGCGGGTCCGAAAAGTCTCCTGCCAAGCGTAAACCCAGGGAATTTTTCCTGGAGTACAACCTGGCTACCGGAGAATTGTATGAAGTCGAAGAAGAGGATGAGGCTGAAAGCAAGAACTGGGCCTCGGTATCGCCCGACAGCACCTATGTGGTTTTTTCGCGCGACTTCAACCTGTACTGGATGGATAAGGAAAACTTCCTGAAAGCCCTGGAGGATGAAGAGGACACAACGATCGTTGAACACCAGCTGACCACAGCGGGTGAACAGCACCATGCTTTTGGGGGTGGATATGCCGTGAAGATGAATGACGATCAGAAGAAGATCGAGAAAGAGCAAAAGAAGCGCTACCGGGCCAATATCATATGGTCGCCTGATTCAAGACGGTTTGCTGTCGTCCGGAACGATACCAGGGAAATAAAATTTTTGTGGGTCATTAACTCCTTGTCCGATCCCCGTCCGGAGCTGGAGAGCTACAAATACCAGATGCCCGGGGAGGAGCATCCTGCCGAATCGGAGCTGTGGGTGTTTGATATAAAGGGTGAGTCATCCGACACCATTCCTGTGACTGCCTTCAAAAACCAAACGCTTTCAGTGCCGCAAATGCCCCGCTCGCATAAGGAATCGCTGGAGGACCACACCCCCGCCATTTGGCTTTCTCCCTCACCGGATGAACTTTACTTCACACGGATCAGCCGGGACCTGAAGCGCTACGACGTATGCCGTGTTGACCTTGAGACCATGGAGGTGGATGTGCTCATTGAGGAAAGGATGAATACCTATGTGGACACCCGCCCTCCTTATCTGATGCGGAATACCGGTGAGATCATTCAATGGTCGGAGCGGGACGGCTGGGCGCATTTTCACCTTTACGGGGCGGATGGAGAAAAGAAGCTTCAGATCACCTCGGGACCATGGCATGCCGACCGGATTATCAAGGTGGATGAGCAAAACAGGGTGCTGTATTTCACGGCCCAGGGGCGGGAAGCCGGTGTGAACCCCTATTATACGCATTTTTACAGCATCAACCTGGATGGCAGCGGGCTTCGGCTGCTTAATGCCGGCAATTATGATCACCAGTCGGTCATGAGCGACTCCTTTAAATACTTTGTCAACAATTATTCACGTGTCGACGCCGTGCCCCGTTCCGAAGTAAGAAATGCGCGGGGGGAGGTGGTGATGCAACTTGAGGAGGCCGACCTCTCCAACCTCCTGCATGCCGGTTATCAATTTCCGGAGACATTTACAGTAAAGGCTGCCGACGGCATCACCGACCTGCATGGGGTGATGTACAAGCCGTTTGATTTCGACCCTGAAAAATCTTACCCCCTCATCATGTATGTCTACCCGGGTCCCCAGACGGAGGCGGTCAATACCTCCTTCTCTCAGAGTATGGATCGCACGGACCGGCTTGCCCAGTTAGGTTTTATAGTGGTTACCGTGGGCAACAGGGGAGGGCATCCCAACCGCTCCAAGTGGTACCATAACTATGGCTACGGTGATTTGCGCGATTATGGGCTGGATGACAAAAAATATTGTGCAGAACAGCTTGCAGACCGCCATGCATTCATCAACATTGACCAGGTGGGTATTTTCGGACATTCCGGAGGCGGTTTCATGTCCACTGCCGCCATGTTGCAGTATCCTGACTTTTTCAAGGTCGCGGTATCCAGTGCGGGCAACCATGAGAACAATATTTATAACAGGTGGTGGAGCGAAAAGCACCACGGCGTCAAGGAGATCACCAATAATGAGGGGGAGGTCAAGTTCGTGTACGATATTGAAACCAATTCCGAACTGGCAAAAAACCTCCGGGGAAAATTGTTGCTAACCACAGGGGATATGGACAACAACGTACACCCTGCCAATACATTCCGTATGGCAGATGCGCTGATAAAGGCCAAAAAGCGTTTCGACATGTTCATCATGACCGGACAACGTCACGGTTATGGTGCACATAGTGAGTATAATTTCTGGCTTACAGCCGATTACTTTGCCAAACATCTGATAGGCGATTATTCAATATCCACCGACATCTTTGAGATGCGCCGCGAGCATAAGCTTACCCCAAGCGATAAAAGGAGTCAGTGAAAAGAGGATAATCATCGTTTGCGGGTGCAATTGACGCCCGGTTTCTGAACATTTTTTTTAAGTTATTGTTGGATTTTCGGATCCGACCGGGAGGAGACTGGCCTGTACAAACCGTTCATGCCGGTCCGGCCCTCGGACGTGGGAACGCCTGCAATGGGTTTTTTGCAGTGGATCCTGCCGGGTTTGCACGGGCAGACCAGCACAAGGAATTGTCATGCGATAAACAGATGTATATGAACCATTTTTTCATACTGGTGATCGTGTTCCTCCTGCTCAACATCGCCCTGGGGCTGTTTCGCGTGTGGCGGGGACCAACGGTCGCGGACCGCCTGCTGACCACCCAGCTTTTTGGCACGACCGGTATGGCCATATTATTGGTCCTGGCGGGGTATTTGAAGGACCTGACTTTGCTGAACATCGCCATTACCTTCAATGTACTGGCAATCCTGCTGGTCATTGCCCTGGTCCAGGTCAGGAAAAACAAGAAGGGAGAAACGCCATGACAATCACCGAACTGATGACTGTCATTCTTTTGGTGGTGGGCTGTTTCTTTTTCCTGGCGGGAACCCTGGGAGTGCTTCGTTTCCCGGATTTATTCTCCCGTCTGCACGCCCTGACCAAGGCGGACAACCTGGGGCTTGGCTTCATCGCTGCCGGCATGGCCCTGCATATCGCATCCCCCTGGGCGGCGCTGAAGATTTTCTTTATCTGGTTCTTCACCCTCCTGGCCAGTTCCACTTCCTGCTATCTGATCGCCCGCTTCCAGAGGGGACAAGACCAGGCGGGGAAGAGAAAGGAGGGCGCATGAGTGTGTTGATCGACATCATCCTGGCCATCCTGGCAGTCTACCTGGCCATCCAATGCCTGCTTGCACCGAGACTTCCCCAGACCATGTTTCTGTTCTTTGCCTTTGGGCTGGCCCTGGCCCTGGCCTGGGTCCGGCTGGGGGCGGTGGATGTCGCCATCGCCGAGGCGGCCATTGCCGCCGGTTTTCTTGGCGTTCTAATGATCGATGCTTTGCGGGATTTTTCTCATGCGCTGAATAAAAGGCAGGGAAATCCCACAGACAATCAAAAAACCCTTTCCGGGAATGGCACCAAATTACCCTGGTTGCCCGGGGTGGCCCTTGGCCTGGGCCTGGGGCTTTTCCTGCTCATTGCCCTGGAGGCGATCTGGAAGATGCCGGATGGGGGGGGGCTGACGGTTCTTGCCGGGGAAATGCTTCCGGTATCGGGGGTTGGGAACCCCGTCACCGCCGTGCTGTTGAACTACCGCGGTTACGACACCTGGCTGGAGATTGGGGTCATCCTCATGGCCCTTCTGGCCATTGTTGCAACCGGTGGAACAGAGGTTTACCGCAGGCCCGGCATGGCCGCCAGGGATCCCCTGCTGCGCCAGGTGATTTTGTTTTTCACTCCCATTTTGTTCCTGTTTGGGGCTTTCCTGTTGTACGCCGGAAAAGCCGCACCCGGAGGCGCTTTTCAGGCCGCTGTATTGTGGGGGGCCATGGGAATCCTTCTTCATCTGGGTGGCTGGCCGGTTTTTGCGGTGATCCCCCGCTGGCTGCGGCAACTGATCCTGGCATTGGGACTGGGGGCCTTCCTTCTGATGGGCTTTCTTTTCATGGCCGGAGGAGGGGCCCTGTTTGAATACCCGCCTGCCCATGCCGGAGTCCTGATTTTGATCGTGGAAACGCTGGCGGCCATTAGCATCGCTGCGGCCCTGACGGCGATATATACCCTGTTCAACCAAATGAATGAGGAACCGGATCAAGCCGATTCAACCAACTGACACGCCCACATGGAAACCTATCAGATATACAGTTTGACTTCCGCCGTGCTCTTTGTCATCGGCCTGGCCGGGGTCTTTGCGTCGGGACATTTTATAAAAAAGATCATTGCCACCAACATCATGGGGGGAGGGGTCTTTCTTTGCCTGGTCAGTTTTTCCGGGCGGGATGCCCTTGCTTTTGCCGATCCCGTGCCCCATGCACTGGTGATCACGGGGATCGTGGTGGCGGTCAGTTCCGCTGCTTTCGCCCTTTCTCTGGCCCGCCGCATCAAGCAACTCACCGGAAAAGAATCCTTTTCGAACGACAAATGACCCATTTGCCCACATCCCCTTTTCCGGCCCTTCTGGTGGGCCTGCCGGTTTTGCTGGCGGTACTTGGCCTCTTTTTCCGGGCCCGGGGAAGGGCTGCCGTGGGACTGGCAGGAAGCTTTCTCACCGCGGGACTGGTGTTCGTTGCCTTTTTCGAGGTGACGCAGCGGGGCACGCTCATCCATATTCTGGGAGGCTGGGAACCCCCTTTGGGAATCCTGCTGAGATTGGATCCCCTGGCGGCCGTGTTTATCGGACTGACAGCCGTGGTAGGGGTGGTCATCAGCCTGTATTCCTGGTGGTATCTCCGTGCCCGGGAAGCCTGTACCGGCGGATTCCCGCTGTTCTGGCCTCTGTGGCTTTTCCTGTGGGCGGGACTGAACGGGCTTTTTCTCTCCAACGACCTGTTCAACCTGTTCGTTGCCATCGAGGTGGTGGGCATCTCCGCCGTGGCCCTGGCAGTCCTGTCCGGGAGTTCAGCCGCATTGGCCGCCGGATTGCGTTATCTTTTGGCAGCGATTGCCGGCTCCATGGCTTACCTGTTCGGGGTCGCCCTGCTATACGGAAGTACGGGAACGCTGGACATCGGCATTCTCGGTCAGGTTTTGGAGCCC
>Ga0334898_1000350_pt1 | contig 78093 bp, 68 predicted proteins | sample GraSluR3_MG_10_FD_207228 | JGI IMG/M metagenome (GOLD analysis project Ga0334898, IMG submission 207228) | Sludge microbial communities from methane-producing bioreactor in Wageningen University, Netherlands - Granular Sludge_3_08-R3 | ecosystem: Engineered > Bioreactor > Anaerobic >... | reverse complement strand
GCTTTTTTGTGTCCGTAACGCCATTATATCAAAATATCCATTTCAAACCATTGTTTTTCATGGATTTTCGTTTTCAAATCGGGATTGTTATTTTCAAATCGGGATTTCTGTTTACAAAACTTCACCTATCATTTTCAAAACGTGACTTTAGTTTTACAAAGGGGAATCTCGGCTTTCAATTAACCAACATCTTAGAAATGCCGGCTTTCGGCATTAGTATAGCCATTTAATTGTTGTATGTCAATATATATTTATTGTTTATCGATATATTTTACGGCGGGTTCTTTCCTGCTCTGAGGCTCTGCTGAGGCTTCCCTGCTGAGCCTAACGCCCCTGACTTCCCTCATTAACTTTCCCCATCCGCCCCGTCTCCCCTCCCAATGGAATCAATCCGGCGCATCGAACTTGCCAATCTCCGTTGTTTTCTGGAAAAACTCCTCCGAATAGGCTATAATCATACCTAAGAAAATCAACCCGTTGAAATCACACCGTATAGGAAATCATAGGAGGCAAAACAATGGCATATGAAAAATTAATCATTCTTTGGATCACCGGGGACCGGGAAGCCGCCATGAACATGGTATTAATGTACACGTTAAAGTCCAATTCCAACCAATGGTGGAAGGAGTGCAAGCTCATCACCTGGGGTCCCTCCAATAAATTGATTGCCGAAGATCCGGAAGTCCGCCTTATGTTAACCCAAATCATGGACACCGGTGTAAAAGTAGAGGCATGCAAAAGATGTGCGGAAGGATATGGTATTGATGATCAATTGGAGGCCTTCGGTATTGATGTAAAACTAATGGGAGAACCTCTCACAGAATATCTAAAGGACCCATCCTATCGGGTCATTACCATATAGTCCTCTTTTCCCACTCATTTACCGATTATAAAATATCCCCCCTAATTTTCGCCTTCCATTAAAAAGATGAGTCAGCCTCCCCCGAAGGGAGGCTTTTTCAATGTTTGCGGCCCCTTCTGTTTGAAGTTTTCTTGCCAAAATAGTATGATATCCGTGAAATTACTAAGAATATTTTCAGAAATTCAAAAATAAATGGAACTTTTTCCCCTCATAGCGACTCTTAATGGTATCAAGGAGGTACATGCATGGACCCTACAGAAATTGAAAAAGCCATGGAACGGGTGGTGGAGAACAAAAATCTCTATTACCGCATCGCCTATTCCTTCACGGGAAACCAGGCGGATTCCCTGGATGCCATCTCGGAGATGACATTATCCGTTCTGGAAAAACTAGGCCAGCTTCGTGACCCGGAGCAATTTTTGCCATGGAGTAAGAAGATATTAATGAATGCTTGTAGAAAGCGTCTCCGTGATCGAAAAAGAACTACCGTGGTGGCGGAATTTCCCCAAGTGGCCGACCCTTATGACGAAAATCAATGGGCAGAACAATGGATGGTACGCCAGGCGGTGTACGACCTCCCCCCAAAATTTAAAGAAATTGTCATTATGCGATACTACCTGGACATGGAATATCAGGACATTGCCCATACCATTGGGCTTCCCTTAGGTACCGTAAAATCTCGTTTGAATCGAGCCATGTCTGCCTTACAGAAAGAGTTAGGAGGAGATTTTAATGAATAAATTAGAGAAATTTTTGAAAAGAGAGGGAGAAGCCAGCCAGGCGACACAGGCACCGGATGCCTTTGAAGAAACGGTGTACCGGGCATCCCAACAGGTAAAAGCTCCCACCCCTATTTGGAAGAAAAAACCGGTTCTGATTGCAGTTGCCGCTTGTTTGGTCGTTGCTCTGGTTTCTCTTCTGCCACAGGGAGAATTCAAAGGATTGGTTACCATCGAAGCCCGGGCCGCCACTATAGACGGTATTGACCGGAGTCAGGGATTTCTTCTGAAATCCAGCGAGCCCTTGGACGAATCTTTGATTGCGGAAAGCTTAACCGTAAGCCCCTCTTTTGATTATGAAATAGAAAAGACATCCAAAAAAACTTACGAAATTATACCGAAAGATCCACTGGATGCCAACACGGTGTATGTTCTCAAATTCAATCAAGCAGGTGCGAAAAGCGCCGCCAATTCATGGGCCTTCGAAACCACAGAAGGTTTTGAATTGACCGCTTCTTATCCTTACAACGAAGCCAATCATGTGAATATTTACAGCGGGTTGGAACTCACCTTCTCCACCTCCTGCCCCTTAGATACCTTGAAAGATTCCGTTACCATTGAGCCCGCGCTGGAAGGCATCTGGGAGACAGGGGATAATTTACTATTTACCTATGTACCTTCCCAGGAAATGGCCTATGGCACCATTTATCAGATCACGATCCCGGGAGATTTAACCGGAGACAACGATTCCATACTGGGTGAAGATGTAATCCTGCAATTCGAAACCACCAGCCTGGAAGGAGAACAAGCTTCCACCGCCGTGGAATTCTTTGCCATCGAGGGATTGGATAACACCGCCTATGCCCCCGGAAAGGCTCCCTTCTTTTCCTTCTACGATTATGGAAGGAACAACAATGCTATTTTTGACATCGAGGCCAGAGTATATGGTTTCCCCAGCATAGAAGCCTACACATCCGCCTTACACCAAAAGACCGGGGATAGGACCTGGAGCATTGCCCCTTCCGAAACCATCTTGGACACGGATGATTTGACCCCAGTGACCGAAGCCACCATCACACCATATGTTGATCCCCAGCAACCTTGGTACAGAACCCTTTATCTGCCCGATGTTCTGGAGCCCGGCTTCTACCTCATCGATTTTCAGAGCGCAGACTGCCGAAGGCAAGTTTTAATTCAGGTCACCTCCCTTTCCGTCTTCCAAAACTATTCTCAGGAAGAAGCCTTGTTGTGGATTCATGACATAAATACGGACAATGCAGTAGTGGGGGCAGAAATTAAATCTGTACTGGATAAAAGCATCCAAACAAAAACCGATGCCGAAGGAGTGGCACAGGTAGAATACATCGGCAAAAACAAGGAAATCTTCCAGGTGAAAAAGGGAGACCAAGAGGCCGTTGTGCTGATTCGCCCGGTCACCTATTTTATGGAAGACGGCACATCCAAGCAATACGACTATTGGTTGGCTTTCAACACGGACCGAACCATCTACCACAATGGAGACACGGTGAAATTCTTTGGTATTGTTGCGCCTCGTGAAGAAGGGGCGGAGCCCATTGACCGCATTGTGATCAGTAGCGATATGCTGGGAGATTCCTTTACGGTCCCCGTTACCAACGGCTGGTTCTCCGGCAGCTATACACTGCCCGTTATGGCCTCCGGGAACTGGTGTACATTAAGCGTAAGTACTCCGGAAGGGGAACACTTGGCCTATTATGGATTTGAAGTTCGGGAGTATGACAAGCCGGCATATCGGTTGTCCCTTCGTGCCGAAAATAAATATGTCATGCTAAATGAGCTGGCGGAATTTGAAATCAACACCTCCTACTTTGACGAGACCGCTCTGCCCAAACAGGATCTATACTACTACACATATAACCTGGGAAGCCAGACCAAGGAAGGGAACATTACCACCGATGAAAATGGCAATGCCACCCTTTCCCTTCGTACGGTCCCCACGGAGTATTCCAACAAATCCCTCACCGGCTATGCTTCCATGGATGTATATACCACCTGGCCGGAGCTGGGTCGAGTGGACTCCTACCACGATATCATCGTCTTCAATACGGATGTGGAAATCAACGGAACCACCACCCGTACCAACGAGGGAGTGGACATCACCTTCCAACCCTATGGGGTGGATTTAGCCCAAATCACGGAAGAGGATCCGGAAAACTATAAGGCGCCTTTCACCGGCTCCGTAGAACTGAAGCTTGTGTACTACAAGCAGTGGTGGGAAGAAGTACAGGACGGCACACGATACGACCCATATTTAAAACAGAATGTGCCCTACTATCGCTATGAGTACCACAAGGATTACGAAGGAGAAACCACGGTATCCCTCAATCAAGAAAAACAAGTGGTCTCTATTCCCTTAGCCGAAACCAATTCCTATTTGATAGAAGTGTCCGGCAAAGACAGCAAAGGCCGAGAGTTCATTCGTGAGTACTATGCCGCGGCCTTGGAAAAAGACACCGTCTCTTTCGGGGGAGAATATCCTTACTACTATTTAAAGAGCAATCAAGACAATTACCAATTTGGCGATTCCGTTCAACTGGAATTGATGGAAAGAGAATTGGCTGTTGACATTCCATCCGATGGCAAAGTTCTTTACTATCGTGCCCAGGATCAATTAATCGACTATACCGTAGAGAAATCCTCCACCTATGAATTTGACTTCCTTCGGGAACATTCTCCCACATTGGTGGTGGGTGCCGTGTACTATGATGGTGGAAAATATTACCCGGTCAGTGATGCCTATATCTCTTTCGACCCGGGACAACGAACCTTGGATTTAGAGGTCACCCCGAAAGACGGTACTCGTTTTGCGCCGGGAGCAGAGGTCACCTTGCATGTCCTCTTAACGGATCCCAAAGGAGACCCGGTATCCGGATTGGTGAATCTCAATATTGTGGATGAAGCCCTGTTAGCCGTCAGCGAGCAAAATATTGACTTGCCCGAAACCATCTTCTTTCACAACAACAAGTTGGCCTACTTCTTCAAGGAAACCAACATGCGAGAAAGCGCCAGCGATATGATGGGTGGAGGCGCAGAAGGCGGTGAAGGCGGCGGCGCTCGAAATGATTTCCGCGACACCGCATTGTTTACCTCTTTGGAAACCGATGCCTCCGGAAAGGGTTCCGTCACCTTTACTTTGCCGGACAATATCACCAGCTGGAGAATATTCTGGCAGGCATATCGTTATGATTCGTTGCCGGATATCTGGGTGGGAAGCGGTACCGAAAATGTCATCGCCACGCAGCCTTTCTTCATCGATTATCGACTGGCCACAGTGCTGGTTAAAGGAGATCAGCCTACTCTGGGGCTTCGCGCCGCAGGAGATGATCTAGATGCCAATGCCACCGTCACCTATGCAGTGACCTTGCAAGGCAAAGAGACCAAACAAGAATACACCAAGACCGTCACCGGCAATCTGGGCCAATGGATTGATATTCCGCTGAGTGAGGTTCAGGAAGACGGCACCCTAACCGTAAAGGGGTCCGTGAAAGAAAATAACAAGCTTTCGGACAGCATCTCCGTGAAAATCCACACCGTGAGCCAGTTGGCGAACCATGCCGTTTCAGACACCCAGGAACTGACCCCGGATTATTTAGTGCCCACAGAACATTTATCCCAAACCCTACTGCTATTCTCCAATGATAGGGCCGCAAAGGGGTTGTCCGGATTATATGAATTGGCCGTTACGGATACGGTACGAGTGGAGCAACGACTCACCTCCTTCCTGGCTCAGGGATTATTGAAAGAATACTTCCAGGTAGAGTCTTTCATCACGGACGAGAAAGAAGTTCGGGGAGCCATATTAAAATATCAGGATTCTCAGACCGGTGGCATCCGACCCCTGCCTGCAGCTGAAGTGGATTTGGAAGTCAGTGTACTGACCGCCGTGGCAGGCTCCGAATTCTTCCACAAAGGGGCTTTGATCGATTATTTCAAATCCTATTTGGATCGGGGCACCGATAAAGAGAAGTCCCTGGCCTTATGGGGATTGGCCGCGACCCGTCAACCTTATCTAAACCAGGCCATTACCCTTTATGAAGAAGGGAATCTGGACGGGGAAGGACAACTGTATCTGGCATTGGCTCTTCACGCTTTTGGAGAAGGCCCCAAAGCGCAGCAAATGGCAGAGGATTTGGTGAAAAAATACTCCGAGGATTTGGGGGGTGCGCGTCGTGCCACCATCAGCTCCCTGGAAGAAGAAACCATCCGGGCCACGGCCCGAATGGCCCTTCTGGCTACCGCTTATGAACTACCCCAGGCCCAAGAATTGACTACCTATTTAGACGAAAATCCAGGAACCAAAGATCACTATTTAATCGAACGATATCTGATTCTGGAGTCTATGGTGGAGTATGGCAATACCCAGGGAAGTTTTCGGTATGACTTTGACGGAGAAACCACAGACGTAGATTTGGCAGAAAATTATACCCACAGTTTGGTGGTTCCTTCAGAGAAAGCCCATCTGCTAACCTTCCAGAATATCAAGGGAGATATTTCCGTCACCGCCTGCTACCTGGCACCGGGACTTCCGGAGGCGGACAGTGCGGCCTCCCAGGAATTGTCTCTCAGCCGTCAGTACCTGCAAAACGGGAAAGCCACCACCCAGTTCCAACAGGGGGCTGAAATCAAGGTGGTGCTGGAATACAAAGTAAATTCCAACGCCCCGGATGGACCTTACCTGATTTGCGATTACCTGCCGGCAGGACTGGATTATGTTCGAATGGACCGGGATGCTTCCGGTAATTCCATTTGGCTTTCCAATGAAGTCAATGGAAAACAAACTTTCAGTATATATAAGGGGAATCACCCGGATAATGGAACGCCCTCCGGAAAGATTGTTTATATCGCCCGGGTGAAAATGCCAGGAAGCTTCCATTCAGAAGGCGCATATATCCAACATGGCGACCATCAAAAAGTAGTGCATATTCTCGACTCCCAAAAGATCACCATTCAATAAATTCCGGGGCATCGCCCCTGAGGAGTAAAAGAAAACGTGAAAAACGTGAAAAGAACCCGACATAAAAAATATCTTCTCATGCTTTCGCTGGTGATGATTCTAGGGCTGTCCTTGGGCCTGACGGGTTGTGGCCAGTGGGAGTCCATGGGGGCGGAAACCCACCCCTCCCCAGATCCAGTTTCTTCTCCGGTGGAGGAGTCACCCTTAGATTGCGAAAAATTTATGGCAGCCAAGGATGTGGCTCGGGTGCTGGCTTCCTTTTCCAGAGAATACGAGGAGCAAGCTGAAATTGTGGTAGTGCCTCACCATGCTCTGGCAGCAGACATGACAGCAGAAGCCTTACTTCAAGCCGGCGCAGCAGATAAAGATTTGTTTATAATTATCGGTCCCAACCATGCCAACCAGGGGGCCAACATCATAGTGTCCAATCAAGGCTATGAGGGAGGCGGGCACCCATTGAAAAACCGCCTGGCTTGGGATGATGCAACTCTAGAGGCTCTTACCCAAGAATCGACTCTTCTAGACAACCATTCCTTCCAAAATGAACACAGCATTGGGATGCCGGCTTCTTTAATCGCCCAAATCAACCCCCATGGGGAAATACTACCCATCATCTGCCGACGGGAACTCACCTTGGAAGAAGGAGCCCAACTATTCTCCATCCTGGCTCCCCTATTGGATGAAGACACCTTGATTGTGGCCTCTGTTGATTTTAGCCACCATCTATCTGGTCCCGATGCCCAGGGACGAAATGAACAGATGGCAGAATTGATACAAGCAGGCAAAAGCGCGCAAGTTTCTCGCTTGGACAGCACCTACCTGGATGCCCCCGGCATGATGGCGGCTCTGATGGAATATGCACAGAGCCAACAACTGACCCCCACCATATTACGGAAGGCAACAGCAGCCGATTATCTGGGTACCGGCTATGATGGAGAGGTCACCAGTTACTTAACCATCCAATATCGGTAGGGATTTGACAGCAACTCACCACAGATTGATGGCATGCCCGTCATACCAAAAAATAGGCCCCCGAAAAGGGGCCTATTGCCTATTATCGTTCCCGGAATGGCTACATGGATTCCAGTAGCTCCGCCAATTTCATGAAAGATTCTTCATCGTCATATAACTCCATTTGCCCTCTGTCGCATGCCAGGGCAATCTGTGGATTGATGGGTAGTTTTGCCAGTACCTTCAGCCCATGATCTTTGGCAATGTCATCAATATGGCTCTCCCCAAACACCTTATACTCCGTTCCAGTATCCGGCGCCTTAAAGTAGGACATGTTCTCCACCAGCCCAATCACCGGAATATTCATCATTTCAGCCATACGCACCGCCTTGGCCACAATCATGCTTACCAGCTCCTGAGGTGAAGTGACCACGATGATGCCATCTACCGGCAGGGATTGGAATACGGTTAATGCCACATCTCCGGTTCCGGGGGGCATATCCACAAACATGAAATCCACATCATCCCATACCACATCGGTCCAGAACTGTTTCACCGCGCCACCAATGAGAGGGCCTCTCCAAATCACCGGATCCGTATCATTCTCCAACACCAAATTGATGGACATCACTTGGATTCCTGTGGGCGTTTCTACCGGCATAATCCCCCACTCGCTTTGAGTAGCTTTGTCTAAAATCCCAAAAGATTTGGGGATGGATGGTCCGGTAATATCCGCATCTAATATAGCGGTTCGGTGGCCTCTCCGATTCATGGTCACCGCCATCATAGAAGTCACCATGGATTTTCCCACGCCGCCCTTTCCACTGATAACACCGATAACCTTTTTTACACTGCTATGGTCGTTGAGCTTTTCTCGAAAGTCATACTCTTCCTTTCGGTCATCACAGTTGGATGTACAGCCTTTGCAATTATTGTCACAATTCTCACTCATGATTTCTGCTATCTCCTTTGTCTTGATCTATGGTTTCCACCACTTATCTATTATAATGTATTTTCGACTTATGTCAAATACTCAGCCCAACGCTTTCCCGAAAATCCGGGCTACCGTTTCAGACTTCCCAAAATCCCCCGAATCAGCTGCCGGCTGATTTCCCGGCCTACCGTAGTCATGGCGGAATCTATGGTGCGCTCCACCGTGGACTTGCTGGAATAAGTTTTGGGCTTGGCCTTGGTCTCTTTTTCCCTGGAACCCTTGGATGCCGCCATTTCCTCCGCCATCTGCCGGGCACGTTCCTCAATTTGTGCTTCGATTTCTTCCCGGGTCATGGGTTTTTCCTGCCCAGGTTCTACCGGTGCCTCTTCCTGGGAAGCAACCGCCACTGTCAACATCTCGTAGGCACTTTCCCGGTCCAAAACATCTTTGTATTTCGCCTGCAACACGTCCTGCTGCAGCATATATACTCGCGTTGGGTCATCCATGGCACCAATCATGCTTTGGGGTGGAAGAATCATGGCTCGTTCCACCATTTCCGGCACACCATCCTCCCCCAGGAAAGAAACCAGCGCTTCTCCCGTACCCAGCTCTGTCAATGCGGCTAGCGTATCAAAATCCGGATTGCTACGGAAGGAATCCGCAGCGCCCCGTAAGGCTTTCTGCTCATTGGGAGTAAAGGCACGCAAGGCATGCTGCACCTTATTTCCCAATTGTGACAAGACATTGTCCGGGATGTCATCAGGAACCTGGGTTATAAAATAGATTCCCACACCCTTGGAGCGAATCAGCTTCACCACCTGGTCAATCTTCTGCAACAAAGCTTTGGGCGCATCTGCAAATAGTAGATGGGCTTCGTCAAAGAAGAATACCATTTTGGGCTTGTCCACGTCGCCGCTTTCCGGCAAATTTTCGTATATCTCTGCCAGCATCCACAACATAAAGGTGGAATACAAAAGAGGAGATTGGAACAACTCCACACAGTGAAGAATATTAATGTATCCGCGCCCTCGCTGATCCGTCAGGAACCAGTCCATTACATTCAGCGCCGGCTCTCCGAAAAATTCATTTCCTCCCTGGTCCTCCAAACGAAGCAGTGTGCGCTGAATGGCGCCGATGCTCTGTGCTGCAATATTTCCATACCTAGTGGTGTATTCCGTGGCATTTTCTCCCACATACTGCACCATGGCCCGAAGGTCCTTCAAATCCAAAAGCAACATTCCACGGTCGTCTGCCACCCGGAAGACGATACTGAGGACTCCGGTTTGCACATCATTTAGATCCAAAAGGCGGGCCAGTAAATCGGGGCCCATTTCCGAAATGGTGGCACGAACCGGAATTCCCTTTCTTCCATATACATCAAAAAAACGAACGGGATAAGAGGTCATCTGAAGACCTTCCACCCCCAGCTTCTCCACTCGCTTCTGAATATTGTCATTCATCTCCCCCTGAACTCCCAGCCCGGAAACATCCCCTTTGATGTCTGCCATAAATACCGGAATGCCCATGTCGCTGAAGGCTTCCGCCAACACCTTGGAAGTAACCGTTTTTCCTGTACCGGTAGCCCCTGCAATCAATCCATGCCGGTTGGCCATTTTCGAGGTCAGATAAATGGGCCTTTGACTCTTTGCCACCCATATCTGATTGGTTTCTTTGATATACATATCTCTCCTACCTTTCTGCCGCCCTAACCGTAAAGCCAGCAAGTTCTCCCCGGGACAGGGATTCTGGTTTCATACTTCTATAATAGCTATTATAGCTTGAACCCGGCATCCTGTAAATTACATGGTAAGAAACAAGCTCCCCACCTGATATACCACAAAGGCCACAACCCATGCCACCACACACTGGAACAATACCACCAGTAACGCATAGCCCCAGCCCCCCATCTCTCTCTTAATGGCTGCTAATGTGGCCACGCAAGGCATGTACAATAAACAGAATACCAGGAATGCGAAAGCCGATAATGGAGTGAAAATTTGTGTCAACATAGCGGATAACGAAAGCCCATCACTGGCTCCTACCAGCACCGCCATGGTACTGACCACTGCCTCCTTGGCCGATAGTCCGGTAATGAGGGCCGTGGCTGCTCGCCAATCTCCAAATCCTAAGGGAGCAAAAATAGGGGCAGCGGCTCGACCCAGAAAGGCCAGCATACTATCCTCACTGCTCTCCACCATATTCAGCCCAAAGTCAAAGCTTTGTAAAAACCAAATGACGATGGTGGCTATCAAAATTACCGTAAAGGCCTTCTTAATAAAGCCCTTTACATTCTCCCACATTCGAAGCCATACACTTCTGGGAGCAGGAATTCGGTAGGAAGGCAACACCATAACGAAGGGGACCGGGTCCCCTTTATAGATGGTTTTGGTAAAAATGAAGGCGCATATAATGGCCACCACAATTCCCGTCAGGTACACACCAATCATCACCGTAGCCCGAAACTGGGTAAAAAAAGCGGCCGTAAACATGGCATAAATAGGTAGCTTGGCACTGCAGGACATAAAGGGAATCAAGGCGATGGTCAAGTTTCGATCCCTCCGGCTGGGCAGTGAGCGGGTGGCCATAATGGCCGGTACCGAACAGCCAAACCCAATGAGCATGGGTACAATACTTCGCCCCGAAAGTCCCAACTTTCGAAGCAGCTTATCCATCACAAAGGCTACACGGGACATATACCCGGAATCTTCCAATATGGAGAGGAAGAAAAATAACACGGCAATCAGGGGAAGGAATGACAAAACACTGCCCACTCCCGCGGAAACCCCGTCAATCAGCAAAGCTTGCAATGCGGGGCTGGCATTGCCCGCTTCCAAAGCCTGGTCCAGCTTTCCTACGAGAAAATCAATCCCAGCACCCAGCCAGTCGGAAAGCCATGCCCCAATGGAGTTAAATGTAAAATAAAAAACCAGCCCCATAATGGAAATGAATATGGGAATGGCCAAATACTTATGGGTTAAAATACGATCTATTTTATAGCTTCGCTCCTGCTCTACGGTGGAAAGCTGGGGACGATGAATCACCCGGGCCGACAATTCCTCAATGTATTCGTATCGCATATCCGCCACCGCCGCTTCCCGGTCCGTGTCCATATGGTATTCCATATCATCCACGATGTGGTAAATAATATCCAAATCCGCTTCACTAAGCTTCAATGCCTCTTGAATCTGAGAATCCCCCTCTACCAGCCGTGTGGCAGAAAAACGTAAAGGTAATCCGGCGGCACAGGCATGGGATTCAATGATATGTATGACAGCATGAATGGCATTGTGCACATGACCGGAGCAAAAATCCAACTTCCGAGGAATGGTTTTATTCCTGGCCGTCTCCAGGGCATAATGAATCAGGTCATGTATTCCTTGATTCTTGCTGGCAGATATGGGAATCACGGGAATGGTCAGTTCTTCTTCCAGTTGCCGTAAATCAATATCAATTTGATTGTGTTCCACCTCATCCATCATGTTGAGGGCCAAAACCATGGGGATTTCCAACTCCATTAGCTGTAGGGTCAGGTACAGACTTCTCTCAATACTGGTGGCATCCACCACGTTGACAATCACATCCGGAGTCCCGGACAACAAAATCTCCCGATTGGAAATATCGTCGGCAGAATAAGCTGACAAAGAATATAAACCGGGCAACTCGATCACATTGGCATAGTCATGTCCTTTCACGGTGCCTTCCTTGGCATCCATCGGGCTTTTATGAAGGATTCCTCCCGTCAATTGGTTAAATAGGGTGGTGAGTCCCACATTGGGGTTCCCGATTAACACCATGTTGACCAGATCCTTTTTCTTGCTACTCTTTCCCATCCATATCCTCCCGGTTCTCCCTGCAAGCTCTCTCCGAATCAGTGGCCGAGCTGATTGTCGGATTCGTTCCACAACCTCTTTGCGAATCGCGACGGCACCCTTTTCCGCCTTCGCCATGGCGGTTTCGATGGTGAGCCTCCACCTGACAAGCCTTATCGGTGCCCGGGCAACGATGTTTCATGCCAAAATAGCAATTCCCACATCCGCTGCATTCAAAGAACATCACCTCGATGGCTTTAGCCTCGCTTCTTCGCAAGGTTAACTCATACCCTCTCAAATATATTTCAATAGGATCTCCCAATGGCGCCACCTTTCGCACCATTACCGGCGTATAAGGGGTCAGCCCCAAGTCCAACAAACGACGGCGCAATGCGCCCTCGCCACCCACACTCTTTATTACCGCTCTTTTCCCCACCTGGAGTTCATCCAGGGTCATTAATCTCTTTCCACCTGCCATATTTCCCTCCATAACAAAGAGTTAGCCTTTGCTAACACTATAACCATAATATACCCCGCCCAGGGCCCTGTCAATCAGAAGCCAACGCCGGAAACCTTGATTATATTCCATATTTTCTCTATACTTGTATATGTGTATATTATTTCTATTTAGAATATATCGAATATCTGGCATACAGTAGCCTTTCCTTTAAATATGACGAGAGGAGAACCCATCTATGGCCATCCTATCTACCCGAAATTTAAGCAAGTCGTACCAAATGGGGGAAGTGGAAGTCAAAGCCCTGGTAGACACCACCTTCCAAGTGGAGGAGGGGGAGTTTGTGGTTATTTTAGGCCCCAGCGGCTCCGGCAAAAGCACGCTACTCAACCTCATTGGCGGCATGGACACTCCCACCCGGGGTCAAGTTTTTTTACGGGATGAAGAAATCACCGCATACAATGAACGAGAATTAACCGCATACCGCCGAAATAAGGTGGGCTTTGTATTTCAGTTCTATAATATCATGGCCAATCTTACCGCGCGAGAAAATGTGGAATTGGCCACAGAAATTTCTCAAAATCCTCTGGATATCGACCAGGTAATGGAAGCGGTGGACCTTTCGCAACGTCAGGACCATTTTCCTTCCCAACTCAGTGGAGGAGAACAACAACGAGTCTCCATTGCCCGGGCGGTGGCAAAGAACCCGGAAATTCTTCTCTGTGATGAACCCACCGGCGCCTTGGATTATAATACGGGCATTTCCATTCTCTCTCTCTTAAAACGAGTGAATCGGGAAATGGGCAAGACCCTTCTGGTGATTACCCACAATGGAGACATTGCCCGCATTGCCGATCGGGTGATTAAAATGAGAAGCGGCCAAATCATCGAGGATATTCTGGAAAAAAGCCCCCTGAACGTGGAAGATATCAAGTGGTAGAGACCACCCCATAAGCCAATGAAAAAAATCGATTTCATGCTCTTACGCATGATTCAAAACTCCAAAAGTCAGTTTATCGCCATCCTAGTGATTATCGTCACGGGTATTGTGGTGTTCACTTCCATGAACATGACTTCCATCAATATGCGAAATACGGTGGATGACTACTACGAAGAAAAACGCTTTCCCCATCTCTTTCTCCAAGCGGAAGCCTTCCCCGCACAACAGATAGAGAGAGCCTCCCTCCACCCGGATGTGGAGCAAGTTATGGGGCGCATTCACACCGATGGCCGGTTAATTACGGAAGACCCCAATCAAAGGGTGAATCTTCAGATCTTATCCACCAACTCGTCCGATCCCTTATCTTGGCCCACCTTATTAGAAGGCCACCTCCTTCAAAATCCCAAGGAAGTGCTGGTCGTGGAACAATTTGCCAATGCCCGGAACATTGGTCCCCAGGACCCATTAAGAATCCAAATAAACGGTGTGGTATATTCCATGGAAGTAGCTGGTATTATCGCCAACCCGGAACACATTTATCTGGTAGAAAGTGCCCAGTCTTTGTTACCGGATAATGAAAACTTTGGGGTTCTCTATGTAGAACATCTTTTTGCCCAAAGGGTTACCGGCCTGGCAGGCAATTATAATGAGCTTTTGGTATCCTATCAACCCGATACCGATGAAGACTTTTTGGTGGATCGCCTGAAAGAACAATTTCGTCCCTTCGGAGTTACTCAAGTGGTGACGAGGGAAACCCATCTCAGCAATGCGGTCATCGATTTGGAATTGGAAAACCTGCAACTAATGGCCAACTCCGTCCCCATTCTGTTTCTGTTGGTGGCCGGCCTGATACTCATGATGATGCTGGGACGTATGGTGAAGCGGGACCGTATGAAAATTGGGATCCTGAAGGCCATTGGATATTCCAACAGGGCGGTGTTGATGCATTATGTAAAATACGCATTGGTGGCTGGCTTATTGGGCGGTGCCGTAGGGTCTGTACTTGGAATGGCACTGGCAGGAGCTATGACCAGGCTGTATCTGGACTTTTTCCACATCCCCATGTTAACCATGAACTTTTACTACTCCTATATATTCATCGCCATGCTGCTTTCTGCCACCATTTGTATCCTTTCCGGTCTACTGGGGGCCCGGGGTGTGATGAAAATCGCCCCCGCCGATGCCATGGGGTCAGAGATACCCAAGGGAGGAAAACGCATATTTTTAGAAAACTGGACTCATTTCTGGAAACAACTTTCCTTTAGTCAGAAGCTGGCCATAAAGAATTTGTTTCGCAACAAGAAACGCAGCTTATTTGTCTTAGCCGGTGTTTCCCTCACCTTTGGTATGATGACCTTCACCAATAGCATGACCTCTGTCATGGACGATATGATGGTAAAACACTTCACCGAATTCCAGACCATGGGCTATAATATTTCCTTGAAACAGCCTGTGGAAAAGCATGATCTTTATGATCTTCCTCACATCATCCAGGTGGAAGAAGATGAGATGGAAGGTCGCCTAGAGGCTCCTTTCACCCTGACCAACGGCCATCGGGAAGCTTCCGCTGTGATTATCGGTCTAGACCCAAACTCCCGGTTTATTCATCTAAAGGACCCGGGGAGTTTGCCCCAGAAGGTTCCCGCAGAAGGAATCCTTCTCTCTCAAAACATGGCCCAGGTGTTGGATGTAAAAACGGGTGACTGGGTGGAAATCCAGCATTACCTCCCCGGTAGAGAAAATGAAATGGTCCAGGTGGCGGGACAGGTAAAACAAACCCTGGGAATGAATGGCTACATGGATTTGGACTACATGGGAGCCCTTCTCTTCGAAAAAGGCCTGGTGAATGGTGTATATTTGGATTCGGACGATCCTTTGATCCAACAAAAGCTAATAAAGGCTTCCAACATTTCTTCCGTCATGTCCAGCAAGGACTCTCAGGCCGTTTATCAGGAATACATGACCATGACATATCTGTCCATCGCCTTCATGGTGCTGTTTTCTGGTGTATTGGGCTTTGCTATCGTGTATAATGCTACCATGGTAAACTTGTCCTCCCGGGAGCTGGAATTCTCCTCCTTGCGAGTGATGGGATTTACCCGCAAGGAAATTTTCCAACTCATTCTGAAGGAAAATAATATCCTTTTGGGTGTGGGCATCCTGTTGGGTATACCCGTAGGAAGGTGGTTCTCCTACTACAGTAGCGAAGCCTTCACTACAGATATTTATCATTTGGACTTATCCCCTTCCCTCCATGCATACGTCCTTGCCACCATTTACACCATATTATTTATCCTGTTGGCCCAATTGGCCACCTATCGAAAAATACAAAAATTAGATTTTCTAAAGGCTCTAAAAAGCCGAGAATCGTAAGGAGTAACCGTTATGGAAAAACTGAAATCCCTATGGAAGAACCTTTCGAAAAGAAAGAAATCCCTGCTGGCGGCTATGCTGTTGCTGGTTTTCATTCTCATTGTGACCGCTGTCCTTCTCTCCGGAACCCCAGTGGAAACCGCCCATGTTTCCCAAGGACCTGTTGCTGAGGTGATTAAAGAAGCCGGCACCGTAGAATCCGAAAGTGCCCTCATTCTCACCGCCAAGCAAACCGGAGAAATTCGAGGCTTATTAGTGGAGGAAGGAGACGCCGTTTCGGAAGGAGATTTGCTGCTGACAGGAGAAGGGTCTTCGGCTTCCCTGGATTTAAAAAGTCAACAATCCCAGTTAAGAGTCTTGCAGTCCCAATATGCCCTGGCACAAGATGCCGCCAACAAAAGCCGGCTCCTATATGAACAAGGCGCCGTCAGCCAGCAAGAATACAGTCAAGCCCAAGCCGCAGCCAACCAGTTGGCCGCGCAAGTGGATGCCTTGGCATACAGTATCGAAAGCTATGCATCCTCCTCTGGAACCGCTGGATTAACGGCGCCCATTGGGGGTGTGATTACCGGCATTTTCGCCAAAGAGGGAGAAACGATTTTAGCCAGCGCCCCAATCCTGGAAATCTCCAACTTGGATGACATCTATGTGGTCTGCGACTTAATTGCTTCCGACGCGGACTTGGTAACCCCGGGAGATCCGGTGCTTCTCACCAGCCAGGAAGGCAACTATGAAGATTCTTCCGCCCAGGTTAGAAAGGTTCATATCAAGGCCCAGGACCAGCTCTCCGACTTGGGAATCCAACAGAAACGGGTACGAGTCGAGATTGATTTGGGCCAAGAAAAAGCTCCCCGATTGGGGAGCACCATCGATGTAGAAATCACCATTGACCAACATCCAGAGGCCACTCGCGTACCCAAAACGGCCGTCTATGAAAGAGACCAACAAAGCTTTGTCTTTGTGGTTGAGGGCCGAAAAGCCGTGGAACGGGAAGTGATGGTTGGATTAAAAGGCCGTGATTTCACGGAAATCATTACCGGCCTTACGCCGGGAGAATCGGTTATCCTATCTCCCGACAATCAACTGAGCAGCGGCACTTTTGTGAAAGCCACAGATGTTACCCACAAGTTTTCATCGCTTCCAGCGTCTCCGTAATCAAGGCTTCCAGTTCCCATCCCAGGATCTCTGCCCCCTGTTGGATTACGTCCCGGCTACATCCAGCCGCAAATTTTTTATCCTTAAATTTCTTTTTCACGGAACTATACTCCATGTCCATCACGCTTTTGGATGGGCGCATGAGAGCACATGCTCCGATTAGACCGGTGAGTTCATCCGTGGCAAACAGTACTTTTTCCATCTCATGCTCCGGCGCCACATCGGTGCAAAGACCATACCCATGACTGACTACCGCATGAATCAAACGGTCATCCGCCCCGGCTTCCTTTAAAAGCTCCGGGGCTTTTTTACAATGTTCTTCCGGCCACATCTCAAAGTCAATATCATGAAGAAGCCCCACCATGGCCCAAAAATCCGCTTCCTCACCGTAGCCCAGCTTTTCCGCAAAATACCTCATTACACACTCCACCGTGGTGGCATGGGTAATATGGAATTCCTCCCGGTTATATTTTTTAACCAAATCCAACCCCTGTTCTCTTGTCATCATAATCCTTGTCGCCCTTCCTTTCTTCTTGTGGTTTTCTTTATCTCCTCTATCTTCTTTTTTTCTTTATTCTCTCTGTAATCTTTGTCATATATCCCCTGATCAGCTTCTAACGGGTGGGCACAATTTCCATCCAATACCCGTCCGGGTCCTGAATAAAATAGATTCCCATATCCTGATTCTCATAGCAAATAATACCCATTTCTTGATGCTTCTGGTACGCCTCCTGGAAATTATCTACCCGAAATCCCACATGAATTTCATTGTCCCCTAAATCATAAGGTTCTTTTCGATCCCGATACCAAGTCAGCTCCAACCGGGTTTCATCTCCTGGATTCCCCATAAAAACGATGCGAAAGGAGCCATCCTCTCCTTCGATACGGCGCACCTCTGTAAACCCAAGGGCCTCTTTGTAGAATTCCATGGATTTCTCCAGATCCAACACGGTAATGCAACTGTGATACAACTGATACTTCATTTTACCCTCCCTGAACAAGGGGGCATTGGCCTTTCCATTCCCCCAAATATAGTGTACAATTTATGGTAGAAATACTCATTCAACAATACCCATAGTATATCATTGGAGGAAATAATGAGCAACGAAGACATCCGTATCCGTTACGGCAAATTGCAAAATGGAAGCGATATCCGAGGCGTGGCTATGGAAGGAATGGCCGGCCAGGAGGTAAACTTATCTTCTCAAGAAGTGGAGTTCATTTGCCAGGGATTCATCAAATGGTTGAGCCATAAAACCGGCAAAGCTCCGGAAGGCCTTGTGATTGCCATTGGGAGAGATTCTCGATTAACGGGACCGGAACTAGTACAGGCAGGAGCTTTCGCCATGAGTCGGGAAGGGGCTACCGTCTATGATACCGGCCTTTCTTCCACTCCGGCCATGTTCATGAGCACTTTGTTTCCGGAAATCAAAGCCGACGGCAGCATTATGGTAACGGCATCCCACCTGCCATGGAATCGAAATGGTTTGAAATTTTTCTCTTGTGACGGAGGGTTGGACAAGGGAGATATTCGCTGGATCTTAGACCAAGCAGCACTTCTTCACCCGGATATCTGTTCCCATGAAGCCACTCCGCCGGATGTTGCCTGGGCCAAGATGGACTTAATGACCTTCTACGCTCATCATTTGAAGGCCTTGATTCGGAAAGAATTGGGGCAAAGAGAACTTCCCCTTTCCGGCATGAAAATATTAGTGGATGCCGGAAATGGCGCCGGGGGATTTTATGCCACTGAGGTGCTGGAACCCTTGGGTGCAGATATTACCGGCTCCTGTTATCTGGAACCGGATGGAACCTTTCCCCACCATCCCCCCAATCCGGAAGATGAAGAGGCCATGAGTCACGTGTGTAATCAGGTGATTATTCACCAGTCCGACTTGGGCCTTATTTTTGATACGGATGTGGACCGAATCGGTGCCGTGGATTCGGCAGGCCGTGAAATCGCCAGAAATCGTATTGTCGCTTTGGCTTCCGTGCTAGCGGCGGAGAAAAGTCCGGGTACTACCATCGTCACGGACAGCATCACCAGTACCCAACTTCACCACTTCCTGGAAACCCACTTGGATTTAACCCATCACCGTTTCCAGCGAGGATATCGTAACGTGATCAACGAAGCCATCCGACTCAACCAAGCGGGCATAGATAGCCAGCTGGCCATTGAGACCTCCGGCCATGCCGCTTTTAAGGACAACTATTTCCTGGATGACGGGGCTTACCTGGCCACCCTAATTGTGATCAAAGCAGCTCGTTTAAAAAAAGAGGGGAGCTCCATACAATCCCTGCTATCCGGTCTGATGGACCCGGCGGAAGCCATGGAGATTCGGTTTCCCATTCAGGGGGAAGACTTTGCCTCTCTGGGGGACCAGGTACTGCAGGACTTATCTCAATGGATCGAAAACCTCCGGGATTCTCAAGTCCAATTGGTGGTACCCAACTACGAGGGTGTTCGCGTAAATCTGGGGGAATCTTACGGAAACGGATGGTTCCTCCTGAGGAAATCTCTTCACGATCCCATTCTTCCCTTAAACATGGAATCCAACCAGTCGGGTGGGGTTCAACAGATCCGGGAGTTTCTCAAACCATTCCTGGGGAAATATGATTTTCTAAATATAAAAGACCTGTAGATTCTTACAGGTCTTTCTTCTTCTGTCTTCTATTCTCGCCCCATCTTTTTCGTGCAAATCTCTCCTCATCTATTCCATAGCCAGGTCTTCCAACCGGTTCAAATTCAACACCTGAATCTCCTTCCGGGAAATGGAGACCAATCCTTCCCCCTCCATGTATTTCAGCAGCCGGGAAACCACTTCTCGTGCGGTGCCCAAATTATCTGCAATTTCCTGATGGGAGAGTTCTACTATATCACTCCCCGTTATATTCACCATCTCCGCCAGGAATCCGGCAATTCGCTGGTCCATCCGTTTAAACATCACTTGCTCCACCAGCCACATGACTTCCGAGAACCGCATGGCGATAATGTCATTTCGGAATTTTTCCGCCTCCGGATACTTGCGGGTCAACCCTTCGAAATACTCCGAGTTGATAATCAGAAGACAGCTGTCTTCCTCGGTAGACACATGAATATCAAATACAATGTTGTTCATCATGCAGGATGCGGAGAGAATACAAACATCTCCGGAAAGAAGACGAAACAAGGTCATTTCCTTCCCTTTGGGAGAGAATATATAGGTTTTAATGCGACCTTCCTTCAAAGCCATGACGCCGGTACACCCGTTTTCTCCTTGGTGTACCATCTCTCCTTTAGAAAATCTCCGTACCTGAACCTGATGAAATAGTTGCTCCTTTTCCTCTGCCGGAAGTTTCTTCACAAAAGGAAAGGCGCCTTCCAGCTCCTTCCATAAGACATCCCTATCTTGCTCCGTTTCCTTCATTTTTTTGCCGCTCATAATCGTCCATCGCTTCCTCTCCGTCCTCCTGTTGTCAACAATGATTTCCTTGATCTGCCTTCCCCTTGTTATACGCCCGGATAAATTCGATAGCCTTATCCAGGGGCATGGGACGGGCATAGTAAAAGCCCTGTATCAAATCCACCGGTAGCTCTTGAATCGTGTCCAAATGTTCCTGATTTTCCACACCTTCCACGATGACCCGCAAACCCATCCGCTTAAACATTCGAATATGCTCCGATAACACAATGAAGATCTTTTCATTCTCTTTGCTGGCCACCACCAGGGAACCGTCCAGCTTTACCGCCCGGAAAGGGAGGGCGATAATACTATCCAAATTGGCATAACCCGTTCCAAAATCGTCCAAAGCAAAGGCAAATCCACGGTTCACCAGTTCCAACATATTTTTGATGAACAAGTCTCCACCTAATGCAGAGTTGGTCTCCGTGATTTCAAATCCGATAAAGCCAGTGGGAATCCCGTATTCCTTCATCACTTCCGTCACATTCTTTACCATGTCTGTACGCACCGCTTCCAGCACAGACAGATTAATCATAATTCGCTGTAATCCGGAATTCTCCGTTACCTGATTTTCCCCCACATATTGACACACCTTCTTCATAACCTGCCGTCCGATTCGGGTAATCATTCCGTTCTTCTCCGCCAAGGGTATAAATTCGGTTAGCTTCACGGTACCCAGTTTTTCATCCTGAAAGCGAACCAGAGCCTCCGCAGAAACAAACATATCGGCGGCGGGGCAATATACCGGCTGCAAGTACACATCCAGCTTGTCCTCGTCCAACGCCCGTTACAAAGCCTGCTCCACGTGGTATTGTCGCAATATTTCCTGAATGGCGACTTCATCAATGGTCATTACCACCCGATTTCCTATCTCCTTACCCTTGGAAATCATCTGATCGATAATCAACGCCAATCGGTCTTCTTTCCGAATGGGCGGTATGTTCCTGGTGTAGTACAGAGAAGCGGAAACCACCGCTTCCATATCCCCCACGTTCCAGGGAAAGGCCATCCTTTTTGTATATAGCTCCACAAACTCTAACAATTCTCTATTTCCTTCAAAAAGGATGAGAAATATGTCTCCCGTATAACGGAAAACCTGTCCGTTTTCTGCAATCTCCTTCAAGTGGTTGGTCCACATCAACAATAATTGGTGGGCCTTTTCTACGCCCAATAGCTTGCTGATACCATTAAAATCATCCAGGGAAACTACGGCAAAGTCCTTGGTCCCCGCCAGTACTTCCCGCTCCTTAATCACATTGGACAGAGATGTACGATTGAATACACGAGTCAGGTCATCCTGGGCCTCCACGGGATTTTTTAGTGTGAGATACGTCATCACCAGTGCCAGAGAAGCAGCAAAGCCGGTGAGTAACAATTCCGGGTTCCATTTGTTAATCAACACCGCAATGAGACTAAACACCATAAACGAAAGAACGGTGTAATGCTGATCTCTCCGCAAAGCGCTCTGGTATTTGAACAGGGCTACTGCTGTCAGAAAGAAATATTGGAATAAGACCACATATAATAGCCATAATAATACGCCGCGATGATAGGAAAAATCGGAGGCAAAGTAAAAGAAATGGCCGGTTAAGGGATTGGCCAACCATATTAATAATTCCAAACCGTAGGGCACCAAAGACCAAAGGATAATTTTTTTATGACGTGGTGTCATCAATTGGCTTAAATTCAACACAAAAAGATACAACAACACCGGCAAGGTGATTTGACAAAAATAGAATAATTGGTTTACTACCCAATTCACATAGAGGGGCACCGCATGAGGGTAGCTGATGGTGATAGCCCCTGCCACATCCAATAGGCATGCCATCAGGATAAAAATAATAAACACGCCAAAAAGCGCATTCTGAACATTGCGAAGCCGCTCTTCTCGAAAGAAGTGGACTCCGACTACTGTGGTAAGTATCACTCCGGCAATTTCATAACTAATGTTATATAACATATTTTTGCCACCCTTAACCCAAAAAAACCTACATGTCATTTTATCACTTTAAACCGGTTGTGACAATATTGCCACAAGAATCGAAGGCATAAGTTTTTTCAACAAAAAACCTCCGGGTTTCCGGAGGTTTTGATGATTCTTTTTCCGTAAGAATTAACGCTTGGAGAACTGGCTGGCTTTTCGCGCCTTCTTCAATCCGTATTTCTTTCTTTCCTTCATTCTGGGATCTCGAGTCAGGAACCCGGCATCCTTTAAAAGGGGTCGGTAGGTCTCTTTGTCTACGGCACAGAGGGCACGGGAAATCCCATGTCTCAGGGCTCCGGCTTGTCCGGTAAATCCGCCGCCATGTACGGTGGCAATCACATCGAACTTCCCTTCGCAACCTGCGATTTCAAAAGGTCTTCTCACTTCTCGTCGAACGATTTCCATTCCAAAAAACTCGTCCAAAGGTCTCTTGTTGACCGTAACATTTCCTTTTCCCGGGATTAATCTTACTCTAGCAACAGAACTCTTTCTTCTACCAGTTCCTTGATACTGCATCTTCGCCATTTCTTATTCCTCCCTTCCTTAAAATTTCCAGGTTTCAGGCTTCTGAGCTTTATGTGCATGCTCCGGTCCTGCATAAACCTTTAACTTCTTGTACATCTGACGTCCCAGTTTGCCATTGGGCATCATGCCCTTCACCGCATGTCGAATGATTTCTTCCGGCTTCTTAGCAATCAACTTTTCAAAGGTGATTTCTCTCAAGCCTCCGGGAAACCCGGTATGATGCTTGTAGATTTTTTCTTTTCTCTTTTTGCCGGTAACCTCTATCTTCTCTGCATTGATCACGATGACATAATCACCACAATCCATGTGAGGAGTATAGGTGGGCTTCTTCTTTCCTCGGAGCAGGGTGGCTACTTCCGAGGCCAGCCGTCCCAAGGTTTGTCCTTCCGCATCGATGACATACCAGTTTCTCTGGATGTCCGATGGCTTCGCAACATAACTTTTCATCCTATTTGATCCTTTCTGCCTACTAGGTTCCCTTTTACGGAAAATCCGCTTCGGCAATCCTGAAATGTTTCGGGCCACGGCCGGCTTGCCCAGCCTGCACCCTAAAGTCCAATTGGCGCATTTCTCCACATAAAGCCTCTTTTCAGGAGAACACGCTCATATAGAATATAATATTTGTACTCCCTTGTCAACGTTTTTATCTACTTCATGGACTCCTGTTTTACCTTGTGATCCACCACATGACGGCGGGACAATTCATCGGTTATCTCCGAAAGCGGGATTCCTTCCTCCACCATGAACACCATCAGGTGGTACAGCAAATCCGCCACTTCATACACCGCTTCTTCCCGTTGGCCCTTGGCCCCGGCAATGATCACCTCGGCACTTTCCTCCCCAATCTTTTTCAAAATTTTATCCAATCCCTTTTGGAACAAATAGGTGGTATAGCTTCCTTCCTTGGGTTCCTCTTTCCTACCGCGAATCAGTTGATAAAGGCCATCATAAGAGAAGGGGGCCAGCTCTGGGCTAATATATAAGGGCTGGAAGAAACAACTGTCCTCTCCCGTATGACAAGCCGGGCCTTTTTTCACCACTTCCACTACCAAAGCATCCCCATCGCAATCCAATGTGATAGACACAATCTGCTGGGTGTTGCCACTGGTTTCCCCTTTTCGCCACAATTCTTGACGAGAACGACTGTAAAAACAAGTTCTCCCTTCCTTCATGCTGATTTCCAAGCTTTCCGCATTCATGTAGGCCAAGGTTAGCACTTTCTTCGTATAGTAATCCTGCACAATAGCCGGTATCAATCCCTTTTCATCAAATTTCAGTTCTCGTTTCGGTGAAACCCGCCTCATGGGAATTCCCTTTCCGGCTAAATAGTTTTTCAGCTCCATGATATCGATTTCCTTGTAATGAAACACACTGGCCGCCAACCCTGCATCCATGGCCGGGTGCTGAAACAATTGATAAAAATCTTCCTTGGATCCTGCCCCTCCGGAGGCAATAATGGGAACGGAAACCCGTTGGGCTATGGCCAACAGTAGATCCATATCAAAACCCTTCTTGACCCCGTCCGTATCGATGCTATTAATCACCAGTTCCCCGGCTCCCAGGGCCACACCCCGTTCTGCCCATTCCAAAGCATCCATGCCCGTATCTAGTTTCCCCGCTCCCGTAAATACGTGATATGCTTCTCCCACCTTTTTAACATCCATGGACAACACCACGCATTGATTGCCATATCGCTGGGCACCCTTATAAATCAATTCCGGGTCTTTAATGGCACCGCTGTTCACACTAACCTTGTCGGCGCCACACTTTAGTACCCGGTCGAAATCCTCCAATGTGTTGATTCCGCCCCCTACCGTGAGGGGGATGAATATTTGAGAGGCCACTTTTTTCAGCACCTCCGTAAATATGGAACGGTTTTCGATGCTGGCGGTGATGTCATAAAACACCAGCTCGTCCGCCCCTCTTTCGTTATAAAAACGGGCCATTTCCACCGGATCCGCCACGTCTTGTATCCCGTCAAAATTTATACCCTTCACCACTCGTCCGTCCCGCACATCCAAGCATGGAATGATTCGTTTTGTTATCATGTCTTCTCCTTTTGGCACTTTCTATCCATTTCCGGGCTCCACTTTCTCCACTATTGAGACAGTAAGGCCAGCGCTTCTTCCAATTTTATCTTTCCCGTGTATAAAGCTTTTCCCAATATGGCACCATAGATTCCCATGTCCTGGAGCTGCGTTAGCTCATGAAGATGGGTAATCCCACCGGAAGCCACGATATTCAAGTCCTTCTGGACCAGTCTTTCATAGGCTTCCAAATTGGTTCCCTCTTCTTTTCCATCTTTGGAAATATCCGTATAAATCACGGTGGTTACACCCAACCCCATCAAATGGTGGATGAAGTCATCTCCTTGCCATGAAGAAAGCACCTGCCATCCCCGAATGGCCACCTGCCCATTTTTTACATCCACTCCCACCGCAATCCGAGGCCCATAGGTATGCACCGCTCGTTCCAGAAATTCGGGGTCCTCCACCGCCGCCGTGCCTAAAATAACACGATGCACACCATTATCCAAGTAGGCTTTGATTCGCTCCATATCACGAATACCACCGCCCACCTGAAGAAATAAGGGTACCGCTTCCAATATTTGACCTATGACCTCCAGATTGACCAGCTCCCCGTTCTTCGCTCCATCCAAATCCACCAGATGCAAATGAGTAGCCCCCTTGGAGGCAAACTCCTTGGCCACTTCCAACGGGCTATGATGATACACCGTCATTTGGTCATAATCTCCCTGGTACAAGCGCACCGCCTGTCCCTGCCTGATATCAATGGCGGGAAAACACTTCATATCGTTTCTCCTTTTGCCTGTCTGCTTCTATATATTCTCCTGCTATTCTCATGCTTCCATAATGGCTGCATCTTCAACGAGTACTGCTACTACAACAAATGTTGCTTTCCAGTGATGGCCTTTTCTATTCGTTACTATGACTCCACAAACGCTTTCAGCAACCGCAGCCCGGTATCTCCACTTTTTTCCGGATGAAACTGGGTTCCTACCAAAGAACCTTTCCGTACCACACCTGTAATAGGAATTCCATAAGGGGACGTGGCCAAAATGTTCTCTTGGGCTGCCTGGGCATAATAACTATGCACATAATACACATAGTTTTCTTCCGTCATATACCGGAACAAGGGATCGTCCCGGGATATTTCCAGCTGGTTCCAGCCGATATGGGGAATCTTTAAAGTACCTTCCCCAGTAGGGTCTGGCAAATCCGCGGGAATAGGCACTACCTTCCCCTCCAAGAATCCCAGGCCGGCATGACTTCCATACTCCAGACTCTCCTGAAAAAGCAACTGCATCCCCAGACAAATCCCCAACATGGGCTTCTCCCGGGATAATTCTTCCTTTAATAGTGGAACCAGCCCGGTCGCTTCCAACTTCTCCATGGCGTCTTCAAAGGCACCTACACCAGGCAATATAATCCCATCTGCCTTTCGAAGCATTTCTGGATCTCCGGTAATCCGACTTTCCACCCCCAAATAGGCCAGGGAAGAAGATAGGGAAAAAAGGTTCCCCACACCATAATCAATAATTCCAATCATCTATAACATTCCTTTCGTGGATGGGATTTGATCCGGCCCCTTGGGATCCATGGCAACGGCTTGGGATAATGCTCTTCCGAAAGACTTAAACATGGCCTCAATCACATGGTGGGAATTGCCTCCCGCCAACATCACAAAGTGAAGATTCATCGCCCCCTGCCTGGTGAATGCCAGCATAAATTCCTTCACCAGTTCTGTGTCAAAGGTTCCCACCTTCTCCGAGGGAATTTCCACCTGCATCCGCAAGTAACTGCGCCCGGACAAATCCAAGGCACACACCATCAGCACCTCATCCATGGGAAGGGCAAAAGATCCATATCGGGTAATTCCCCGCTTATCTCCCAATGCCTGGCAAAGGGCTTGCCCCAACACAATGCCCACATCTTCCACGGTGTGATGATCATCTACATGGTTGTCGCCTTGGCAACGGAGCGTGAGGTCAAATTTGCCATGGGCCGTGAACAGTTCCAACATGTGGTCTAAAAACCCACAGCCCGTTTGAATATCCCCTTTCCCACTGCCATCCAGATTCAGGTCCAGCCGAATGTCTGTTTCTTTTGTTTCTCGCTGAATTGTCGCCGTTCTCATAATATTTCCTCCCATATCCGGATGGTAGCCCCTACGAGCTGCTTCATCTGGTTCTCTGTTCCTATGGTAATTCGTACCTGTTGTTCCAGTCTGGAACCGCCAAAGTATCGAATCAAAATTCCCCGTTTCTTTAATTCCTGATGGTACCGTCGGGCTTCTATCTTCACCGGATCCACCATGAGAAAGTTGGTTTGGGATGGCATCACCACAAACCCCATTTCCTGCAACTTCCCTTCTGTCCACCGACGCATCTCTATGATCTTCCGGACACATTGTTGAAAATAGGCATCGTCCTCTAAGGCGGCCAAGGCGGCTTGTTGACTGAGTCGGTTGAGATTGTAGGGGTTAAAGCTATATTGAATCCGCTTTAAATCCTGAATCAACTCCCTATGCCCCATGGCAACCCCTACTCTGGCTCCCGCCAGATTTCGTGATTTTGAAAAGGTTTGCATCACCAACAGATTATCATACTGGGAGATAAGTGGCACGGCGCTCTCCCCGCCAAAATCCACATAGGCTTCATCTATTATCACCACACGTTGAGAATTTTGCTGCAAAATTCCCTGGATTTCCTTCCGGGAAAGACCTCTTCCAGTGGGTGCATTGGGATTGGCCAACACGATAGTGCCGGGTAGATTTTGATAGTCCCCAGGACGCACCCTCCAGTCTTCGGTGAGGGGGATGGTTCTTCCTTCCTTGGCAAACAAAGAAGCATAGACGGGATAAAAACCATACGTCACATCCGGGAAACAGAAAATGCCATGGTCCTGTTGAAAGGCCATGAAAGAGAAGGCCAACAGTTCATCGGAGCCATTGCCCACCATCACCTGTTCTTTCTCTAGTCCGAACCGGGAGGCCAAGGCTTTCACCAATTCCGTAGATTCCGGATCTGGGTATAACTCCAGTCCTTTCCCCACGGATCCGAAAACTCCGGGAGCCGGCGGAAATGGAGATTCATTGGTGTTTAATTTGATCCACTCCCCCTGCTGAGGCTGTTCTCCCGGGGTATATGGTGCCAGCTGATCCAGCTGCTGATTAAAGTACTTACTCATCCTGCCATTCCTTTTCAAAACGGATGGCCACACTTCGTCCGTGGGCCTCCAGCCCTTCGCTCTGGGCGAAAGTAACAATAGAATCCTTTACCTTTTCCAAAGCTTCCTTTGTATAATAAATGTAGTTGGTTTTCTTTTGAAAATCCTCTACCGAGAGAGGACTGCTAAACCGGGCGGTTCCGCCGGTGGGCAACACATGGTTGGTGCCGGCAAAATAATCCCCCAAGGCTTCCGGAACATGATGCCCCAAGAATACCGCTCCGGCGTTTCGTACCTTTTCCAACCAAAGGAAGGGATCTGCTACGGCCAGCTCCAAATGCTCCGGTGCGTACCGATTGCTCCACTCCATGGCTTGCTCCAAGGATTGGGTTATCACAATTTTCCCCTGGTTTTCCATGCTTTCCCGAGCCGTTTCTCCTCGGGGCAGCATGGCCATCTGATATTCCAGTTCCTCTGTCACCGCCTCCGCCATATCCCCACTGGGAGTCAACAACACGGCGGCCGCTCTTACATCATGCTCCGCTTGACTTAACAAATCCGCGGCCACATGGGCCGGATTAGCTTGCTCATCGGCAATTATCAAAATTTCACTAGGACCCGCCACCATATCAATATCCACTTCACCGAAAACCATTTTCTTGGCAGTGGCCACATAAATATTCCCGGGGCCGGTAATCTTATCCACCTTGGGAACACTCTGGGTTCCATAGGCCAATGCGGCGATGCCCTGGGCACCTCCCACCTTTATCACCTGAGTAACGCCGGCAATTTGGGCGGCCGCCAGAATCACCGGCGAAATATTACCATCTTTTCCCGGAGGGGTTATCATCACAATCTCCGACACACCGGCGATGGTGGCAGGAATGGCATTCATCAGAACACTGCTGGGATAACTGGCCGTACCTCCCGGCACATAAATCCCCACTCGCTCCAGCGGAAGGGTCTTTTGTCCCAACAATACCCCTTCCTTTTTCTTCAGTTCATAGTCCTGTCGCTTTTGAAGCTGGTGAAACTCTCGAATATTAGCGGCGGCTTCTTCCATAATAGATAGAAGCTCGGGAGAAACCTGATTTTTTGCCTGGACCATCTCCTCCGGGGACACCAAAAGGTGATCGATTGTCACCCCGTCCCACTTTTCCGTATATTCCCGCAGGGCCTGGTCGCCTCTTTCCTTTACCTGGGCTAAAACCTGACGGACTTCTTCCTCTATTTTTTCTATGCTCTGGCCACCCTCTTGTGCCGGCTCGGTGGCTCTTTGAAATACCACCTCATAGGAGGTATTGGTTGCATCGTAAATAGGTATCATCTTTTTTCTCCTCCCGCCTTTAGTTGATCCACCAACTCCGTTATGATTCGGTTCTGAAATTTAAAGGAGGACTTGTTGGCAATGAATCTAGCCGATATATCCTTGAACTCCTCCAGCACCTTCAAATTATTATCTCGAATGGTGTTTCCCGTTTCCACGATATCCACAATCACATCAGACAAACCCAATACAGGACCCAGCTCAATGCTGCCATTGAGTTTGATGATGTCGATATCCCGACTTTGTTCTCCGTAAAACCCTTTGGCGATGTTCACGTATTTGGTGGCAACGCGTAAGGTTCGGTCCGGCTGTTCCACATAATCGTTTTTCGCCGCAACCACCATTTTACACTTTCCGATTTGTAAATCCAAAAGCTCATACACATCCGGCTGATTCTCCAAAAGAATATCTTTTCCAACGATGCCCACGTCAGCGGCTTTGTGCTCCACGTAGATGGCCACATCGCTGGGCTTTACCAAAAGATAACGAATTCCCTTCTCCGGATTTTCCAAAATTAATTTTCGGTTCTTCTCCCGGTATCCTTCACAACCGTACCCGGCATTCTCCAGCATTTGATATACTTGATCCCCCAACCTGCCCTTGGGCAGTGCGATATTTAACATTCTTGATTGCTCCCTCTATTTTCACCCCGTCCAGGGATTTTCTCACTTCATTTTTTTCTTTCCATTTCGGCTTTTGGCCGGTTTCTCGCTTGGATTTTCGGATGGTTTTTGGGCCCCATTCGTAGAATGGAATCGTACAGTTTCCCGAGTCGGAAGTCCTTTGGGCGGCGTCTTTCCTACCCATACCCGGAGTCCTTCCTTCTGCCAGTCCTGAACCTGTTTCATCACTTGGTTGATATCATCGGTCTCTTGATAAATCAGCATTCGGTCCAACATCCATTCCTTCTGATCCGATGACAGCCGATTGATTTCATTTAAGTAAATGGCAAATCCAATGGCTTCTACATCCTTGCCAAAGCGCTTCATGGCCAGGTCATATTGACCCCCTGCCAACACCGGTTTCGCTAGCTCTTTCACATACCCTTGGAAAACCAAACTGTTGTAATAGTCGATATCATTTACCATAGAAAAGTCCACTTGGATATGTCCATTGCTTCCGCTGGCTTTTAAGATACGGAGCACTTCCTCCAGTTCCTCCAAGGATTGGAGCATCTCCTGGGATAAGGCCAACTGCCTGGCTTTCGCCAACACCTTCTTGGGCTCCCCATACAGTTGAGGAACCGCCAACAGCAACTCTCTTTCCAGCCCCTGGATGTTGGCCTTGTCCGCCGTCTTCTCCAGCCCGCTGACACTTTTGTTGCGAATCAATCGGAGCAGCTTTAATTTAATATGCTCCGGTACCGAAAGTCCATTCAGAAAGTGAACCACATAATCCATGTGGGATACTTCCAATAAGTATTCCGGGCTGATGGCTTTCAGGCTTTTCATGGCCAAGGTTAAAACCTCCACCACTCCATACCGATCCACATCGCCGATAAACTCCAACCCCATTTGATGGATTTCCTTATAGGTGTGGTTTTCCTTGTTTTCCCGATACACATTCTCCAGATAATATAGCTTTTCGCTTTGTTCTCGGGTGGCCCGGGTGTTCTTTATGATACTTAATGTTACGTCCGGCTTTAAGGCCAATAGCCTTCCATCCAAGTCCGTGAAACTAATTACCTTGTCGCTCCCCAGAAAATCTTTGTTTTCCAAGTAAAGACTGTATTCCTCAAACCGTCCCATTTTGTATTTTCGATAACCCCATTGCTCATACAATCCCCTTAATTCCAAGGTGGCTCGCTCATCGGGTTGTAAATTGGCTCGTGGTGCTTTCATGTTTTCACTCCTGTCCATGTGGCTCACCGCAGTGCTTTCTTGCGGTGGTATTTTATCGCGTTAAAGCGATAACGTAGTATATTATACCACATCATTTTGCTTTGTAAATAAAAATCCGTGGTATAATCTTGCGGTTATTATGAAATTCCGACCCAACGGTCCCTTATTTCTTAATTTGAACCAAATGGAAGGTCTTTTTTCCCTTTTGGATCAATAATTGGCCCTCTGTCATGTCGGAAAGAGTAATCTGCCGCTTGGCATCCGTCACCTTTTCTCCCGCCAAAGTCAGGCCGCCCTGCTCAATGGTACGAAATCCCTCCCCTTTACTGGGGACCAATCCCAGTTGGTGAATCAAGGTCACCAATCCCATTCCTTCTCCTTCGAAGGAAGAAGCCGGCATTACCGTGGTAGGAATCTTACTCAAATCTCCTTCTCCACTGAAAGCGGCACGGGCCCCCTCCTGGGCTTTTTGTGCTTCCCCTTCTCCATGAACCAACTTGGTTACTTCGTACGCCAAGACTTCCTTGGCATGGTTAATTTCCTGGTCCTGTAATGCGCTGAGCCGGTTTACCTCCTCCATGGGAAGGAAGGTCAACATGCGAAGGCACATATTCACATCGGAATCCTCCACATTGCGCCAGTACTGGTAGAATTCATAGGGTGTGGTTCGTCTGGCATCCAGCCAGAGCGCTCCCTTTTGGGTTTTCCCCATCTTCTTGCCTTCGCTGGTGGTTAACAAGGCAAAGGTCATGCCGTACACTTGCTTTGACAACTCTCGTCGAGATAAGTCCACCCCTCCCAGAATATTGGACCACTGGTCATTACCGCCAAACTGCATTTTGCAATCAATATCTCTAGCCATCACCATAAAGTCATAGCTCTGCATCAACATATAGTTGAATTCCAGGAAGGAAAGACCTTTTTCCAATCGTTGCTTGAAGCATTCCGCCCGCAGCATGGCGTTGACGGAAAAGTGGCGGCCGATATCTCGAATAAATTCGATATAGTTTAATTCCTGAAGCCAGGTGATGTTATTAACGCAAATGGCTTTGCCCGGCTCCGGTTCTTTGTTGGCTTTCCCCTTCTTGCCAGGGCCATCCGTACCCAGATACTGATACTCTTCATCAAATTCCAGGAATTTATCAAAAAGACGTTTAAAGGCATTTCCGTTTTCAATTACCGTTTCTTTGGTCATCATTAGTCGCATGTCACTGCGACCGGAAGGGTCCCCGATAAGGCTGGTGCCGCCCCCAATAAGCACGATGGGGGTATGCCCGAATTTCTGCATATACATCATGATGATGACCTGCATAAAATGGCCCACATGAAGACAGTCTGCAGTAGGATCAAAGCCGATATAGAATCGAATCTTCTCCTTGCCCAAAAGCTCACGTATTTCCTCATCATGAGTGGTTTGCTCAATAAAGCCCCGCTCCTTCAGCACATCGTACACATTATCGTATTGGCTCACATTATCCGGTATATAGTTCATGATTTCTTCTCCTTCAAAACGTCTTTCTTCATTTATTATTTGGTGCCAAACAATCGGTCCCCTGCATCTCCCAATCCGGGAACAATGTAGGCATGCTCGTTCAGCTTTTCATCCTTGGCGGCGATAAATATATCCACATCAGGATGCGCTTTCTGTAACACCTCGATACCTTCCGGGGCCGCAATCAAGCACATGAAAATCACCTTTTTGCCTCCCTTGGCTTTGATGAAATCAATAGATGCGGCGGCAGAACCTCCCGTAGCCAGCATGGGATCTACCACAAAAACCTGCCTTTTATCAATATCACAAGGGAGCTTACAGTAGTATTCCACCGGTTCATGGGTTTCCGGATCCCGGTACAACCCCACGTGGCCCACTTTTGCATTGGGCACCATGGCCAACATACCATCTACCATACCCAGACCGGCTCGGAGGATGGGAACAATGGCAATGTCTTCTCCCGCCAGCATCTTTACCTTCGTGGCACATATGGGCGTTTCTATCTCCACATCCACCAAAGGAAGATTTCTCGTTGCTTCATAGGTCATCAACATGGCAATCTCTTTCACCAATTCCCGAAAATCCTTCACATTGGTGTCTGTCTTGCGAATCATCCCTGTCTTGTGTTGAATCAACGGATGGTCGAATACATATACTTTTCCCATAATAGTCCTCCCTCATTTCTCTCTTATGATAACTGTTCTATGATGAAAAGACCTCCCTCCCAAGGGAGGCTTGCTTTTCCTCCCTACGATTACATTTGATTCAGCATATCGATACGTCGTTGGTGACGACCCCCTTCACAAGCGGCTTCCAACCAGGCGGTTAAAATAGCCTTAGCCACATCCGGGGTGGTGGTTCTTCCTCCCATGGCCAGTACGTTGGCATCGTTATGGCATCGGGCCATGCGGGCCATATACTCATTGGTGCATAATGCACATCGAATGCCTGCCACTTTATTGGCGGCAATAGAGACACCGATTCCGGTGCCGCACAGTACCACACCCAGCTCCGCTTCTCCGTCTCGTACAGCTTCCGCACACCGTTTTCCAAATATGGGATAGTCCACCGAATCCTCACTATCGGTACCCAGGTCCAACACCTGATACCCCTTGCACTCCAGAAACGGAATCAATTCCTGTTTCAAACAAAAGCCGCCGTGGTCCGACGATATGGCTATTTTCATGGCTGCCTCCTCTTCCTATTTATCATTGTTCCCCCTTATTTTTTCGTGCCTACTTTTTAGCGCCTACCTTCATTACTTTATATCCCGCGGATTTTAACATGCGGTTCATGACCGCGTAAGCCACTCCGTCATCAGATTCCAGGGCAGCGGCCAATATCAAATCCACACCTTGCCGATCCAAATCTCGCAACCGGGAGAAAAAATCGTGGGCGACTTCCTTGGGGTCCACTTCCTGGAAAAAGAGAATGCCTACTTTTTTAGTCTGCCCATCTCCCCGAGGTTCTCTTTCCTTTTCCTCCCGAATCCGCGCCATCTCCGCCAACACCGCTTCTCCCGGACCTTCCAAAACAATCATCTCCGCCTGAGGCGCATAATGGCGATACTTCATTCCAGGAGAACGAGGTGCTTCTTCCGGGCCGGTTTCTTCTCCCCAGTGTACCTGCACTTCGTCCAACCCAAAGGCTTTCAACACCTCTTGAATACTTTTCACCGTAATGAAGCCGGGACGTAATACGGTCACCTTTCCCGGTACGGTTACATCCACTACCGTGGACTCAATGCCCACCATACAAGGTTCTCCATCCAGCAATACATCTATTTTTCCGGATAAATCTTCCCATACATCCTCCGCCCGGGTGGGAGAAGGTTTTCCAGAAAGATTGGCGCTGGGTGCCGCAATGGGACATCCCGCTTCTTCGATCAAGGCCAATGCCACCTCATGGTTGGGCATTCTCACAGCCACCGTATTCAGGCCCCCGGTCACTTCATCCGGTACAATATCCCTCTTTTTTACCACCAGGGTCAGAGGTCCGGGCCAAAATATCTGGATCAGGGCTTCCGTTACCGGGGTAATTTCATAGGTGAGTTTCTCCAAATCCAAGGGAGAGGAAATATGAAGAATCATGGGATTGTCCGAAGGACGTCCCTTGGCCTCGTATATCTTACCAACGGCTTCCGGAGACAGGCCATCTGCCCCCAATCCGTATACTGTTTCGGTAGGGAAGGCCACCAGGCCTCCTTGGCGGATTACTTGTCCCGCCATACGTATATTCTCTTCTGTAGGTTGATATCGTTTGGTTTCCATTAAAATTTCTTCATCTTCTCCGCCTGGTCATCGGTAATGAGTCCGTCGATAATCTCATCCAAATCTCCGTCTAGGAAATAGTCTAATTTATATAAGGTCATGCCGATACGATGATCCGACACTCTCCCCTGAGGAAAGTTATAGGTTCGAATGCGCTCCGAACGGTCTCCCGTTCCCACTTGACTCTTCCGGTTGGCCGACATCTCATCGGTTTGTTCCTGGAGTTTCATATCATATAGTCGGGCTTTCAACACCTTAAAAGCTTTGTCTTTATTCTTAATTTGGGATTTTTCATCCTGACAGGTCACCACCAAGCCGCTTGGAATGTGGGTCAAACGAACCGCCGAATCCGTAGTATTCACGGACTGACCCCCATTTCCCGAGGATCGATACACATCCACCCGTACATCATTGGGATCCAAATTCACTTCCACATCATCTACTTCCGGTAATACGGCCACCGTAGCGGCAGAGGTGTGAATCCTTCCGGATGCTTCTGTTTCCGGTACCCGCTGTACTCGATGGGCACCGCTTTCATACTTCAGCCGGGAGTAAGCACCCTTTCCCTTAATCAGCATAACCGCTTCTTTGATGCCACCCAAGCCCGTGTCATTGACATCCATCAACTCTGTTTTCCAGCCTTTTCGCTCGGCGTACCGCATATACATTCGAAGGAGATCCGATCCAAACAGGGCCGCTTCCTCTCCTCCGGTACCCGCCCGGATTTCCAGAATGACATTCTTGTCATCATTGGGATCTTTGGGCAACAAAAGAACCCGAAGCTCTTCGTTCAGCTCTTCTAAACGGCCATCCAATTGGGTAATCTCCATTTTGGCCATATCCCGCAGCTCTTCGTCGTTTTCTTCCAACATGGCCTTGGCTTCTGCCAACTCTTCTTTTACCTTTTTGTATTCCCGATATCTCTGGACCAGAGAATCCATCTCTCCCATTTCCTTCATCAGCTTCTGCCAAGTGGGCTGGTCCGAGATAATTTCCGGGTCCGACACCTTGGCGGATAACTCATCGTATTTTTCTAAAGTGAATTCTAATTTATCAAACATCCTAATCAACTTTCTTTCTATTCCTAACAACTACTTGCTTCTAACATTTTATTATATCAAACCTAGGGGGATAAAGAACCCCGGTTCATAAAAAAACTGGAAAATGATTTCCAGTTTTTTTGAATGTATGTTACTCCATGTTGTATTTGTTCTTAAACTTCTCAACACGGCCGCCCCTGTTGATGAATTTCTGTTGACCTGTAAAGAACGGATGGCAAGCCGAGCACACATCCAGTCTCAACTCTTCTTTCGTCGATTTGGTCACAAAAGAATTTCCACATGCGCAAGTAACTTTACATTCCTTATAATCGGGATGGATTCCTTCCTTCATGTTGTAGCCTCCTTTCCAGCTCAGGCCCTACTGAGCACAATCTCACTGCGCTATTTCTTCCACAGCCTATTTACTATATCATAACCCCTTATGATATGGCAAGTATTTTTCTTGAAACTTGTCAAGTCCATCTAGGACCATTATATTCTCTCTTTTAGTGATGTTCAACAATTTTATACAAATATTTTGCTACTTTTATGGTATTTTATCCAAATTATAGTTGACAACCTGCTTTCCCTATGGTATTTTCTAGGTAAGTTCATAAGAAACCTATGACGAGGGAGTAACGTTGAAGCACGGTTTAACAGCGAGTTCGGGGTGGTGGAAGCCGAATAAACGTCCGTATCAACAAATGGGCCTCCGAGGGCAAAGCCAACGAAAGCAAAATTGCAATGATTCGGCTTTCCAGTAGCAGCGACGTGACGCAGGCGTTACATGCGAAGGGTGTGATGGCACTCTGCAGAGTGGGCGAAGGAAACTTCGTCAAACAAGGTGGTACCGCAGATTTATAATCTGTCCTTGAATTTCAAGGACAGATTTTTTTGATGGTACTTCCCGCAGAGACCCCTTTTCCAAGGAACCAATCAATGAAAAGGAGTGTAAACAAAATGAAAAACAACGAAAAGAATCAAGTGCCCCATCGAATCTATCTCACAGAGGACCAAATGCCCACCCAATGGTACAATCTGCGGGCGGACATGAAGGAAAAACCGGATCCCATGCTGAATCCAGCCACGGGAAAACCGGTGCAGCTGGACGATCTGTTGCCGGTATTTTGTAAGGAACTGGCCATGCAGGAGTTGGACAATGAAACCCCATACTTCGATATCCCGGAAGAAATCCTCAGCTTTTACAAAATGTATCGACCCTCTCCCCTGATTCGTGCCTACGAACTGGAGAAAGCACTAGATACGCCGGCTCGCATTTATTACAAATTCGAAGGAAACAACACCTCCGGAAGCCATAAGCTAAACTCCGCTGTGGCCCAGGCATATTACGCCAAACAACAGGGTTTAACCGGACTGACCACGGAAACCGGTGCCGGCCAGTGGGGCACCGCTCTGGCAGAGGCCTGCTCCTTTTTCGGACTGCCTTTGACAGTATATATGGTGAAAGTATCTTACGAACAAAAGCCCTTCCGTAAATATGTAATGGAAACCTTCGATGCGGAAGTGATCGCCAGCCCCAGCAATACCACCCAGGTAGGTCAGAAAATCCTGGCGGAAAATCCCAACACGGGAGGCAGTCTGGGTTGTGCCATTTCGGAAGCCATTGAAAAGGCCGTGACCACGCCCAACACTCGATATGTGCTGGGATCCGTATTAAATCAAGTCCTACTGCATCAATCCATCGTCGGCCTGGAAAGCAAAATCGCCATGGATACTATCAATGAATATCCGGATTTGGTCATTGGTTGTGCCGGAGGCGGCTCTAACCTGGGGGGCTTAATCGCACCTTTCATGCAGGACAAACTGCAAGGAAAGAAAAATCCCCGCATCATCGCCGTGGAACCGGCTTCCTGCCCTTCCATGACCCGGGGGAAATATGCCTATGACTTCTGCGACACCGGCAAAGTAACACCCTTGGCAAAAATGTATACCTTGGGAAGCGGCTTTATGCCTTCCCCCAACCATGCGGGAGGCCTTCGCTATCACGGCATGAGCCCTATATTATCCAAGTTGTATCACGATGGATATATGGAAGCCACCAGTGTGGAGCAAACCAAGGTTTTTGAAGCCGCCACCTTCTTTGCCCAAAAAGAAACCATTCTGCCGGCTCCGGAATCCGCCCATGCCATACGTACCGCCATGGACGAAGCCATCCGCTGCCGGGAAACGGGAGAAGCCAAGACCATCCTCTTTGGTCTGACGGGAACCGGATATTTCGACATGACAGCATACCATGCCTTTAAAGAAGGTCAAATGTCAGATTACATCCCCAGTGATGAAGATCTGGAACAACAATTCGCTACTCTTCCCACTCTCTAGTGGAAGAGATTGGGGTCGGTTCGGGGTCAGGTACCTTCTTATAAGAAGCCTGTTGGGTACCTGACCCCGAACCGACCCCGAACCGACCCTGAACCGACCCCGCCTTTTTCACACAAAAAACTCCGGGTTTCCCCGGAGTTTTTCTATGGCTGGTTCAGCAGTTTATCATCCATCAGTACTTTCTCATGGACAATTCTCACCGCATCCTCGATACAGGCTGTGCAACTTTTCAAGGGGCTCCCCCGCAAGGGGCCTGTCTTCCCCTTGATTTCCGCACAGTTCAGAGACCCAACCCGGTCACAAAAGGCAGGCACCAGATCTCGCATTTTCGCATAGCAAACATTCTTGGACTTTGGTTCTTCGGTGTTTCCATCGCTGTACTTCATCCCCGCCACAAAGGCCATCCCGGTCACAGCACCACAGGTGTCCATGCCGCCTAGGCCAAATCCAAAGGCTTCGGAAAGCCGGAACACGGTCTCCCGGTCAAATCCGTAGTCCTGGGCGAAGGTACAGGCTACGCTTTGGGCACAATTGTAGCCTTGTTCATGAAGCGCCATGGCATACGCCACTCTCTCATCGGCTGTCTTCATCTCTCTTCCTCCTTATGGAATTTTCTATTCAGTTGTTATTCTTTTTTTTGCAACAGGACGATTCTGTCCCGATTGCTGTAATCTTGGGTGACCTTGATGGCAGTGTAGTTACCTTCTGCCAATTCCAATACATCCTTGGCCTGGTCCTGACCGATTTCCATCAAGAGGTATCCCTCTTGATTCATATAATCCTTGGCTTCATGGAGTAGACGACGATAGAAATACAATCCGTCCGGACCTCCATCCAAGGCAATCATGGGATCATGATCCCGAACCTCCGGCATCAAATCCTTAATATCTCCACTTTTAATGTAAGGCGGATTCACAATAATCAAATCGTAAGTTCCCTTCACCGGTTCAAACAAATCCCCCATGATGAATTCCACCTTCCCCGGTGATTTTCCGATGGGAATCCCCAGGTGCTTGGCATTTTCCTTGGCCACAAACACGGCTCCTTCGCTGATGTCCGCTGCCGTAACGGAAACGGAGTCATACAACTTCAGGATAGAAAGGGCAATGCACCCGGATCCGGTACATAGCTCCAGCACCTTGGTGTTGGGGCTAATGATTTTTAAGGCCTCTTCCACCAAAAGCTCCGTCTCATGGCGAGGAATCAGCACATCCGGGGTTACCTTGAAGGGAAGCCCCATAAATTCCGTAATGCCGGTGATATGTTGCAGAGGAATTCCGCTGCCTCGCTCCTTAATGACTCGTTGATAATTCTCCACCAGGAATTCCGGTGCCTCGCTCTCATAATTCATAAACAGTTTGGCTCGATTCACGTTCATGAGAAAAGATAGTAGAATCAACGCATCATTCTTGGCGCTTTCCTTTCCCTTCTCCACAAGAGTTCGTTCCCCCCAACTAAGCAATTCTTTGATTTTCATCTTGGTCTCCTGCTTCTTCCCTTTCCGCTTCTCGCTGTTCTTCCACTATTTCCACTTCCTCTGGCGCCACATAGGGCTGTCCATCCAAATCACAGAGACCCTCGTAATGCGGTTCGTCTGGTCCGGACAATGCATTCTTCATGGCAGCAATGGCCACCTCCAGCTGATCCGTATCCGGTTCTGCTGTTGTCAACTTTTGGAGATATAGCCCCGGTAAGGATAGTAACTTCACCAGCCAGTTATCCGAACGTCCCGCCCATTTCAGCAACTCGTATCCCAAACCGGCAATCACCGGCAACAACAGAATACGGGATGTGATACGCCAAAACAAGTTGGGCCACCCCAATAAAGAAAAGAGTATCAGGGCGATAATCATAACAAACATGAGAAAACTGGTTCCACATCGGGGATGCAATGTATAGTAGGGCTTACAGTTTTCAGGGGTCAAGTCCAACCCGGCTTCATAGCAATGAATGGTTTTGTGCTCCGCACCGTGGTACTGAAAGACCCTGTGGATATCCTTCATTCGGGATATGGCCAGTACATAAAGTACAAAGAGTAAAATACGGAACAGCCCCTCCACCAAGTTGAGCACCACCACGTTGGAGGTGACCATCGCCAACAAGTCCAAAATCCAAGTAGGCAGAATGATAAAAATTCCCACCGTCAGCAAGATGGCCAATACCACCGACACGTAAATCATCAAATTCCAAGCCCGCTTTGCCCCCAGCTTTTTTTCCAGCCATAGGTCGAACTTGCTCTTTTGATAGGTGGTAGAACCTTCCTCCTCATGAGCCTCCAGAATGTCCGCGGAATACATCAAAGTGCGGGTGCCTTCCACCAAGGCATCCACAAATACCATCACTCCACGGACAAAAGGAATTTTGGTGATTTTCTTTTTCGGCGCAAGTGGCTGTGTCCTGATATATAGTTTTTGATTGGGGAGACGAAGCACAATGGCAGTTCGATGCTCCCCCTTCATCATAATTCCCTCCAGCACCGCTTGTCCGCCCACCTTAGTGGGGCAAGCATCTTTGCTGAATATCCGTTTTAAATCCATACTATATTATACCCCTTTCCGGGAAAATCCACTACCCCAACATGGTCTTTTTCACAATCTCAATAAAGTCCTTGTTGGATTTGGTGTGAATCAATGTGTCCAATATACTTTCCGTCACTTCCTGGGTATCCCGGTTGGCCAGGGCCCGTCTCATGGCCCATACGGCTTCCAGTTCATCCTGGTTCATCAAAAGATCTTCTCGTCGGGTGCCGGATCGATTCAGGTCCAAGGCCGGGAAGATTCGCCTCTCAGAAAGCTTGCGATCCAAATGAAGTTCCATATTACCAGTACCCTTAAATTCCTCGAATATAACATCGTCCATCCGGGAACCGGTTTCTATCAAGGCAGTGGCCAGTATGGTGATGGAACCGCCTTCCTCCAGCTTCCTGGCGGCGCCGAAGAATTTCTTGGGGCGATGCAACGCGCTGGGGTCCAGCCCTCCGCTCAAGGTTCTTCCGGATGCCGGCACCACCAAATTGTAGGCTCGAGCCAATCGGGTAATGGAATCCAGCAGGATCACCACATCTTTTCCATGCTCTACCAGTCGCTGGGCCCGGGCCAAAACCATTTCCGCTACCTTCACGTGGTGTTGGGGCAATTCGTCAAAGGTGGAGTAAATCACTTCTCCCCCATCCAGGGAACGCTTCATGTCTGTTACTTCTTCAGGCCGCTCGTCCACCAGAAGCACGATGATTTCCACGTCCGGGTAATTTCGTTCAATACTGTTGGCGATCTTTTTCAACAAGATGGTTTTCCCCGCCTTGGGTGGTGCTACAATAAGCCCTCTCTGGCCTTTGCCGATGGGCGCCACCATGTCGATAAGCCGCATGGAGGTATCTCGAGACACATCTTCCAGGGAGAGGCGTTCATAGGGAAACACCGGGGTCAAAGAATCAAAATCGGGACGGCGGGCCGCCACCGAAGGCTCATCTCCATTGACGGAAAGCACATAGAGAAGGGCACCAAACCGCTCTCCTTGATTGGGTTTTCGGGTAATCCCTCGGATCTTATCTCCTGTTTTCAGATTGAATCGTCGGATTTGCGAAGGGGAAACATACACATCTTCCGATGAGGTTAAAAAGTTGGAAAACCGTAGGAAGCCAAAGCCTCCATCTGCCAAGTCCAGAATTCCTTCCGTCTCGGGACGGTCGGAGCGGGAGGACACCTGGTCTTCCTTGCCCTCTTCCTCTTCCAATGCTTTTTCCAAGGCCGCCACTTCCTCGTCCTTGGGCTCTGTGTTTTTCGCCTTTACCTCATCTTCATCCTCTATGAGAACATAATCTTTTTCGGCTTCCACCTTTTTTATGGGTTTCTTTTCGACTTTTATGGATTTCTTCTCGTCCTCTTCTTTCTTTTTCGTTGCCATCATAAATTCACCCCGGGGAGGTGCTCCTTTCTTCTCCCGGTTGCATAAAGTGCCTGGATTCGTCTTTTGTTTATGAAATGCTCACCCGTAGGGTTCCTATCGCAGAAATATGATAGGAAGGAAATTAAGACGCGGATTCCTCCACAGCGCCATCCGTAGAGATGGCCCCCTCTGAGGTGGTTTCTGGTTGAATGGAATAAATCTCTGTTATGAGCTGTTCCAGCCCTTCCCCATCGGCAATCACATACCAAGGGGCTTGATTATATAAGGTGTGCGGCATGGTATAGGTGGACAAATCCTCTGTGGACATGCCAATGGCTTTGGATGCCAAGGACACCACCGTCTTTAATTTCAGGTCGGAGTCCACCACTTCGAAGCCTTTTTTCACCACCTTCACCAAGTCTTTTCCCAAGGCTTGATGGAAGGCCGCTTTTAAAAACTCCTGTTGTGCATGAATTCGACCGATGTCTGCATCGGCATAGCCTTTTCGGTATCTTAAGTATTGCACCGCATGGTCTCCATCCAACACCTGGGGACCTGCGGAAATATCAATCACAAGAGGGGGTGTATCATAGGGATCCTTGTACTTCATATCCATGGGGACATCCATGGGAACTCCGCCCATAGTCTCCACAATGGCTTTTACCCCATCGTATTCAATCACCACATAATAGTTGATGGGAATATCCAACAAAGTTTCGCTTACGGCCTTGGCCATACCCACCGCACCTTCCTTTGGCATAACGGCATTGATTTTATGGGCAGCCGGGTCCACATATCCCTGCCGATAATAGTAGGTGTCTCGGGGCACGGAAATAATATCCGCATGCTTCAAATCCATATCAAAGCTTACCAACATAATGGTATCCGCCATGTTTTGGTTGACACCCAAACACAGTACATTGACCCGATTGGCCGTGGTAAAGGCATCATAAAAAGGGCTGTCCGGATCCACCAGAGTGTCCAACTCCAGGGCCAACTCCGGGTTTTCCTCTCCAAACAGGGCGATCTCCCCAGCACTGTTCACCAGATAGAATCCACTGGTGAGGACAAGGGTAAAGGCCATCAAGAACAAGAGAAAGGTTCGAAGAAAATTGAATTTCTTTGGAATCTTGGTTCCCTTCTTTTTGGAGCCTGATTTTACCTGTTGTTTTTCTGTTTTCTTTCTCCCAATTCTCAAAGCGATTTCTCCTTTTCCCGGTACATCAAACCAAATTATACCACGTGAAAATGTTCATTGGCAATATCCACGGCCTTTTTCGCATCCCCGCCGTAGTAGTCCGCACCCAGCTTCTTCGCATATTCCGCTGTGAGAACGGCACCGCCCACCATTACCCGGCATTCCGGAAATTCCCGGTGAATCTGTGCGATGGTCTTCTCCATAGACTTAAGAGTGGTGGTCATCAGTGCGGACAGCCCCACTAAAGTAGCACCGGAATCCCGAACTGCCTCCAGAATTTTTTCCGCGAAAACATCTTTGCCAAGATCTATCACATGGTAATCATAATTTTCCAAAAGCACCTTCACAATATTTTTCCCGATATCGTGAATATCTCCTTTTACAGTAGCTAGGACAATAGTCCCTCGAGCTTCTCGTTGGGTTTCCAACTTCTCCATATGGGCCTTGATGACTTCGAAAGCGCCTTGGGCCACACCGGCAGAAAGCAGCAACTGGGGAAGGAATATTTCTCCCGTTTCAAACTCCAATCCCACTTTGTCCAGTGCCGGTACCAGTCGATTTTTCACGATATCCATGGGGTCTTCTTGCTCTAATAGTCGTCGGGTCAGTTCCATCCCCTCTTCCTTCAACCCCTGTTGAATGGCTCGGTCCAATGTCATCTCCCGTAAGTTTTCCTGTGGCCTGGACTTTCCCATGACGTCCTGATAGGCTTGAATATATTCCCGCCCATCAGCATCCACGTTGGCCAGTAGATTAGTGGCACGAAATGCCCCCACCATCTCGCCATCCCCCGGATTGATAATGGGCAAATCCAACCCCATCCCCAATGCCAGGGTCAAAAAGGTTCGGTTCACCAACTCCCGGTTGGGAAGGCCAAAGGAAATATTGGATACCCCCAATACCGTCTTGAGCCCCAATTCCTCCTTCACCCTTTTTACCGCTGTTAATGTGTCCATCACCGCCGATTGTTCCGAAGAAGCGGTCAAGGTTAAGCAATCAATATATACATCCTCCTTGGGAATCCCCAGGGAGAGCGCACGTTCCAGAATCCGCCGGGCAATTTCCACCCTTTTATCGGAGGTCTTGGGAATGCCCTCCTCATCCAAAGTAAGGCCCACCACCGCTGCGCCATATTTTTTGACCAGTGGCAGTACGGTGCAAAGAGACTTTTCTTCCCCGTTAACAGAATTCACAATGGGCTTTCCGTTATATACTCGAAGACCGGCTTCCAAGGCTTCCGGATCTGCCGAGTCAATTTGTAAAGGAAGGTCTACCACCTTCTGCAGGTCCTTCACCACCCGGGCCATCATAGAAGGCTCATGGATTTCCGGTAGTCCCACATTCACATCTAGGATATGGGCCCCCTGCTCCTTCTGCTGAATGGCCTGCTGCAGTATGTATTCGAAATCTTCTTCGATTAATGCCTGCTTGAATCGTTTCTTCCCGGTGGGATTGATTCGTTCTCCAATGATTCGAGGTTGATCCAAGGGGAGCACATTCAGTCCGGTAGTCAAGGCCGTCACTCTCCTGAGCCCACCACTGTAGTTACCGGGTGTTTGTCTACTACTATCTATATATGCAGTTGTCCCTTCTCCCCATTTCTCTTTCAGTAGACGAATGAATTCCGGCGTGGTTCCACAGCATCCCCCCATCATCTTGATACCAAGGGGCTCTAATTGCATCATGGCCTCCACAAAAGCTTTCGGATTTACCCCATATTCCCCCGTCTCCGGGTTGGGCATTCCCGCATTGGGCTTTACCACCACCGGTACCGTTGCCCAGGCGCAAACTTCCTGCACCACGGGAGCCATTTCCAATGGTCCCAAGGAGCAGTTTACACCCAGGGCATCCACTCCCAAAGCCTCTAATGAAACCACCATGGCCGGCACACTCATGCCGGTAAAGGTGCGTTGGTTTTCTTCAAAGGTCATAGTAACCACCACCGGAAGGGTGCTGTTCTCCTTCACCGCCAACACCGCGGCTTTGGCCTCATAGAGGTCTGACAGGGTTTCCACCACCACCAGGTCCGCCTGGTCAGCGCCGGCCTCTATCATCTCTTTGAAGTACTCGTAGGCTTCTTCGAAGGTCATGTCTCCACCGGGCTCAATGAGCCGCCCTATGGGACCCAGCCCCAGTGCCACCAGAGTATCGGTACCCTGTGCCGCTTTTTTGGCAAGAGTCATCGCCGCTTGTACCGCCTCCTTGACGGTATGCTCCGTTCCATGGAGTTTGTACCCGTTGGCATTAAAGGAGCTGGCATAAATAATATCTGCACCGGCTTCACAATACAAACGGTGGATTCGTTCAATCAAATCCGGGCTGGCCAGTGAATGGATTTTCCCCATGTCTCCGCCCAAAGCTTCGATCATGGTACCCATGGCACCGTCCAAAACGATTCGCTCTTTTTTCATCAATTCATTAAAACGCTGGTTCAAAGGTCACCCCTCCTATGTATCGAAATGCACATTGGCAGACAGGGCGCCGCTCTTCCGGATTGGCGGGTTGTCGAATTGTCTGCTGTTCTTGAATTTATACATCTCTATCGTAAACTCTGAATGCTGTCCGCAATTCTACGGGCAATCAAAGGATTATTCATGGTATAAAGATGGATACCATCCACTCCGTTGGCAATCAAATCAACAATTTGATCCACCGCATAGGCAATGCCAGCGTCCCGCATAGCCTCCGGATTGTTTTCATATCGATTCATCATCTTGGTAAATTTAGCCGGCAAGCTGGCTCCACACAGGGAAACCATCCGTTCAATTTGCCGTTTGTTCACCACCGGCATAATCCCGGCTTCTATGGGAACGGAAATCCCTTCTTGCCGTGCCTTTTCCACAAATCCGTAGAACGTATCGTTCTCAAAAAACAACTGGCTTACCAAATGTTGGGCCCCGGCCTCCACCTTTTCCTTTAGGCGAATCAAGTCCCCTGCTACCGAGTCTGCTTCCGGGTGGCCTTCCGGATAACAAGCGGCAGATATTCCCATGGAAGAACCCTCCGGGTCCTCCTTCAGATAACGAATGAGATCCATGGCATAGGAAAAATCCTCCTGCCGCGGTACCTCCGGCGAAATATCCCCCCGCAAGGCCAGTACGTTTTCAATATTATTCTCTCGGAATTGATGAATAATATCTTTCACATTTTCCCGGGTAGAATTGACACAAGTTAAGTGAGCCAGCGCTTCAATCCCATATTCGTTCTTAATGCGGGCTGCTATCTGGCAGGTGGAGGAATCTGCCGTGTTCCCACCGGCTCCGTAGGTTACACTGATAAAGTCCGGATGGAGGTCTCCCAGTTCCTCCAAGGTTTGGTATATGGTTTCGATAGGGCTGGTTCGTTTGGGAGGAAATACCTCCAGAGAAAATACGGTTTTCCCCGGCTGAAATAACGATGAGATTTTCATAATACCCCTCCTTCTATAATCCAATAGTATATCACAAATTCTTTCAAGACACACACAACACCACAAAAAGAGCCCCCCGTAAGGAGAGCTCTTTGGTGTCTTAGAATCGAACGATTAAAATCCTTTGTCCTCTTTCGAGGTCCTACAGCTTAAACTTTTTCTTTGCCGCCGCAATGGATTCATCCAATGCTTTCAATACGTAATCGATGGTGTCATATTCCAATACTGCAGGGGGCTCAATTCGAACGGTCTTGGCATTCACCAAGGTACCGGCTACCATAACCTTATGAGCAAACAAGTTCTTGGTTACTTCGTAGCCCACCTCTGCTTCCGGGAATTCCATACAGATCAGGAGACCAGCCCCACGATAGGTCTTTAACACGGTGGGGTATTTTTTCTTCAGCTCTTTCAGCCCCTTCATGATGTAGTCGCCTTTTACCTGGCAAACCTTGGGAATATCGTTTTCCAACATATATCGAATGGTGGAAATGGCTGCGGAGCAAGCCAATGGGTTTCCACCAAAGGTGGGGGATCCCAAAATCCAAGGATTGTCAATCAGCTTATCAACCCACATTTTCGGTCTGGCAATGATTCCCGTAATGGGCATGATGCCGCCACCGAAAGCTTTTCCGTATGTCATAATGTCCGGTGTCACGTCTTCGACTTCACAACGCCACATGGTTCCAGTTCGCCCCATACCGGTCTGGATTTCGTCTACGATCATAGCCACACCGTACTTGTCGCAAATCTTTCGAACGTCCTTTAAATATCCCTTGGGAGGAATGATAACACCGGCCTCACCCTGGATGGGCTCGATAATAACGCCGGCCACCTTTTCACCTACGGTCTGTAGATTCTTAATAGCAGCTTCCATGGCATCTGCATTGCCATATTCCACATGCTGAACCTGCTGAATCATGGGGGTATAATCTTCTCGATATGCTCCCTTACCACCCATGGAAATAGCGCCCATGGACTTGCCGTGGAATGCTCCTACTGTGGAGATGTACCATCGGCCGCCGGTGGCCAGTCTTGCCAACTTCAAAGCCATTTCAATGGCTTCTGCTCCACCATTGGTGAAGAAGCAATACTGAAGATCTCCCGGGGTGATCATGGCCAACAGCTTTGCCAAATATCCTCGGAGCGGGTCTACCAGCTCTTGGGAATGCAAGGCATATCGGTCTAATTGACATTTTACAGTTTTCAAAATTTCGGGATTTCGGTGGCCGCAGGTGTATATGCCGAAACCGCCCAAGCAGTCGATAAATTGAGTGCCATACAGGTCCTCAAAATGTTCCTCGGAGTCTGTCCATTCAACGAAGGCAGCATCCGTGGATACCGATTTTCGATATTCCAACCAGCCCGGGTTTACGTTCTTGTTGAAGTTATCGATGGAATCTTTTACAATCCTGTCTTTTTCTGCAGTCGTCAGCTCTGATTTTTCGATGTAGTTTACAATTCGTTTCGCTTCTTTCAGAGCTTTTTCTTTGTTCATTGCAGTCATTTTTTATGACCTCCTTTGACTTACCTAATTAACATAAGTTTTGTTGATATTTCCCGCGCAAATTTATTTTATCCCTTTTAATATGAGGCCGCAAGTGTTTGGTCATCTTTTCCTTCCATACTTTGAAAAGTCCCCAACTTGGTATGAGTTTTTTCGCAAGGAAGTACAAAATATGCTACAATGAAATCATGAAAAACGGGAAGCATTTTTTCTATGGAATCTTACTGGGAATCGCCAATGCCATTCCCGGGGTATCCGGTAGTACCATCGCGGTAGTCTTAAACATTTACGACAAAATTCTACTGGCCTTGTCACGTAAAAATCTCAAAGCCAATGGAATCTTTTTGTTGTGCCTGGCCACCGGTGCCGGCGTTGGTATTTACCTTACCAGCCAACTGATGGTGGAGCTTCTGTATACCCAACAAGGCTTTCTTTCCTTCGGATTTGCAGGAATCATACTAGGAAGTATTCCCGCCATTTACCAAAGAGCTCGCTACGAAAAAGTCAAGACTCGCAATCTCTTTTTGGGCATCATGGCATTGGGCATTATGATTTCCGTGGCAATTTTAGCCGATAGCACCATGACCAACCAAACGCTGGCAGAACTACCGGAAACCGGACCCTCTCTTTATCTTTGGCTTTTCGGATGCAGCATTCTGGCCATGATAGCCATGATTCTCCCCGGCATCAGCGGCTCCCTGGTGATGTTAATCCTGGGCGCCTACACCATTACCATGGAGGCCATTGCCACCTTTCAATGGAACCTCTTGTTGCCCCTAGCACTTGGTGTTTTAACCGGAGGATATGTGGGCGTGAAGGGAATTAAGCGGATGCTGCGAAATCATCCTCAAGCCCTCTATTTTGTCATACTGGGGTTGGTAATCGGCTCCCTCGCCGCACTCTACCCCGGCATGGAGGAAACCATCCATAAACCAGCTTCTTATCTCATCCTCATAATATGTGCCCTCATCACATTCTTTTTCGGGAGAACGAAAAAGAAGGATTGAAAACAATCCTCTTACAAACCACAACCAAGCATACTCTATATACAAAGCTTCCGGTTTGACATTGAAGCGCGAAGTAAAACGAAAACACCAAGAAAAGGGGGCATCCAAATCCTGTGTACTTCATTCCGAACACCTACTGGTCCATAGGCTTCGTGTCAGATAAGGCAATTTATGGCCAAAGGTTTTGTATATATGCATCGATGCCAAACCGCTTAGTTCCATGAATAAGTTAACCCGGCAAGAGTATCCTCGAGAACTCGGAAGGACACTTTCCTCCGATATTATCGGTGGTTCATATATTAGTAGCAGTTTTCTGGGAAGGTCGGTCTTGATAGCTAATGAGTATTGAAGCAATAATTAATACCCCACCAAGAATCTGTGTGAACAGTATTTCTTCATCAAGAAACACCCACCCCAATATCATCGCAGAAACTGATTCCAAAAGAAAGATAATCCCCGCTTTGTTGGATGATACATACTTCATTCCAAATGCAAATAGGATTTGTGTTCCCATGCTTGCCAAAAGAATAAGATATATAAACTCTACAATAATGACACCATCCACATAATCCGGAGTTGCCTCTAATAGTGCCGCCATGAATATTGAAACAATAAAAGTACCAATGCACTGTATACTAGCCAATAGGTTTACATCCATTTCCTGGGCATGTTTCTCGCTCAATACGATGCCCAGTGCATAAAAACAAGCACCTATTAATGTGAACAACTCGCCAATCCCTAATCCCCAAAAAAACACTTCCGTTTCTGACGAGGACAATGAAACAACCCCCATAAGAGCAACGAATGTACTAATTATCACCCATTTGGTAGGGGCCTTCTTATTCATGCCCCATAATATAATGGGAATGAGCACAATATACCCGGACGAAATAAAAGCATTCACACCCGCACTGATATGTTTAAGCCCCATCGTTTGAAATGAATACCCAAACCCCATAGCAATTCCGCTGACCATCCCTTTTTTCCAATCTTTTTTCCCGGACAACACTACTTTCGCCCTGAAAATATACAGCAAAAGGATGCTAGAAATAAAAAAACGAATACTATTGGCCCAATTTGGCCCGTAATAGGCTAGTAAGTCCTTTTCAACGACGAACTCAATGCCCCATAGCAAAGCTGCAACAATTAAAGCAACCAACCCTATAATCTCTTTCGGATATTTCCCAAATCTCATATTCCCTCCAAATTATAGAAGTTACTGTTTATATTCCCAACAACTATCATATCCAAAATTTGACATACTGTGTGTACGATACTACAAATACACAAACATAAGTATACCGCCTAGATTAATCTAAGCGGTATACTTTTATTCATATTGGTGTGAGTTGCTTGATTAAAGACATTTATCAAAATTTACTGTAATTGTTTTCAGGAATGTAGTCTCTTCAATTGTATATTTCCCACCAATTCTTCCGTTACCGGTTTCAGTTCCGGGGCATCCACCAAAGGGCTGATGGGGCTCCCAAAATCCAGCTGACTCATTGATACAAATATTTCCCGCCACTAGACGGCTCTGATACCAAAATGCTCTTTTAAGACTGGATGTATACACCGACATTTGAAGCCCAAGCTTTGTAGCATTTGCCATTTTGAGGGCTTCTTCATCTGTTTCAAATTCTATGATTGGTAAAACGGGTCCAAATGTTTCAAGGTCATGAAGCATCATTCCGGGAACTACATTGTCAATGACCGTAGGCTCAAAGTACAAGTTTGTGGGAAACCCACTGGCTCTCTTCCCACCGCACAGGATTTTTGCACCTTTCGCCACACCTTCGGCAATGTGAGACTCTACCTTCTTCACAACGGGATCATTATTCATTGGTCCCATTGTTGTTTTAGGATCCAAAGGATCTCCCAAAACGATTTCTTCAACAGTTTTCATCAACTCCTCGATAAACTTTTTCTTGAGACTCTTGTGAACCAATACTCTCTGTGTGGAACAACAAACTTGTCCCGCATTCATCCAGGCTCCGTAAGCAGCACCTCTGGCCGCTTCGATTACATCCGCATCCTCGCACACAATTTCCGGACCCGTACCACCCATTTCCAATAGCATAGGCTTTAGCCCTGCAACTTTCTGTATTCTCTTCCCAGTTTCATCCTCGCCGGTGAAAGCAACTGCATTAACCAGTGGATGAGAAACCATTTGCTCTCCCACAGTAGGCCCCGGGCCTATCACTAGGTTAAATACTCCCTTGGGACACCCCGCCCGTTCTATGGCCTCAGCAAAATGAACCGCTGATATTGGTGTGTATGATGCAGGCTTCATAACCATCGTGTTCCCAGCCACTAAAATTGGAGCGATGTGCTCTGCAGGCATGACCATCGGGAAATTCCAAGGAGAAATTGCTGCATAAACACCATTTGGCTCACGCTTGGTAAAGATTTTTCTGTTTGGATCTTTTGAGTACAAAATTTCTCCATTCAATCGAATCATGTCTTCCTTGGCATTTCTTAAATTTTCCGCCGACTCGATAACCTCTCCATATCCTTCTAGCGCCAAAGACTTCCCTTGTTCTCTCACCAAATCTCTTGCGTACAAATCCGCTTCCTTTTCTAATTCATCAGCGATTCGGCACACAAGATCTCCTCGCTCCACATCAGACCAATGCTTGAAACTTGTTTTTTCACGATTGGCTGCTTCTACTGCTCGGTTAACATCTTCAGGCGTTGCTTTTGGCACGGTTCCTACTAGCTCTCCTGTTGATGGTGAGAATACCTCAATTACTTCTCCCGAACTGCTATCACACCATTCACCGTCAATGTACATTTGATACTTCTCTGCCATTTCTTTCTCCTTTCTTTTTACAAATCTACATCCCTAAAATAGCTTTTCCATACCTTCTTGTGAATAAGCTTCTCCCTTCATTTTTTTAGCTTTTGCAGCTAAAATCAAATCGTAGAGATTTTGCTTAATCGGATAAAGTACTACCAATAATATAAATACGATAACCAAGAGAACTGCGGGCATATATGTAAGCAAACTATCTAATCGTCCCAAAACTTCGGCATTCGCATCTGAAGCTCCATCGTAACCTATGATCGTCAATGCAATTCCCAAGAAAAATGCTGCCGTCGCTGCACCAATTTTATACCCAAACGTTGCGAATGCTATCGCCGACCCTTCTACTTGTTCATCGCTCTTCAGATAAGCCAAATCAATAACCTGATAGAAAAGCCCATAATTAAACCCTGTTGCTAGAGCGAATACGCCTCCGGTAACAATTCCGTGGAATACCATGATACCAAAGCTATTCAACCCCATAATACCACATACAACAAACAAAGCGGCACCAATTAACATCGTCAATTGAAATGCCTTTAAAGACCCAACTTTCCTTGCTATAGCAGCGATGAATGGAGCAAATAAAGCCCCCGAAAAGGTGTAACAGGCAACTACTATACTCTGTTGTACTGGGGGCAATCCCAGCTTGTTGTCTGCAACATACATAATTGATGCAAATATTAAGCACAAATTGATGGTGCAAATAATATATGCGATTACCGTTACGATGTAGCCTTTAAGTGTAATAATCCCGGCATACGTGTGAAAAATATTTCCTTCAGGCCTTACCACCTTATCCGGAGGTGTTTCCATGCCGCGGGTTGTATACCAACATACTACAAAGCCGCCACAACCAATAACTCCCAAAATTCCCATTACGATAGGCCATGCCGTCATTTCTGCCACCCCTAGTGCTATGACTGCAGAAAGGGCAATTGGCACGATAGATACAGCGAGATTCCCAGCATTTCCTATGAATCCCATGGCAGACCGAATTCTCATACGATCATTATCATTCTGCGCAATTTCAGGCAGTAGCCCATAAAAGGGAACTTGTTGTGTTGTAAACATAAGCCAAAACGCTAAACACACTACGGTGTAATAAACATGTAGGGCCGTTCCTTCCAAGCCGGGTCTTAAAAAGCAAAGGAAGAAAGTTAAACAAAATGGGATAAAAGTCGCCACCATCATCGGTCGACGACGGCCCTTCGGATTCTTGCTAATGTCATTTATATAGCCTACTACTGGGTCAGTAAAAGCATCCCAAATCATTGCGATTGACATGATTGTGCCAGCAATTGCCGCCGGTACCAAAACATAGTCAGTTAAAAAATAAAGAAAATACGTATAGAAAAGATAGTAAACAAAGTACTCTCCCAAGGTGCCGGTGGCAAAACCCCATACCTTTTTATTCGACAAAGGTTGAAATTCTACGTTCGAAGAAATATCATGTTCCATTATCGTACTCCTTTCTAAATATTACATACACTCATATAACAAATCCTTTATCGCCATAACTATTCAGATTTGGGTTTCCGACCACTTGTACGGATACCCTGTCGACATCATCTTATCAATAAATACTTCGGGGTCGATTTCGTCCGCAAAAATAATTCCTTTTGGCATATCTACCTCTCTAAGTAAGATGGTTCCAACTGCTAGAGGCAAAGAAACATACACAAGGGCTGTCCCGTATATCTTCTTAAGCTCGGGACCTGGTGCATTCATCTTCGGGCAGCTCGCTTTCCAAGTTACATCTTTTCCATCTTTCTTCCCGGATACCTCAACGATCAACTCAATAAAGCTCGTCTTATCGGCAAATTCCAGCTTTTCATCTGAATCAACAAAAATATTATTTGAGGGAAGAGGAATGAGAGATGCCACAACATCGATTGGTTTCACTTTGACACTACCAACTTCAACTTCGTCTTGAGAGCAAAGGCCTAACGCATATAAAATCGCTGGTTGATACATCAGATAATATTTAAAATCCACATTCTTAACTCCCTTAAAGGTAAAAGGCATACTATAGATTTCTTCGTGTGAATGATGAGTAACTGGCAACTCACCTACAGGCGCCGGAAACTCACACATTTCCAAACCCCCAAAGGGAGGATATTTCACATACTCTCCATTCTCCAAAGCATACGTTGAAGTGGCACAGTCCACTAAAGCCTGCTTGGGAGCCCACCCAGGATTCCACGGACGGAGTACCCAATCATATGGGTGTTCCCCTGGGAGCTTTGTAGCCTTACCTATCCTCATTTTAATGCTATCAACTTCATCCAAACGATTCGCCAGCCTTCTTGCCAAAACATTGGTCCATCCCGGTGCAAAACCACATCCAAAAAGTGCCGTCAAACCAGCTTCCTTGAATTCCATATATAGCGGCATTTTTTCTAAAGGTGTCCTTTTCAAAAACTCCTCCCAATATGGTGTGTCAAAAGCCGTATTGATATAATTCGCCCTTGCCTTCAATGCACCTTTCATAACATAAGTTGCCATCCAAGGCATCACCATATCAACAACTACATCGACTCCTTTTGCCGCTTCTGCCACTTCATCAATGTGCAAAGCATTTACCTGATAGGTTTTTAATTTAGGACTGCTGATATGATTTGCCACATCATCTGCTATTTCTTTCTTGATGTCTGCTAATCGAATTTCGTCAACTTCACTTTGTTTTGCCAAGATTGATGCACAAGCGCCACCTTGCCCTCCTGCTCCTAGAATAAGTACTTTCAAATGCACACCTCCTTACCTTGTTGTCATCGATGGAACGATAAAAGTATTTGATGACTCTATCAAATGCATATTCCATGCCAACTATAAGGAGAACGAATATTATTACAATTAAATGCCGAATCTTTCTATGAGTACATTTTTTTATCATAACTATTTTGCTCGTGAATATAGCATCGCTTAACAAGTTTGCAGTTTCCTTGACACCAGCGGTTCGGTTTTGCTTATTTATCACGGAGTTATATTTCAATCTTGAAACTTTGTTTCATAATTAAAACAAAAAGTGAAGAAGACTGCCTTCTCCACCATCACAACCCGTTTTTTTGTTAACTTGTTCGAACAAAATCTATTTAAGCCCATACTTTGAGAGCCGCCTTGAAAGAGTGGCTTTGTCCATATTCAGCGCTCTTGCAACATGGCTCGCATTCTTATATCGTCGTAGGGCATCTTCAATAAGAGAACGTTCATAGCCATCCAATTTATCTTGCAAACTTCTCTCGGTTTCTGTTTCATTATTGAATAAAATCTCCGAGTTTTCTTTCGGATAAAGAAGTCTTTCAATTTGAAATTTAGTTATTTCATCTCCATCAAAACTAATTACACTTCTTTCAATCACATTTTGTAGTTCTCTCACGTTACCTGGCCAGAGATACTTTTCCAATGATTCAATTGCGTCCAGTGTTAGACGCTTTTTGAATCCATATCTTTTGTTGCTCACTTTAACAAAATGTTCAGCTAGTGCGCCAATATCATTTTTTCTCGTTCTCAATGGTTTAATTTCCAATGGAACAACGTTTAACCTATAATATAAATCTTCCCGAAAAGCACCTTTTTCAACAGCCGCCAAAAGGTTAACCTTGGTAGCCGCAATAATTCGGATGTCAAGGGGGATGGGCGATGTACCGCCTACTCGAATTACTTCCCTTTCTTGCATGATCCTTAAGAATTTTGATTGCAAGTGTAATGGAATTTCCCCAATTTCATCTAGAAAAATTGTGCCTCTGTTGGCTAACTCAAAGAAGCCACGTTTCCCCCCCGAATCAGCTCCGGTAAAAGCACCCTTTACATACCCAAAAAACTCCGCTTCTATTAGGTTTTCTGGGATGGCTGCACAGCTAACTTTTATGAATGGCTTACCAACTCGAGCGCTATTTTTGTAAATCAGATTAGCTACCACCTCTTTGCCCGTTCCCGTTTCACCAGTAATCAACACTGTGGTATCTAGTTTCGCCACTCGAATAGAGGCTTCCACCAATTTCCTAGACTCTACGTCAACGGCTACTAAATCACCAGCAAGAGCCATGTTACTATTTATCAAATATTCAATTTCTTCTTCATATCTTTCGGTTGCTTGCTCCTTTTCTTTCAGTAGCTTTCTTAAATGTTCCATTTCAGTAATATCTCTTTCCGTAGTAATAACTAACGCAATTTTTCCATCACGAAAAACTGGATGAGATGCCGTGTATACTACGCCGCCATCTCCCAAATCCTGGAGCATTGTCTCATTCTTCTGTGATGATAACGTCTTTAGAGTAATAGATTCTTTAACAAAACCTGAAGCCTCTAGTTCTTTCATATTTTTACCAACGACCTCTTCTCTTGTTAATCCCCCGGTTCGGCAAGATTCATCATTTACCAATAGCACATTCCCCTCACCATCGGTAATGAAAACACCCACTTTAAGGGTATTCATTAACTCTAATATTTCCTGGTAATAATTATGTACAAACGTTTTATCAATCATTTCATCACCCCAAGAATCCCTATTGCTTATTTTTCCTTCTCAACAAATTAAGTTCAATAATTTTCGTCAAGAATGAGCATCCAAGAAATATCATGCCCAAAGTAATTAGTAAATCGTTTTCTTTCCCATAAAAATAATATGTCACGATAAATATCAATGCTCCCAACAACAAAAATTTGAAGGCTTTCTTCATTATAATTGATATGGTCATATTTGCCCCTTCCTTAACATGCTGAGTACCACAGGGTACTTAACTGACGTTATCATTCGTCTACTATGTTTTGAAACCACATGTCTTTGGTGACTTCGCAACAATCTTTTGCATTTTCACCAGTCCCAAGTAGTGCTGTTATTTTATTATAAACAGTACTAAATACCCCACTTTCGATTTCGATAGCCAGTAAAACTACAAACAACAAAACAAAGAAGCAAACCCATTTGAACTTCAAAAAAGATTTCTTCTTCGGGGTAAGAATAGAATTCTCGCTTTTGCTATTCTTTCTTGACATGCTCTTCAGCCTCTCTTCCCTATAGCTAAAGATATCGTTCCATCGACTACGCTGCCAAGAATATGTGGATGACCTTCCATCCTTATATTATCACAAACTTCATTTTTTTACTAAAATCACTGAAATTTAAATATCATTGTAAGAGTAACCCAGAGTTTTTGTACGGTTTTATTAGTAAACATCACAACATTTCTAACAATCTTGCGATGTAAAATTCACATTCACCTCCATTCCCAACTCTTCTCAACATTCACATAGCAATTCCTCTCTCATGGCTTCTGCATAAAAGAATCTCTATTTTGTATAATTATCAAAGTACCCCTGAATAAACACAAAGGGCGTGCCCTTGTCTCCGGAGCCGGAGGTCAAGTCGCAAAGGGATCCGATTAAATCCGTTAAGTTTCTAGGAGTAGTGCCCTGGGTCATCATGGGGTCTGTTTCTCCTTCCCCCTTATGGGAGATATAGTCGGAGATGGCTTTTTTCAATTCTTCGCCGCAAAGATCTTTAAAATCATTGTCCGCCAAGTATTTTAATTTCACCTCAAAGGGGGTCCCCACCAGGCCTGAAGTATAGCCGGGAGACACTACCGGATCCGCCAACTCCCAAATCTTCCCCACCGGGTCTTTGAAAGCTCCGTCTCCATACACCATTACTTCGATACCCTTTCCCGTTTTTTCAAACAACTCCTGCTGCACTTCCTTTACAAAAGTCATGCAGTCGTTGGGGAACAGTTTCACGGATTCTTCCGTGGCTTTGTTGGAACCCAACAACCCATATTCTGCATTGTGTCCGGAGCCATTCACCGGCTGATTTAAAATTTCGTCCAAACCGAAAACCAATTCCGCGCCCCCTTCTTTCAGGATACGCTTGGTTCGTTTTCGACTATGAATATCGCAAGTCAAAACCCGAGAAGTGTGCTGCAACACGGTACGGGGATCGTTGGAAAATATCACTTCGCATTCTGCCCCTTCTTCCTGAATCAGCTTCTGATAATATTCCACATAATCCACTCCCGTGAAGGTATGCTTCTCATATCCAAACAGCTCTCGATACTGTTCCAATGTCAACTGATCGCTGTATGGATTCACATTCTTTTCATCCATTACATCGGGATCAATGAGATGATTTCCCACCTCATCGCAAGGATAGGATAACATTAACACAATTTTCTCGGCACCCCGGGCAATCCCGCGAAGACAAATGGCAAATCGGTTTCGGCTCAGAATAGGAAAAATAACGCCGATGGTCTTTCCACCCAATTTCTCTCGCACATCTTCTCCGATTTGATGAATGGTTGCGTAATTCCCTTGCGCTCTGGCTACCACCGCCTCGGTTACGCAAAGTATGTCCCGATTGTTAAGGGGAATCTGCTCCTGCTCCACTGCTTCCAAAAACGTGTTCACCAGGATTTTCTTCAGGTCGTCTCCTTGACGAATGATGGGACCACGAAGGCCGCGAACCACTGTGCCAAACTTTCTTTCCGTATTCATTCTTTTTCTATCCTTCCTCTGAAAATCATTTCATCCTATCCATTATATGTATTACGAAGGTCCTAGATGGTACACCTGACATATAGGATGGTGCTATTGCTAAATACATGTGGATTTGCTCTTCCACGAAATCCTTCTACGGCATTATGATGATATCTTCTCTCCCCGGCCCGTTGCTCACCATGGTAATGGGATAGCCGATTAGCTTTTCCACCTCTCGAATATAGTTCTGGCAAGGAATGGGCAGTTGATGGAATTCCCGAATCCCCCGAATGTCTGTCTTCCATCCCGGAAGCACCTTTAACACCGGCTTGGCCTCATACAATTTGGCGGTGCTGGGAAAATCATTGATCACTTCCCCATCCAGATAATATCCCACACACACGGGAATCTCATCCAAATATCCCAAGGGGTCCAATACGGTCAGCGCCACTTGGGTAGCTCCCTGGATACGACATCCATATCGGGTGGCCACACCATCAAACCAGCCCACCCGTCTGGGACGACCAGTAGTAGCGCCATACTCTCCCCCGTCTCCTCCTCTTTTTCTCAGTTCTTCGGCTTCCTCTTCAAATATTTCGCTGACAAAGGGACCCGCCCCTACCGCACTGGAATAGGCCTTCACCACCGTGATAACATCCTTAATTTCATAAGGAGGAATTCCTGCACCCATGGCACCAAATGCCGCCAAGGTGGAAGAGGAGGTCACCATGGGATAAATGCCATGATCGATATCCTTCAGGGCACCCAACTGGCCCTCTAAAAGAATCTCTTTCCCCTGCCGGATGGCCTGATTCAAATATGCGGAAGTGTCCGCCACGTAAGGCCTGATTGCTTCCCGCCATTCCACCGCTGTTTGATACAGTTTTCTCGGGTCCAGCAAAGGCTTTTTATATAGATGCTCCAACAAAATATTCTTGATGGTACACACATTTTCCAATTTGGCCATTAATATATTATCGTCATAAAGCTCGCTGACTTGAAACCCAATCTTTGCATATTTATCGGAATAACAAGGAGCGATGCCGGATTTGGTGGAGCCGAATGATTTTCCCGCCAAGCGTTCTTCCTCATACTCGTCCAGCAATAGATGATAGGGCATCACCACTTGAGCACGATCGGAAATCAGCACCTTGGGCTGAGGAACATTTTTTTCTGCCAATGCCGCCATTTCCTCCAGAAAGGCAGGAATGGACAAGGCCACTCCATTTCCCAAAACACTGACGGTATGATCATAAAACACACCGGAGGGTAGCATGTGCAATGCAAACTTCCCATAATGATTCACAATGGTATGACCGGCATTGCGGCCTCCCTGATATCGAACCACCACATCGGATTCCGCCGCCAGCATATCCGTTATCTTTCCTTTTCCTTCATCGCCCCAGTTGGCGCCTACGATCGCTTTTGCCATCTCGGTTCACCTCGTTTCCACCCATTTTTTTCTTGGGGTCAGACCCCACTTTACTTTGCTAAACCTACACTTTGGGGTCGGACCCCACTTCACTTTGCTAAACTTACACTTTGGGGTCGGACCCCACTTTACTTTACTAAACCTGTACCTGACCCCACTGGCCAAGCCGCTCCTCATATTTCTTCAAAAGAGGCATCACCTCCTCTTGAATATACCGTTGGGTCTGCTGGGGTGCCATGCCCACAAATTTTTCCGGAGCCATCATGGTCTCCATTTCTTCCAGACTCATGCCGAATGCCGGGTCTTGGGACAATCTCCGGAGAAGGTCATTTTCTCCCCCCTGTTCCTTAACCACTTGGGCCGCCGCCATACTATGTACCCGAATTCGCTCATGAAGCTCCTGTCGGTCTTTCCCTCGCTTCACCGCTTCCATCATCAAATTCTCCGTAGCCATAAACGGCAACTCCTCCAGCAGATGCTTTTCCATGACTTTGGGATACACCACCAAGCCGGAAGCCACATTCATATAGAGTTCCAAGATGGCATCTGTGGTCAAGAAGCCCTCACTTATGGAGATTCGTTTGTTGGATGAATCATCCAAGGTTCGCTCCAACCATTGAGAGGCTGCCGTCCATTGTCCATCTATGGTTAATGTCATCACGTGCCTGGCCAATCCTGTCATTCTTTCCGAACGCATGGGGTTCCGCTTGTAGGCCATAGCCGATGAACCCACCTGATTTTCCTCGAAAGGCTCTTCCACTTCCTTTAAATGGGCCAGGAGTCGGATATCGTTGGCAAACTTATGGGCACTCATGGCGATTCCCGCCAAAACTTGCAGCACGCGGGCATCGATTTTACGAGAATAGGTCTGCCCGGATACGGGAACCACACCCGGCATATCCATCTTTTGAGAAATCAACTGGTCCAGCTTCCGTACCTTCTCTTCGTCCCCTTGGAACAACTCATAAAAGCTGGCCTGGGTACCGGTGGTGCCCTTAGAGCCCAGCAGCAACAGTCCATCCCGCATCGCTTCCAATTCCTGAAGGTCCATCAAAAGGTCCTGTATCCACAGAGTGGCTCTCTTCCCCACCGTCACCGGCTGGGCGGGCTGAAAATGAGTAAAGCCCAAGGTGGGCAACTCTCTATACTCCATGGCAAAGCGGCTCAGATAATCCACCACATTGACCACCTTCCCCACCAGCAAGTCCAAGCCTTCCTTCATAACCAAAAGGTCCGTATTATCCCCTACGTAACAGGAAGTGGCACCCCAATGCATAATGGGTTTGGCCAAGGGACACTGAACGCCATAGGCATACACATGGGCCATCACATCGTGGCGAATCTCCCGCTCTTTTTCCTCAGCCACCTGGTAATTGATGTCCTCTTGATGTTGTATCATCTCTTGAATCTGGGCTTCGTCAATGGGCAGTCCCAATTCTTTTTCCGCTTCCGCCAAAGCAATCCATAGCCTTCGCCAGGTTCGAAACTTCTTCTCCTGAGAAAAAAGATATTGCATCTCCTTACTGGGATACCGCTGAGAAAGAGGGCTGATATATTTTTGATATTCTGAAGTACTCATGGGAAATCTCCTTGAAATCTTCCAAAATATAGTGAATCTTCGAAAAAGAAATTATACCATTCAGATGGGTTTTTTGCAATGGAGGAAGGCGGGATTGGCCCTGGTCTGGCCGGATTAAATGCGAAACCGCTTTCGATATTCTTCTATCATTTCCTGGCCTTTAAAGAGCAGCTGGCCGGTCAGAAGAAGGATACTCAAGGCAATGCAAATCAGAGAAGGGATGATTTGATCCAAAATTCCGGTTAAATAAAAGATGAGAGGCACCAGTCCCATAACGGCGTGAAAAGAGGTGGACACCAAATAATCCTGGGGAGAAATCCCTTTCACCTTAACAAGAATCTGCATGGTCAACATGGAAACCCTGAGAAGCAGGGGCACCGCATAGTCCAAGGACCATCCCCGCCATCCGGTGACAAAATCCCACAACACGAAAAACAAGGACCCCAGTAGGGATTGGGTCATAAGGATGTATAGGATGCGGCTTAAATTTCGGGCTCCCAGCCCCACCGACAGCCACAAACATCCTACCCCTAGAAGCACCAAAAGAGACCAGCGTCCTGTATGGGGTAGCGCCAGATTGACCGTGACCGCACCCACGCAGATGGCCACTCCCGAAAGAAACAGTATCTGAAAAAACAGCCGGTATTTTTCGTAAACAGACGGAATGATGGGGAAGGCCGGAGATTCTCCCTCGCCGGTGACCCGTCCCTGGCACAAGGGACAATACTGAGAATGTCCGCGGATTTCTACTTTACATCGAGGGCACCATTTCATTGCTCATCCCTCCTGTCCAACATATTGCAAGCAATTTGTGCAGAGAGGCCACCATCCGTCCACAATCGCACCAATCGCCGCTGAATCTCCGAATTTATAAAAGGGGTGGATACTGTAACGCTCAATACATCCCCATAGCTCACCATGCTCAGTTCCATTTTTTCCGTACTCACACATACATCCATCGCCTTGATTTCCGATGCAAAGGGCTCATTCATCCGAATCACACCTACATTGGAAAGAATGGCGGTATTTTTCCGTTGCCCCAGGTCATAGGCAATTTTTAAAGCAATATTTTTAATAAACAGAGGTACCAGCTTAATCCCCATGTTGCGCTCAATGGCAGAAAAAAGATTCATGCGCTCTGCCAATCGTTCCGGTCGGGTTTCTTCCTTTAATTGTCCGTCGACCCAAATGGTCAATTCCTCCAAATCCGGCAAATCCTTCCCCTTGGGCCAGGATATTGAAATGCTGTTGAAAAAGTTTCGAAGAGAATCCGTGGGATAGTACTTTCGAAGATCCACAGGAATGCTAATCACCAGAGGGGCTTTTTTTCTACGGCGCGGCGTAAATTCTTCCCAGATGGCCCGCATCAAACAGGCACACACAAAGGCCGTCAGCGTCCCCTGGTGGGCCTTCGCCACGGCTAATGTTTCTTTTGCCGGCAAATGGACCCGTATCGCCTTCAGACGATTTTGCGGATACCGAATTCCCCGAAGCCGAAGGGCCCGAGGGCTTTTGATTCGTCGAATTTTACGTCCAGTGGTATGATGCTCAAAGCTATCCACCTTCATGGCGGCCAGGGAAGAAGGAAAGGTCAAATGAGGAACCACATCTTCCCAGGGAATTTCCATCCGAAGGGACAAATACTTTAAAATCAATGCCTTAAAAAAAGAAAGGGCCCCGGCTCCATCCGATAGCACATGAAAAACTTCTAAATTAATGGTGGTTTGAAAATATGTGACATCAAAAAGCAAGGAAGGCCGATGGCCACGGTATAGAGGCCCACATGGCGGCCGGTCCTCTTGGCGAATCTCCGGCACCAAAGAGGCATCCTCCAGGTAATGCCAAAAAATCCCTTTTTTCATCACCACCCGAAAGGCTTCGAAATCCAAAAGAGTTTCTTCCAACGCATGTTGAAGCAACCCGGGGTCAATTTCATGTCTCAGCTCACAGGAAAACCGAAAGACCTGAGTCTCCGAGCGATGGGTAGCGGCAGAAAACAAAATGGCCGCATTGTCCAGCTTATGCCAAGTGCGAATGGTGACCCCCTCCTCTCTTTCTGCTTACCTCATTCTAATCTATTTTCTTCCCTTTTTCATCCAGAAATTCACGTACCAGTCTCAAGGTCCTCTCCACGTGAACGAATCGAATGGGAAGATTGAAATATCCATGAAGGGCATTGTCCATGCGATACAGAACCACCCGGTTTCCCCCCTGCTTCAATTTTTCCCCATAGGCTTCTCCTTCATCTCGCAAAGGGTCATGTTCCGCTGTAATCAACAGAGTATCTGGTTGACGGGAAAAATCTTTGGCAAGAAGGGGGGCAAAATATGGGCTGATGCGATCCTCTCCATGCTGAATATATAGGTCGATGTAATCACAAATCCGTCGGGACGTCAAAAGATAGCCTTCTCCCTTTTCTTTTACCGAAGGGAAGGGAGAATCCGGCCCATGGTCGTAATAGGTGGCAGGATACAGAAGAATCTGTTTGGGGATGGAAAACTCTCCCCGATCTCGAGCCATGAGACTGACAGCGGCGGCTAAATTCGCCCCTGCACTATCTCCCATCAAAACCAGGCCCGTCTTACGGTTTCTCTGATATTCTTCCACCTTTTTAGCCGCTTCGTAGCAGTCCAACAGTCCGGCGGGAAAGGGGTGCTCCGGCGCCTTTAAATAGTCCACTGAAAATACCCGACGGCCGGTTTCATCCGCCAGCATGGCACAGGTTCTGGTGTAGGCATTGATGTTGCCCAGCACCCAACCTCCCCCATGAAAATAGAGGATAATCTCTTCTGATCCCCTTTTTTTCGGCTCGAAAATACGAACCGGGATTTGATGATTCTCCGATTCAATGTGGTAATCCCATACTTCATAGACCCGATGTGTTCCTGTGGGAGGATTGGCCAAATTTCGTAGCCATCGATTGGCTTGCAGATTGGCCTTCAAATCCGGTTCCGCATAAGACAGCGCCTTCAACGCGGCCCTCATATATTTATTAATGGCCATATAAATGATTCACCTTTCTATATAATGACCACGCGCTGGGCCAACTGTTGCGCATCCTTGGGCTGATGGGTCACCAACAGCACACTGCGATCTTTGGTATAGTATTCCCAACACCGATGGATGATGCGATCCTTCAATGCCTCATCCAAGCCTTTAAAGGGTTCATCCAGTAGCAAATATCCGGCCGGATATATGAAGGCTCTGGCCATGGCCACCCGATGTCTCATACCACCGGAAAGCTGCGCCGGCAGTTTGTCCAGCTCTCCCCCCAACTCCATATCTTCCATCACTTGTCGAATCTTCCCATCCGCACTTTCTCGGTCCATGGTTTCTTTTAATATCAATGCCAAATTATCATAAATATTCAACCATGGTAACAACCGGTCTTCCTGGAATAGGTAGGAAAGAGGTGCTTCCTCTTTTCGCACCTGCCCCTGATCCGGAGTTTCCAGTCCGGATAATATTCGCAGCAATGTGGTTTTTCCTTTTCCGGAGGGCCCCATCAATGCCGTCACTTGTCCCCCGTGAATCACCAAATCGAATCCGGAAAAAACTTCCTTCTCTCCGTAAAACTTGGTCAAATCCTGCACCGCCAAATCTCCCGGATTATCCGTAGCATTCGCCATAGGTTGCAGGTTCTCCATCTCCTTCTTCCCTGCCTTCCCCTTTTCCAGTACCTTGCTGCCCTCATATTCCCGATGGTCCATTCTGGATAATAGTTTCCGGATGATTCGCTCAAATCCATAGGAAAATCCCACAATGGCTACAATCCATGCGAAAAGCTCCGGTGTTTCAAAGTACACCTTGGCATTGAGAAGATTGTACCCCATGGAATGGGCCGGTACGGAAAGCACTTCCGCGGCCACCACGGACTTCCAGCTTAATCCCGCAATGAGATTCAATGAAGCCTTCACCTCCGGTTCGATGGAAGGAAGATAGATATATCGATACTGATCCCTGGAGGATACCTGAAATACCTGAGCCATCTCTAAGTATTCCTTCCCCACATTGTCTAACCCGGAAAGTAGATTGATATGTACCACAGGAAAACACATCATAAAGCAAACAAAAATAGGGACCTGGCTGGATGTTAATAATAACAGGGCATAAATAATCACCGCCATTACCGGCGTGGATTTCAAAAAATTCACCGGCAAAGACAATAGTTCCCGGAAGAAAAGATATCGATAAGAAAGAAAGGCGGTGAGCACCCCCGCTAAAAAAGAATAGGCGATACCCACCACACAACGATACAAGGTATATGTTACATCCCAATAAAAGGCGCCGGTTCCCAACAGTCGTACCAACTGCACAATAGATTCCAAAGGCGTGGGCAAAATAAGGGGCATATTTACCATCATGGCCCCTATCTGCCACAGCGCCAACCAAAAGGCCAGGATTCCCGCCCGTTTCCATTGGGTATGAATATTATTTTCTCCCCGTATTTTTTCCCTCATGATACCTTCCTAGTAGTACAATCCCTCATCCGGCATGACTCCACCGATAGATGCCGGATTCATTTCAAAGAGCACGCCGAAAAAGCTCTCTAGCATTTCCTTGCTGACGGAAGTGTCTTCCTCATACAAAACGATATTGCTACCGGGGATGGCTTTGGTTGCCACCAAAGGATCTGCAATAAATCCCCACTCAGATATGGCCGCACCGGCTTCTTCCGGATTGTTGTTAACAAAATCTACGGAAGCCCGATAGTCCTTTAAGAAGATGGCCAAATCATCGCCTCTCTCTTCCACAAAACTTTTGGTGGCTACCAATACGCCCATGGGAAGGTCCAGGCCGGTGGCCTCTACCCATCCCTCATTTAAATCTACCGCCACCCGAAGATCCGGATTCTTGGAGGTAACCACGGTAACAAAAGGCTCCGGCAGTAGGGCAATGGATCCCTGATTGGCCATTAGGGTGGAGGCCACATCACTGTGGTTGGCCATCCATTCGATGGTTACATCGGTGACGCCGGCTTCATTCAGCAGCTTTTGCAGAATATATTCCGGAGAACCGCCCTTTCCGCTGCCATACACGGTTTTCCCCGCCAAGTCGGCCATGGATTGGATGGTTTCTCCTCCATTTTCTATCAAATATAGCACTCCCAGTGTTTCCACGCTGATGGCCACAATTTGTCCCTGGGTCTTGTTATATAGTACTGCCGCCAGGTTGGAAGGAACACAAGCCAAATCCACTTCCCCGGTAATGATTTTCCCCGAAACTTCGTCGGGAGCCTGGTAGGTGGTAATGGCATACTTATCGGTTTGGTCCATCAACTGTACCATCCCCATGCCGGTAGGCCCGTTCAACGCCGCGATAACAATGGGTTCAGAAACCACATCCAGCGGTTCTTCCGGCACCTCAGCAGGCTGGCAGCCGGTGAGAGCCAGTGCAAAGATTAAGGTAACCACAAGCATTCCAGTAACGATTCTCTTCATGATAATTCCCTTCTTTCTGATGATTGTATTCAGCCATAAGCCATCTATTATGTGACTCCTAGGCTTTGGAATAAATAGTTTTGGTACTGATACCGGGAAGAGCTCCCAGCTTGCCGGAAAGCGCACTGATAATATCTTGCGGTGCGTCCAACACCACAGAAATTACAGAAATTTGCTTTTTCTCATAGGGCACACCCATCCGGCCAATGATGTAGTTGCCATATTGGGTCAGAAGATGATTCATCTCCTCCACCGAATCCGGCTGTTCCACAATAATTCCAATCACTGCCACTCTGGTATCCATCGCTTCCTCCCATAAAAAATACGCCTTCTACTCTGGAAGGCGCCTACCCATTTGCTAGAAATGCTCCCACAAAGAATCCGTTGGATTCTCATGGATGTATGGATGCCTTCCCCCTCAGTGAAACCTTCGGGTCTCAGTACACCCTTAGATTACCATTTATTTCACAAACTGACAAGAGGTTTTTGATACTTTTTTCACAAATATCCCAAGAGCCGTATTTTCTCTTACTTTTCTCCTTCCAGGCCCTCTTTTGCCATTGATAAAAACCGGCCCACCGATTACAATGAAAGCGAGTACAATGTAAGAAGACAGAACGGAAAAGGAGAAATTCATGAACCTATATATTGTCCATGCCTTTACCCCCACTTTGTTTGGCGGAAACCCGGCCGGCGTGGTGCTTCTGGACCAAAATGAACCCTTCCCCAAGAAAGAACTCTGCATCAAAATCGCCGCGGATTTAAGATACTCGGAAACCGTGTTTGTCAAAGCCGAAGAGAACCGAGAAAAGACCTTTGAAGTCCGTTACTATACCCCCACCGACCAGGTGGAGTTGTGTGGCCATGCCACCATTGGCGCATTCCAGGCCATGCAACAGGCACATTGGGTGGAATCCACCGAGCTGTATCATATCAATACCGGAAAAGAAACCCTTCCCATCCAACTGGAGGAAGGATTCGTATGGATGACCATGGGGTCCGTTCGGTTGCCCGGCCCGGAATTAACCGGGGATCAGATACAGCAGCTGTATAAAATCATGGGCACCACCCATGAGGAGGAAGACGGCCTGCCTCTCATTGTATCCACCGGCCTACCGGATATCATGATGCCTCTTTCCACCCAAAAGAAGTTGGAGGAATTGGCACCGGATTTTTCCGCACTGGCCCATTTGTCCGAAACCTACGGTGTCACCGGAGTTCATGCCTTCACCCTGGAAGGAAATGATGCCACGGCCCACACCCGAAATTTCGCCCCCCTCTTTGGCATCGATGAGGAAGCTGCCACCGGTACCGCCAGCGGAGCTCTCACCTATTACCTATATCATCAGGGACTATTGGAACCCAATCAAAATTGTTTATTTATTCAAGGAGAAGCTATGTCTCGACCTTCGCGCATCCAAACCCGTCTTCGAGAACAAGACACCGTTATCATTGAAGTAGGAGGAACCTCCCGTGTTATGGCATCAGGCACTCTCCACATTTAAGAAAAACCCACCTCTATATATTGCCATTGGGCTGCTCTTATTGGCCCTGCTTTTTTACTTTCCTTCTTTGGGCAGAGAAGCCCGGTTGGAAGATAGCCGACAGCAGTGGGTCCAGCGCCATCAACAAATGTTGGGTCAAAAAAATACGTTGGCGCAGGACATAGAAGCGCTCTCCCAGGAGAGCCAACAGATCCTAGAAGAAAGCCAGGACTGGACGCGACGAGCCGAAGAACTGGAATCCTATATTATAGAAGATCAAGGAGATTAGTCTAGAAAGGTCATCACTCATGAATCGTCTGCCGGGACCCCTGGAAATGAAAAAATATCTACCCGCCTTCATCGTGCTCACGGCGATGTTGTTTTTTCTGTTGGGTCTGATTCATTATGCGGGAGCGGGTCCGGTGCGAGACGAAATGCACCAGCTTCGTCAAGACACCTTGGTTCTTCGAGATCAGGTAAATCAGCTGGAACAAGAAAAAGAACAGCTTGAGGCCCTTCCCCAGCAACGGGACTTGGCCAAGGAAAGATACTTTGAAGCGGCCGCCACACTGGAGCAGCAGGTAGCCGACGGCACCAGCCCCTACAAAGTGGCTTACCTGACCTTTGACGATGGACCTTTTCAACTCACCTATGAATATTTGCGGGTGCTGGAAGAAGAAAATGTTCTGGCTACCTTTTTCGTGCTGGGCAAGCCGGATTATCTGGATGTATACGAAGCCATCCTAGCCGAAGGCCATACCATGGGGAATCACAGCTACAGCCACCGGATTCGGAATGGTCTCTACGACAGCCCCCAAAGCTTCATTGCGGATGTAAACAAGTTGGATGCTTTCTTACGGGAAAACTTCCAGTTCAAACCCGAAGTTTTTCGGTTCCCCGGGGGCATTCGATCGGCGGGAGGAATCAAAGAGGAGTGCGTAAACGCACTCCATGAAGGGGGCTATGGTTATGTGGATTGGAACGCGTTGACCCGGGATGCAGAAATCCGGGGATTGACCTTGGAAGATGCCTATAATTATGTGATGCCTCAGGCCACCTCCAAAGACTTTGCCGTGCTGTTAATGCACGATTTTAATTCCGCCTCTCTGGGGGCTTTGCCCACCATCATTCAACACTTGCGGGAGCAAAGCTACGTGATGCTTCCCCTTTTCCGGGAAAGCTTGGTGATGAAATAGCATTTCCTTACTTACTATACAAATCCGTTCCGCTTCAGATAGGAAGTCAGATTATCGTGGGCCCACATGATGGTATTGGCGTAGGTGGGTTCATACCCGCCCAGGTTTTCCTTGGGGATTCCCATTTGATATGCAGAGAGGGCTCGAATACGGTCCCCCTTGTATCCATCCATCAGCCCGGCAAAATAGCTGGCACCAAAGTCTATATTCTTCTTGGGATTCAACAAGTCTTCCTTGGATAAACCGTAACCGACTCCCGTCTTTTCCATGATTTGCATCATGCCCACCGCACCGGCCTTGCTGACCACATCTTTACGAAACCTGGATTCACACTGGGATATGGCCATAATCCATTCCACTTCCACACCGCTTTCCCGAGCGGCATTTAAAAAGTAGAACACATACTCCTGGGATACCGACGGCCTTATGTTGGGGTTTCGAGACCGAATATATTCCGCCAACCCTTTGTTATACAAGGACTCTTTTTCGCTCCAAAGAGACTCCGCTGTCACATTCGGGTATGTACTGATACAAAGACCATAATAGGGGTCCGTGAACAAATCCCATCCGAAATCCGGCTGCTGAGCCAAGGCTCTTACGGGCAAATAGAATACCCCGTCTTCCCCTTGCAGAATGGGATAACCGGATAGATCCAATTGCTTTAACCCCTCTTCTTCAAAATCAGCGGCTCTTCCTTCCGGATGACCATTTACCAATACCCGCCCCTCTTCTTCCGCGATCTCCGAGGTGACATACACCTTCACATCGTAGCGGATTTCCACCACCGGATTGTCTCCTTCATTCTTCACCACCTGCTCCGCTAACTGAGGTTGTGTGGGGTCTATCTTGGCCAGGAGAATGGCATGGTTCTGTTCATGGTATAAGTAAGAAAATCCCATAATCTGCCCCAACGCCTTGGTAACCGGCAAATAGGCGGAATCCAAATACAGGAAAAACGGGTTGGTGAGATGAGTATTCACAACCTTGTTTCCATTGATGTTAATATCACGAACATAAAATCTCGTGTCTTCCGCCATTCGGCTTTTCATGGGCTCGATGGTATGCAGCGTGGTCATCAATCCCACCAGGATGGCCAAAAGCACCAGTATAATGCGAATCGTCGCAATGCCTACTTTTTTCATTTTGTTATGGGTCTCTCCATGTTGGTTAATTTGATTTAACAATCGAACTTTGGATAAAGCTTCTATATTATACAAAAACCCCTTCAAAAAGTACAGCCGAAGGGACATTTGCCGCTTTCCAAAACCACTTCCCGGTGCTATAATCACATCTATGAGTAATCTGGAAGGAACGGTCACCATCGGGAATCGGGAGATTCCCAAAGACTTTTTGGTCTTTCTCATCATCAGCATTCTTATGGGCATCGTCGGAGCGGTAGAATCCACCTCTCTCAATAATCGTCTCTATGAAGATTTGGATTTCACCGTCATGCAACGTTCCATGCTGGAAACCCCCCGGGAATTGCCCGGGCTTTTTAGCGTGGTACTCATTGGTATAATGAATTCCCTGGGTGACATCCGCATCGCTGCCGTAGCCAATTTGGTGGGAGGCATTGGGCTATTATTCTTCGGAATGGTGCCCAACCAGTTTTCTCTGGTATTGGTTACCCTGGTAATCTACTCCACCGGACAACATCTATATATGCCACTGACCAATACCATTGCCATGACTTTTGCCACCGGCGGCAATTACGGGCAACGGCTGGGACAAGTGCAAAGTCTGGGCAGCCTGTCCATTATCGTTTCGGCGGCTGTACTATATCTGCTGTATCGCCTTTTCGACGTTTCCTATCAAATGGTCTTCACCCTGGCGGGTTTTGCCATGATTGGGGCCGGAATCCTGTTCTTTGTTCTGGATAAAGGTGGTACCCGAGGCAAGACCATTTCCAGAACCAAATTCATCATCCGCAAGGAATTTAAATTGTACTACACCCTGGCCATTGTTAACGGAGCCCGGAAGCAAATCACCATTACCTTTGTCCCCTGGCTTCTCATCGACACCTTTGAACAGCCGGTCACCACCATCACGGCCCTGTTCTTTGTGGTTTGCCTTCTCAACATCTTCTTCAAACCTTGGTTCGGAAGACTCATCGACCTAAGAGGAGAGCGGTATGCCCTGAAGCTGGAAGCCATGGTGATGTTCGTCGCCTGTTTGGGCTTCGCCTTCTCCAAGACTTTATTTCCTCCTGCCATAGCGCTGGGCCTGGTATATTTCTGCTACGTGATTGATAAGCTAATGGAATCCGCTTCCATGGCCAGAGCCACTTATGTAAAGAAAATGTCCAGGGAACCTTCCGATGTGGGCCGCACCTTGGCTACCGGCCAAAGCATGGATCACATCGTTTCCATGTTAATCCCCCTGTTTGCCGGCTATGTTTGGTATGCCAACGGAGCCAGTGGATACATCTACGTATTCCTGGGCGCCCTGGTGATTTCATGGGTTAACTTCTATATCGCAGGGAAGCTGCCGAAAGTGAACATTGCGAAAACCTTTTCATAATAAAAGTTGGGAGCATCTCTACCGGAGAAAAACTCCCAACTTTTTTATTTCATTCTTCTGATCTCTCTATTGGTTTTTCAACCTAGGGGACAAACTCCTACTTACTGTAATCGTAGAATCCCACACCGGTTTTTCTTCCCAGCTTGTTGCCACGAACCATCTTTCTCAACAGAGGATGAGCGCGGTATTTGGTATCTCCAAACTCCGTATACAAGGTGTCCATAATAGCCAGACAAACATCCAATCCTACCAGGTCCCCCAAGGCCAAGGGGCCCATGGGATGGTTGGCACCCAGCATCATGGCTTGGTCAATGCCTTCGGCATCGGCGACACCGTCCGCCAGGATTCCTACCGCTTCATTGATCATGGGGATTAAAATTCGATTCACTACAAATCCGGGAGCTTCTGCCACATCCACCGGTGTTTTGCCCAAAGCGCGAGTCAACTCCAGAATGGTTTCTCTGGTTTCGTCGGAAGTGGAAAGCCCTCGAACGATTTCTACCAGCTTCATCATGGGAACCGGATTAAAGAAATGCATGCCAATAATCTTGTCGGCTCTTCCCGTTGATGCGGCAATCTCTGTGATGGAAAGTGCAGAGGTGTTGGTAGCAATAATGGTTTCCGGCTTGCACAATTCATCCAGCTCCTTGAACAATGCCTTCTTGGCTTCCATATCTTCCGTAGCAGCTTCGATGATTAAATCCGCATCCTTCACAATGGCAATATCCGTTGAACCCTGGATCCTGCTCATCACGGCAGCTTTTTCTTCTTCGGTGATTTTTTCCTTGGCCACCAGCTTGCTCAGATTCTTCTCCACAGTAGCTATTCCACCGTCCACCGAGGTTTGCCGTCTGGCTCGTAGTACCACTTCATATCCATTTTGCGCCAACACTTGAATGATGCCGGCACCCATCGTTCCTGTACCTAATACTCCGATTTTTTTCATGTTTTTAGACCCTCCTTATGATTTGAATCTTTATCTTCTGTTATTACTAACACTTTCCTATCTCAAACACTTCCGTGTTGAAAAGACCTTTTTTCCTTTAACCCACCTGCCAATTATATCGTACTTCCCTCTTCTTGGAAAGAGTCCCTTTCCAGCTCCTTTTTCATTTCCGCCTTGTAGGCTTCTACTCCCGGCTGGTCGAAAGGATTCACCCCCATCAGCAGCGCCGTGATGGCACAGCTGGTTTCAAAGAAGTAAAACAGTTGCCCCAATATTCGTTCATTCATCTTGGGAATCTCTATTTTCACCATGGGTGTCCCCACCTGGCTATGTGCTTTCATGACCCCTTGGATGGCGGCCCGATTGACCTGATTCATGCTCATACGGTAAAAGGGACTATTCACATCCGTTACCCACACGTCTCCTTCCGGCTCCTGTAAATCCAAAATGGTTTCAAAGAATAGCGGGGTACCTTCCTGTAGAAATTGGCCCATGCTGTGAAGGTCTGCGGTGAAACTGAGAGAAGCCGGATAGAGTCCCTTCCCCTCCTTGCCTTCGCTTTCACCAAACAGCTGCTTCAACCACTCCGCAAAGTATTGAAATCGAGGCTCGTAATACTCAAATATTTCGATTCTCTTCCCGGATCCCCAGAGAAGATATCGAAGAATCCCGTAGTCCACCAACTCATGGTCCCATCCGGGATCGGAAGCGCACTCATAGGCGCCCTCCAGCAAGGCTCGAATATCCATTCCCGCCACTGCCAATGGCAACAAACCCACCGCAGTCAATACGGAATACCGGCCCCCAATGTCATCCGGTATTTCAAACTGGGTATATCCCAATTCCTGACACTCTTGGCAAAGGATTCCTTTGGCAGAATCCGTCACCGCAAAAATTCGCTTGAAGGCTTCTTTCTCCCCGTACTTCTCTATCATGGCTTCCTTTAGTACGGAGAAAGCAAAACTGGGCTCCGTGGTGGTGCCGGATTTTGAAATCACACAAAGACAAGTGTCCTTATGCATGACCTCCTCTAACAGCTTTTCGTGGTAGGTGCCGCTCAAATGAAAGCCGGCGAATCGAATTTCCGGATACCCTTCCTTGGGGCCCAAAGCTTCCAGGGCTGCGCGAGCCCCCAGATAAGATCCTCCAATCCCGATAACCACAAAGAGCTTGCATCGGTTTTGAATGGCCAAGGCCACCGTTTCCATCCGCTCCACCTCTTCCATAAAGAAAGAGTCTTTCTTCTGTATTTCCAAAGGAAGAGAAACCCATCCGGTATATGGCAGCTCACCGCTCCATAACCGGGACAGGGCCTGTTCCCCTTCCTCTCTCTTTTTCTCTAAATCTTCTCTGGGAATGCCTCCTTGACTCACGTCAATTGATATATCCATTCTTTTCCTCTCTAGTAAAACCCATTTCCGTTGGGCACGTAATTGGGAACCATCTCTTGGAGCCAGCTACGGATATCCTCTTCCGGGCCGCATAGCAATTCCTTCAAAGCTTCTTCCAATGCCTGATCCTTCTTCAGCATCTCCTTCAGCTCCGTCTTAGCCTCCAAGGGATGCCCCACATATATTTTATCGTGGGCTGTCTTCTCAATACCCTCCTCCGCCAGCAGCAGCTCCTCATAAAGCTTCTCTCCCGGGCGAAGTCCCGTCACCACAATATCGATGTCCACCTCCGGCACATAGCCGGAAAGACGAATTACATTTTCCGCCAGGTCCATAATCCGAACCGGCTCTCCCATATCCAACACGAAGATTTCTCCCCCATAAGCCATGGCTCCGGTTTGAATGACCAATTGCACGGCTTCGGGAATGGTCATAAAGTATCGGGTAATATCCGGGTGGGTCACCGTCACCGGCCCCCCATTCTCAATCTGCTTTCGAAATATGGGTATGACGGAACCGTTGGATCCCAACACATTGCCAAACCGCACGGCAGAAAAACTGGTTTTGGAACTTCCCCGACTCTTCTCCTGAAGAATCATTTCCGCCATTCGCTTGGTGGCTCCCATCACGTTGGTGGGGTTCACCGCTTTGTCGGTGGAGATCATGACGAATTTTGTCACTAAATATTCCTCCGACAGCTCCATCATATTCTTGCTGCCCAAAATATTATTTACCAATGCCTCTTTGGGGTTCTGCTCCATAAGGGGCACATGCTTGTGGGCCGCCGCATGAAACACCACATGGGGTCGATACTTTTCAAAAACCTGCCGGAGCCGTTGCTTATCCCGTACACTGGCAATCACCGTTTCAAATTCCACAGTGGGAAAGGCTTGGCTCATCTCGTTGGCCAATTCAAACACCGTATTTTCATAGATATCCAAGGCCACTAGCTTTCGGGGCTTGAATCCTGCAATCTGGCGACAGAGTTCGCTACCGATGGAACCCCCGCCTCCGGTTACCAGCACAATTTGTCCTTCCAGGTATCCGGAGATTTCCCGCAAGTTTACCTTCACCGGGTCTCTACCCAAGAGATCTTCAATGTCCACATCCCTTAGTTTGGCGATGCTCACATTCTCATTAATCAAGTCGATAAGACTGGGGAGAATCTTAATCTTAGCCCGGGTCTTATTGCATTCATTGACAATGGCTTGAATCACCTTCCGGTTGGCGGAAGGAATGGCTACGATGATTTCCTGGATTCCATATTTCCGGGCCACCACCCGAATTTTCGAAGTGTCGCCTATCACCTTCACACCATTGATTCGACTCCCCACTTTGGAGGGATTATCATCGATGACCGCTACCACCTTTTTTCCGTATTCCGGGTGCTGCTTGATTTCTCGAATCATGGAAGCTCCCGCATCCCCTGCACCTACCACCATAACCTTAGTTACATTGCCCCCCATCAGGTTATGCCTGCCAAGCCCCAGCACCGTGCTGTTAAAGGCACCTGGCGTTCGAATGCTACGAAGCATGCGGTATGTAATTCGGGAACCTCCCACCAACACCATCATCAAAAGGCCGGCAATGATGTATATGCTTCTGGGTACCATCTGTTGCGTAAAAGTTATGTAAGTCAAAATCAGAAGCTGGCTGGCCAAACAAGCCGCCACTACCTTCATCAACTCCTGGGTTCCTGCATACCGCCACATGCTGGTGTAAATACCCGCCAGAGCAAAGACTATTAGGACGATGAGAGTGATGGGAAGTAAGTTGGAAGCATACACAGCAAACCACATCTCGAACTGATTGCCATTGACATCAAATTCAAACCGCAGTAAGTAGGCACCAATAAAAGCAACATTGATAATGATGGCATCCAGCACCACCAATAAAGCAATTCGAATGGCCTTTGCCATTTCCATCGGTCTCCGGTTCCTTTTCCCCATGTCTTTCTTTCATCCTTTTTCTACAAATTAATAATATTTTCTACTGTTTTCTACAATTACCTACCATGTATGTTTCCTGCTACCATTGCCCTTTCCAACCATCTTTTGATCCCGGCTATTATGCTAGATTCCACTAGTTCAATTTATCGTAGGCATCCGAGTCTACCGCCATATCCAGCAATTGCTCCGATTCTCGGGTCTTTTCCAGAGAAACCTCCGGCTCCGGCTTATCCGTTTGGTAACTCACCTTTTCCTGCCGCAAGAAATCCTTGATTCGGTCCACATGAATGCACATACCAAAATTCAAGGGGCTGACCCCACTGTACATGCCGTAGACCACGCCGTTAGCATCAAACACCGGGCCCCCTTCTTGGCCTCGAAAACCCGGGGTGGACATTTCCGCGCCCACAATTCCTTCCGGGCTTCCCACCAAACGAGTCACCATGCCGTCCGATGGGAATCGAGGCATCGTCGCCCTGCCTTCCTTGGTCCACTGAATGTCCTCCCGGTCTACATCATATCGATAGTTTCGAAACTCCGGAAAGGGAAATCCCAACCGGCACAAGCCTTTTCCCGGCTTCAACTCGGAACCCACTCCCGCCAACACCGCAGGCTTAGAGTATCCGATTTTTTCAAACCCTTCAAAGTGAACCAAGGCCAGATCCAGCTTGGGGTGCATTTTACATTGAACCCCCTTCACCACATCCACACAGCCCACAAAGTTCACCTTCAATTGTACCACTGTTTCCTGCTTGTACTGATACATCTCTTCCAGCTGTCGAACACCCTCTTCCAGGTTGAATCCCTGGGGGATGGTTTTCTTCTTCTCTAAGAATTCCGCATATTTCTTATCAATAGTGCCGGCATCCAGAATCATCTTGGCCACCCCTTTAGAGGTAACCGCCCAACCATCTTCGTTGACAAAAAACAAGGTGGCAGAACCGGGAATCACCTCCGAGCTGCCGTATCTTCTCATTATGGTAAAAATAGGGCGGGTGTAGGCTCCCGCCTTTTCGATTGCTTCTACAAACATGTTTTTCCTCCCATCATACTGAGAAAATTATATCACACAAAAGTTGAAACAAAAAGTTGAAACCCTGTTTAGACGGTGTCAAGTTGTTGTGGAGTTTTTCCTTGACAACACTCCTGATGTCATCCAACCAGACTCCTCTGCCGACCATAAGAACGAATCAGAATCTGTGTTGCTTCATTACTTGCTGGTAAATACAGT